>Ga0207665_10000569_pt1 | contig 24839 bp, 22 predicted proteins | sample LARL112metaG_FD_184351 | JGI IMG/M metagenome (GOLD analysis project Ga0207665, IMG submission 184351) | Corn, switchgrass and miscanthus rhizosphere microbial communities from Kellogg Biological Station, Michigan, USA - LAR L11-2 metaG... | ecosystem: Host-associated > Plants > Roots >... | reverse complement strand
GGTGCATCTGCCGACCACGGTGAGCCTGGCCGCGATCGTGACCATCATCGGGGTCTCGGTGCTGCTCAGCTTGGGGCGGCAGCGCCAGGAGCAGCGCCGCGCCGCGCGCCATCCGGCCGCCGCGGCCCAGCCCGGGCCATCCCGGCCCGTGGCGGACGGCCCGGAGCCGGCCCAGCCGGAGCCGGCCCAGCCGGAGCCGGCCGGCTCGGGCGCGGCCCGGTCGCCCGGATGACCGGCCTGCTGCACATCGACGCCGCCGCTCCGCTGTCCTACCTGATCGCGCTGCTCGTGCCGGGCCTGGACGCGCTGCTGCCGGTGCTGCCGAGCGAGACCGTGGTCATCGCGCTCGGCGTGGCCACCGCGGGGCGGTTCGACCCCGGGATCGGGGCCCTGGTCGCGCTGGCCGCGGCCGGGGCGTTCCTCGGCGACAACCTCTCCTACTGGTTTGGCCGGCGGTTCGGCCCGCTGATCGAGCGGCGGTTCTTCCGCGGCGGTAAGGGGAAGCAGCGCCGGGCGTGGGCCGAGCAGGCCCTGGACCGGTTCGGCGGGCGGATCATCATCGCCTGCCGGTTCATCCCGGGCGGCCGCACGGCCGTGACCCTGACCTGCGGCATGGTCGGGTACCGGCCGCGCCGTTTCGTCGCCGCCACGGCGTGTGCCGGGGTGATCTGGGCCAGCTATGCGTTCTTCCTCGGCCGGCTGGGCGGCCAGGCGTTCGAGGAACAGCCGTGGCTCGGCCTGCTGCTCGCGCTGGGCGCTACCCTGCTGCTCAGCGCCGTGGTCGAGGTCATCCGGCGGGGGCGGCTGCGCTGGCCGGGCGCGGCCCGGGCCAGCCGCCGGCCGGGGCCAGCGGCCCCGCCGCCGGACCGGGCGGACTGCCTGGCTGGCCAGCAGGCCGGGTCCGGCGGGTCCCAGCGCGACCTGGCCGGGCCGCCCGGCTGAGGACCGGCCGGCCGGGGCGGTCCCGGGTGGGCGCCCTCAGTAAGGCCGCGCCGCGGCGGTCCAGGGCGGACACGCAAGCCGGGCAGAACCGCGCTTCTGGTGTCTGCGTCAGGATGGCCAGCGGAATCGCGTCCGCGCACTGCTCACACCGGCCGAACCGGCCCGGCTTGACCCGGGCCAGCGCCTCGTCGATGTCGGCCAGGGCGCGGCGGGCAGCTACCGTACGGCAGGCCAGCGCCCGCAGCCGGCGGCGGGCGCGGACCGGGTAGGTACCGGGCGCGTCGCCCGGGTCGGCCGCGGCCCCATCCCGGCCCGCCCGCGGGCCGGTGCCCGGCGCGCCGGGCACCGCCGCGGCTGCCTCGTGAAACTCCAGGGACAGCTCGGTGAGCTGGACCAGTTGCGCCTGCCAGCGGGCTTCGAGCATGGCCCGCCAGTACGGCAGCGAGCCAGCCGCTGCAGATCGCCCGGCAGGATTCGCGGGCATCTGGCTACGGCCTCCTTCGGGAGGGGCCGGCCGCCGTGCCAGCGGGCCGGCCGCGGACAGCAGCAAGCCAAGTCCGGCCTGGTGCAGACCTGGCGGAGCCGATGTGTGCGGGACGTGGAGAGCAGCGCGGCCCGGTCTCCACGCCATCTCCACCGCCCTTTCATGGCCGGTGCACCGGCCGCCCATTGTCTGGGCACCGGCCCACGGGGACGCGGAAAGGACCTCCGGCATGGAGCTGATCGACGCCGCCCACCCGCGCTATGACCAGTACCGGGCGCTGTTCAACGGGATGATCGACAGGCGGCCCGGCCTGATCGCCAGGTGCGGCACACCGGGCGACGTCGCCGCGATCCTGCAACGGGCCCGGGCCGCCGGGCACGAGGTAGCGGTCCGGGCGGGCGGTCACTCGGTGGCGGGCCTGTCGGGCAATGACGGCGGTGTGGTCATCGACGTCCGCCCGATGAAGTCCATTCAGGTCGACCCGAAAGCCCGGCGGGCCCGGGTCGGGGCGGGCGTGACCTGGGGCGAGTTCGACCGGGCCACCCAGCGGCACGGCCTGGCCACGACCGGGGGACGGGTACCGTCCACCGGCGTGGCCGGCTTCACGCTGGGCGGCGGCTCCGGCTGGCTGGAGCGCCGCTACGGGCTGGCCTGCGACAACCTCGTCTCGGTCGACCTGGTCACCGCCGACGGGCGTCAGGTGACGGCCAGCGCGGTGCAGCACCCGGAGCTGTTCTGGGCGCTGCACGGCGGCGGCGGCAACTTCGGCGTGGCCACGTCGTTCGAGTTCAGCCTGCACCCGGTCGGCCCGGTGGTGCTGGCCGGGCTGATGATGTGGCCCGGGGACGCCGCGGTGGACGTGGCGCGTACCTACCGGGACACGGCGTTCGGCGCTCCCGGCGAACTGGGCTCGGCACTGGTCTTCACCACCGCGCCGGCCGCTGGGTTCGTCCCGGCCCACCTGCAGGGCACCACGGTGGCCGCGATCGCCGTACTGTGGGCCGGGCTGCCCGACGATGGCCACGACGTGCTCAAGATCTTCCGCGATCTCGGGCCCGGCGCGGATCTGGTCGCGCCCATGCCGTACGCGGATTTCCAGCGCCTGATCGACGAGCCGCCCGGGCTGTACAACTACTGGACCGCCGACTATCTGGACGACTGCCCGGACGGGGCAATCGACGTCCTGGTCCGGTCCGGGCTGCACCGGCCATCCGCCCAGTCCCAGCAGCTCCTGCTGCCCTGGGGTGGAGCGGTGGCCCAGATACCAGAGTTCGCCACGCCACTGGCCCACCGGTCGGCGCGCTGGATCGCGCACCCGTTCGCGATCTGGCCGGGCCCGGCCGGCACCGAGCGCAGCATCGGCTGGGTCCAGGCGCTGCGGCGGGCCATCGCCGGCTACGCCAACGGTGGTGCCTACCTGAACTTCATCGGCGACGAAGGCCCGGACCGGGTGCGGGCCGCGTACGGCGAAGCCAACTACGGCCGGCTCGCAGCGGTGAAGGCGGAATGGGACCCGGGCAACGTCTTCGCGGGCAACCAGAACATCATCCCGGCCGGGTTACCCGCGCCGCCTGCGGCCAGTCGCCAGCACGGCAGCGCGCTGCCCGCAGGCGCCCAGGGGGACGGCAGACCTGGGGCAGCGCTACCGCCGGGCGCAGGCCCGGTCCGTGGCCGCCACCGGCCAGCGGTCGCTGGGGCTGGCCCTGGTCCCCCGAGCCCGCGCAGGTTGCCCGTCACGTTCGCCGATGGCGGGGAGCTGGCGGTGCCCGCTGGTCCGGACCTGCACGCGGACCCCCGATGTGCCCGTCATGCCTCCCGGTCACGCCCCCGCCTGACCGAAGGTGACGGGCGGGTCCGTCGTACACGGGCACCGCCTGGCTTCCCCCCGGCGGACGGCCGCTTTGCCGCTCCAGCCAGCGGCCGTCCCCGGGTAAAGAACACCCGGGTTAGGTGCAACATGCATGCAGAGCGTGTGGAGCCGATGTGGAGGCGGGGACATGCGGGATCATGGGAGCAGGCGGGGGCGCTGATGCTACTACGGAAGCGAGGTGAGCGGCGATGGCGGCGACGGTGCTGGTCGTGGAGGACGAGCGCAAGCTGCGTGAGCTGGTCCGGTCCTACCTGGAGCGGGCCGGTTTCACCGTGCTGTCTACCGAGTCCGGGGCGGAGGCGCTGACGCTGGCCGCGTCGGCCGCCCCCGACCTGGTGGTGCTGGACCTCGGCCTGCCCGATGTTCCCGGCGAGACGATCGCCCGCGAGCTGCGCGCCGCCGGGAGCACGCCGATCGTGATGCTGACCGCGCGCAGCGCCGAGGAGGACCGGATCCGCGGCCTGGAACTCGGCGCCGATGACTACGTCACGAAGCCGTTCAGCCCGCGCGAGCTGGTGCTGCGGGTCCAGGCGGTGCTGCGCCGCGGCGCCCCGGTGGCCGAGCCCGGGGTAGCCAGCTACGGCGGCGGCGTGCTGGTCATCGACGAGCCCCGTCGGCTGGTCACGGTGCGCGGCACGGCGGCCAGCCTCACCCCCACCGAATGGGGTGTGCTGGTCGCCCTGGCCACCGTGCCGGGCCGGGTCTACTCGCGGTTCGAGCTGATCAACCGGGTGCGCGGGTATGAGTTCGAGGGGTACGAGCGCACCGTCGATTCGCACGTGAAGAACCTGCGCCGCAAGATTGAGGTGGACCCGGCCGATCCGCAGATCGTGCAGACCGTGCTGGGCGGCGGTTACCGGCTCGGCCTCGCCCGCGATGGCTGACGGGCCGCCCGGCGCCGCGGCCCGCGGTGACGCGATTGGCCTGCGCCTGGCGCTGGCCTTCCTCGGCGTAGCACTGGCCGCGGTCGCTCTGCTCGCCGGGCTGACCGCGGTCTTCGCCGCGGCCGACGTGTCCAGCCTGGCCAGCCGGCAGCGGGCGCAGCTGACCGACGCGATCGCGGTGGCGGCCGGCTCGGCCTGGGACCGCAACCACGGCTGGCGCTTCGCCGACCTGTCCCCCGCGCTGGACCTGGTCGCCCGGACCGGCGCGGGCGCCCGGATCCTGGCCCCGTCCGGCCGGCAGGTCGCCAAGTCCCCCGGGTTCCCCGCGCACGCCCACGGCGCCCAGCTGAGCAGGCCGATCGTGGTGCAGGGCGAGCGGGTCGGGACGGCCGTGGTCCGGTTCACCGGCTCAGGTCTCGGCGGGGCCGACGAAGCCCTGGAGATCGCGCTGCTGCGCGCGATCGCCGGGGCGTCCGGGCTGGCCGCGCTGCTGGCCCTGCTGACCGGGCTGGCCGTGGCCCGGCGGATCACCCGCCCGGTCACCCAGCTCATCCGGGTGACCCGGGCCATGGGCGGCGGCGACCGGGCCGCCCGGGTCGGCCCGGTCGCCGCGCCGGGCGAGCTGCGCGAGCTGGCCACCGCGTTCGACCAGATGGCCGACGGCCTGGACCGGGAGGAGCAGCTGCGCCGGGACCTGGTCGCGGACATCGCGCACGAGCTGCGCACGCCGATCGCGGTGCTGCAGGCCGGCCACGAGGCGCTGCTCGACGGGGTGGCCGAGCCGACCCCGGAGCAGCTGGCCTCGCTGCGCGACGAGGTGCTGCGGCTGGCCCGGATGGTCGGCGACCTGCAGACCCTGGCCGCCGCGGACGCCGCCGCCATGCAGCTCACGCTGCGCCCCGGCGACCTGGCCGGGATCGCCGCCACCGCGGCGGACAGCCTGGCCGGCCAGTTCGAGGCGGCCGGGATCACCCTGTGCCGCCAGCTCACCCCGGTGCCGGTGCTGGCCGATGCGCACTGGCTGCACCAGGTGGTGACCAACCTGCTGACCAACGCGCTGAAGTTCACCCCGGCCGGCGGCCGGGTGACCATCGAGGCCGGGCCCGCCGATGGGCAGGCGAGGCTGCGGGTCAGCGACACCGGGGCCGGCATCCCGGCCGAGGAACTGCCGCGCATCTTCAACCGGTTCTGGCGCGGCCGGCAGGCATCCACCGTGTCCGGTAGTGGCATCGGCCTGGCCATCGCGGCCGAGCTGGCCCAGGCCCACGGCGGCCAGCTGACCGCGGCCAGCCAGCCCGGGCAGGGCACCGAGCTGACGCTCACCCTGCCCCGCGCCTGACGCCCGGCCCGGTCCCGCGCACCGCCACCAGGCGGCCCGCCCGTCTCCACCACACCACCATCGGGGCCGCATCACCGCTGCACAGTGGGACGCTGTGCTGTTTCCAGCAGCAGCAGGCGGCCGCCCGCGCGGGGCGGGCGGCGGACCAGGAGGCACCAGGATGAACGGGGCGCAGCGGAGTCAGCGGGCGATCCTGGTCACGCTGGCCGCCATCGTGCTCGCGGGCGGCGGGGTGGCCGCCGGTGCTGCCGCGACCGCGGACAACGAGTCGCCCGCCCGGCCCGCGGCCGCGGCTGCGGTCAGCGTGCCCCGGGCCGCCCCGGACGGTTACGCGGACGTGGTCCGCGCGGTGCTGCCCTCGGTGGTGGCCATCCGCACCCCGGACGGGCTGGGCTCCGGCGTGGTCCTGGACCGGGCGGGCAACATCGTCACCAACGCGCATGTGGCCGGGGACGCGACCAGCTTCCAGGTCCAGCTGGCCAGCGACCCGGCCCCGCGCCCGGCCCGGCTGGTCGGCAGCTACCCGGCCGACGATCTGGCGGTGATCCGGGCTGCGGACCCCGCGGGCCTGATCCCGGCGCGGTTCGGTGATTCGGCCAAGGCGCAGGCGGGGGACGTGGTACTGGCCGTCGGCAATCCGCTCGGCCTGTCCGGCAGTGTCACCGAGGGGATCGTGTCGGCGACCGGCCGGGCGGTGACCGAGCCGGGCGCCGCCGGCTCACCCGCGGCGACGCTGCCGGACGCCATCCAGACCAGCGCGCCGATCAACCCGGGCAACAGCGGCGGGGCGCTGGTGAACACGGCCGGGCAGGTGATCGGCATCCCGACGCTGGCCGCGGCCAGCCCGGGCAGCGGCGCGCAGGCCCAGGGCATCGGGTTCGCGATCCCGGCCAACCTGGTCCGGGACATCACCCGCCAGCTCATCGAGTCCGGTCACGTCACCAGCTCCGGCCGGGCCATGATCGGCGCCCGGGTGGCCACCGTGGCCGGGCCGGGCGGCAGCCCGGCCGGGACCGGGATCGTGTCGGTCACCCCTGGGGGCCCGGCCGCCCGGGCCGGGCTGCAGGCCGGAGACGTGATCACGTCGGCCGGGCGCACCCCCACCCCGGACACCGCGGCGCTGGCCCAGGCGCTGGCCGCGGCCGAGCCCGGGCAGCCGGTCACGCTGACCGTGACCAGGGACGGCCAGCCGCGGACCGTCCGGGTGACCCTCGGTGAGCTGCCCGGCAGCTGACCGGGCCGGCCGGCCGGGCCAGCTGCCGGCCCTGGGTCCCCGCCCTGCCGGGGACAGGCAGAGCTGACCCGATTAGCCTGGTCGAAGTGAACGCTGCCGGTCCCAGGGAAAGGGACTAGCGCTAGCACCAGCCGACCGCACACGGAAGGGCCTCACCATGGGCAGCGCACCTCAACCGCTCACCGAGATCGACCTCGGCATCGCTGCCGACCTCGCCGCGCAGCTTCGCGTTGACTCCATCCGGTGCAGCACGAGCGCCGGCTCCGGGCACCCGACCTCCAGCATGTCCGCCGCGGACCTGCTCGCGGTGCTGGTCAGCCGGCACCTGCGCTACGACTGGGACAACCCGCAGGCCGACAACAACGACCACCTCATCTTCTCCAAGGGGCACGCGTCGCCGCTGCTGTACTCGGTGTTCAAGGCGGTCGGCGTGGTGTCCGACCATGAGCTGATGACCAAGTACCGGCGGTACAACTCCCGGCTGGAGGGCCATCCCACCCCGGCGCTGCCCTGGGTGGACGTGGCCACCGGCTCGCTGGGCCAGGGGCTGCCCGACGGGGTCGGCGTGGCCCTGGCCGGCCGGTACCTGGACCGGCTGCCGTACCACGTGTGGGTCCTGTGCGGGGACAGCGAGATGGCTGAGGGCTCCATCTGGGAGGCCATCGACAAGGCGTCCTATTACCACCTGTCCAACCTGACCGCGATCGTCGACGTGAACCGGCTCGGCCAGCGCGGGCCCACCGAGGAGGAGTGGGACCTGGCCACCTACGCCCAGCGCGCCGAAGGATTCGGCGCCCGGGTGCTGGCCATCAACGGGCATGACCTGACCGAGATCGACGAGGCGTTCACCGAGGCCGCCCGCGGGCCTTATGACCAGCCCACGGTCATCCTGGCCCGCACCATCAAGGGCCGCGGGTTCTCCGAGATCGAGGACAAGAACGGCTGGCACGGCAAGCCGCTCCCAGCCGACATGGCCAAGCGGGCCATCGAGGAGCTGGGCGGCGAGCGCGAGCTGGTCGTCCGCGGCCCGCGGCCAGCGGACGCCACCCGCGGGCCGGTGCCCCCCATGCCCCCCGAGGCGGACCAGTCACACGGGCACCCGGCCAGCCCGCCAGCGGCGCCCAAGTACGCCGTGGGCGACGTGGTGGCCACCCGCAAGGCCTACGGCGACGCGCTGGCCGCGCTCGGCGCGGAGCGCGACGACGTGGTGGCCCTGGACGGCGAGGTCAGCAACTCCACGCACGCCGACGAGTTCGCCAAGGCGTTCCCCGGCCGCTACTTCGAGATGTTCATCTCCGAGCAGCAGATGGTCGCGGCGGCAGTCGGGCTCAGCGTCCGGCACTACGTCCCGTTCGCCTCCACGTTCGCCGCGTTCTTCACCCGCGCTTACGACTTCATCCGGATGGCCGCGGTGTCGCAGGCCAACATCCGGCTGTCCGGCTCGCACGCGGGCGTGGAGATCGGCGCCGACGGGCCGTCCCAGATGGCCCTGGAGGATCTGGCCATGATGCGCGCCGTGCACGGCTCCACGGTGCTCTACCCGAGCGACGGCACCAGCGCGGCCGCCCTGGTGCGGGCCATGGCCGACCGACCGGGCATCAGCTACCTGCGCACCACCCGCGGCGGCTACCCGGTGCTGTACGACAGCACGGAGACCTTCCCCATCGGCGGGTCGAAGGTGCTGCGGTCCGGGCCGGACGACGCGGTGACGCTGATCGGCGCCGGGGTCACCGTGCACACCTGCCTGACCGCCGCCGAGCAGCTGGCCGGTGAGGGCATCAGCGCCCGGGTCATCGACCTGTACTCGGTCCAGCCCATCGACACTGGCACGCTCACCGCCGCCGCGGCTGCCACCGGCGGCCGCCTGGTCGTGGCCGAGGACCACTACCCGGCGGGCGGGGTCGGCTCGGCGGTGGCCGACGCGCTGCTGGCCGCCGGGGTCCAGTCGATCCACCTGAGCCACCTGTGCGTCCGGGAGCTGCCCGGCTCGGGCACCAGCCAGGAGCTGCTGCGGGGCGCAGGCATCGATGGGGAGCACATCGCGGCCGCGGCCCGCGCGCTGGTGACCGGCTGAGGACTCAGCCGGGGGCTGGCTCGTCTGTCCCGGATGAGCCAGCCCGCCCGGTGGGCGCCGGGCGATCAGTGGGGGGAACAGACCGTTCGGCTGGATGGTGGGCCTGCGGTACGGGCGGACGCGGGCTGGCCGCGCGGGCGCCGGCCAGCAGGGTGGCCACGCCGAAGCCGAGCAGGCTCAGCCCGGCGCCCGGGCCGGTGACCGTGGACGGGGCGACCGCGGTGGACAGCCCGGTCACCAGGGCGGCCGCGGACACGGCGATCAGCAGCCCGCCGAGCGGGCGCAGCGTGAGGTTGTCCAGCACGGTGGCCAGCGGGAAGAAGTGCACCCCGACCCCGAAGCAGACCAGCACCGGGGCCCACAGGTAGTTCCCGGTCCCGCCGAGGATGGCGGCACCCGCGCCGATCAGGCCGAACTCCAGGCCCACGGTGATGCCGTAGCGGCGGCGGACAGCCGGGTCGCTCATGGCCGGCAGCGGGCCGGGTGACCGGATCGCCATCACCACCCCGGCCACGGCCAGCAGCAGGCTCGCCGCGCCGCCCACCGTCAGCGGGATGACCAGCCAGGATGGTGCGGCGGCCTGGCCCCAGCCGAACCAGACAAACGCGAAGAACCCGTCGACCGCGACAGTGACCCCACGGCTCCGCCCGGCTGGCCACCGTCCCGATGTGCTTGCCATCCGGACATCCTCGCAGCCGGCCGGCCCGCGGACTCCCCACCGGGCGCGGCAACGTGGCAGGCTGGCAGCAGAGATCTTGCGCTAGCGGGTAGGTGACTGGGTGACGAGCCAGCCTCAGGCGGAGGAGCCGGTCGCCGTCGCGCCCGCCCGGCCCCGGCCATCGCTGCTGCGCGACTGGCGCTCGATCCTGTTCGCCCCGGTCGGGGACGGCCAGCGGCGCCGCCGGGGCAGCGACGGGCTGCGCCTGGCCGGCGCGATCCTGGGCCTGGTCTGCTGCCTGCTGATCATCCGCTACGACTCACGCATCGACCGGGCCATCGTCCAGGTCATCCACCCGCCGCCGCGGAGCATCACCTGGCTGGTGACGGTGGTCTACGACGTCGGTGCGTACGGCGTGACGATCGCCGTCATCGCGCTGGCCCTGATCGCCCGCCGCTGGCTGGTCGCCCGCGACATCGCGCTGAGCGCGGCCGTGACGGTGGCGGTGAGCGGGATCCTGGTCCTGCTGATCGGCAGCAGCGGCGGCCGGCCCAGCGGGATCGTGATCGAGGGTTACTACCTGACGTTCCCGGTCCTGCAGGTCGCCCTGTTCATGGCGGTCGCCACGGCCGCGCTGCCCTATCTGTCCCGCGGCCTGCAGCGGATCATCGAGATCTTCGTCGCGCTGGTCGCCCTGGCCGCTGCGGTCGGCGGGCACGGGCTGCCGGTCAACCTGCTGGGCAGCCTGGCCATCGGCTGGGCGGCGGCGGTAGCGGTCCGGCTGGTGTTCGGCTCGCCGCTCGGCCTCCCCTCCGCCGAGGACGTCCGGCTGCTGCTCGGCGAGCTGGGGGTGCACGCGGGCCCGGTGCAGGCGGTGCCGCGCCAGGTCTGGGGGGTGGCCAAGTACCGGGCCAGCCAGGCGGCGGACGGGGACGGTGGCGCACCGGGGCAGCCCGTCGCTGTCTCGGTCTACGGCCGGGACGCGGCCGATGCCAAGCTGCTGACCAAGGCGGGCCGGTTCCTGCTCTACCGGGACTCCGGGCCGAGCCTGACCATCACCCGGCTGCAGCAGGTGGAGCACGAGGCCTACCTCACGCTGCGGGCCGGCCAGGCGGGCGCCGCCGTACCGGAGATCATCGACGCCGGGGTGGCCGGGCCGTCCCGGGACGCGCTGATCGTCTCCAGCTGGCCCGCCGGGCAGCTGCTGTCCGAGGCCGACGCCGGCGCGGTCAGTGACGCGGCCCTGGACGATCTCTACCGCCAGCTGCTGATCCTGCGGCGGGCCCGGATCGTGCACGGCGCGATCAGCGGGGACACGCTGCTCGTCGACCCGGCCGCGGGCACCATGACCCTGCTGGACTTCCGCAACGCCAGCTCGAACGGCACCGTGGACCAGCTGGACCGGGACCTGGCCGGGGCCGTGGCCGCCACCGCGGTGACCGTCGGGGCCAGCCGCGCGGCCAGTGCCGCCGCCCGGTGCCTGGACGCGGACGTGCTGAGCGGCGCCCTGCAGCGCATGCACCGCGCGGGGCTCGACCCCTCGCTCAGCCGCAGCCTGCGCAACCAGCGCCAGCTGCTCGCGGACGTCAGGCAGCAGGCCGCCCGGGCCAAGTCGATCGACGTCCCGAAACTGGTGGAACCGCGCCGGGTCAGCTGGCCGACCCTGATCATGGTAGTCGGCACGCTCATCGGCGGCTGGGCGCTGATCGGCGTGCTGATCGACGTGTCCAAGTCGTTCGACACGGTGATCGGGGCCAGCTGGCTGTGGGTCGTGGTCGCGTTCATCCTGGCCCAGCTGGTGTTCGTGGCGTCCGCGGTGGAAGCGGCCGGCAGCGTGGCTGGCCCGCTGCCGTTCGGCCGGGTGCTGGCGGTGGAGGTGGCCAACTCGTTCAGCGCGCTGGCCGGCGGCACCCCGGCCGTGTTCGCCACCCGGGTGCGCTTCTTCCAGCAGCAGGGCTACGACTCCACGCTGGCGCTGAGCTCCGGGGCCATCATGGCCACCTCCAGCTGGATCGCCACCGGTGTGCTGTTCCTGGTCTCGCTGCCGTTCGCCTGGGGTTCCATCCACCTGGAAGCCACCCCCGAGTCGGGCGGCGACTCGAAGCTGGTGTGGATCATCCTGGCCGTGGTCGTGCTGGTCGGCGTGGTCGCTGGTGTGGCGCTGGCCGTGCCCCGGCTGCGCCGGCTGGCCGCCGCCAAGCTGCGCCCCCGGCTGCGCGACATCTGGGGCAACGTCAAGCAGCTGGCCACCTCCCCGCGGAAGCTGGTCCTGCTGGTGGGCGGCTCGTTCGCCCAGGAACTGCTGGTGGCCATGGCGCTGTCGGTGTCGCTGCGGGCGTTCGACGACCATCTCCGGCTGCCCACGCTGATCGTGGTCATCACGCTGGCCGCGATCGTCGGCGGCGCCTCGCCGTCGCCGGGTGGCATGGGCGTGGTCGAGGCGGGCATGATCCTCGGCCTCACCGCGGCCGGCGTGTCCGAGGCCGACGCGACCGCCGCTGTCTTCATCCAGCGCCTGTTCACCTCGTACCTGCCGCCGATCTGGGGCTGGATCACCCTGGTCTGGATGCGCCGGCGGGAGTACCTGTAACGGCTCCCCCCGGTCACCGGGTCCCAGCGGAACGTGACAGAATGCCCGGGTGACGGGAGAAACGCACCGTGGCTGAAGAAAATGCTGGTGACCGGTCTGCACCGGGGGCGGGAAGCCCGGATCTGAAGATCGACACCAGCGTTGCCCATCCGGCCCGGGTCTACGACTACTGGCTCGGCGGCAAGGACAACTTCGCGGCCGACCGTGAGGCGGCGGAGCGGGTGCTGGCGGTCACGCCGGGGCTGCGCTTCCGGGTCCGGGCCAACCGGGCGTTCCTGGCCCGCGCGGTGCAGTACCTGGCGGGCGAGGCCGGCATCCGGCAGTTCCTGGACATCGGCACCGGCATCCCGTCGGCCAACAACACCCACGAGGTCGCCCAGGCGGTCGCGCCCGACTCACGGATCGTGTACGCCGACAACGACCCCATCGTGCTGGCCCACGCCCGGGCCCTGCTGGCCAGCGGCCCGCACGGCACCACCCAGTACGTGCACGGTGACGTGCGCGAGCCAGCCGCCATCCTGCGGGCGGCCGCGGACACGCTGGACCTGTCCCAGCCCACGGCGCTGATGCTGCTGGGCATTCTGCACCTGATCCAGGACAGCGAGGACCCGTACCAGATCGTGGCCACGCTGATGGACGCCCTCCCGCCCGGCAGCTACCTGGCCATCTCCCATCCGGCCAGCGACATCCACCCGGGCCAGGCCGAGGCGCAGCGGCGGTACAACGAACGCGTGTCCACGCCGCAGACCCTGCGCACCCGCGATGAGGTGGCCCGGTTCTTCACCGGGCTGGACCTGGTGCCGCCGGGCCTGGTCTACGTGCACACCTGGCGGCCTGGCCCGGGGGACATCGCCCCGGTGGACGCGACTTCGGCCTACGGCGGCGTAGCCCGCAAGAACTGACGCGCGGGTCGGCGGGTCCGGCGCTAGCGGACACTGACCGGCAGCGTGCGAGGCCCGCGGATCTGGCCCGCGGACCAGCTGACGGCGGCGGCATCGGCCAGCCCGAAGTCCGGGTAACGGGCCAGCCACTCCTCCAGTGCCACGCGCAGTTCCATCCGGGCCAGGTTGGAGCCCAGGCAGCGGTGCCGGCCCAGCCCGAAGGCGACGTGCCGGTTGCTGGCCCGGTCGAGCCGGACCTCGCCGGCCGCCTCGAACGCGGCCGGGTCCCGGTTGGCGGCCGGGAACGAGAGCAGCAGCCAGTCACCTTCCGTCAGCTGGTGCCCGTGGAAATCGAAGTCCCGGGACACCAGGCGGGCCATGGTAACCGGCGCGTACGCGCGCAGGAGTTCCTCGACCGCCGTGCCCATCAGCTCCGGCTCAGCGGCCATGCGGCGCCGGTCCGCCGGGTGCTGGGCCAGATGCCAGAGCGAGGCACCAATCGCCGACCAGGTGGTGTCGATCCCGGCGATCATCAGCAGGATCATCGTGCCGCGGACGTGGTTCCTGGTCAGCCTGGTCCCGCCGATCTCGGCCTGCAGGAGGAACGAGGTGACGTCGTCGCGCGGGTGGGCGATATGGTCGGCGATCTGCGCGTCGATGTAGCCGTCGAGGTCGCCGAGCAGCACGTCCCGCCGGTCCAGCGGCTCGTTGATGCCTTCGAGGACGCCTTTGATGAAGGCGCGGAACAGGTCGGCGTCCTCCTCGGGGAAGCCCAGGAACTTGACGATGATCCGCACCGGGATGTGCTGCGCGTACTCGGTGGCCGCGTCAAAGCAGGACCGGCCTGCGGTCGCGGCCAGCAGTTCCCGGCACAGCTCGCGGGTGTACGGTTCCAGGCTGGCGATCGCCTTCGGGGTGAAAGCGGGCAGCAGCATCCGGCGGGCGGCACCGTGGAACGGCGGGTCCGAGCTGATCGGCGGGGACAGGCCGACGGGGGCGGGCGGGGCGTCCGGGCCCGGCCGCCGCTGGCTGACGACCACCGAACGGGACGTGAAGTGTTCCGTGTCGTAAGCCACTTCGGAGACCAGCTCGTGGGTGACGGGGAGCCAGGCACCCCCGTAGCGGTTGCTGTGTGCGACCGGGCAGCGCTGGCGCAGGTCAGCCCAGATCGGGTAGGGATCGGCGACCCAGGCTGGGTCGGTGTGGTCGAAATCAGTGGCCCAGTCCGCGACCGGGCCGGCGCCGCCGCTCACGGCGTCACCTCGGCCGGCGGTCACGGCCGCACCTCGGTCAGCGAGATCGCGTATTCCGGGCAGTTGGCCACGGCCAGCCGCGCCTGGGCGACCAGGTCCGCGGGCACCGCCCCGGAACCGATCTCCGACGACATGCCGAGATCATCGAGCTCGAACAGCTCGGGGCACAGGCTGTAGCAGCGGTTGTGCCCCTGGCATTTCCCCGGATCGACGTGCACACGGAAAGTCGCGGCAGGCACACTGCCCTCCTCGGGCGTCCAGGCAGCGGGAGACAGCTGCCTTCAGGGTACGGCGCGCGACTTAGTCCGGCAGCACGGCCAGGCGCAGCCGGCGCAGCCGGCCCGGGTCGGCGATCACATCGATGGCGCTGATCTTGCGGGTGGTGCTGACCGTGAAGGTCAGCACGATCTGCAGCCGGCCAGCGGGCGCGTACACGACGCCCACCGACCCGTCCACCAGGGCCAGCTGGGACACCCCGGCCCGGACCGACGAGGCCACCGCGCCCTGGGCGACCACCGCGGGGCCGCGCAGCCGCCCGGGCCGGCCCGCCGGCGTGGCCTGGGGGTCGGAAGTCAGCACGACCTCGTCGTCCAGCAGCGAGACCAGGGCCGACAAGTCGCCGCCGCGGGCCGCGGCCAGGAACGCGGTGGCCACCTCCCGCTGCCGGGCCAGGTCGGCGGCGCGATCCGGGCTCGGGGCGCCGCGCACCCGGCGGCGGGCCCGGCTGGCCAGCTGCCGGGCCGCCTCGGTGGACCGGCCAAGCACCGCCGCCACCTCGGTGAACGGCATGGCGAACATGTCGTGCAGCACGAACGCCAGCCGCTCCGCCGGGGTGAGTGTGTCCAGCACGACCAGCAGGGCCAGGCCGACGGAGTCGGCCAGCACGACTTCGTCCTGCGGATCGGCACCCCGGCTGGCCGGGCCCGCCGCCCCGGGCCCGGCCGTGGCGCCATCCCGGGCCGCCGTCTCCGCGGCTCCCGGCCAGGTATCCCCGACCGGTTCCTCGTGCCGGTAGCGGCGCGACCGGAGCATGTTCAGCGACACCCGCGCGACGACGGTCGTCAGCCAGCCCCCGAGGTTGGCTACCTGGCTGGTGTCCGCGCCGGTCAGCCGCAGCCAGGTGTCCTGGACCGCGTCGTCAGCGTCGGTCATCGAGCCGAGCAGCCGGTAGGCCACCGCGCGCAGGTGATCGCGATGCTCTTCGAACGCGGTGGCCAGCCATTCGGTGTCGGTCATAGCTCGTGCCCCTCGTTGCGGTGTCACCACCATGACACCCGGCAGCGCGTGGATGTGACGCCGGGTTTCCCGGGCTGGCCGGTGCCTGGCGGGGTCAGCCCGCGCGCCGGAGCCGGACCACGGCGGCGCTGGTGGCCGGGACGGTCAGGCTGATTCCGGGGCCCGGCCCGGCGGGCAGGGCGCGCCACTCGCCATCCCACGGGGTGTCCCCCGTGATCGCGGCCCCGCCCAGCGTGGCACTGGCCGCGCCCGGGTTACCCGGCTCCCCACTGTCCAGCGTCATCACCTGTGCCCCCGGCCAGCCCGCGCTGGGCTCGCCCGGAGTGCCGGGGGGGACGATCGTCACGGCCGCGGCGGCCGCCTCGCGCCGGTGCGTCTTGTTGATGATCGTGACGCAGATCTGGTCCGGTCCGCCGACGCAGTAGGCGGTCAGGTTGATGCCGTCCGGATTCCCGATCCTCAGCGGCCTGGGCCGTCCCGCCGAGCCGAGGGTGAACGCCTTGATGCCGTAGCCCTTGGGGGTGGTTGCGAAACGCCCGGCGGCGCCGCCCGGCTCGGGCACGATCGTGTCGGTGTAGAGCCACTGCTTGTTGTGGAAGTTCACGCCCGCCGCCCCGTGCGCGGCCCACCAGTGCAGGTAGTCCAGTGCCCACAGAGCCGAGGCGAACGCGTTGCTCGCCCCGGGCACGCCGGTGAGGTAGTCGTTCGACTCGGTGAGCCGGTACCGCAGGCCAGCGGCGAGCACCGGGGCGAGGTTGTGCGTGTACATCCAGGGATACGGGGTGTAGGTGGTGCGCGCGGGCTGCGGCCCGATCGCGGGCCCGGTCACCCATTCCGCGGACAGCATGTTGCGGATCGCCTGGCGGGCGGTGGTCCGGCCCGGGCTCCCGCCCACGTAGTAGTGCTGGGTGATGTCCGTAGCCCGGCCGGCGTCCCGTTCGTCGCCGGCGAACCGCTGCGTCCATGACATCCCGGTCTCCGCGTCAGGGGTGTAGGTCAGCGGGCTGTACGCACCGGTGTCCGGCCCGATCAGCGGCGCGCCGGGCGCCGCCGCACTGACCGCGTCGGCAAACCGCTGCCAGTCAGCCCGGTAGGACGGGTACGCGCTGCCCGGCACGCCCGAGTTCTCCTCATAGATCGCCGGGTCCAGGGGATGACCGTCGTACGTGTGGAACGCGTGCCAGTCCGGCTCGTTCCCGATGCAGAAGCTGGCCACCTGCTCCCGGTAGCGCTCCCAGATGTACCGGGCCACCCCCGCGCCGATCTTCTCCAGGTCAGCGATGGGCTGGGCGCTGGGGCTGAGCAGGCGCAGCGAGTAGATGACCGTCACCTGGGCCGCGGCGGCGAAGGCAAACAGGTTGTCGATACCGGTGAAGCCGTTGCGCCCGGTGCCCGCCGGGACGGACTCCTCCACCGATCCCCCGCCGATCCGCAGGCTGCGCAGGCCCACGTTGCGGAACAGGGTGACCAGCGAATCGTTGGCCGGGCTGAACAGGTAGCCCGGCACGCCCAGGTGATCCGGGTTCAGCGGCCCCCGCTCGAAACTCAGCCCGGCGAAGTCGCCCGGGATACCCGGCCCGGCGGGCCCGGCTGGCTCGGCGTCGATGGTGATCGTGACCGGGCGGGCGCCCGGCCGGTCACGCCGGGTGCTCCAGCGCAGGGGCCAGGACAGCGGCATCGTCAGTCCCGCTGGGCGGCCTGGGCGGCCTGCGCGGCCTGCCGGTGGCGGAACCGGTGGTTGGCCACGTTGACCTGGTTGGCGCAGCGCAGCGAGCAGAACCGCCGGAGCCCGTTGCGCGAGGTGTCCAGGAACGCGGTGCCACACCCCTCACGGTGGCAGGTCCGCAGCCGGAAGCCCGCGCCGGTGTCGATGATGTGCGCCAGCCCGCCCGCGGTGAGCGCCTTGACCCGGGCGGCCAGGCCCGCCTGGACCGGCGCGTAGTGCAGGTGGAACGGCAGGCCGGCCCGGTGACGCACCAGCCGGGGACGGCAGTCCGCCGCGACCAGCAGCGCGTCAGCCCGCTCGGCCCGCTGCGCCTCCGAGGTGGCCTCGAACACGGCCCGCAGCTGCCTGGTCCACGGGGCCAGGGACCGGACCTGCGCCCCGGTCACCGCGGGCTCATGCACGTCGTAGCTGGCCAGCGCGGCCGCCAGGGCCGCCGGGACCGCCGCCGGGTTGTTCACCATCCAGCAGGCGATGTGCGCGCCAGCCGCCGTGTAAGAGTCGAACTGCATAAGAGCATTACAGCACCGCCCGCACCGCCCGGCCAGGCCCGGCGCCGGTCAGGCCCGGGCGCCCGCCGTGAGCCGCCCGGCCCGGGACAGCGGTCACCTGGCCGGGCGGGCCATCGTGTCGAGCACAGCGGCCGCCGCCAGGATCAGCACGTCGTTCTCGCCCGGGGCCACCTCGACCCCGTAGGTGTCGCGGACCCGGAACCACCGCTTGGACACTTCAGCGACCTTCGCCCCGTCCCGCTCGAACCGGTACTCATGGTCCACGATGTTGCCCTGGAGGTGCAGGTCCTCACCGTCTTCCGGCTTGACGATCCACCGCTCGCGCAGCGGCGTGAGCAGTGCCTTCTTGACGATCGCGATCCGGTTCCCGTCGGGTCCCTCGATCTCCATGCTGTCCTTGATGTGCAGCATCCGCTCCTGGATCTTGGCCAGCTCGCGGCCGTCCATGTCCTCGAACAGGATGGTCTTGCGGATCCGCAGCGCCTTCCCGTCCAGCCGGAACACCCGCTCGCCGCGATCGTTCTCGATCACGTAGTCATCGCCGATGGAAATCATCCGCTGGCGCATCTGGTATCGCGTCGCCTCGCGGTCGAATTGCCGCTGCTGGCGCCTCTTCCTGCCGAACATCTCTCAGCCCCGATCATCCGTGGCTCCCGGGGAGCCATACCGCCCAGTCTCCGTGAGCTTCCCCGCGCGCACATCACCCGTGCCAGGTGCGTCAGGCCCGGTCAGCTGGCCGGCTCGGCGGCGGGCGCCCGGGCGTCGGCTCCTGGCGCTGGCTCGCTGGACGGCAGCAGGATGGTCGCGCCCAGGCCGATCAGCCCGATGACCGCCAGGACGATCATGGCCACCCCGTAGGCCCGTTTGGGGTCGGTGAGGCCAGCCACCAGGATGGTGCCCGCGATCGCGGTGCCCAGCGAGGACCCGAGGTTGGACACGCTGCGCGACAGCCCGGAGATCTCGCCTTGCAGTTTTTCCGGGAAGGCCGACTGCACGACGTTGACCGAGGGGGTGAGCATGACGCCCACTCCCACACCGATGAGGAACAGGCCGGGGGCGAAGTACCAGGCACCAGGGCGGCCCTTCACCAGCACGAGCAGCACGATGATGCCCACGATCGTGATCACGAAGCCGACCAGGATGAGGCTGCGCTGCCGGTACCGCCTGGCCAGCCGCCCGGCAGCCAGCGAGGACAGCAGGATTCCCACGGTGGCGGCGGTGAAGATCACGCCGGTCTGGATGGCGTTATAGTGCCGGACCACCTGAAGGTAGGCCGAGACAACGAACGAGGTGCCCAGGAGCACGGCCCATTGCACGTTCTGGGTGACCAGGGCCAGGTTGGACGTGCGGTTGCGGAACAGGGCAGTGGACAGCAGGGCTTCCTTCCCGGCCCGTTCCCGGCGGCGGATCCAGGCGAAGAACCCGGCCAGGATGAGCGCCCCAGCGGCCAGCAGGATCAGCATCAGGGCCAGATTCTCGTCCGCGGCCATGATTCCCCCGACCAGGACCACCAGCCCGACGGCGGACAGGATCGCTCCCACGGTGTCGAACGGGCGGGCCGGGTCGGCGGGTACCGGGTCGATGAGGCCGCGGGCCAGCAGCACGATGACCACGATGATGAGGGCCTGGAAGATGAAGGCGGCCCGCCAGGTGATCCAGGTGGTGATCGCGCCGCCGATCAGCGGCCCGGTGGCCGCGCCGACTCCGCCCATGCCGCTGATCAGCCCGAAGGCCGCGGCCCGGGACTTCATGTCGGTGAAGAGCATGGTCGTGAGGATGTAGACGGGCGGGATCAGCAGGGCGGTGCCGACTCCCTCGAGAATCGAGTTGCCCAGGATGAGGACACCAAGCCCGGGAGAGACCGCGCTGAGCACCGCGCCAATCCCGTAGATGGCGAGGCCGATCATGAAGCACCGTTTGCGCCCCAGGCGGTCGGTCAGCTTGCCGCACGGGATCATCAGCGCCGCCATCACCAGCAGGAACAAGGTGATGCACACCTGGACGCCCTGGACCGTGGTGTGCAGGTCGCGGCTGATGTCATTGATCATGACGTTCATGTTCGAGCCGGCGAAGCTGCAGATGAACTGGGCCAGGGCCAGGGGCACCAGCATCCGGCGCAGCGCTCCAGCCGTAGTGGGCATGCTGACAACTGTCCGCCCCGACCCGGTGGTGACGCGTCACCCGCTGGGAGTGAGAGCGGTCAGTCCATTGTCCGCTGGTGGTTCACATCGAGCGGTATGGACTCGGCGGTGACCACCGCGAGCGACGTGGCCTCAAGGGGCGTGACCGCGTTCAGCGTCCAGTCGGTGAACACCCGCATCCGGTTCCCGGACATCGCATTCAGGTGGTAGGCCCGGGTGACGACGTTGGCGGGCAGCCCGGACAGCGGGACCCGAAGCGGGTTGGCGGCCGCGGACAGCCCGCCCAGGTCGACCAGGAAGCCCAGGTCGTGGTGCTCGTAGGGCGCTGCCTTCCCGATACCGAGGGAGGCGGCGACGTTCCGGGCGACCTGCTTGCCCTGCCGCTGGGCATGCTGCGCGGTCATGCCGGTGATCTGGCCGGGGCGGGTCAGGTCGGGCACGGCGGCACAGTCCCCGCACGCGTAGGCGCCTGAGGCACCGGGTACCGCCATGAACTCATCGACGACCAGCCGGCCCCGGTTGGTCTCCAGGCCCAGGCCGCCGGCCAGCCGGTCCGGGCGCACCCCGACGCACCAGATCAGCGAACGGGTGGGCACCTTCTCCCCGGTGGACAGCTGCACACAATCCTCGCTGGCCTGGGCGACCGATTGCCCGGTCCGCACCTCCACACCACGCCGCCGCAGCACCCGGTCCGCTGACTTCGACAGATGCGGGTCGAGTTCCGGGAGCACCCGCGGTGCGGTGTCCAGCAGCAGCCACCGGATCTGCTGGCCGGCCAGGCCGGGCATCCTCCGCCCCAGCCGGGTCGTCAGCGACTGGCCTTGTGCCGCGACTTCGGTACCCGTGTATCCCGCGCCGACCACCACGAACGTGCACCGCGAGGCGCGTTCTTCCGGGTCGGTGGCCACCGCGGCCAGTTCGAGCTGGCGGGTGATGTGATCACGCAGGTACACGGCCTCGGCGATGCCCCGGAACCCGTGGGCGTAGTCGGCGACCCCCGGGACCGGCAGCAGTTTGTTCACGCTGCCCGCGGTCAGGATAAGCCGGTCGTAGCCGACTTGGCCGGATGCGCCCTCCGGGCCGGCCCAGTGCACTACCTTCTGCTCGAGATCGATGTGGCTGACCGTGCCGAGCACGAAGCGCATCTTGCGCAGCCGGCCAGGCAGCGATACCAGGACGTGCCGGGGTTCCAGCAATCCCCCCGCCACCTGCGGCATCAGCGGCAGGTACAGGAAGTAATCCGTCGAGTTGATGACGACGATCTCGATGCTGGCGCCAGCCACCCGGAACAGTTCCCGCGCGGCGTTGAAGCCGGCGAATCCTGCCCCCACGATCACCACGCGGTGCTGTTTGTGCGGCCCGGCCATCGTGGCTCCTTCCAGTGTGCCCAGCGGTGTCCGGTCCATCGCTGATCGGTACGTTCACCTCTACCCGTTACGTCCGGTTTAGCCCACAAGATCCAGCCAATGGGGAAGCTCAGCTATCCGCGGCGCCAGGCCGGAGTGCGGCGCACCGTGCATGCGCCCGGCCCAGCCCCCTTCACCCGCGGAAGTCAGCCGCTGTGCGGGATCTCGACGGAGACGTTGGTGGCTTTCACCGCCGCGACGGCGAGCATTCCGGGCTCCAGCCCGAGTTCGTCGGCGGCCTCGCGGCTGAGCAGGGAGACAACCCGGTGCGGCCCGGCCTGGATTTCTACCTGGGCCATCACCGTGTCCCGGGTGACCTTGCTGATCAGGCCGCTGAACCTGTTCCGCGCCGAGTGCGCGACGATCACCCGGTTCTCCGTCTGGTCGGCTGATTCGGCCAGTTCCTGCGCGAGCTGGGCGAGCGCGGTGCCGTCCACGGCCATCCGGCCGGACGCGTCGGTGAGGGTGGCTATCCGTCCCCCATCGGCCCATCGGCGCAGGGTGTCGGGGCTGACCCCCAGCAGGCTGGCGGCCTCCTTGATCCGGAACGTCGGCATTCCCGGACTGTAACGCAGCCGCGGCACGTTTCCCGCAGGAAGGACCTTTGGCCCTTGCCTAGCTGCCCGCCGGCCAGGTAGCGGTGTAAGAGCGGCCCACAGCCACACGAGACGTGTCCCGTGCCTGACCTTCCGCACTGTGAAAAGGGGGGCCAGCGCGGACGGTCAAGCACGGGACACCCGGGGGCGATGCGGACGCTACCGCTTATGGTGGGCCGCGATGTGCGGCTGGCTAGCCTGCAGCCAGGGCCGCCCAGAACGCGCAGTTGTGCGTGTTCGCGAAGTCAGTTTCGGTCTGTGGTGTGGGTGGTGCCATCGACTGCATCTGCTGGGTGAGGTTACTGAAGAGCGGCCAGAACGGGGTGCCGGCCGAGGAGGGGACCCCGCGCTTGGCAAAGCCCGTCCAGTACCCCTTCATGATCGTCGCTAGCTGCTGCTGCTGAGCCGAGAGCGTCCCCGGGAAGGCGGCCGCCGGCAGATCCATCAGGTACTGGATCTCGGACGCGTGGGCCGCACCGTAGGGGAAGCTGACCGGGGGAAGGAAGTTCTCCGGCGCGTTCTCATCGTTGAACTCGTAGCCGAAGGTCGGTACGAAGTGCGAGACGGACTGATCGATGGTCAGCGCGGGGCACGCGAAAATGGCGTCGGTGCCGACCGCGCCGAGGGCGGTGGATGGGCTGGAGAACGTGCTCAGCGGGTATTTGGCCGCGATGACTGCCGCCACCGCCGGGGGGACCCCCAGCGTGGAGGAGATCATGCTCTGGTAGTTCGATGCCGTGACCGGGTTGCCCGCCAGTTCGCTGAGCGCGACGAACAGCCGCCATTCATCGCGGTTGGTGCCGTTGATGATGGGGACGCGGTTGAACTTGCCGGTGGCGAAAGCGGTCTTCAGCGTTTCCGGCAGCACCTCGCTGTTGATGTTCGGCGTGTAGCCGGCCGCGTTCTCGCTGGCCAGGATGGCCGACACGGGCAGGCTCCGCAGGCAGGCCGCGGTCTGGCTGGCGCATCCCGCATTGGCCGCGAAGGCATCGCCGGCTGCCTCGGCGCTCGAGAGCGATGCCTGCGTGAGGTTGTAGGACCCGCTCTCCGCGATCGCCCTTTCGAACAATCCCCTGGCCTGCGGCGATGCAACCTGTGACAGCGTGGACAGGCCGCCCGCGGACTCACCGAAGAGGGTGACGCTGCGCGGGTTGCCGCCGAAGCTGGCGATGTTGCGCTGGACCCAGCGCAAGGCGGCCTGCTGGTCCATGAGGCCGTAGTCGCCCGACTGGCCGTTCGCGTCGGCCAGCGCCGGGTGCGCCAGGAATCCGAGCGCACCGAGCCGGTAGTTGATGGTGACCACCGTTACGCCGTGTGCCACCAGCTGCGCTGGGTCGTAGTCATTGCTCTCGCCGCTCACCAGCGCGCCACCGTGGATCCACACCATGACCGGGAAGTGTGAACCGGCCTGCCGGTGACTGGGCGTGAAGACGTTCAGGAACAGGCAGTTCTCCGACGTGCTGGCCTGGCCGAAAGGCCCGGCCAGCTGCGGGCAGTGCGGCGCGAACTGGGTCGCATCGCGTACGCCAGGCCAGCTGGCGGCGGGTTGTGGCGGCCGCCAGCGCAGCGCGCCAACCGGAGGTGCGGCGTACGGGATGCCGAGAAATTCATCGACCGCCCCGCTGGCCAGGCCACGAACTGCCCCATTGGCGGTGCTCGCTACCGGCCCGCTGGCGCCGGCGGCCGCCTGCCCGTCGAGGGTGCTCGCGCTCACCGCGGGCGCGGCCGCGACCAAGGCGCCGAAGGTGACTCCGGCTGCCGCCAGCCGGGTGCGTGCCCGCCATCCGGTCCAGGTCTTGACCATCCTTATTCTCCCCTCACGGCTGACGCCGACTGTCGTCCTGGTGGCCGGTTCGCTCCTGCTCGAGGAGCGCGCGGCGCAGCTCGCCCGGGTCGTTGGTGACAACGGCGTACAAGCCTGGCCGTGCGCAGCCCCCGTGGCGTATGGCGATGATGGAGATGCCGCCCCATGTCTGCTGCGTACCGAAGTCGTAGCCAGGGAACTCGGCCGCCAGCCCGCTCAGCTCGGCTGGGACGCCGGTCACCCGGCCCACGGCGCGCCCGCCGGGATCATGATGGACCGCTGGCCCAGCAGGTCCGACATCGCTGCCATCGCCTCTTCCCGGCGCTGCGCCTGACGTCTTCCATGCGGCCGAACGGGACGCGGTTACCCCGCGCCTTGGCAGGTGCTCTCGCGAATGCTTACGTAACACTGACTGGGGCCTTCACCATAAGTACGAATCAGTACTTTAGGGCTACGTCAGCTACTGTATGCGCGTGACCGAGACCGGGCAAGGGGGGACGCTCGCCAGGACGCACGAGGGAAAGCCTGGCCTCCCCCGCGGCAGGAGCAGCCTGCCGCTGCCGACCGTACGCGCGTCGCAGCGGGAACGGCTGCTGCGGTCGGTGATCGCCGCGGTCTCGGCATCCGGCTATCTGGCCGTCACTGTCGCCGACATTGTGCGGCGGGCCAGGGTGTCCCGGGCCGCCTTCTATGCCCATTTCACGGACAAGGAAGACTGCTTTCTGGCGGCGACCGCCGAAGGCCGGGACCTCATGATCGCCCAGGTCGTGTCCGCGACGCGTGCGCTGCCTGCCGACGCTCGCGATGAGGAGGTACTCCGCGTCGCGTGCCGCGCGTACCTCGCGTTTCTCGCAGGCGAGCCGGCGTTCGCCAGGGTCTTCTATATCCAGATGCCGACGGCGGGCCCGCGCGCGGTAGACCGGCTCGATGCTGGTTCCGGGCTGTTCGCTGATCTGAACCGGAAATGGCACCAGCGTGCGCGAGAGCATCACCCGGAATGGCCATCCGTTCCTTCCGAGGCGTATCTCGCGCTCGCCGGTGCCACGGTCGAACTGGTGCGGTCCATGGTCCGCGCGGGCCGGACTGACGATCTTCCCGGGCTTGAGGAAACGCTCGTGTCGCTGCATCTGGCAGTTCTGGCGGCCCGCGCCTGGCCTCCAGGAACCTGAGCTGCTATGCGCGTCAGGAGGTGACGTCGAGCCACTCCTCGAA
>Ga0207665_10000566_pt1 | contig 24963 bp, 13 predicted proteins | sample LARL112metaG_FD_184351 | JGI IMG/M metagenome (GOLD analysis project Ga0207665, IMG submission 184351) | Corn, switchgrass and miscanthus rhizosphere microbial communities from Kellogg Biological Station, Michigan, USA - LAR L11-2 metaG... | ecosystem: Host-associated > Plants > Roots >... | reverse complement strand
GATTCGGAATTTCAACCGGCATTGGCCAAATCCTGACTTCGATTCCGAGCGACCGCAATGCAGCCATGAACTCCGCATAAAATGCCGCCACGCTTTGCGGACGAAGCGGCATTGCTTTGATCTGTCCGTCGCTGACTGTAATCACCAATTGATGTTCCACGAAGTCGAACTGGACCTCGAACGTTCGGTCAGCGTAGGGAATGGCCGAACTAGTCAGCCCGCACGAGTTCACATAAAGCGGAACCTGCCACCAATGGTTGATGTGCGGAGCGAGAGCAAGGCGAACTTTACCGACGATCTGTGTCCACATGTGCAGGGTCGCATAGGTGTCCTTCCATGCCTCCAGCGGCAATTCAGGCCATGAGTTTTCGGACATGTGTCACCTCCACATCGAATTTCGTCATGGTAAACGCTTTCAAGAAAGGGCGCCGCTTAGCCGAAAACGGCTCAATTTGCCAAATGCAGCCCCAAACTGACACCCGAATTGCAAAATTACAGCCTTGGGGTATTCTCTTTCCCTGGTGTTTTTGCGATGATATGCGGCACTCAATCTTCGCGCGGAGACCCTCATGCGCCCCGTTCTAGTCTGTGCGGTTCTGTTGAGTGGTTCGATCCTTTTCCCGTTCACCTCTATGGCTCAGTCTTCGGACAACTCACAAGGAGAGAGTGCCATCTGCGCGTTTGAAGATGGCAAACAACTCACCGCGCGCTACACTCCCGTCGCAACTCCACACACTGATGGCCCACCCGTTGGCAAGGTACTTACTCCGGGCGGATCGGCGATGACCTTCTTCACCGAGACCGACCTGGTTCTCGGCCAGTCCACGATCCCGACCGGAGGCTACACCATGTACCTCATCCCGGCCAACAGGAAGGAGTGGACACTCATTGTCAGCAAGAACACAGCTGTGGGCGCGAAGTACGACGAAAAGTTAGATCTCGCCCGTGGACAAATGGAAACAGGACAGCTCACCTCTCCGGCCGACAAAATGTCAGTTTATTTCGGACATACGGGCCCGAAGAAGTGCGAGATTAACGTCGACTTCGGGAAGACGCGCGGCTGGGTTACGTTCATGGAGAAATAGTCAGATCGTTGTTAAACGCAGGCCGGGCCAACGGGCTCGGCCTTTGCTTTTTGCGTTCAATTTCCAATCAACGCCAACCGCTCTCGCAATTCGAAGAGAGCGGAGCGTCGCGGCCGCGGCATGGGGCGCTCTCCCATTCGATCCTTCCACAGTACGCTGTTCAATGCGGCCGCATCGGATGCGTCCGGGTGTGAGAAATCGAGACGTCGGGATACTTCGGAATCCTTCGCATTGACTTGATAGATGAGCTTGTTTTCGAGATTCCGGCGATTGGCGTCGAAGGGCGGCTGCTCTCCAGGGCCCGAGAGCAGGTTGCCCATAAACGCGGCCCGGTCGTCATTGTTGTTCATCGCCGGAAGGCTCAGCAACATTTCCATCGTGCGAATCATGTTGACGGTGGTGTAAAAGGTCGAATCGATAACCGGCGCCGGCTTGCCGCCGTCCATCCGTCGCGGAGCATATTTGCTGATGACGAGGGCCGTGCTGCGATGAGCGTCGACGTGGTCGGGGCCGTCCTGCGCATCATCTTCGATGACGAAGATCGCGGTGTCATTCCAATAGTCGCTGTGCGATACGGCTTCCACCACACGCCCGAGCGCGAGATCGTTGTCCGCAACGCTGGCGGAGGGCGTCGGGTAGCCCTTCTTCACGCCCCCGGTGTGATCGTCCGGAAGATAGAGCAGGATGAATTGTGGCAGCGTGTCGCGACCCTGCTTTCGTGATGCGATGAACTGATCGAATTCATTCAGGAACTCGTCGGCGCGCAGTTGGTCCGGATACGTGGTCTCGAAGTCGGGAAATCGCGGGTCGAAATGCTCGCGCAGTTCCGGCTTTGTGGCGATGGTGCGCGCAAAAATTGGAACCGGCCACGGATACGGACTCGCCGAACCGTGGGGAGCGCCAACGTTCGACGGCAACTTATCTCCCGCATAAATGAAACTCTTAGGGCACGGGTCGCCCTCGGGATGCGGCGGTCCCTCAGTGGGAAGGTTCGTGCCCGGCTTCCCATTGCACCACTTCGTCGTGATGAACTCGCCGTAGACGCGGTAAGTCAGATTGTTCCTGGCCAAGTTCGTCCACAGATAACCGGTAGCGGGCTCGTTGACATCAGGGTTGCCGTCCCCAAGCGGAATCTCGTTCAAGACTTCACCCTGGAAATCATAAGTGCGCTCGTGGCCGCGGTAGCCGATCGGCCAGATTTTTTCTGTGTAGTCGGTGACGGTGGCCGCTGTGGACCACATATGTCCGTCTCCTGAGACGTCGCCGCTGTCGTAGAAATTGTCGAGCACGCCAAATTGGAGGGCGAGTTTGTGCTGATTGGGCGTGATGCTTTCGCCGTACATGGTCAGACTCGGATCTCCATTACCCGCTCCGAGATCCCCCAGGATCTGGTCATAGGTGCGGTTTTCCTTGAGGACATAGATGACATGCTTGATGGGTGGGAGTGTCTGCGCGGGTGCTTGGCCGGAATTAGTGTCGATCCGGTTGCTGGTCAGAACTTGCTCGGTGAAGGTCGCAAGTTCGGCGCCGAGAGTCTGCAGGCGCACGCGCGCCAGCGACCCGTGAATCATGGGCACGAGGTATGGATATTCGGGAGCGCCATCAGTCATCTTCAAGGGCTTGGTGATCGGTCCCGTGCTCCTGCCTCTGGCCGACGCAATCAGCAAGTCGTTGCCGACCACTGTGAGGGCTGTTGGGAAGACCTGGGTGGGAATAAATCCGAGAGGAGCGCGCCCACTTTGAACTACCGATGATCCATGTTGAGCCGGGGAACGCTGCGTGCTTACGTCAAACACAGCGACCGAGTCTGAGATCGCATTGGCCACGAACAGGCGGGATCCGTCGGCGTTGAACGCCAGTGCATTTGGCGCGCTCCCACCGACCCTTTGTCCGGGCAGCTTGGTCGAAAGATTTTCGACAACAGTGCCACTTGCGCGGTCAATGACCGCGACCTCATCCGCATTTGCTAGCGCCACGTAAAGGAGACGCTCATCTGGAGATAGCAGCATTGCCGTGGGATGGGTCCCGGGCGCAACCGGAGAATCCGGCAACGACAATGCAATCATTCGCCGCACTGTCCCGGACGCCAGATCCAGTTCCGCGATGCGCGAGGCGTTCCAGAGCGATATGAATCCAGAGGAGCCGTCCTTCGTGACCAGCACGCCAAATGGCAGGGAAGACGGGATCCGTGGCCACACGGTGAGGTCGAAACGCGACCGCACCTGCCCGTCCTTGTCGAGCAAAACGGCCTCGTCCGACAGATTGTTTGCCACCAGCAGCGCATCGCCGTCCTTGCCGGGAATCACGGCCAGTCCAGCAGGGAAAGTGACATTCGTCATGTCGGCTCGCAGAAGTCGCTTCCCGGGCGGCGCGGGGCGCGGTGGCATCTTCACGAAAGAGTTGCCGGTTATTTTCCCGTTTTCGAAGTTGTAGACGAGTATTCCATTCCCAACGTCGCCCTTCTTTTCGCCAAGCGGATCGGTCATTGACCCGACCGATGCGTAGATGTGCCGCCCGTCACTCGAAAACGTCATCCCATGAAAAAAAGTCTGCGCAGCCCCGCTCGCCATCAAAGACTCGGGAAAGTCCGTAATGCGGTTGCTGGCGACATCCAGGATTGCGATGGATTGCTTCTGATCAGAGGTGTAGCAACCGTAGCCGTTGTTCAGTATCGCAACATAACGTTTGTCAGGACTCACGGCCAGCACGGTCGGCAGATTGTTGGTCTCCTGGGGATGTCCGGGGACCTCCATGAGTACGTGACCACTGGGAAGATTTCGGGCAGGCGAAGGCTTAACCACATAGATGAAAATCAGGCTGGCGAGCGGGATACCTAAAAGCGCAATCCACGTCAGTTTTCTCATTGGACGGAACCCTTATAAGAGCGAATACCGAATACGAGCGAACATCATAACCGTGAAGACCTAAAAAGAAAGTTCCACTGGAGAAAGTTGCTTACGGCGAGGCAAAACAGTCCGGCGTGACTGAAGAGACTGTCAATGGAAAAGGACGATTGATCGTGAAACTGCCCATCTACCAGGTTGATGCATTCACCGATCGCGTGTTCTCAGGAAACCCGGCGGCTATCTGTCCGCTCGAGCAGTGGCTCGACGACGCAACGATGCTCGCGATCGCGGCGGAGAACAACGTTTCGGAAACAGCTTTCAGCGTGCGCCAAGGGCCGGACTATGCGCTGCGCTGGTTCACGCCGAAGGCCGAGGTCCAACTGTGCGGTCACGCTACGCTCGCGACCGGATTGATCGTCTTCAACTATCTTCAGCCCGGAACGACGTCCGTACAATTCCAGACCTGCAGCGGTCCGCTGAGAGTTAAACCGGAAGGCGAGTGCCTCGCGATGGATCTGCCAGCGATTCCAGCCAGAGCCTGTTCCAACCCTCCCGCCCCTCTGCTCGAGGGACTGAAGCCTACTCCGCGAGTGGTGCTCGAATCTGGCCAGGCAGGCGAAGGGAACTATTTCGTCGTCTACGACACCGAACAGGAGGTTCGTGACGCCACGCCGGACTTGCCGCAACTGGAGAAACTGCACCCCGCTGGTGTGTGCATTACGGCTCCCGGGGAAAAGACAGATTTTGTCTCGCGCTATTTCGTCCCAAGCTATGGCATTCCCGAAGATCCAGTGACCGGGTCGACGCACTCTACACTGGGCCCATACTGGTCTGAGCGTCTGGCGAAAAAGGTTCTCAACGCGCGCCAGATTTCTCGACGCGGCGGAACCCTGATTGTCGAGCCTCGGGGCGAACGGGTGATTCTGCGAGGGAAGGCCACCCTGTACATGAAGGGTGAAATCTTGATTTAGAAGAATGTCGCGGCAAGTTCCTGCAGATAAGGTAGTTACCTTGCCTTGGCCTGCCGTGAGCTAGCCACATTCGGCTATGCCCCTCTGTCTCAGAAAAACGTTAAAAGCCTGAGCCTTTTGCCACCCAAAGGCATCTTACGGAGAGCGTTTCGGCGGGGTTCGTTGCGCGCAAGGAGGCTATCCGGAAATGCCTGTAGCCCAGAGACAGGTTGAGCTTCGTCACCAACTCCTTGACCGACTTTTCGCAGCGCGTGCTAACACCGACGCATTGTTTTCGATCGTCAAGCCCGAAGCCTTATACGATCGTCCCATCCCGGAAAGACATCGCATCGTTTTCTATATCGGACATCTAGAGGCGTTCGACTGGAATCTTCTGCGCGAGCGCGCCCTGAGTCTGGGGTCGTTTCATCCGGAGTTTGATCGGCTATTCGCATTCGGCATTGATCCAGTGGGTGGCGGTTTGCCCACGGATCAGCCAGGTGACTGGCCAACCATGGATGTCGTTCGCGCATACGTTGCCGAAGCGCGCCAGACGCTCGACGAAGCTCTTGAAGATCAACTCGCCGACGATCATCCCGGCAAGGAAAACCTCACGTTGCTTTTGCAGGTGGCGATCGAGCATCGCCTGATGCACGCCGAGACGCTCGCGTACATGCTGCATCAATTGCCCCTCGGCCGGAAGGTGAAACCCAACGGCGTTCCGGAGGCCGTGACTGCGCCGGTCAAGCCGTTCATGGTGAGGATCCCCGCCGGCAGCGTGACTCTAGGCTTGAGCCGCCAGGACCCAACAGCGTTCGGCTGGGACAACGAATTCGAAGCGCACACGGTGGATGTCTCCGCCTTTTCAATTGACCGCTACAAAGTAACGAATGGCGAGTTCCTGGAATTCATGAAAGCCTCGGGATATGAAAAGCCCGACTTCTGGTTGAAGAGCGATTGGGAGTGGAGAGTTTCCTCGGGCATTACTCACCCGGGTTTCTGGATCAAGCGCGACAACGAGTGGCATCTCCGCACCATGTTCAGCGAGATCCCGCTTCCCATGGATTGGCCCGTATACGTGAGCCAGGCGGAGGCCTCCGCTTTCGCTTGCCGGGCAGGGAAGTCGTTGCCGACCGAGGCTCAATGGCAACGAGCCGCGTACGGAACGCCCGAAGGCGAGGAGCGTCCGTACCCTTGGGGCAACGAGGCGCCGTCGGCAAAGCGTGGCAATTTCGATTTTGAGCGCTGGGATCCGACTTCCGTGGCCGCCCATCCCGAGAGCACGAACGCTTTCGGGGTCGCTGACCTCTTAGGCAATGGGTGGGAGTGGACTTCATCGGCCTTCGGGCCATTCCTGGGCTTCGAGCCTTTCCCGTTCTATCGCGGATATTCGGCAGACTTCTTCGATAACAAGCACTTCGTCATGAAAGGCGGTTCGCCGCGCACGGCCGCCTGTATGCTGCGTCGCTCGTTCCGGAACTGGTTTCAATCTCATTACCCATACGTTTACGCGGGTTTTCGCTGCGTGAGCCACTGAGCCAGCTGGCATACAAGGGAGCCAAGCATGCTGACACCCGCACTTCCGGCCCAACCTGTCCTCGAGTTCGCCACCGACGTTCGGGCCGGACTGACCAAGCCACAAAAGGAACTGCTCTCGAAGTATCTTTACGACGACGTTGGTTCCGCGCTGTTCGAAGTGATCAGCGTTTTGCCCGAGTACGGGCTGACACGGGCCGATGAGCGCGTGCTGCAGCGCAACGCATACGACATGGTCGAGCGGTTGCCCCTTCCGATGACGGTAGCCGAACTGGGCAGCGGCAGCGGCAAGAAGACGCGCTGGCTCTTGAAGGCTTTGGCACGGCGGCAGCACACCGCGTACTGTCCCATCGAAATTTCACCGACCGCTCTGGCCATGTGCAAGCGCGAACTGGGCGACATCGACTCCATCAGCATCGTGGGCTTCGAGCGTGAATATCTTGACGGACTCGCGGAAGTGGCTGCCCGCCGCAAGAGCAATCAACACCTGCTGGTACTGTTTCTCGGCAGCACGATCGGGAACTTTGATCGGCCCGCGGGCATGCAGTTCCTCAGAGACATCCGCGCAACGCTTCTGCCGGGGGATTCGCTTCTGTTAGGCACGGATCTGCTGAAGCCGATCCCGCAGCTACTCGAAGCCTATGACGATCCGCTGGGGGTTACCGCCGCCTTCAATAAGAATCTGCTCGCCCGTATCAATCACGATCTGGGCGCGGACTTCCAGCTCGAACATTTTCAGCACGTCGCAAAATTCAATTCACAAGCGCGCAGTGTCGAGATGCACTTGATGTCGAAACGCACTCAGACTGTGACCATTCCCGCCGCCGGTTTCTCGGTACGCTTTGCTGAGGGGGAGACTATTTGGACGGAGAGCAGCCACAAATACGCGAAAGAGGAAGTCTGCACGATGGCTGCCGATACAGGTTTCCGATGCGATGCGCAGTGGGTGGATCGCGAGTGGCCGTTTGCGGAGAGCTTGTTGATCGCCTTATAGGGCGGGTTGGCGCACAGAGATTTCGTGTTTCACGCTTGTTGCCGCGAGTGGGAGTTCAACGCGAAAGATCGATCCCGCAGCCGGTGTGCTTTCCACGATGATCTTGCCGTGATGCTGCTCGACGATCCATTGCGCGATCGCGAGGCCGAGTCCCGCTCCGCCCATCTCGCGGCTGCACTCCTTGTTTACCCGGTAGAATCGCTCGAAAATCCGCTTCAGTTCGTGATCCGCAATGCCGACGCCATTGTCCTGAACGCTGATCACAGCCCACCCTTCGATTTCCTCCGCCGATAGACTGATGGCTGCTCTCGCCGCAGGTGTGTACTTGAAAGCGTTGTCGAGCAGAATATCGATGACGCGCCGCAGCGCTCCCGCATCACCCGTCACACGTAATTCCGCATTCATGAGCCGCTCACTGAACTGCATTCCGCGGACATTCGCCACCTGCCGCCATCCGCGCGCAATCTCCAGCAACGCGTCTCGCAGGTTAATGGGCTCAACGTGCAACGCTTGCCGGCCTGAATCGGCGCGCGCCAGCACCAGGAGTTCCTCGAGGAGCGCTGTGGTGCGCTCGGCTTCGAGCAGGATTCGTCTGAGCGCTTCTCGATATTCAGCCTCGCCGCGCGATCGACGCAGGACCGTTTCAGCCTCTTCGCGAATGGAAGCAACGGGCGTCCGAAGCTCGTCGGAAGCATCCGCGGTGAAGTTTGTGACCCGGTGGAACGAAGTCTCAAGACGCGCCAGCATCTCGTTCACTGTTTCGGAAAGGCGTTGCAGTTCGTCGCCACTATTGGGTGAACGCAAACGTTGATGAAGAGTGTGTCCGGTGATTTCGCGCGCGGCGCGGGTCACGGCTTCGACAGGCGCGAGCGCCCTGCGACTGATCGCGTAACAGAGCAATGCTCCTCCCAAGGATAGGAAGGGAATCAGCAGCAGGAGGTCCTTCTTGAATTGTTCGAGGGTGGCCGCTCTTTCGTGAACTCCGACGCCGGCGAGCGCATCGCGAAGCACATACCAGACCCCGACTCCGAAAATCGCCTGCGCCACTGCGAATACAAAGAAGCACCAGAAAGCCAGCCGAAGTCGGATGGAGAGTTTCATCGCGAGCCTCTCCGCTCAGCTGACACGGCGCCGGCATAACTACGCTGCACATCGACAGCGATGATTCTGGACCTGGAAAGCCCCAAAGAACACACCTCGTAGTTCCAAATCGAGGGGGAGGCGGAAGCCTGATCTTGCGATTCGAATGTGAACCCCGGCATCCTGCGAAGGCCACAGGTGCCCGAGGTCACGTGGGCAACGCCAGGGGAGAGCGTGCCGTCTAATGACTGAGTCCAGCATCGCCGAGCAGGCCCGCAACCAGCGGTCCCGGCGGCGATGGAATAGAATATCTCGTTCCTGTTTTCAATCCAATCCAGATTTACGCCCGGCCCCGAGGTGGATGGGAGTGCCCGGCGCAAAGGAGCTCGAAACGGTGTTGACCAGAGCAAGTCTGCTGATCGTTGTACTGACCGGCGTGATGTGGCTAAGCGCGTGCAGCACCAGTAAGCGCCAGACCGCCTACGTGACCACTCCGATCAACATGGGGGTAACTGCCTTCCGCGTCAACACGAACACCGGGAGCCTCAGCCAGATCCTGGGCTCTCCATATCTCACGGGGGTCTCACCCACTGCGATCCGGGTGCATCCCGCGGGCAAGTTCGCTTACGTTTCGAACGCCGGCGAAGACTCGATCTCCCTGTACACCATTGGTAGCACTGGAGCTTTGACCGAAGTGACCCCGCGCACTGTGACCGGTGACCAACCCTCCGACCTCCTGATCGCCCCCTCGGGACAGTTCCTTTTCAGCGTGAATAGCGCAGGCAACTCGGTCTCGTCGTTCACGATTGACGGGAAGTCAGGGGCACTTTCTCCGGTCGGAACACCGATCCAAACGGCGGGCTTTACTCCGATTCGCGGAGCAATTGCGCCCTCCGGTAAGTTCCTCTACGTCGTGAACTCCGCCAGCGCTACCGTCTCAGGCTTCGCGGTGGATGGCTCGGGTGCACTGGCTCCGGTGCCCAATTCGCCGATCCGAGTCGGCAATGGTCCGAACTGGATTGCCATTGACCCGAAAGAAAAGTTCTTGTACGTGGCCAACTTGCAGGATGGCACCTTCTCAGGCTTCATGATCGACGGAACTACCGGCGCTCTGCAGGCCATGGGAGGATCTCCCTTCGGCGTGTCGGCGACCACTAGCACCATCATTCCGCTGAGTTCGCTGGTGGTGGACGCGTCCGGCAAGTACCTCTACATCACTGCTTTGAATTCTGGAAACAATGTCTACGGGTTTACGATCGACGGAACAAGTGGTGTGCCCACGGCTCCGGTGACGGGTTCGCCCGTGCCCGCTGGCAGCGGTGCAGCCTTCATCGTGAATGACACCAGCGGACAACTCATCTTTGTTGGAAATCAGGTTTCGAACAGCCTGTCTGGATTCAAGATCGATGCGGCCACCGGCGTCTTGACGCTGATCTCAACCACGACGACGGGATCGGCGCCGACCGCGATGGTCTTGGTGAAGTAGAGGCTAGCGGACGCCCTGGAGCGTAGTCTCGGCGGGCAAAAATTCGGCGGTGGCTTCGCTGTCGAGCAGAATGAACACGTGGTCGTTGGGAATCTCGGCAGGGCTACCGTTTACGTCGAGGATCACGGAATCTGCTGTGATTGCGGCCAGGCTGCAATGCCGGAGGATGCGCACCTTTTTTTCGCGCTCGGCCGTTTCAATCATCTTGCGATTGCGCTCCGGCCCGCGCTGGAACTGATCCCCGCGATAGCTGAGCGTGACGCGATTGCGCGCCGAGTGGCTCAAGGCGATTGCCGCGTGAATCGCTGAGTCGCCACCGCCAACGATGAGTATGTCACTGTCAGAATATTTGCTGGCGTCATCCAGTTTGTAGACCACCTTGGGCAGTTCTTCTCCAGGAACCCCCAGGCGCGATTCCGCCGCCACTTCTGGGGTGGTTGCGAGTTTCACGATCACGGGCGCCGGTTTGGCCACCGCCTTCTCGGCGGCAGCCTGCTTGGCTTCATCGCTTGCGTCCTTCGTCATGTCGCGCGCGCCAAAGCCTACGCCGATTTTCTTCAAGAAATCGTTGGGCGGGGTGCCACCGGCAAAAATCCACACAAAGTCGTTGGGAATCTCTCGCTGCTTCCCCGAGACCTCCATCAATACCGACTGCTCCTTGAACTCAATTGGATTCGAGTTAAACAGAACTTCGACCTTGCCCGACTTCATGCAATCTGCCACGCGCAGCGCGTTACGCTCTTTGATGCGGCTGAATTGCGCTTGCCGATACGAGAGCGTGACCTTATTGCCGACCTGGTGCGCCAGCCCCATCGCGGCTTCTACCGCGCTGTCGCCACCGCCTACCACCAGAATCCTTTTGTTCACGTAGTGATCGGCTTCGATCAGGCGATACATCACCTTGGATAAATCTTCGCCCTTCACTCCGAGCTTGCGCGGAGTGCCAGTGCGACCTAGCGCGAGGATGACGGCGTGGGAACGATACTGGGAATCCTGCGACTTCACTGTGAAGATTCCGTCTTCGCCGCGCTTGATGTCTTCGACTTTCTGTCCCGTGCGCACTTTGAAGTCGGCGCGGTGAAGCACCTTGTCCCAGAAGGCCAGCAGATTCTCTTTGGAGAGTTCGGTCTTCTTGAACTTGCCGTACATCGGGAACTCGACCGGGCTGGTCATGACCAGCTTCTGCCGCGGATACTTTGCGACCGTCCCGCCGATCTCATCGCGCTCGAGGGTAAGGTATTTCAGCTTGTGCTGGATGGCGCGCAGCGACGCGGCAATTCCGGCCGGTCCAGCGCCTATGATGAGTACGTCATACACCTCCGGCGTAGTGCGCGCAGTCCCACGGGCGGTGAATCGATTCAGAATGGTGTCAACGCAGTCGCGCCCCTGGTTGACGGCGTTCTTGATCAGCGCGAGGCCACCCAGTTCGCCGACGATAAAGAGATTGGGAACGGTGGTCTCAAATTCGCCGCTCAGGGTCGGCATGTCGCCGCCCATGCTGGGGCTCGCCATCACCATCGTGATGGCCCCCACAGGGCAGGCATCGGCGCACAGGCTGTGTCCAATGCACTTGTAGCCGTTCACAATGACGGCCTTGCCACCCAGCATAGCGAGCACGTCGCCTTCCGGACACACGGTCGTGCAGGTCGCACAGCCGATGCAATAGGCGTTGTCGATATGCGGGTGCTGGGCCTTAGGCCCTTCGGAAAACAGCTTTCCCTTCTCCGCGGCAGCCCGAGCCTGGGCGTCCCGCTTCTTCAGACCCTTGAAGTAGTTTCTAAGAAAGAAAACAGTAAGGGCCGCTGCGACGATGAAGGCTATCAGTGTGTCCATACCACTCGACCAACTCTACCACCGGTAGCCCATCATCAGAACCGCTCCTATATGGACCATGGCCAGGAGCGCAAACGTGTAGCTAAACGGCTTGTGAACTACATGCCACAGGTGAAATACCTGTTCAGATCGCTTCAGGAAGAGAATGCGCTTGGTGAGTGCCGCATCTTCACGCGCAGCTCCCACTGCGCGCTCGACATCCCGGTTGCCCGTGCTGAGAAAGCCTCCCAGGGTCTTGACCTTGTCGCCGAAATCGAGCGCATGTCGGCGCAAACGGGCGACGCGAAAGGCGCGGGCAACGTCCAGCGCAAACATGTAACCCAGGGCGGAAATCATCGAGAGCTGGCGCACCCGCTCGGGACTCGGGAGGGTCAGCAGCGCTCGCAGATCGCGCTCGGAAACCAGCTGCTGCTGGGTCAACTGCCCCAGCAATTTCTGGTGGAAGTCCTGCAATTCCTTCTGCGTCATCTCCGCAGCCTTCAGGTTCCGCGGAATCTGCCCGTAGAGGTAGCGACCAATGATGCCGCTCACCGAAACGGCAAACATGATCCAGAACGCCATTCCAGCGAAGCCGCCGAACTTGAACGACGAGTGGAAGGCGATCACGAATGGCGCCGCGATCCCCAGGATCACGTGATAGTCCAGCCAGTGCCGCGAATTGCCCTTCTTCATCAACCACGACCAGTGCTTGCGCAATGGATAGAGGAAGATAATCAGGAACATGAAAACGCCGAGCCACCCCAGCTTGATACCGATGATGCCGCTGGGCTTCAACGAGGCGAACTTCGGGGAAAACGGGCGGTCGTCCGACCCTAATGTGTAGTAGTCGAACCCATAAACCGTCAGCGCGAGAATCAGGGTCGCAAAAAGAATATATCCGGCTGCCACTCGAGAGCGATGGCCGCGTTCACGATCGCGAACGGGCGCCACCGCAGTGGCAACAGAAGCATTTGCACTCATTTAGCAGCAACTTTCTCTTCCGTACTCACAGAAAATTGTTTGTAGTCCGTGAAGTTATGAGTATTGCGCCAATGCTGGCGCGGAGTCTCTACTTCTACACTGGCCTGAGCGGGAAACCAGTAAACGTCCTTCGCATCTTTGAAGGGAACCGGTTGAAACTGAACCTCGGAGCGCATCGACTTCAAGCCGATGTCCTCCATGCTGTTGGCGAGGCCTGCATCAATTTTACTAATAACCCCGGTCGCCGGGTCGATCCAGGCTACCCCTGCCAGATCCAGCGGATATTCCCGGCCCCGCAGCGACAGGGCAGCAGGCGAACGCATGCCCGAGATGTGCTTGAACTGGATCTTGTGAAACGAATGCCCGCCCATCTGGTCTTCCCCTAAATCCGTGAACTCAAAGCCCGAGGAATAGTAGGGATGGAAGACCAGGAATAAAGTCGCGAATCCATTGCTGACCAGCATGGACACGCCTTTTTTCTGATCTTTTTTCTGTTCATGTACTGCCAAGCGCGACTCGTCCAGGCTGATTTCGCCACCTGCGTTCGTAAGAATTACCAGGTAGTCGTAGGTCGACTCTTCCTTGAGTTCGACCTTGCCGTCGGCTTTGAACTTTTCCTGCGTGACGTGCTCGGTGCACTTAACATCCGAGAACTTCTCGACAAACTTTGCAACATGGTCGTTTGCGCGACCAATCACCTCTTGAAGAGAGTCCGTCCCGGCCACGCAGAACGGGGCGATGGCGCACAGGAGAATGCCTGTAATCAGGGGTTTCACACCTAGGGCCTTGCAAGCAGCTTGCCACTTCATTCGGCTTTGGCCCTCCGGGAGTCGAATCGGTAGCCGATACTGAATAGCCACTGGTCATAACTCTGGGTCAGCCCGCGGTTCACGGTGAACCCGCCCTGGATGAAGTAGTGCGCTCCCATGTTCATTTCCATGTTGCTGGTCAGGAATTTCGCATTCGTGTTGCTTGAAAGCGGCGACACGAAATTCTGCTGCCCACCCAGCAACTCCAGCCGGAAATTATCGCCCAGGCTGCGCGAAAGCGAGACTGACGAGTAGCTTCCGTTGCCAAAGGAGCTGTTGAAGCGGGCGTAGTGACCGTCGGCGCGGATGTGAACCCACGGCAACCGATCGAACGTCAGGCCGTAAAGTTCGTTCAATGAATTGCTGGCGTCCCCCGAGCGATTACTCTTACCCAGGTTCGTGTAAACCCAGACCGTCTTGATCACCTCAAGCCGCACGCCGCCGCTGAAACCCTGGAACAGGTACTTGTCGAGCAGGCTGGTGCCGACCAGGGTCGGGTCGAAGGTCGGTAAGTCTCTTAAATAGGTGTAGTTACCGTCAAACTCAATGCGTTCGTGGGGCTGGAAGCGCACGGTCAGGAAGTTTCGCGCGATTCCTGCTCCCGGGGAGCCTCCGGCGGTGTATCCGACGGGGCTATCCGCCTGAAGTGAGTCGTAAATTGCCACATAGCGCTTGTAGTAGATACCGTTCTCGAAGAAGACGAACGGGCGGTCGATCTTCCACTGCAGCGTGCTCAAAGCCATGCCCGACGTGCTGGTGTACCGGAGGCTGTCGTAGCTGCCGCCCTCGAAATTAACGAACACTCCGCCGATGCGGCGGTTGGGACTATAGCTCCACGAGGTCGGATCGGGAGTCGATCCGCCGAAAACGCCCAGCGTGGCCGAATGCCCCAGACGCCGTCCGAAGTATCCGCCGTCGATGGTGTCGAGGCTCGTCGCCCAAGGCAGGTACATGCGGCCGAAGCCCGCCACCCAGGGCGAGTTCGGATTGTCGTACGTCATGCTCAGGTGATAGGTGCGGTTGATGAGATCCTGCAGCGTGGAATTTCCGGAGTAGTTGTTTGCGGTCAGGCGTCCGCGCCAGTAGCCGCTGGCATTCCAGTACGTGCCGCCGATGCGTGTCATGTCAAGGCGAGCGACCAATCCGAGGTCTGTGTTGGAACCGCCCGATGAACCGTGAAACGCCGTGCCCATGTAATCGACGCCGATTCTTCCGCGTGCGCGGTTCACCGACGGCATTGGCGGGCGCGGCACCTGGACACGCGCTTCTTCATCGAGCGTGTCGCTTTCGGTGAACGAAATCACGGTCGGATATTTGCGGGTCGCACTCAGCGTGCTTTGGTTTACCAACGCCTGCTCGTCGTGCGACGACAGGTAAGCCAGATCGCCAGCCTTGAGGTCGCGCTTCGGGGTGCGCACGTCCGACACAGCCGAGGTTTCTGCGACGGAAGTGACTTCCAGTTCCGCCACCACGTCGTCGGGATTGCCATCGGCCGCGGCAATCACTGAGCCCGTGGGCGTGTCGCGGACCACCAATTTCATACCTTCTGCGAGACCGGCGCTGCGGCCTCCATCGATATACGCCGTGCCGGCGGCCACGTACTTCACTTTGAAAGCAGTCCGGAAGTCCGGGTGTGTGGCACGCAGTGCCAACGCTGCAGGAATGTCAGGTTCACCGGGCTTGCCGACAATCAGGTTCTGGTCCGCCGCCGTGATCAAGGGCACTTCCTGCCCCTTCTGCGAGGTCGCTTCCGGCTCAGGCGTGACGGCATCGGTTTCCTCGATGGCAAGCTCGGCCTTCTCGCCGGGCGCTAGACCCAATGGATTCGAAACCGACGCTCCCTGGATCACTGGGGTGGGTGGAGGAGGCGGGGCGGCCTGGGTTGCAACGGGAGCAGCGGCAGTCGTGGTCGGCGTGGCAGCCGGTGTCGACTCTGACTTCGGGACTTCCGACGGCTTCGCTGCCGTGGCGGTCTGCGACGGAGACGTTGCCTTAGCGTCAGACGCTGCGGTCGGAGCCGCAGCCTGTGCCGAGGTCGCTTTTGCGTCGTTCGCGGCTTGCGTTGGAGTCGGCGTTACTTTGGCCGTGCTATCGACAGCAGAGGCAGGTGCGGACTGTCCCACCGGATTCGCCGCAGGTTCGGAAGGGGACACCGTGGCCGACAGCACCTTGGCGGTGATATTGGGCGAACCCGCTGAACTGGGATTGGTGCTCGTTGCTGCTGCACTCGCGGGTGCCGGGGCGACTTTCGCGCCGGCTTCGGTCGACGCCACGGGCTTCTCTACAACCGGTGCTGCTGCCGCGGGCGTCTCGCTCTTGGCGGTAGCCGAACTTGCGGGCTGTGCAGGCGCAACGTTGATGCTCATCGAACTCGGAGCGGCGCCGGATGCTGGAGCCGGCGAAGTCGGAACCGTCTTTACTGCTAATTCTAAATTCGGCTTAGCAGCGGCAGAGCTGTCGGTTCTGGTCTGCGCCGTCGGTACGCTTCCGGCTCCAGGCGTACCCATGCCAGGGAAGACCGTGCCTTGCTGCAGGCTGCCGAGTTTCGGACGCACAGCGGAAGGTGTTGCCGATGCGCTCGCGGTCGTCGGCGTGGGAGCCGCTGCTTGCTTTTCCGGAAAATTAATCGGCGGAAATTTGGGTGGAACTGGAATCGGAGCCTGCGCCGTGGTTGTGGTATCAGTGGCAGGCGCTTGCGGCTTGCGGCGGAACACGCCCATCAAGGGGGCACTGGCTGCGGGCGCGGGCCCGACGTGGCGCACGACAACCGCAGCATTCTCGGAGGGCTGTACGCGCAGCGTGATGCTCTTGCCGTCGCTGCTGAGCGTGTAGGGATGCGCGCTATCAAGGTCGACCACCACGCGCGTAACCGGCGGATTTGCGCTGTTCAGCCCCAGACGCACGGCGCGCACGCCATTGGCATCCAGCGGAAAGTGCTTTTGCTTTGCGTCCGAAATTGTACCCGGAAGAACGAGCACCAGGCGGTCCGGATTGATGGCAGTTTCGACGGTCGGCTTGACCGTTCCCGTCAGGACAACCTGGATGGTGACATCAGCGCCATCGCGCTTTACCTGGAGTTGCTCAATCTCGGCCGCGCCGCCTGCTGTGTTCTGCGCAGCGCCCAGCGAGCCCATTAGCAGGAGCACAGAGACTAGCCGCGTACGGTTCATCAGACCTCATAACTCACGGGCGTCTTCACCCGGAGGGGAAAAGTTCCTTAGCTGTGTTGCATTTCTACCACCGGTTCGGCACGACTCCGGCTCGCTTCACCTAATCGAGAGTGTTAGCCCTTCCCGTGGCACTGGTAGCAATTCACGCTGTTGTAAACATACCCACCCACATTGGGGTGATGGAAGTTGGCAGCGTTGTTGTTGCCGTGGCAACCCGTGCACTGGAAGACCGTGTAGTCGTTCGAATTCGTATGGCAGGTCGCGCAAACTCCGTTGGCGTTGCCGTGGTTCACATTGAACCATGTGTGATTGAAGACGGCGCCGGTCCAGGCGGTCGTCGTATGGCACGTGGCGCAGGTCGTGGGGAAGCCGGCCGACTTATGGTTCGGATTCGTTGTGCCGTTATAGTCGGTCTGGTGGCATCCCACGCACGCGGTCGGCAGCGTTGTGTAGTTGTTGTTGACGTGGCACATCACGCAGGTTACGGCTGAGGTCGCATGGAAGCCCGTCAACGGGAACGTCGTGTTGTTGTGATTAAACGTTGCGCCTGTCCAGTTGGTCGTGCTGTGGCAGGTGTCGCATGTGGTCGGGAAGCCGGCCGTCGCATGCGGCGGCGAGTTCGTATTGTTGTAGTCGGTCTGGTGACACGAAATGCAAGTGGTATTCGCAGCTGTCAGGTTGTAGTTCCCGTTCACGTGGCACTGGCTGCACTGCATCGTGGTATGGAAGCCGGTGAGCGTGAAGCCCGTGGTGGAGTGGTCGAACGTGCCATTGCCCCAGTTGGTGGTCGTGTGGCACTGGTCGCAGGTCTGCGGGAATCCAGCCTGCACGTGATTCGGAGCAGTCGTGCCCTGGAAATCCTTCAGGTGGCACTGCACGCAGGCGCCGCTGGTCAAGTTGTAGGCGTTGTTCACGTGGCACTGCGCGCACTGCAAAGACGTGTGCGCGCCGGTTAGCGCGAAGCCTGTTGTCGAGTGATCGAAAGTCGCCGACGTCCAGTTCGTGGTGCTGTGGCACTGCTGGCAAGTCTGGGCAAATCCGGCCGCGGCGTGCGGCGGATTGTTGGTCGTCTGGAAATCGTTCAGGTGGCAACTCACGCAGGTCGTGTTCGCCGCGGTCAGGTTGTAGTTGCCATTCACGTGGCACGACGTGCAAGCCACGGTGGTATGCGCTCCCGTCAGCGGGAATCCGGTCGTGGCGTGATCGAACGTAGCGCCACCCCAGTTCGTGGTGTTGTGGCACTGCTGGCAAGCCTGCGGGAAATTCGACTGCACGTGATTCGGATTCGTAGTGCCCTGGAAGTCCGCCAGGTGGCAGCTCGCGCACGGCGTATTCGCCGACGTCAAGTTGTAGTTGCCGTTCACGTGACACTGGACGCACTGCAGGGCAACGTGTGCGCCGGTCAGCGGGAATCCGGTAGTCGAGTGGTCGAACGTCGCATTGCCCCAGGTCGTCGTGCTATGGCACTGCTGGCAAGTCTGCGGGAAGTTCGACTGCACGTGGTTCGGATTGGTGGTGCCCTGGAAATCCTTCAGGTGGCAGCTGACGCAAGTGGTGTTCGCACTGGTCAAGTTGTAGTTGCCGTTCACGTGGCAGCTGGCGCACGCGACGGTCGTGTGCGCGCCGGTCAGCGGGAACCCGGTGGTCGAGTGATCAAAGGTCGCGCTCGTCCAGTTGGTCGTGCTGTGACACTGCTGACAAGTCTGCGGGAAGCCCGACGTGACGTGATTCGGATTGGTGGTGCCCTGGAAATCTTTCAGGTGGCAGCTGACACAAGCCGTGTTGGCGCTGGTCAAGTTGTAGTTGTTATTCACGTGGCATTGCACGCACTGTACGCTGGTGTGCGCGCCGGTCAGCGGGAAGCCCGTGGTCGAGTGATCGAAAGTAGCGCTGGTCCACGTCGTGGTGCTGTGGCACTGCTGGCACGTCTGCGGGAAACCCGACGTCACGTGATTCGGATTGGTGGTGCCCTGGAAATCTTTCAGGTGGCAACTGACGCAAGTCGTATTCGCGCTGGTGAGGTTGTAATTGTTATTCACGTGGCACTGCACGCATTGCACGCTGGTATGTGCGCCGGTCAGCGGGAACCCCGTAGTCGAGTGGTCGAAGGTCGCACCGGTCCACGCGGTCGTGCTGTGGCACTGCTGGCAGGTCTGCGGGAATCCTGACGTTACGTGGTTCGGATTCGTCGTGCCCTGGAAATCTTTCAGGTGGCAGCTGACGCAAGCCGTATTGGCGCTGGTCAGGTTGTAGTTGCCATTTACGTGGCACTGTGCGCACTGCACGCTGGTGTGCGCCCCGGTCAGCGGGAATCCAGTGGTTGCATGGTCGAAATTCGCGCCCATCCATGTAGTCGTGGTGTGGCACTGCTGGCAAGTCTGCGCGAAGCCCGACGTGACGTGATTCGGATTGGTCGCGCCCTGGAAATCTTTCAGGTGGCAGCTGACACAAGCCGTATTTGCGCTGGTCAGGTTGTAGTTGCCATTCACGTGGCATTGTGCGCATTGCACCGTCGAGTGCGCGCCGGTCAGCGGGAAGCCGGTGGTCGAGTGATCGAAAGTGGCGCTGGTCCATGTCGTCGTGCTGTGGCACTGCTGGCAAGTCTGCGGGAATCCTGAACTGACGTGATTCGGATTCGTGGTGCCTTGGAAATCTTTCAGGTGGCAGCTGACGCAAGCCGTGTTCGCGCTGGTCAGGTTGTAGTTGCCATTCACGTGGCATTGAGCGCATTGCACGCTGGTGTGCGCCCCGGTCAGCGGGAAGCCGGTGGTTGAGTGATCAAAGTTCGCGCCTGTCCACGTAGTCGTGTTATGGCACTGCGTACAGGTCTGCGAAAAACCGGACTGCACGTGATTCGGACTGGTCGCGCCCTGGAAATCTTTCAGGTGGCAGCTGACGCAGGCGGTGTTCGCGCTGGTCAGGTTGTAGTTGCCATTCACGTGGCATTGCGTGCATTGCACCGTCGAGTGCGCACCGGTCAGCGGGAATCCGGTAGTTGAGTGATCAAAGTTCGCGCCCGTCCACGTAGTCGTGTTATGGCACTGCGTACAGGTTTGCGAAAAACCGGACTGCACGTGATTCGGACTGGTCGCGCCCTGGAAATCTTTGAGGTGGCAGCTGACGCACGTCGTATTTGCGGTGGTCAGGGTGTAGTTGCCATTCACGTGGCACTGCGCGCACTGCACCGTCGAGTGCGCCCCGGTCAGCGGGAACCCGGTGGTCGAGTGATCGAAGGTCGCGCTCGTCCACGTAGTTGTGTTGTGGCACTGCGTACAGGTCTGCGGGAATGCGGATTGCACGTGGTTCGGATTCGTGGTTGCCTGGAAGTCCTTCAGATGGCAACTGATGCACGTGGTGTTCGCGGTAGTCAGGTTGTAGTTGCCATTCACGTGGCACTGCGCGCACTGGACAGTCGCGTGGGCCCCGCTCAGCGGGAATCCGGTGGAAGAGTGATCAAAGGTCGCGTTGTTCCACGAAGTGGTAGTGTGGCACTGCTGGCAACCGGTCGGGAATCCTGACTGAACGTGGTTCGGATTCGTGGTCGTGTTGAAATCCTTGATGTGGCACGAAGCGCAGTCGGTGGCCGTCCCGACAAAATTCCCATTGATGTGGCACTGTGTGCAGGCCACGTTGGCGTGCGCGCCGGTCAGCGGGAATTTCGTAAAGGTGGTGTGATTGAAAGTCGTCGGATCCCAAGCGCTCGCGTTGTGGCAGGTTTGGCACGTGGTCGGGAAGCCGGCCTGCGCGTGCGGCGGATTGTTCGTCTTATTGAAGTCCGCCATGTGGCAGCCCACGCAACTTGTCGACGTCTGCGTGAACTTTCCGCCGGCGTGGCAGGCGTTGCAATCCAGAGCGGCGTGCGCACCCACCAAGGCGAAGCCTGTGAACTTCAGATGGTCGAACTTCGCGCCCATCCAGTTGTCGACGGTGTGGCATTGTTCGCAAGTGGTCGGCATTCTCAGCGCGACGTGATCGATCCCCGAGGACTTCGTGTTGATGAAATCATTCTGGTGGCACGAGTAGCAGGCGGTCGAAAGGCCCTGGAATTGTCCTACGGCGGCGCTCTTGTGGCACGAGTCACAACTCACGGTCGCGTGTGCGCCCGTGAGCGGAAACCGGTTCATGTGCTGGTTGATCTGCTGGACCGAAACGTTCCAACCTTTCACCGTGTGGCACTGCTCGCAGTTCGCGCCCATCTGGGCTTTGTGAATGTCCGCGTGGCACTGGCTGCACTGTGTTCCGACATTCGTGAACACCGGCTTGGTGTGGCACTGCGTGCACGAAACCCCTTCGTGCATTCCGCGCAACGGATATTTTGTGGTGTTGTGATCGAACTCAGGAACGGCGCGAATCGGCTTCCATCCGCTTAGCGTGTGACAGTTCTGACAAGGAATGCTGAGGCTTCCGTGAGGACTCCGCGTATTCGCAGACGACTGCGACTGCGCCGCTGGCATGCCGCCAGGGAGCGTCGCGAAAACGACCGCCAAATATAGAAGGAATGTCGAACCCAAGGTAGCCCCAACTCCACACGAAAGGATTTCGACTCACGAGACGGAACTTCAACTAGTGTCAGTAAAGGTATGAGAAAGAACAGCAATCGAACGCCCAGCAAGCTTAGTCACGTGAGAAATGTTGTGGAAGGTTACACAAGTACATGGATTATTGGACTCATTTCGTAACTACGCAGAGGGGTGGGACTTGCGGGAAGGAGGCGTTGGAAATTTTGTAAAAAATGTAAGTTCTGCCCTTTGCTGTGGTGTTTTTTCACGGCCGAAACCGAACGGTAACTACTCCGTCTGAAATTTTGGACAGAAAATTGCTAATGGTGCATGAAATCTAACTCTTCTTGAGCGGCTTGATCTCGGGACCGTGGCAATCGGCGCAGGCTTTCGCCGTCGGCGCATAGAAGAGGACCTTTTTGCCGTCCACATCCTTGAAGAGTTTGTGACAGCCGGCGCAGGCCACGTTGCGGTGTTCGCCTTCCAGCGCGAAAGTCGTTCGCTTGTCGTGATCGAACGAAGACGGTTTCCACTTTGTCGCGTTGTGACAATCCCCGCACTGTGTCACCTTGTTCGGGAAGAATTTGGTGAACTGTCCGCCGTGCACGTCCTCGTGGCATTCCTCGCACTTTTCCGGCGCTTTCTTGAAATCGACATTGATCAGCTTGGTCTCAAGGTTCGACGGCTTATGGCAGTCGATGCACGCGACCGCGCGATGCGCGCCCTGCAGCGGGAAAGTCGTTGTGCTGTGGTCGAACCCATCCAGTTCCTTCCACGACTTGGTGGAGTGGCAAGCTTCGCAACCCATCGCCTTGCCAACTTTGCCGATCTTCTCCATGCGTTCGCGGAACTGGCCCTTGTGTACGTCTTCGTGGCAACCCGTGCAGGTGAGGTTGTCGAAATGATAAGGAACCTTTGACTTCGGCTCATTCTTGTCGGCGAGCTTGTGGCAGTCGGAACAGGGTACGGCGACGTGGCCGCCGGTCAGCTCGAACTTCGTCTTCTTGTGCTGCGCAAGCGTGAAGGTCGAGGGACTGTAGCCCTTCAAGGTGTGGCACTGATCGCACTGGTTTTCGTACGGCTTCGCCGCGAACTGGCCATTGTGCTCGTCTTTGTGGCAATCGGTGCAGCGTTTGAAGTTCGCGATCTTGAAGATCGTGTCTTTGCCTTTCGGCGTGTGGCACTGCTCGCACTTCAATTTGGCGTGCCCGTCGATCAGCGGGTAGTTGGTCTTGGCGTGCGCCTTGACGTCGAACAGCGATGGCTTCCATCCCTCCACGTTGTGACAGCTGGAACACTCGATGCCGTCCGGCTGACGTTTCGCAAATTGTCCGTTGTGCTCGTCTTTGTGGCAGTCGGTGCATTTTGCAAACGCGAGTTCCTTCTTGAAGTCGCCATTGGCGTGGCAGCGTCCGCAATCCACAGTGGCATGCTTGCCCAGCAACGGATACTTGGTCTTTGAGTGATCGAAGGTGCTGTTTAGATTGCTGCTGTTAATGCGTTTCCATCCGCCGGTGTTGTGGCATGACTGGCAGGTCTTTTCCTTGAAACTGCCCTTGTGCGGATCGGCGTGGCAGTCATCGCATTTACCGAAGGGCAGCCCCTTATAGCGAGGCGCGCCGCTTGCGTCCGGCGTGTGGCACTTCTCGCATTTCACCTGCTGGTGCAGGCCCGTCAACGGGTAGCGCGTCTTGGAGTGGTCGAATTTCCCGGACGTGTCTTTCCAGTCCACAAAATTATGACACGTGATGCAATTCGGCCCCAGTCGTCCTTCGTGGAAGTCTTTGTGGCAGGCCGTGCAGGTTTGCGGAATTCCGAGGAACGACTTACTCAGGTCCTTTACCTTGATATTGGCGCGCTCAGCGGCTGGAATCTTCTCGGGCAGATGGCACTTGTTGCACTCCAGTCCCGCATGCTTGCCTTCAAGGAGGTAGCCGGTTTCCTTGTGGTCGAATTTTTTCGGATCCCACTTGATCAGCGGGAAGTTCGGTCCGTTGTGGTCGGAGTGGCAGCGCACGCACTCCTGGCTGGAGCCGGCGGGAATGTGGTACGAGGCGTGGAGGCCGCGCTTAGCGGCTATGCGCGCACCAATGTCCGAGTGGCATCCAATGCATCGGAACTCCGGCTTGCCACCGCCGATCTTGTGGCAATCGGTGCAGTGCATGGCGCCGTCAAGGAATTGGTGCTGCTTGGCGAGCGGGCCGGGAGAGATCTGCGCCTGCCCCTGGATGGCGAATGCACAGAGGACAAGAACGCCGAACAAATACAACAGCATCCGTGGAGGCCGCGCTTGAGCGCAGCGGCGAAACCAACGGCTCGGCTGTTTCTGAATTCGCAAATCGCCCAAAGCGAGTTCCGTCCCCGAAGTCTTACGGCCGGATTCTATCCCGTCTGTCCGTGCCCAAGGTTTGAGCAGAAAGTCTACCAAGGTGTGGCGATTGCGCAAAAGTCCCCGGAAGGGCACGCGCAATTCGGGATGCGTTCCATAGCCTTCTGCTTACCACTGGATGTGATGTTCGTCACACCCTGGGCTGTGATTTTCGTCACTTGGCAACGGTGCTACATCACAGCGTATGAATCGGTCTCTACGTAGCATGGTGAGGGAGGATACACGGCATGTCGACCGCCTGGACGTCGCGCTATGCGCAGCGCACGAAGGGAATCAAGAGCTCTGCAATTCGCGAGCTACTTAAGTTCACGGAGCGCCCCGAAGTGATCTCTTTTGCCGGCGGCTTGCCGGCGCCGGAAGTTTTCCCAGCCGAGCGTTTTCAGGGAGCCTGCCAGAAAGTCCTCCAAGAGAAACCGCACCTCGCCCTGCAGTACGGTGCGACCGAAGGCTACGAACCGCTCCGCGAAATGGTCGCGCGCCACATCGCGCGCTACGGAATTAAAGCGAAATCGGAGAACGTCCTTATTACTTCGGGATCGCAGCAGGCTCTCGATCTGATCGGCAAGTTGCTCATCAATCCCGGCGATCGCGTGCTGGTCGAAGCGCCGACCTATCTAGGTGCACTGCAAGCATTCAACGTCTACGGCGCCGATTACGTCAGCGTGCCCAGTGACAACGATGGCCTGCGTTCGGATCTACTCGAAGATCCTCTGCGCTCCGGTCCGAAGTTTATGTACGTGCTACCGAATTTCCAGAATCCGGGCGGCACCACGCTCTCGGAAGGCCGACGCCACGAACTGGTTTTGTTGGCCGACAAATACGGAATCCCGATCGTTGAAGACGATCCCTACGGCCAGTTGCGTTATGAGGGCGAGCACCTTACGCCGTTAGTCGTGCTCGATCGCGAAAACCTGCGCCGCGATCAAGGCTACTCGATCGGCAACGTTCTTTACCTGAGCACGTTCTCGAAAACGCTCGCTCCCGGATTGCGGCTGGGATGGATCGTGGCCCCGCCCGATGTGATCGCAAAACTTGTCCAGCTGAAACAGGGCGCCGACCTGCACAGCTCAACATTCGTGCAGATGATCGCCTACGAAGTCGCGCGCGACAATTTCCTCGACGAGCACGTCAAACTGATCCGCAGTGTATATCGCGAGCGTCGCGACGGGATGCTCGATGCGCTCTCGCGCTACTTCCCGCCAGAAGTCACCTGGACCAAGCCAATGGGTGGCCTCTTCCTGTGGGTGACGCTGCCCCAAGGCGCCGACGCCGACAAGCTCTTCGAAGCCGCCGTGCGCGAGAACGTCGCCTTCGTTCCGGGCGACT
>Ga0207665_10000563_pt1 | contig 25005 bp, 46 predicted proteins | sample LARL112metaG_FD_184351 | JGI IMG/M metagenome (GOLD analysis project Ga0207665, IMG submission 184351) | Corn, switchgrass and miscanthus rhizosphere microbial communities from Kellogg Biological Station, Michigan, USA - LAR L11-2 metaG... | ecosystem: Host-associated > Plants > Roots >... | reverse complement strand
ATGCCGATAACTCCTTAGTCTGCCGCCGATACTTCTCCGCGCGTTGGCGACATTTCTCCACATGTGCCGCGATGTCGAAAGTATCTGGATTAGCCCGCAAATCCGCTTTCGCGTTGAAACAAAAGACGCAGATGGGGCCGGCGCCGTTCGCGATACCGAGTCGTTCATCGCGCTTGTGATTCCGCGCGGTCATACGGCGTCAGCCAATACCCACTGTTCGCCCACAATCACTCGCCGGGTGCTCGCATGGTAGATCGGACGACCGAAATGGGCGACATAAGCCTGAGGGTAGCGGCAGATCTGGCCGCCGGGAGTGGTCCAGTAGTAGCTCTCGCCGACAGACTGTGGTGCCAGCATGATGCCTGGCAGGATTTCGATCTTGATGTTTTTCTGGGGTTCTTTTGCCGACCGCAGGATTGCGTGGCGTTGATTCTTGGTGAGTTGCATGGGTCTATGACCCTCCTTTTTTTCTTGCCAGCGATGCTGGCCTACTTACATCTTGATTATGTCATAGCTCTTGATTTTGTCAATCGGAAAAATGCGGGCAATTGAAGATTTTTGAAGAAAGGGCGAAAGCACACACTCAGCCCTTGACCGCTTATCCCTTCAAGGCTTACTATTGAAATCAGTTATCATCTGCTAAACCATGGGCGCATTAGGCTTAATCGACGAACGGCGGTACCCCTCCACGAAGGCTCCGGACTGGACGGCCAAAGCGCAAATACGCTTCCTGGCCGCATACTCGGAATGCGGTAGCGCGTTCCAGGCTTCGCGTTGGGCCAAGGTTTCTAAAGACATGCATTTCAAGTGGATGCGAGTTGATCCCAGCTATCCACCCCGGTTCCGCGAGGCTGATGCCCGAGCCACGCGGCGACTGCTCGACGAAGCTGTACGCAGGGCAGCTCACGGACTCACGCGCCCAGTGCTCTACAAAGGCAAGCCGGTGTTCGTCAACGGAGAGATGGTTGTCGAGAAGGAGTACTCCGACACCTTGCTGATCGCGCTGCTCAAAGCGAAGCTGCCAGAGCAATTCCGCGAGCGTGTTGAGAACACACATAAATTCCAGCTTGACCCTGCCAAAATGACGGATGAGGAACGTACGGCCTGGCTGGAGGCGAATATCGCTATAGCGTGCGGCAACGATCCCCAGAAGATGCTGGAAACACGCAAGATGCTGGAGGCTGAGGCGGACGCTCAAGTGGGCGCGGCGAGTACGGCGGTGGTGGATGTCAAGGCGGAGGAGCCGAAGTGAATACATATCGGGAAAGTCTTCGCCGCGACGGACCAGCCGTGAAAGCTGCATTGAGAGATGGCTCTAAGACGTGTAAAGAGATCGCTGTTTCCTCTGGACTGACCGGTGTGCTGGGAGCAAATGAGTGTAATATCAATTACTAAAGGGAGAGGGTTCCGCCGTGCCGTGGAGAAAACTGTTCGTGTGCCGGTAGTGGTAACCATGCGAGAGCATCGTGTGCGCAAGCGGCTTGAGGCTCTGTATGGGCGCGATCTTACTTGGCCGGAGGTATTGAGACTTGCCAAAAAGACAGTCTAATACTCTATATACAGAAACCATGTCGGAAAACCGACAGGTTTCTGTAGGAAAAACCGACAGGTCGGTCCGTGAACAATTCGGGATGCTGCCCAAGAGCGTAATGGCGCGGAAGGATATTACGGCGGGCGCAAAGATGCTTTTGCTGGCGATGAACATGGAATCCTTCGGGACTGGTAGGTTAGCCGTTTCGGACGGGATCTTGGCCGAAGTTTCAGGAGTTAGTAGGGGACAGATCGTTGAACTTCGCAAAAGTCTTGAGACGGCTGTACTTATAGCCAAGGAAGGAAATCCAATGAAGCAGGTTCAGGCGTATCGGTTGCTACATCCCGATATGCAGGGATTTTCCGATGGGGTCGCGCTAGTTACAAAGACGAACCGGGTTGCCAGAAAAGCCAAGATTGAGCCGTGCCTGAAGTGCGAAAAACCGTGCGTACGGTCGAAAGCGGATGGCCTGTGCCGCCGGTGCATTAACGACAATAGAATACGCGGGATAGCACGCCAAGAGATCCGGCTGGACAAGAGGGAATCGGCATGAATCAAAACAACCACCCAGCGCTTCTGAAACTCACAAAGGCCGAGCAGGCCCTCGCGTCAGCAAGCGATCTTTCGGACATCAAGAAAATCATCGACATTGCGGAAGCGGCGCGGGTTTACGCGCGGGCGGCGCATATGGGGGAAGGGTTCGCACGCCAAGCCGAGGAGTTGAAATTGAAGGCGCAGCGGAAGGCGGGCGAGTGCTTGACTCGTTTGCAGAAGGGGAAGGGTGGAAGAAAAAACTCCGGACAGCCTGTCCGCAGTTCCCAGTATCGCGAGACCATTGAAGACTCCAATATTCAGGAACGATCTGCTAGGCGCTGGCAGCAGGTAGCCGCGATACCAACGGTTGAATTCAATAAGTATATAGCTACCGATGAGCGCGAACTTACCACGTCCGGGCTGTTACAGGAGCATAGGCGCAAGGCGAAAGAGCAGAAGCGCGAGCAAGTCCGCGAGACTAATTCGGAACTGGTGGCCGGGGTCCGCGACCCACTGGAGTTTGACGAGCACTACCAGACGATTGTTGTAGATCCTCCGTGGGACTGGGGCGATGAAGGCGATCAGGACCAACTTGGCCGCGCCCGTCCGGTTTACCAGACCATGCCAATCGAGGAGATAGCGGCCTTACCGATCGGTGAATTAGCTGAGCGTAACGCGCATTTGTACATGTGGATCACGAACCGCTCGCTACCGAAGGGCTTCGCGTTGCTTGAAGGCTGGGGCTTCCGGTACATCACCATGTTGACTTGGGTGAAGCCGTCGTTTGGCATGGGGAATTACTTTCGAGGCTCGACCGAGCAGGTTTTGTTCGGAGTTCGCGGCGCACTCCCGCTGTTGCGGAAAGATTGTCCGACGCACTTCCTTGCTGAGCGTCCAGGGAAGCATTCTTCCAAGCCGCCAGAGTTCTACGCGATGGTCGAGACCTGTTCGCCAGGACCATGGTTAGAGATGTTTGCACGTTCGCCGCGGGCTGGTTGGGTAGCTTGGGGCGCCGAAGTTGTTGCGTGATGCCATTTTCATTTTCAGAGCAGTTGGCGTTCTCTAAAACTCGTCTCGCCACGTCTCCGACCGACGCGATTGCGTTAATGATACCTGGATGCATAAAGGTCGAGATGGCCACTGAAGTGGAAGACCGATCTGGTATTGACTACTGGGGCGTGCTGAAATCCGGACGCAGGATAGGGATTGACTCTAAGACTCGCAGGGCTGGGTGTAGTTCGCTTTGGAGGTCCAGCGATCCGGAGTTGGCAATTGAACGATGGAGCGTATTCTACCGCGAGAACGACCATCGGAACGTAACCGGATGGACGTTGGATCAAAAGAAAAAGACCGATCTAGTGTTATTTACATTCGATCCAACAGACACGCCGTACTGTTATCTAGTCGGCTTCCATCATCTCCGGAAGGCTTTCATTAAAGCCGGGAAACGCTGGCTTAGCGAGTATGGGCCATTATTCTTTCAGTTGCAGCCGCCAAGTTACCAGTACCGGAGCGCGAGCCTGTTCGTACCGGCAAAGGAAGTATTACGAGTGATATCTGAAGTATCGGTAGGCTCAATGGTGGAATCCGCATGACGCGGTGATTATCCCCTTGACACATACAGGGAGGGCTAAACAGCTAACTGTGTTAAGAATGAGGTAGCTGGAAAGAAAACGCCCCCAATTAAGAGGGCGTAGACCCAGAGATGCTATCTCTGGGGCTGTTCACAATCAGTGTAGTGCACGAGTCTTGTTATGTCAATGCATTCTGTTCCGCGACTACGTTCCAGCGCTGCACGGACCTCTAGTGGATTGTCCATACGACACGGCAGCATATTCGCGTGGTGCCCAATCGGAGTTATCGCGAGACTGAGATGACCATCAAGGAAGCGCTCGAATCCGCCGGCATAAAGCCTTCGCCCAAGACGCGACTGCCTCCGATCAGTTACACTGGGCGGTCGGCGCGGAGCCAGATGCTCGACGCGACGGTGGCGAGCTTCAGCAGGTCTACTGGTGACCCTTGTTCCTCCGAGCAACCTCAAACGCCTCGATCACCGAATCAAACATCTCAATGATGCGCCGGTTTCGCGGATCTTCCGCCTGCTCTCGATTAATCTGGGCGCAGTGCTGAATCAGCAGCCGATAGTTGTAGCCGTGGCTAGCGCGGCGTCCGTTTGAGGAGGTCCGGACGTTGCGGTTCGGATTGTAGCCATAGTTCCCCGGCATTGAATACCTTTAGTGCTGGCGTCCAGGATTTGAACCTGGTTTCGGGATCGTAGCAGTGAGCGGCTTAGCATTTCCCGGTGCTGAGCCGGGCAAGCGACCGAGGCGATATTCCCATGTGGCTTCGTATCATGGGTTCTTCCGATCCGAGCATGTTTTGCGGTGCTCATGGGATCGAGCCTTGAACACAAGGGGTCGATAGCGGATTGTACCCGAAATCCCAGTTTCCCAGGACGGCGTTCATAGTCCAAGCGGCTGTTTAAGCCTCCTACGCTCCTGCCCCACTCTTCACACTTTTCGCCGCACGTCTCATCCGTGCTGACGCCAGCACGGGGATAGAATATCACAGGAAGTGGTACCGGGAGCAGGAATCGAACCTGCAAGATCTCGTTTTTGAAACGAGAATGTCTGCCAGTTGCATCATCCCGGCGCTGGTGCCAAACCTGGGATTCGAACCCAGAAGCATCGGTTTTTAAGACCGATAGGTAAACCAATTCCCGTCAGTTTGGCATTGGTGGGTGCCGTCCAAGGGACATTCAGCTTTACAGGCTGACACGGCCAACCGTATCCGTCTGACACCCGAGCTAGTATTGGCGGAGAACTTGGGAATCGAACCCAATCCGGTTTTACCCGTTGCCGTCTTAGCAGGACGGTGGCTTACCATCTGCCTCGTTCTCCTTTCATTAAAATTGGCGGAAGATTGAGGAGTCGAACCCCCGTGTTTTACCACGCCCTAGTTTTCAAGACTAGTTGCCGCCCATGCAGCAGAATCTTCCGCGTGGTACCCGAGGAGGGATTTGAACCCCCACGTCCGAAGACGCTAGTTCCTAAGACTAGTGTGTCTGCCGTTCCACCACTCGGGCCAAAATATTAGAGGGAATACAAGCTACTGGATCGTGACGATAAGTAGCGGGACAGTCGCGAGGAACTGAGGAACAGTTTGCGTGTCATGGGAGAAGTATAACGCAGAGGGTAGTAAAAATCAAATGTAAATGGTGCGGGCGGTTGGACTCGAGCCTGAAAAAGCTCGGGTTCGATCACGAGATAGTTATACACACTGATAAGGAATGGGTTCGCGGCGACTGCCACACGCAGACGATTGATGGCTTTTGGTCGCTACTCAAACGCGGGATTTTAGGCTCGTTCCATCGGGTCTCGATAAAGCACTTACAGCGCTACATCGATGAGTTCAGCTATCGCTTCAATAATCGGCACAACCAGGAGTTGTTCACGATGACCGTAGCGGCGTTGGCGCTCGGGATACCGCTTCCTTACGCTAAGCTCATCGCGGGAACTTCTGTTGGCGCTTCCGAGCCTGAGCCTTCGGACGAACCGTTTTAGACTGGCTGCGCTGTATCGGCGCTGTCGCGATTAGTCGCCGAATCACGCTCTCGAATTGCTTGCGGTCTACCGGATCAACTTTCACTATTTGCCCTCGCTTACAATAGTCTCTTAAACGAAAAGCCCGGCGCGAAGCCGGGACCTTTCGATGCGGACGTTAGACACCCTCATCGTAAACCCTCTTCGCATCGGATGCAAGAGGAAGCGGATTGAAGTCAGAGCCAACTTGGGCCGTGTGTCCCCGGCCAGAAGATCTCCACCGAGAGGTCGTGTATGCCCCAAAACTATTTAAGTCCGAATCGCTAGCACGAAGATTTTTGAACTCTCAGGCTCCCCGGCCATGGCTAAAGGGCCTTAAGGGACAAGAACGGCGCGAGCGCATTCAAGCGTGGAAGAAACGGCGCGAAGAAGCACTTCACAAATGGATAGCAGAAGGGCGGAAACCGCTCGGTTTTCCAGATGACCTTAGAATCATCAAGAACAAAGACCAAGGGTGGGAAGATCCTGTCCCAGTAGTTGGTATATCAAGCGGAACCAAATGCAGCAGTCGCTCTTTTAGTGAGTTTCTTCCGGCCACCGAGATTTTCCCGGCCACACAGGACATGAACGACCTGCTTAACCGTATCTTCGATGGCATGATGCCGGACTACACCTGCCTGCTTGCTGAGCAATGGCTGTTTGGCGAAATGGAAAAAGATGCGATGAAGCGGGTTGGTCACCAGTTCGAGGGGAGGAAACATAAAAACGTCGTGGAGATCGTCTTAAAATCGTTATACGACTTCGAGCACAGTCTTTCCCTCTTTCATCCGAATGCTTCATGCGAAGCAATTGCAAAGTTTTGGACAAGTTGGAATGTACAACGCCATCTTGCGGAGTTTACGGAACGAATCAAAGAGTCGCCTACTGTACTTTCTTTGACTAGAGAACCGCGCACCGATGCACGTTCCGCAGGTGAACAGATGAAGATTGAGCTAGCAGTCTATGCACATGAAATCAGCCCAGCAAAATCGGCGGAGGAAACAGCGGACATCGCCGCGATGTCACGCACGGCGTTGGTCCGTCGTTATCGATCAAGGTTTAAAGAAAAAATACTGGTTTTGGATATCTGCTGGGCCGCTGAGCAATATTATAGCGAGTGGAAACGTTGGTTGAGGGCCGCTAGTCCGATAAAAGACGGATCTAAACCAGACATGGCTTTTAGGGCGGTGTTGGGCAGCGGCAAGAAACCGAGCGAGTACCGCAAGCAATCTCGACCTTCTGGCTGGAAGTAATTTCACTCCTTTCCACCCACGTTTCCACCCATTTTTCACCCATGTTTCATCTATCGACACCCACCCACTATTGTCTTTACGATTGAGGTACTTGGAGGGCGGATGCAACTTAAACTGATAGCGCTAGCTCGCGTGACCTAGCCCACTCGGGCGCGTGGAGCAAGAAAATACGAAAGGCCACGATCCTGCCTTCATGGGGCGCTGGATCGTGACCGTGGGAACTTGTGGAAGCGTCGGGCATCGGCAAGCCCACTGGATTTATATTCCACGAACTCCTGCCGGGGTTTTGCGGGTTCGACTCCCGCCGCTTCCGCCGATTTCTATTATACGCATAGTTGGTTGCCTAGTACGGGGGACGGAAGGAGATCGTACAGTTCGGATTGAAGAGGCAGGCTATTGCCTCGAAGACGTTCAGCAGGAAGCCAACGAATAGAAAGGCAGTGGCAACACACAACACAATCCAAATAAGAATGAGCGCAGTACCACACACGAAGCGACCGAGCCTTTCGTAACCGTTGATGTGGCACCAGCCAGGGCCGGCATAGACGCGGTGAATTTCGTCATACACACTCCTGATCCAAGGCTTCAGATCAGTTTGATAGAAGAGCCTAAATCCAAAGTTCACGGCGGCGGCGCTTAATTGGTCCGTTTGAGAACTTCTAGGCGCAAGTCCAGCATCATCTTTTGAGCAGCCTCCTCGGGCACGCCATTAGCACGTTGCGCGACGATCATTAGCGCGAAAACAATTTCTACCGATGCGTTCGCCGGGTCCTCGTAGAGGTGGTCCAGAGATGCCACTACCTCGTCAAACGATAGCGACTGAGGCCAAAAAGCATTCCGCTTAGCCGTGTATTCGTGATGGTTGGAAGCTGTTAGCAGAGTCATGAACTCAGCCGCTTCAGCGTAACCCAACAGAAAACCGCGCTTCTCTTCCTTTTCAAGGGCCTTCCAGAACCTGCCATTCCAATTCCTGCCAGTCTTCCATGCGGTGAGCGCCGGATTAACCTTGTGTTGTGCGGACGTAGATTCCTGGCCCTGTCCGCACACACACAATGCGACCGCTATTAGAACAAATCTGCTGGCACTCATCCGCACGTCAGGCCCTTTGGATAGCGAATATCAACGACGATCCAGCCCTTGGCCTGCGCATCCCACTTGGCGAAATAAGTGAGCAGACAGCCGCGACTCTGAACGACGACGGCTCCAGACTCCAGCTTCTGCTCTGAGTAGTAGGCCGAGTCGCCGACCAATTGCACTTGGCCGTTGGTGGTGGTCGTCTTCGGAATCCTGTACGTGCCGCCGCCCCACCGAAACTGGAAGGCCCGTCTCCCGTCGGGCATGTCCATGACATTTTCAGGAGCGCCGCTATCGAGAACGATGTAGCGAACGTCCTTGCCGATGTACTGCTTCATGTGCGTGGAGGCGCACGACTGTAGACATAAAGCGACTGCAACTAAGCATAGAACTGTAGCAATTCTGGTCATTGAGATTTCTCCTTTGACTAATCCGTTCTGACAGAAGTGTTTCTGTAGACGTTCATGCAGCATATCAACAAGGATGGGTGGGGTGCAACAACAAACCCTTACCTTTCAGGTGCGCTTGGGGAAGCGGATTCGCGAGTTACGCCTGGCGCGCGGGTTCGCTCAGGAAGCGTTCGCCGACGCGTGCGGATTGCATCGGACACATATCAGTCTTTTGGAGCGCGGACAACTCGACGCGAAGATGGGAACGCTGCTGAAGGTCGCAAAGGTTCTGGAGATCACGCTGTCCGAGCTTCTGAAGGGAGTCGGCTAAGAAAATCAAAAAGTGATATGCTGCCCAAACCGCTAGGAGGCGGGATTAAAGCATGAGCGACCAATTTGCAGCAAAGATCGTGGCGGAACTGAAAAGCATTGGCGAGACAATGGAGAAGATTCGCGCGGCACTCGCTGAGATAAACACTCGGCAGGCTAGGCAGGAGGAGATTCTGGGTCGCGGTCAGAAGTGACTAGGGAGATTGGCAATGAAGGCACAAGTTCTCTCACCGCTCCGAGAGCACTTAAAATCTCTACTTGGCTAGCGCCGGAATCCTCAATTAGCGCCAAAATATTTGCGGCCAGCAGCACACTCATACTGCCTGATCGCACCAACCTTTCTAGCGCTGGATCTGTTTTAACTTGCCGACCTGTCGCGTCATTTTTCATAGTATCCTTAATTACAGTATGTGTCAAGGGGATAATCACCCACGAATGGCCAGTGTAGAAAACGGGAATTTTGATTTTTGGATTGTTGCTACGAGATGTCGTCTGAGGTTCACGTCGTCACAATTCTTGGGTGCCCGCTGTGACGTACAGGCACCCGTTTTCAGTGCAGTTCACCTCTGGCCGGAGGACAACAAGAACTACGCCTTGATATTAATAGACTTCGCTGCTTCCTGTCAAGTTCAATTCTTACGCCGTCGGCACGTCGAACCCGCTGGCCGCGGCGTCAGCCGCGTTCACCGCTGCGTCGGCTGCATCTAGTGCCGCTTGCTGCTCGGCGGTAAGGCCCGCACTAGTGAGCTTGGTTTTCAGATCGTCGAGGGTGGCCTGGGCGCGTCCAAGAGCCGCCGTTACGTCGCCTTGGTACTTCTTCACGTCCGCCATAAAGCCTTCGAGAGTTACCATGATTTTGTTTGTCCTTTCGAGTATCTGCTGCAAGGCCATCTTGGTTGAGAAGCGCTGAAACGGCCAAGGCATCGGTGTAATTGTAGCACGTCGCGGGTTGGTAGTCAGATAATTCCGTGTGGGTCGCGAAAAAAGGGTAGTGGGGTCTTTAGCAAGGATACGGGTACTGTCCTTCTGTGGAGTCGCTATCCAGCCAGATGGGTAAGCGCCCAATTTTTTAAACCAATCCCAAATAATTTCTTTCTGGTAGCCAGTGCAATCCCCTGGTGAAAATATACAAAGAAAGAAGCTATCGCTCGGAGAGATGCCTTCACACTGTCGAATACGATCTCTCCATACGTTGGGCTTGGTGCTTGTATACAGTATCCAGCAGTTCTCGTCGTATCTGGCCCACTCGCGAGCTGAATTAAACAGCTCCTCTAACTTGGCCGTCGGCGGTTGCCCGCTTGCAAAGTGAAATCCGACATGGACAAAAACAAAGGGAATTATATACATGAGTACAAGCTTTAACTCTTGGCCGCAACTTTCTTCTTCCGCTTCGCCCGCTTCTTTGCCGTCCTCGATTTTGACTTCGGGCGGTAGGCCAAAACCACGTCGGTTATCAGATCCAAATCGCGAGGCGTCTTCATACAGCCACCTCCGCAGTGAGTTGCTTGTACGTGATCCGCTTTCCAGCGACCGCGTCAACAAAACTATCCAGCCGTTCAGTCGTGTGCCGTGCGACGTTACCAGCGTTCAGCCGAAAGGCGAACTCATCGACGTAGCGGCCAAGGTGCTTGGCGCTGACTTGGTGATAGACGCCATACAGCCCGCGCTTGAGGAGTGCCCAAACAGACTCGATATTGTTCGTGCAAGCCGCGCCACGCGCGTACTCACCTGCCGAATGGTTGACCGTCTCGTGACGGAAGAACAGCCCGTCAAGGTCGCTGAACACCATGTGATCGTCGGTGTAAAGCTGGCTACCGACTTCGATGTTGGCGTGAATCTGGCCGTGGATATTATCCAGCGTCCGAGCGGTGATCTTCATGGCGCGGGTTCGTCCGTTGCGTTCCCGCATTCCGAGCACGGCAGTCTTCCCGACTGCGCCACGTCCGGCGTGGAGCTTCTTCGATTCGTGCTTATTCCCCTCTTTTCCGCCGACAAAGCACTCATCGATCTCGATAATGCCTCTGAGCTTGTCCTGGCTATCGGGAGCGCTGCAAGCCTCTCGCAGTCGCGAAAGCATAAACCATGCCGACTTCTGCGTCACGCCGATCTCTTTCGCCAGTTGCATCGAAGAGATGCCCTTCCGTGCGGTCACGAGCAGGTACATGGCATAGATCCACTTGTGCAGCGGAATGTGCGACCGTCCGAAAATAGTTCCGGTTCGCACGGTGAAGATAAACTTGCAGGCGTTGCACTGGTAGTATCCAGGCTTCCGCGCCGTGATTCGTTCGCCCGACTTACACTCAGGGCAGATGGGGCCGGAAGGCCAGAGACGAGCCTCCAGATATTCTCGCGCCGTCTCCTCATTGGGGAACAGCGCGAAAAGCTCAAAAGTGCTGATCGTGGAGCGGGACATCTAGTCGCGCCCTTCCATGTACTCAGAGTCGCTGAGCAGAACGCCCCAAGGGCCGTTATCGTCATTTACCAGCCAGACGCGGCCACGGAGATCCTTAGCCAGCACCGGCGTCCCTGGCTGATTCGTCCCCGCGTGGATGGTGCGGATGATCTCCCAGCCCTCGGAGGCTACCGCTTCGGCTGGTGTCTGGTCAGTAGACCCGACAGACTCGCCACAAGCATTCTGGACGCAAGCGTTGTATTCGCGCATAAAATCTTGGTCGCTGCTGGCGTCCGTGAGTTCTTCGTTGGTGTACCGTTTTACTGTGTTGTTCATGATCCAATAGTACTTGAGTACAGCGCTGTAGTCAAGTACTTTCGCGCAACTCAATCTCGCGTGTTTTCAATGATATTGTACTCATGTATATAATTCCCTTCAGAAGCTGCTAAGAAACTATCGCGGCTTGGGGCCTCTAAGGGAGGCGAGGCAAGAGCCAGTAAATTATCTGCGGATCGACGTAGCGAAATCGCACGTGCTGCAATTCAAGCCAGGCGCTACACACAAGGGGAACTTTCAAGAGGACTTTGGTATCGACGTAGACTGCTATGTTCTCGATGATCAGCAGAAAACCGCCGTCATCAGCCAAACTGGAATGGGAAGCGCTCTTGGCTTATCACAGCGCGGTAACGCTTTCCCCCGGTTTTTGGCCAGCAGAGGAATGGCTGGGGCCCTTAGCGCGCAGTTGGTGGAAAAAATCTCACAACCCCTTAGATTTCAATGGACTGGCGGTGGCGCGCAGCCAGTGGTGGTTTACGGGTTCGATGTGACTCTCCTGGTGGATGTCTGTAAAGCAGTCGCGAAGGCCGAATCAGAAGGGAAGCTACACAGCCAGCAAGCAGAAGTCGCGAGACAGGCTCACATAATCCTGGGAGCTTCGGCCAAAGCAGGGATCAAGGGCCTTGTCTACGCGCTTGCCGGATATGACGCGACAAGAGAAGAAACCATCGCCGCGTTTAAGCTCTTCGTTCAGGAAGAGGCACGAGAGTACGAGAAGGAATTTCCAGATCAACTCTATGCGGAATGGTATCGACTTTATAACCTGCCGAAGCCGGAAAGAAACAAGCCGTGGAAGTTCAAGCATCTCACAGTGGATCAGGTTTACCGTCCCTTGGCTAAAAGCAATGGTAAGATTCTTCAACTAACAAAAGAGCAACGTGTGAACAGCAAGTCGCGCTGGAAGAGGCTCCACCAGTTCCTTTCCGAGATTGGCGTAAAGACGCTCCGCACTCACCTTGGCCAACTTCTCGGTATCGCACGGATCTCAAGAACGCAACAACAGTACGAGCGTCATTTCAAAGTTCTCTTCGGAGATCAACTAGAAATTCCTTTCCATGAGGACGAAAACAAGTGACCCACTGGCGGCCTGCACTCGCGAGGCCGCTACCAAGACCCACACAGAAATATCTGACTACCCGCGGGTTGGAGTATACTGTTTTTGCTGGGCGCGGATCGTAAAGATCGGCAGCAGGGGGCTTACGGCTGCTTTTGGAACGCGCCCAGCTCGCGATATTTACTTACGCAAGGAGACAAAGTGCAACACCTAACATTCAGAAGTTCCCGTATCATCTACTACGGGCCACACGCCTGCGACAACTGCGGCGTGAAAATCTGCAAGATGGGTACCGAGTTCGGCGGTAACGCCTTCACGTATCCAGATGGCCCGATCTATCCCAACACGGAGTGGCATCCACACGTGTGCGATCCGAAGCTGGTGAAGAGTATGCCAAGACCAATCCCGGCGCTGCCGCCTGCTCATGAACCACGGATGGAGCGCTCGCGGCGCGAAGCGGATCTGATGGCAGCGAGTTTGGAGCGGTGACAATGAAACCGGCCATTGTTATCGTCTCTCTCTGGGCGGCGTTCATCTTCCTTGCCGTTCTATGGTTGTCAACGCCGGTGCGCCGCAAGACGCTACCGAAGATCTGCGAATTGGAGATGGGATGTTATGTGATGCCCAACGGTGCCTGCCTGCCAGAAGGATCTCATTGCATGGCTTACGAAACCCCGTGCAAAGTTATCAGCCAAACCGGCAGTGGCGCTGGCGCGGTTACTGTTTGGCAATGCGGAGCCGTAGATGAGCACTTCATTACCGGCAACCGGGTAGACGCTGACGGTCGCCTGAATGCACACGGAGATTACTCGCTGGATGCGCAAGGTAGGCCGGTACGGATTACCGCAGCGCAGGAGCGGTTCATGGAGCCGAAGCAGTAGATGAACCCAGCTTTCATAAACCGCCGCGCGTTCTTTATCTCCGTTGCTACCGCCATCTTCGGGAAGGGGCTGGCCGCAAAGTGGTGGCCGACACCTGAGCTTAGCGGGGTAGACGGCGGAAGTTATTTCTCAATCGAGGAGTTTAAGAACAAATTCCTTGCGGCCCACATCAGGCACATTGCCGATCATCTTAACTATGCCTGCGGCACCGGGTATGGCTACCACCGCGTTATTGATCCGCAAAAACTGAAGGCTGACGGCTATTACCGCAGAGCATGGCGGACGAAGCTCTCTGAGTTGGCAGCAAACCCACGAGGCTCCTACGCTGCGTACGACCATCTCGCCAAGGAACTTGAGAAAGGAAGCGCATGACCACCGACGTACCAACGGCATCAGCCGAGCCAGCGATTATTCCCTGGAGCGATCCATTCACACCCGAACAGCGGCAGTTCCTCCACGCGCTCATTCGGTCGGTGGAAACTCTCGTGCCGGATCAAGCCGGTGACCTGCCGCATAGATTCCTGTGCGAGCTAGCCGATCTAGTTCGCCGCTACGATACGATTCGCACGCAGGAAATAGATCATCTGCGCGAACTGCTGACTGAGAGCGTCAGCAGGAAGCTGCCGCGCCCGCTCATTATGTGCGTCGAGTGTCCGAGCCGCGAAACGCGCGGAGTCCCACGATGATCGTTACCCTGAAGTGCGGTTGTGTTATGAGAAATCTCGGCAAGAAAGACGTCGCGCTGGTTTCGGCCTGCGCGAACCATGACATTCCCGACCGGCTTGTAATCGAAGAGCACGCAATACGGGCTACTGAGCGCGAGATCGAGAACGAAGAGGCCACGCTGCCGTGAACCATTTCCCGGCATCCATAACAAATCTGCCCGACGAGGAGTTGCTAATCCTCCAAGCCGAGTTGGAAGCGTGCGACTTCATGTCTCGCGATCAGTGGGACTATGACGAGGACTCCTGGGAGTGGCAGGCAAAGGAGCGCTGGAGCGATATCGTTGGTGAATTACGTCGCCGGAACGGTCCAGCACCTAAGCGACCCATGCTTTGCGCGGAAGAAATCGTGCGTATGAGCCTTGAAGCGTTCCGCATAACGTTCGAGACGCACAAGCCGATTGAGGACTACCGGCACGTGATGGGCGGCGATACCATCGTGGTGAAGAAGCCGTGACTATTCTCGACAGCCTCTCCAGGCTCTTGTTCTGGTATTTGTTTTCGATCCTAATTGTCGTCCACGGCGATCACGTCAGCACGTTGTTTATCGGCACTAGTATGCTGGGCTGCTGGCTGGTCCGCTACGGCATTGCCGGTCATCGTGGTCTCTAACCGATTGATTCTCCGTTAAACCTTCGCCACCTTCAGGTATCACCCGAGGACCAGCGACGCGCTGTAGCGTTCGCCACCGCTTATTTTAACGGCCAACTTGACGTAATCTGCGTATAAGCGTATACTTCAGACCAGTGAGACTTGCAAGCATACGGCAACTAGCCGAGGACGCGCGTCGATGGCGTCAAGGAGCAGATATCAGGGAAAAGAGATTGGTTTTTTTCCTTGACGAAGAGCTGCATCAAGGTGATGCGAAGACCTTCGCAAGCACTCTGGGAATTAGCCCAGCCTATCTTTGTGACATCCGGAAGGGACGCCGGAGACTGAGCGATTCAATGCTTGATGGCTTATGTGGTGTGGAAAAATGACGCGAGCCTTCGACATCCTCAACCAGAACAACGGCGATGTCACCAAGGATTACTACGCGAAGCTCAATGCGTTGGGAGTCGAGGGCCAGATTGCTGTTGCTGTTTTCCGGGCGCAGAAGCGTTCATCCCGCGCCAAGGACTACCGGCGCGGCAAGTACCGCCGTGCCGCCTACGACGTGAAATCGTGGTCGATGGGCGAACTATGTAGGTTACTGACTGAACACGGCGAAGCATTAGGCATCCGGTACGGCTGGAAGAAAGATCCGGCGGTAGTGTTCGGCGAAGATCCATCGTGGGTACTGTACATAGATTTATGGTGCGGCCAAGTTTCGTTCCACTCACCGCAACGCATGGCTGGTCCTGATTATCCCGGCGAATGGTGCGGCGAGCACGCTAGCGCTGAGCGGATCTGCAAATTCTGCGACCGGGTGACGGAATCGGCTAAGGAGCAAATTCCGGTTGAGACGGTAACTAATTGACCACCGACGCCAAAGCCTCTGCCGCTATTCTAGCCCTGATGTTCGGCGTTGCCGTTGGCTGGGCTACCGGATCGCCAGCTTGGGCCGCAGCGGGCGCTATCGGCATCGCAGGGTTGTGGTTTGTGTTGTACGCGCTGGCGATTGATCCGGGGTGGACAGAGGATGAGGAGCATGAAACCGAACGCGGCTGAAGTAATATCGGGGATTTGTCTCTTGAGTCACGCGATAGCGGCACCATGTTCTTACTGTGGCATGTACCAAAGCAACGGCGTACATCCGGTGAACGATACTCCATTTTGTGGAAACCATTGTCCGCAGTGCAAGCCGCTCTCGCACGACTGGCAGGGCAGTGCTGTGCCAGTGGGAGAACAGTTGGAGTTAACGTAGTTTAAGGAGGAATCATGCGCTTCACAAAGATACTAGCGTTGGGCGTTTTCGGCACTCTACACGGGTACAGCCAAGTGCTTCCGGCGTTCCAAGCGACGTACGAAGCCAATAGGTCTCTCGGCACACCGCGCCCGCAGCAGACAACCCTGGGAGCCTACCAAGCGTGGCATGAGAAGGCCATCGTAATCTGGATCAAGCGCGCGGAGGCGTTCTACTTACTGAACACGGATACCGTGCGCTGGTACAGGATCGCCGATCCCCACGCAAACGATATGCCTGAAAGCTTCGCCGCGTTCTACGACGATAAACAATTGCGGGAGATGTTTAAGCCGCTTCCGGCGGCGCGGCAACCGGAGACCTGGACATTCCCGGCTAACGTGTATCCGCCCTGGGCTGGCGTAGCGCACCTGTGGCTCAGTAATGGCCGGCGCAATATCCCTTCGTGGATCGACGCGATGGGCTGGCGCAAGTCGCATTGCGGTCTGGACCCAGCCTTGGTTTTCTTTCAGGAGTTCACTAACGGCGTGGTTATCGGGCCGTTGCGGGTTGACACGAAGGACAACGCCAACGGACTCATCTACACGCTGGTTCACGACCAACCATGGAAGTCTAGCCCGGTAAACCCTCTCCAAATCTCGGTGTGTGGTGTCCCGTGGACGAGTCCGGGTGGAAGTACGACGGTGAATTGATGAGCCAATTCACGGAGTTGGCTGAACGCGCGCTAGAAGAATTTAAAAGCCAGCTTACAACCCTATCGCTTCTCTTCCTCGGGCAGCATCTCTGGAGCTTGAGGATCGAAACCCATGGATCTGGTAAACCTAGCGCGTGTCTTTGCCGTGGGTGTGACGAAGCAAGAAAGGCGCACCAGAGCGCTACCGGACTCTGGCCGACACGAGAGCAAGAGCACGCTGCAATGGAGGAATGGGGCGGAACAAAATTATCTCCCTTCCCAAAAGAGGAGAAATCTACAACCGACCCTCAGGCAGTGGCCGAATTCATCTGCGACCGCTACGGTCCACTATCCGCTGTTGCGAAAGGTGGAGAGCGGATCGGAGTAGATGCAAGCGTGATCGCGCATCATATCCGAGACGGAGTGCCGGTGGAGTACGTAGATAAGAGACGAAGGTTAGTCAGCGACAAAGGAGCGGAGTAATGCTAAAGCCCATCAGGACCGCCGACGGCAAGGTCGAGATCCACTATCACGATGATATCTGCGATCACGTGGTGGACGCGCTCTCACCGAGCGAAGCGCTGGATTTCTTCAACGAACTGGGCAGTATTGTTTCGGAGGGGAAAGGTTAACAAATGCAAACTGGATCGTCCGCAATGGACTGGGGGTTGATCCTCAAGGTGGTCGCCGCCATTTTCGGAATAGTCCTGGCATGGTGTCTGATTGGATATCCCAAATGGCGAGTATGGGCAGCACATCAAGCAGGACTGGCCGACCTACAGCGAGCCAAGAACGAGCAGCAGATCCAAGTATCCGAAGCCCAAGGTCGATTAGATGCGGCGGAATTGAACAAGCAGGCTGCCGTGATCGAGGCGCAGGCAGTAGCGCTTCAGATAAAGGAGATCGGGACGGAACTATCGCATCACGATCTCTATCTGCGCTGGCAGTGGATCAAGATGATGGAGGACGCTCACGATGAAAGTGCCACGGTAATTTACGTGCCGACTGAAGCAAGCCTTCCGATCTTAGAGGCGCAGCGAATGGGACGAAGCGAATGAAACGGCTCTGGGCAGCACTCCGCGACCTATGGGAATTTCTGAAGACCTCCGACGAACAGTGGATGCGCATGAGGGACTGAGATGGAAAATCCAATGAACGCGGCATTTCCGTTCACAGCTAAAGATAACAAGCTTCCGGTATCCGGTCGCATCGACTCCTGTAAGACCGTAGAACTGACGCGCCTGGAGTTCCTTCGTGGCTTGGGCGTCGAAGAAGACCCGGTGCGCATCGTAACGCAGTGGTGGACGCACGAGGGCGAGATGATCGCGGAGAAGGATGAGTTTCTGCGGGAGCGTCGGCAGCACGAGCAGGACAAGAAAAAACTGCAAGGGGCTAACGGACCAAATCGCGATTTTGATCTAATCACCGGGATGACCTGGAAGGACCGTGCGATTCAGGTTGAACAAGAACATGCGCGTGCCGAGAAGGAACGCAACGAAGCCAGAGACCTGTGCAAGAAGGCTCAAGAGGCCGCATTCGAGGCCAATAGTAAACGGAGCCAATACCTCGATGAGTTGCTGGCAGTTCGCACAGAGCGCGACAAGCTTCAAGAAGAAGTGCGCCTGCTTACGCATCGCGCCCAAAGAGCCGAGCGGGATGCCTGGACGAATATTGAACAGGCTCGCCAACTGGAGAGGAAGAGTGATTGGTTACAGGGGCGACTGAGACGGGCTGTCGAGGCCATAGAGGGACAACCTAGGGGCCAGCAGTGGACTCAAGCCGCCCCTAACCCAGACTGCGGATGTGTGTTCTGGAGCAATTCCGCTCCATTCAGCAGCGAGCGTCGGTACATCGGGACCTGGGAACCAGGACCACTGAAGAATGCCTTCGCACGACACGATTGCGTGATATGCCACGGAACGGGCTATAAGCCAAAGTATGGAGACGTTGGCAAACCTGCTGCTACAACCGCGAAACCAGCGCCCCTTCGCCTGCTAGTCGAGGTCGTGCCAGAGAAGGACGAGAAGCATGGGTACGCCGCCTATAGCCAGATTGCTAACGGATTTAGCGACCTTCACGTTTCTCTGATTGACCGACAGAATGGTAGAGTTGCGGCAAATGGTTCCGCCATGAGCGTAAAGGAGTTGCCAGCAATGCCAGTACTCAAAGAACTTATTGCAGTTTACAATCTCGCGGCTTGGCGTGGTCACGGCAACACCGGGTTACCTGATCCAATATCGCTACGGGCGAGCACCGTAGTTGATCGCGGCATCCGCGCTGTGCTGGAAGCCTGTGGGTTAGAGGTTGCCGAGTGAAGTTTGCCAACCAGAGCGCGCGCCTGTCCGCTTGGCTTTACTGGGAGCCAGCCAACCGCAAGAAGCGCCAAGTGGGGAATGCCGCCCTACGCGACTTGCTCGGGGAGTGTCGTACCTTATCAAATTCACCTTCAAACATGGATTACCTCCGTGGTCTGGCAGATGCGAAGATGGAGGGAGCGAGAGAGTTGCTGGAAGCTTTAGAGAAGTATGAGGAGATTGAACTGAGCGTGTCCTGATGTTCTGTCCCAGTTGCTCGAAAACCGTGGACGCTAGCGGATGCCCACACATGGTCGATCCAAACGTGCGGCGCTGCGGCATCTGTGATCGTCTCTGCGACCGGAAGCTGGAGCGGTGCGACTGGTGCGGATCGGCGCTAGGGAAGAAGAGGAGTCCAGCGTGATGCAAGTTGACGGTGCGAATCAAGCCGGTAGCGTGCTCCACGTCAAGGGAGAGGCCGACTTTCATGTATGCCAATGGATCATTATTGACGGGGTTCGTCCCGTGCAGCCAACGACGAAGGCTATAATTCACGATCTAGCGATGATGTTCACGTTCTCCAAAAAACTAGAAGGCAACCTAATTGAGATCGTCCCTGCCATCGAGCCATTCGGTCCTTACCAAAACGTGAGCAACTGCCCTTGCAACAACGCCATCATCAGGCCGTACAATGACCCAGGCTGGCAGGCAGATCCACCTGAGGCACATAGACCATGAACCACCGCATCTTCCTCTCCGCGCTCGCCAGTGCGTTTGCGCTTGATCCAGAAAGACTTCTATGGACGCGAGGAAAGAAACTGATCTCAATACCAAAGCGGACGCTACCGCTCTGGCCCACCCGCATTGATTTTGTATACGGTCTTCAATTAACACCAGAAGCCATTGAGCAAGCTTACCGGGATGTAAACGCAATGCTGGACCGCTGGAAATGCGAACCGCTACGCAGATTCCCGCCAGTCGAGCACCGCGTCTTTGTAGAGTCCTAACAAACGACGCTGGAGCCGTCCATTTTCTGCAAGCCACTTGACTTAGAACTACTTCCCCATCATAATCAGCACTTAAGGGTGACCGAATCCTAGCCGAACGTCGCGGTGCTTCAACGACGGCCCCGCGCTGCACAGAAGCGCATCCGAAACCTTCAGTGTCTCAACCCAGCCTAATCGCAGTTCTTGCGATCACAGTTACCGAAGTGAAAATTATAACTTCCGGTAATGAATCCCTCGGCAAGATCTCTCCCCGCAAGGCGTTTGCCCTCGTAATGCGTTATCCCGAACGCTACGAGTGGGGCGGAACCAAGCGCCGGGTGAAGTGGCTGCGCGACAAAATAGACACCACTCCAGTGTGGCTCGGCATCCGCGATGACAAGTGCTGGCGAAGCAGCGGCGCTGCGGTCTGTCCTCCGGCTCCCGGTTACTATGAAGCACGTCGTAGTCAAGCGGTATAGGAATAAGCTAAGTGCATGACCGTAGAGCAACAGGTGGCACTCGAAGCCGCACGGAAGCAAATACTGGAGATGAAGCGGGAAGCCGTTTCCACGCCGGAGCAGATTGTCGAGAAGTATTTTTCCGAGCCGCTGGCGTTCGTGCGCTGGACGTTTCCGTGGCGACAACCAGGGATACTGGAAAGATTTGACGGTCCCGATGTTTGGCAGGCAGAATTCTTGAACGACCTTGGAAGGTTGGTAAAGGAGCGGGCGTTCGATGGCCGTAACGCCGTGACTCCTATCAGGATGGCCGTAAGCGCGGGCCAAGGACCGGGCAAGGGTGCCCTAGCCGCATGGATTACGACCTGGATCATGAGCACTAGGCCATTCTCGCAGGGAACCGTAACAGCCAACACCTTTACTCAGTTAGAGACCAAAACGTGGTCGGCGGTCGAGCAGTGGTTCAGGTTATCCAAGACAGCCAAATACTTCGTGATCGGGCCAAGCGGTGTCAGACACATCCAGCATGGCCGAAGCTGGAAGGTTACTCCGCAGACCTCGCGTGAGGAAAACTCCGAGTCGTTCGCCGGGCAGCACGCGGCAACGAGCACCAGCTTTTACGTGCTGGATGAAAGTTCTTCAATTCCAGAAAAAATATGGGAGGTGGCTGAAGGTGGCCTAACCGACGGTCACCCGATGATCTTTGCGTTTGGAAACCCGACCCGATCAAGCGGGAAGTTTTTCCGCATAAACTTCGGCTCGGAGCGCAATAGGTGGAATAGCCGCGTAATCGACTCCCGCAACTGCATGATGCCAAATAAGGCGCAGATTGCAGAGTGGATCGCCGACTACGGAGAAGATTCCGATTTCGTTCGTGTCCGCGTTAAGGGGTTGCCGCCGCAATCTTCAGACCTACAGTATATCGACGCCGCGCGGGTGTATGAGGCCCAGCGGAGAAAACCAGTAGTTCTAGCGAACGAGCCGCTGGTGGCTGGCGTTGACCTAGCGCGTGGTGGTAGCGCTAAGGCCGTGATCCGCTTCCGGTGTGGCGACGATGCGCTCTCCAGGCCACCGATCAAAATTCCAGGCGAGCAGGTAAAGGACAGCATGCTGCTGGTCGCCAAGCTTGCCGATCTGTCCACAACCACATTCGGCGGCAAGAGAGTAGCGATGTGGTTCGTCGATAGCGGCGCGATGGGCGGTCCCATCATCGACCGTCTTCAACAGTTAGGCCACAAGCAGTTTACCGAAATTCAATTCGGGGGCCAGTGTCCCGACCCGAAACACTACGCCAATATGCGTTCGTTTATGTGGGCGAAAATGCGGGACGCGATCAACGACAGACTAGCGATAGATTCGGACAAAGAACTTGAATCCGATCTAACCGGCCCTGGAATTCACCACGACAAGCAGGATCGAATCGTTCTGGAGTCAAAAGAAAACATGCAAAAGCGCGGACTGGCTTCGCCCGATGACGGCGATGCACTGGCTCTCACATACGCGCGCCCGGTCGCGCCGACTGCGCCGGGAGCCAGTATCGGGCCGATAGCCCAGCGTTACAGCGGAAGCATGGCGGGATTCAGATGATCCCAGTAACCTCCAGCCGCCTGACCGAAATAGGATGGGTCGCCAGTGGGCAAGAGAACAACCTTGGGAACGTCTATGTCACCTTCACAGATGGTACTAGTGGCTACTACCAAGGCGTTCCAGAAGACATCTGGATTCAGTTCCGTGACTCGCCAAGCAAAGGTAAGTATTTGAGCGCGTACATAATCAAACAAGGCTATCCCTTCATTCGGACCAACGATAAGCCCGGTTCAGTGCAATCCGACAGCCTCGCGACAAACTACCTCTAATGTCCCTCGTCTCATTCAGAGCCGGTCCGCCCAGTTTGGTCCCGCGACCAATCGCTGCGCCCGCGCCGCGTCCCACCGGCAACCGTGCGAGCGATTGGTTTGAGCGGGTGGAAAGACCTGCCCGCAACGATCCCCGAGAGCAGGAAATAGCCTCGGAACTACGTAAGCGTATTAACGAGTGGCAATCGGCTGACACGGAATTCCAGCGCAATTCCGAACTGGAACTGGATTTCCTCAGCGGCCTGCAATGGATCGAGGAAGAAGGCTCGCGGCAGGATAAAGCCCGTGAAATGGCGTCGAAAGGCCGTAGCGCGTTCACCATCGATCTGCTGACGCCTTCGGTTGAACTGGTCGTAAACATGGTCAGAATCAATAAGCTGACCGCCACTTTCATTCCGGTGGGTGGGCAGGCAGACACCGCCACCGCAGACGTTCGACAGGGCTTATACCGCAATATCGAACGGGTTTCAAAGGCCGCTATCGCCCGCGAGACGGCGTACCAGATGGCTGTCTCGGTAGGCCGTGGTTACGAACGGATACTGATCGAGGACGAAGAAGGGGCTACGTTCTCGAAGAAGATCACCATCCGGCGCGTTGACAACCTTCAGTCCATCGCCATAGACCCCACCTGTCTGGATTTCAACTACCGCGACGCGGCGTGGGCCTACACGTTCGACGATCTATGGAAGGACGAATTTCTAGCGGAATACGGCGAGGGGATGGATGTAGATGTCGCCGGACTGGGACTGCCGGACGACGCCTCCCGCAATTTCTGGTTTCCCAAGGACAAGGTAAAGGTTGGAGAATACTTCCGGCGCGTCTGGAAGAAGCGCGAAGTCTGGAGATTAGAAGACGGAACCGTTTGCTGGAAGGAAGACGCGCCAGAGGGAGCAAGACCTGCGCGGGACGGAAAGCCAAGCGTCAAGACCAAGATGGATTCGGTTCTCGAATGGCGCAAGATGACCGGCGTGCAGACCATGGAGAAAAGGATCTGGCCGGGGAAGATCGTTCCTATCGTGGTGTTCGTGGGACGCGAGGTCTTTCGCGGCAAGAAACCTAAGATTCATTCCGGCTTGGTTCGCGCGGCCATGGCACCGTGCCGCATCCACAACTACATGGTGAGCAGGACCGTGGATGAAGTAGCGCTCTCGCCACTGCCGCATATGTTTTCCGCCGTCGGGCATCTGTCGCCCGAACAGAAGACGCTAGTGAATGAGATCAACAGCCATCCTTGGTCGAATATCGAGTACACTCCGCTTCAGGACGAAGCCGGAAGAGCCTTGCCGCCTCCCGGCTGGGCGTCTCCTTCTCCCAACATCGCCGCCGTGGTTCAGGCTACCGCTGGCGCTAAAGACGATCTCCAGAGGGTATTGAACACCTACGCTCCACAGCTTGGCCGTCCGTCCAGTGTTGAGAGTGGACGGGCGATGCGGGAAGTCAAGGACCAGGGAGATGTCTCGCACGCGGCGTTCTACGACAATTTCAAGCGCTCGATGTTTATGGAAGCGGAAATCGTCAACGAACTGATGGACGTGGTTTACACCGATGCGCAAGCGATCACGATCACCGACCCAGACGAACGGACCCGCCAGGTTCTCATCAATCAGGAGTACTACGACAAGCGCAAAGACAAGATGGTGAAGCACCTGTTCGGAGTGGATGCCGCTTATTCTCCCGTACTGGATATCGGAGCTTCTTACCCGACCCGCCGCGCCGAAGCTGGCACGCGGCTACTTGAACTTGCGAAGATGTTCCCGCAGATGGGGCAGGCTCTCGATCTAATTCTTGCGGACCTCGATATCCCGAACTACCAGAAGTACCAGGATCGTGTACGTCCGCCTGGGTTCCATGCCGACGACGAGGAAGGTCCGAACCTGAGCGAGATCCGGCAGCAACGAGACCAAGCGGTTCAGACTTTAAACCAAGCCCACCAACTCATCAACCAACTTATGCAGAAGGTTCAGGAGTTGGGCAGCAAGGAAGCAATGAAGCGGTTGGAGATCGCGAGCCGTGAGCGAATCGCTGCGGCACAGGACCGCACGACGGTTGTAGCGGCGGAGATCAAGGCGAAGCAGTTGGACGCGCACGCCGCGCTCTTGACCGAACTGGAAGTGATTCTAAAACAGTTGGAGATGTCGCAGGATACGCAACAAGCAGCAAACGACCAGCAACAGCCGGAAGCCGCGCCGCAACCAACCGCACCGCAGACAGCACCAACCGGTCTAACCAACGGGCTTGCTCCTCAGGGTGGAGCGCCTGCTCCCGCACCGGGGCCGGCACCGCCTGCGCCACAGATATGAACGAAGAGCGCTCCCGTTACGTGTGTGCGCCTTGCTCCAAGCGCCTACGGGCCAAGGTAATCTGCGATGTATCAGTATGCCCCCGCTGTACGACCATCTGCAAGCTTGAGCCTGTCGGTTACCGGGAACCGCGCCCCCGCAATGTGTTACTCATCGAGAAAGTTCTGGCGCAAGCCGCCGCTAGCGGAAGATTTAGATTAACGAGGAAGGAACAAACTTCATGAAGATCAGCGTCAAAGCCAAACAGGAACATAAAGCCAAACCAGGCGACCTACTCTCAACGCACATTCGCTATGGTGCCAACGGAAGCGCGTCGGTGGAACACACGCACGAGCCGGAAGTTCGCGGCGGAAAAGAGCCGTGGTCGCCAGGGCCTACTCCACTCCCCCAAAATTTTAGTACCAGGGCCGAGGCGTTGCACCATGCAGCCCAGCATGCCGGTGTCAACTCAACAATGGAGGACGAGGAAGAAGCCGAAGAGAACGAAGCGGACGAGTATCCCGACGGCAAGGGACCGA
>Ga0207665_10000562_pt1 | contig 25011 bp, 27 predicted proteins | sample LARL112metaG_FD_184351 | JGI IMG/M metagenome (GOLD analysis project Ga0207665, IMG submission 184351) | Corn, switchgrass and miscanthus rhizosphere microbial communities from Kellogg Biological Station, Michigan, USA - LAR L11-2 metaG... | ecosystem: Host-associated > Plants > Roots >... | reverse complement strand
ACGATCGATGATGATACATTGATGACTGTCAATGCAAGCGCTTCCCGTTCTTCCCAACCTCTGCTGCGGCCCCGCCACCCCGGCGCTCGCCCCCGACGAGCGCGAGGCGCTCGCTGCCCGCTTCAAGGCGCTCTCCGATCCGGCTCGCGTCGCGATCGTGAACCGGCTGGCCGCCGCCGACGAGGTCTGCGTCTGCGACCTGAACGCGACGCTGGATCTCGCGCAGCCGACGGTCTCCCACCACCTCCGCGTGCTGCGCGAGGCCGGGCTCATCGAGTCGAGCCGGCGCGGGACGTGGGCCTTCTACCGGCTCGTGCCCGAGGCGATCGAACAGCTCCGGGCGACACTCGGCGGATGAGCCTCTAGCCTGCCGCTATGAGCGCGACGCCGGTCAGCGTGGCCGCGACGCCGGCGAGCTGAGGCCGGGCGATCCGCTCCTTCAGCACGAGGCGCGCAAGCACGACGAGCACGATCGGATAGAGCGAGCCGAGCACCGACACGACGCTGATCAGTCCGCGGCGGGCGGAAGCCCCGTAGAGCAGGTTGGCGCCCGTGTCGAAGAGCCCGGACGCGATGAGGATCGGAAGGGTCAGGCGCAGACGGCCCGCCGCGGGGCGCACGAGCAGCGCCGCGATGCAGACCAGCGGGACGACCGTAAGCCGCAGCGTGAGCGTTCCCCACACGACTCCGGCCTGCGACACGCGGTTGAGGCCGAGGATCGCCGAGCCGAAGCCGAGCGCCGCGATCAGCGCCAGCGGAACGCCGGTCGCGAGCCTCCGGCCCGCGCCCTCCGGCAACGGCTCGAGCGACGCGACGACCACGCCGACGACCGCGACGACGATCCCGATCCCCTGCAGGACGGACGGACGCTCGCCACGTGACAGCCCGTAGGTCACCGGGACGATCGCCCCCGTCGCCGAGATCGGCCCGACGATGCCCATGGTGCCGATCGCGAGGGCGCTGTAGAACGCGCCGAGCCCGATCGCGCCCATGACGCCGGCGAACACGCCCCAGGCGAGCTGGCGACCGTTCGGCGGCTGCGGTTGCATCGCGAGCGCCAGCGTTCCCACCAGCGCGAGCCCGGCAAGCTGCGAGACGAGGAGCACCCACACGACGTGCACGCGCCGGGCGCCGATCCCGCCGCCGAAGTCGGCGATGCCCCACGAGAGGCTCGCGGCGAGCGCGAGTACGACGCCGGTCAATCCGGAACGGGGCGGGTCGCCGCGACGGCGTCGAGCTGGTTCGCCTGGTACAGGACTGCCGCCTCTGCGGTGCGCGCGGCGCGGGCGTCGTGGTGACAGGCGACGGCATGCAAGAGCTCCGCTGGAGCGTCCAGGTCTTCGAGCATCCGGAGCCCGAGGTGGACGTGACCGAGCAGTCGCCCCTCCTCGGTCTGCGCGAAGACCGGGGGCCGGCCGAGTTCGCGCGTGCGACCGATGTCGTGCACGAGCGCGGCTGCCAGCAGCAGGTCTCCACGCAGGCGCGGGTGGATCTGTGAGAGCTCGCGGCAGAGCGTCGCCACGCCGACGGTGTGCTCGAGCAGGCCGCCGGCGTACGAGTGATGGCCGTCGGGCGTCGCCGGATACGCGCGCAACGGCGCGTCCGCGAGTGCGCGCGAGACGATCGTGCGGATCCCCCCGTCGTGGACCTCGCCGACGAGGAACTCGAGGAAGCCGTCGAGCTCATCCGCGTCCCGGCGCAGGCCCGGCGTCAGTCCCGCAGGATCGACCCCGTCCGCCGGCTCGAGCGTCCGTACCTCGACCTGGAGCTCGTTCCGGAACCGCTCGACGCGCCCCAGAACACGGATCGCGTCGCCCGTCGCGAAGCGCCCGTCGAGGAGGTCGACGTCGTTCCAGACCCGGGCGCCGATCCGGCCGCTCGTGTCGACGAGCTCGAGCGCGAGATACGTCGCGCCGTTCCGCGTCCGCAGCCGCTCTTTCCGAGCGACCGCGTAAACGCCCTCAACCGTGCGGTTTTCCTCGAGCTCGGCGATCGTGGTCACGACCGAGAGTTTCGCATGACGGGTCACCGGGGACCGTTGCGTGGATGGCGGTAGCAATGCGCCAGAGCAGGCGTTTCGACGCCTCGAGCCCCGTCACCCGCTACTGGCTCGCCCACTGCGTCGGCTTCTCCCTCTCGGGCGGGGGCCGTGGCACGGTCGAGCGAATCCTGGCGGAGGACGACCCCTACGCCCCCACCATGCTCGAGGTGCGGACGGGGAGACGCGTGCGGCGTGTGCCGACGGCGGCCGTCATTGCCGTTGTCCCTTCCGAGGAGGTGCTCGTGGTCGACCGGCGCCAACGGGTGACGCCGGACCGCAGGCGCGACCTGGGACTGCGCCTCCGCTGGACGGGACGCGTCGTGTGGCGCGGCGTCTCCGTCGGCGCCAGCCTCCTCGCCATCTTCGTCGCCGAGGTCTTCCGGCTCGGCGGCCGCGCCTGGGCCGAAGGGTCGCCGGTCGTCGCGCGGACGAGCCGCCGCGGCGGTACCGAGGCGGTCCGGTTGGTACGGTCAGTGCCGTGGCAGTCGTACGGCCGTTCCGCGCGCTCCGCTACGACCCGGCTGTCGCGGGCCCCCTCGAGTCGCTCGTCGCGCCGCCGTACGACGTCATCGGGGCGCAGGAACGCGAGGCGCTCCTAGCGCGTAGCCCGTACAACGTGGTCCACCTGACCCTGCCCGAGTCCGAGGAGGATGCGGCCAAGGAGCTTGCGGACTGGCGGGAGCGAGGCGTGCTCGTCGAGGAGCAGGAGCCGGCGTTCTGGTGGCTCGCGCAGGAGTATGTCGGACCCGACGGAGTCGAGCGACGGCGGGAGGGCTTCGTCGCGGCGCTCCAGGCCGAGCCGTACGCGAACCGGGTCGTTCTCCCGCACGAGCGCACGCACGCGGGCCCGAAGGAGGGCCGGCTGCGGCTCCTCCAGGCGACGCGGACGCAGCTCGAGCCGCTCTTCTTCCTCTGGGACGGCACGATCGAGATCGACGGGCTGGGCGACCCCGAGCTGCAGAGCGGCGGCGACAGCCTCTGGCGACTCGACGCAGAGTTCGGCGACGCCCTCGCCGAGGAGATCCGCGACTCGCAGTTGCTCATCGCCGACGGCCATCACCGGTACGAGACGACGCTCGAGGCAGGAGAGCCCTGGCTGCTAGCCGTCATCGTTCCGACCGGGCAGGAGGGCCTGACGATCTTCCCGACCCATCGGGTCGCAGAGAGCGCCGGCGCGGCTTCAGGCACGCCGATCGACCCCCCCGGCGGCGATCTGCCCGGGCCGGTCATCTACCGCAAGGGCGGCTACGAGCTCCTGGACGGCAACGGGCTCGATCCAGAGCTGGTCGAGCAGGCCACCCCGACGGGATTGACCTATACGCCGCGCCGCGAGGAGGCGGTCGCTGCGGTCGACCGCGGCGAAGCGGAGGCGGCATTTCTCCTGCGCCCGACGCGGATCGAGGACGTGTGGGAGGTCGCGCGCCGCGGCGACGTGATGCCCCAAAAGAGCACGTTCTTCTACCCCAAGCTCACCTCCGGCCTGCTCATGCTGCCACTTGACTGATTGGCTGGAGCTCTCCCGCGCGGCGGTGGCGGACGTGGACGCGGTGCTCGCGCGCCTGCCGACCCGGGCCGAGCGCGAGCCGGTCGTCGGCGAAGGCCGCGGCGGCGACGAGACGACGGCGATCGACAAGGCCGCGGAGGACGCGATCCTCGAGCGGATCCGCGAGTCTGCGGGCGCCGTCGTCTCCGAGGAGATCGGCCGCCTCGGCGGAGCGGCGCTGCCGCTCGTCGTCGTCGACCCGATCGACGGCTCGCTCAATGCGAAGCGCGGCATTCCGTTCTTCTCCCTCTCCATCGCGGTGGCGGAGGCCGAGACGATGGACGACGTCATCTTCGGCTTCGTCCACGACTTCGGCTCCCGCGAGGAGTGGACGGCGCGACGTGGCGAGGGGGCCTGGCTGAACGGCGAGCCTCTCGGCTCGGTCAAGCCGAAGGACGAGATCGAGATCCTCTCGTTCGAGGCGACCCGCACCTCGCTCGTCGCCCGTGACGCGCCGAAGGTGGCCGATCTCGCTCACCGGCTCCGGATCATGGGCTCGCTCGCGCTCTCGCTGTGCCATCTCGCTGCGGGGCGCGTGGACGCCGTCTGCTCGCTCAAGCCGGCGCGCTCGGTCGACATCGCAGCCGGCCAGCTCCTCTGCCGCGAGGTGGGGCTGGCGATCGACCTGTTCGATGGCGACGAGCCGTTCGGCGCAGCGCCCCTCGACCTGGAGCAGCGCTCGCGCGTTGCGGCAGCCGGCTCCGAGGAGACGTGTCGGCGCCTCGCAGCAGCGCTTTCCCAGGCCTAGAGCCCGGCGGGAACGCGTGCCGTTGGCTTTGAGCTGGCCGCCCCGGCTCCCGCTGCATTCACTGCTGAGACACGCACCCGCAGGCGGTGCCCAGCATCGGTCTTCGTCAGCCGGTACGTCGAATGGATGGCGTGCGCGATCTTGCGACACGATCCGCCGTGGCCGTTGCAGCGCAGCCACTGGTAGCGGAAGGACTTTGGCGGCCCGCTCCACGAGCCCTTGACGGCAATGAGTCGGCGCCCGACGCGAGCGCGGCCCGAGATGCGCGGAGCCTTCTTCGACTTCGGCACCGCGACCTCGGACACGGTGCCCACGACTCCACTCGTGTCCGATGCGACCGGACTCGCCACGCCCACGACGTTGTGGGCGCTCACGGTGGACCGGACGACATGGTCGACGTCCGCCGAGGTGAGGAAATACGTTGCGGCTGTGGCGCCGGAGATCGCCGTGCAGCCGGTTCCGCTTGCCTTGCAGCGCTGCCACTGGTAGCCGAAGCCGCTCGGGGCGTGCGCCCAGGAGCCATCCGTCGTCGAAATGCTCTTCCCCAGGATCGGGGTACCGCTGAGCACCGGCGGTGCGACGGTGCTCGGCACGACCGTCGGCGTATAGCCGAGAGCGCAGGAGCTGTTGTCGTTGCTGTACTCCTCCTGGAGCGAGTACTGATGGCCGTTGATGAGCTGGTTGAAGGGCTGTCCGTTCGACGTTCCAAGCGGCGTCGACCCGAAGTCGCCCGCGCACAGGTCCGCGATCTCGCCGTTGTCGGCGTCGTCGGCTGACCACCAGGCGTCGCCGAACGGATCGGAGATCGCCTCGTTGTGCTCGTGGCTGATGGTGTTGATCGTCGCGTCTGCGTCGTGGTCGTTGGGGAATCCCTGCTGGCCCACGAGCGAGAACGTGCAGCCCGAGATGGTCCCGGCATACGGCTCGTTCGCGTAGATGACGTCTTCGCCGCTCGAGTCGAAGAAGTCGCTGTGATACGCGCAGAAGACGTTCGTCGAGCAGACGGAGTCGCTCGAATCGGTACAGGAGGCGACCCCGTCGGGCGTGAAGAGGAAGAACATATTCGACGTGCCTCCGTGCCAGCCCTGGCGCATGAGTACCGTCTGGATCTCCGCCTGAAGCTGTGCGTCCGTGAGGCAGATGCTCGCCTGGCCGCAGCCGCTTGGCGGGAACGGGTCGGTGTCGATGTACGCGCCGCCGAACGTCGACTTGTACCGAATCGCACCGTTGTTGTCGTAGTACTGGGTGGGCACGGAGTAGACGTTCGACGGGCTACCGCTCGCGGCCGCGACGTCACTGAAATAACGATTGATCAGGCTCTCGTAGCTCGGGTCGCTGAAGCCGCTGGGGCTCCAGTAGATCGCGTAGGCCGTGTTCGTCTGCATGACCTGCCCGTCGTGGTAGACGACGGGGCCGGTGCCCCTGGAGGTGGGAGGGTCGGCCTGCCGCGATGCGTGGAGGCCCGCGTGGGGCACGACCCCGAGGATCCTCGCCTCGGCAGGACGTGCGCCGCCGCTCGCCGTCGCAGCGGGGACGAGCAGCGCAAGCGCTACCGCAAGTGTGGTCAGTGCCCGCCGCATCAGCTGTCCGTTAGATCGCACTTCCGCTCGTGCAAGCCAAGTCCCTCGTTCGGGGCGGCCTCAGCGAGCCGTAAGTGCGCCGGCGCTCCGCATGAGCTTCCGGAGTGCCGCGTCGAACGACCCGATCGACGCCCCCAGGCTCCCCCCGGCGGTCTGGAGCTTCCCCAGCTGCCGGGTGAGATATCCGGTCTGGCTCGCAATGTACCCAGGATCCAGACTTCCGGTAGGCGTCGTCGTGAGATAGGTCTCGAGTGTCTTCAGCTCGCTCGCGATGCGGTCGGCGGTCGCGGTCAGCACGCCGGCTCCGGAGGAGACCGAGGCCGCAGCGCTGTTCGAGGCGGTGGCGTCGGCGCTGACCTTCGCTGCGGCGCCGGTGACGGCCCGCTCCGAGGCTGCTGCGACGACCGCCACCTGGTGCTGGCGCGTCTCAGCCCGTCGGGCACTCGTGAGCGTCGCCTCGAGCGCGGCGACCCGCCGCTGGAGTCCGTGGGTTCGCGCGGTCGCCGTCGCCAGAGCCGTCTCGGCGTCCGTGTTGCGCTGCGCCTGGTGGCGCCAGCCGATCGAGAAGCCGGCGGCACTCACGAGGCCGCCGCAGAGGAAGGCGAGGCCAGTGAGCAGCCACACCGAGCGCGGCGGCCTGCGCCCTCCCGCGCGCGTCGTTGTCGGCGCCATCGGGAGGCGCTCGTTCAGGAGCGGCCAGCGGGTCGTGGACTCGGACGCCATCCGGGAGCGCTTCGCCGCCCAGAGGCGCGCTCCTGCCCGGCTCGTTGACGCTACGCTCGCCGCATGGCGGTCAATCGCGACGAGGTTCTGAAGGCGCTCGAGCAGGTGATCGATCCGGAGCTGAGGCGGCCGGTTACCGAGCTCGACATGGTGCGGGGCGTTGAGATCCACGACGGCGTGGTCGCGTTCACGATCGTCCTCACTGTTGCCGGCTGCCCACTCCGCCACTCGTTCGAGGAGCAAGTGGAGCAGGCCCTCGCCCAGGTGCCGGGCGTCACGGGCGTCGAGCTCTCGTTCGACGTGATGACGCCCGAGGAGCGGCAGGCCCTGACGCAGAAGCTGCGCGGCGGCGCGCCCGAGCGCGACGGCGTCGTCCGGCTTCCGGCTGACTGCCGCGTCGTCGCGGTCGCAAGCGGCAAGGGCGGTGTCGGCAAGTCGTCACTTGCCGCGAACCTCGCGGTCGCGTTCTCGCAGCTCGGTCACAGCGTCGGCGTGCTCGACGCGGACATCTACGGGCACTCGATCCCCCACGTGCTCGGGATCCGGCAGCGCCCGATCGCAGTGGACGAGCTGATCGTGCCGCCCGTGAAGGACGGGCTGAAGCTCATGTCGATCGGCTTCTTCCTCGAGAGCAGCAACGAGCCGGTCATGTGGCGCGGCCCGATGCTCCACCGTGCGCTCGAGCAGTTCCTCACCGACGTGCACTGGGGCGAGATCGACGTGCTCGTCGTGGACATGCCGCCGGGGACGGGCGACGTCTCGATTTCGCTCGGCCAGCTGCTTCCCCGCGCGGAGGTCGTCGTCGTCACGACGCCGCAGCGGCTCGCGCAGGACGTCGCGGCTCGCGCCGCGGCCATGGCGCAGAAGACGAACATGCGCCTTCTCGGCGTCGTCGAGAACATGTCGGGCGACGTCTTCGGCAGCGGCGGCGGCGATGAGCTCGCCGGCGAGCTCGGGGTGCCGCTGCTCGGCACGGTTCCGCTCGATGCCGCGCTGCGCGAGCAGGGCGACGCCGGCGCGCCGGTCGTGACCGCGCAGCCGGACGCGCCGTCGGCGCTCGCGATCGTCTCGATCGCCGAGGAGATCGAGGCGCTCCGCCGCGACCGTGGCGGGATCGTCAAGTCGCTGCCGCTTGTCGGCTGAGCTTGGCCGCGGCCGCGTTCTTCGACCTCGATCGCACGCTCCTGCGCCGCTCGTCGGCCCTCGCGCTCGCCGGGTCGTTCCGTGAGCGTGGGCTCATCTCCCGCTGGCAGATGGTGCGTGCCGCCGGCTGGCAGCTCCTGTTCGTCGCCCGGGGAGCGAGCCACGAGGCGGTGCGCCGGGGGGCCGAGGAGGGCCTGCGCGTTCTCGCCGGCTACACGCCGGAGGAGCTGCGCGAGCTCGTAGCGGAGGCGATGGAGCCGGTGCTGCGGCCGCTGGTCTACGCGGAGCCGCTGCGGCTCGTCGAGGAGCACCGCGAGCGCGGCGAGCGCGTCTACATCGTCTCGGCAGCGTTGCAGGAGATCGTGGACGCGATCGCGGAGGACCTCGGCTTCGACGGCGCCCTCGGCACGATCTGCGAGGTGAAGGACGGCCGCTACACAGGCCGTGCACTACGGGCCCTGCACGCCGAGGCAAAGGCGGAGGTTCTGCGCGAGGTCGCGCAGGACGAAGGGCTCGACCTCGCCGAGTGCACCGCATACTCCGACAGCCACACCGACCTCCCGTTCCTCGAAGCGGTCGGCCATCCCGTTGCCGTCAACCCCGACCGCGCGCTACGGAAGATCGCCGGTGAGCGGTCGTGGCCGGTGCTCGAGTTCAGGATGCGCCATGCAGCCTGAGGAAGGGCTCGCGCGCCTCCAGGCGCTCGGCTTCGGCCAGGCCGACTCGCAGGAGCTGTGGGCGCACTTCGACGCCGCGGAGCGGCGGGGGAAGCAGGGGCACGGGCACGCGAGGATCCCGTGGCTCGAAGGGCTCGAGGGCTACGACCCGGCCGCCGCGCCCATGTTGCTCGAGGACGAGGAGGGCTTCCAGCGCTGGCATGGCGGCGGCGCGATCGGCTACCTCGTGCTCGGCCGCGTGGTGCGTGAGCAGCTCGAGCGTCCGCCTGCGCACGCGCGGCTCGTGGTCTGCGAGCGGACGTTTCCGACCGGGATGCTCGGGCACCACGTGCGACGGCTCGCCGACGGCGGACTCGTCGCAGTGTTGACTGCGACGTCCCCGGCGCGGCTCGGCCATCCGTCGGGCGGGCCGAAGGTCGCCGGCACGAACCCGCTGGCAATCGGGATCCCCAGCAGCGGCGGCGATCCGATCGTCGTCGACGTCTCGATGGGCGCGGTGACCTGGGGAGACGTCGTCGCTGGCCTAGCGCGGGAGGAGGAGCTCGTCCCGTTCGGCGGCGAGCAGGCGCACAAGGCCTTCGCGCTCGCGCTCGGGCTCCAGCTGCTCGTCGACTCGCTCGTACGCGAGGAGGGTCACGGCGCGGTGCTCCTCGTGGCGCGACCGGAAGCGGACCCGGTGCCGGCGCTCCGCGACCTCGCCGCCGGCGTCCGGTTGCCCGGCGGCTAGCTCGGGAAGCGGGGATCGTCGCGGATCGAGGCGAGGTCCTCGTCCGTCTGCGCGTACTCGCGGAACCGCTCCTCCGCGGCGACGGACTCGTTCAGGAGCTCGAGCGCCTTGTCCATTTCACCGGCGAGCGCCTCGACGCAGGCCAGGTCGTAGAGGATCGGCGGGCTGCCGGGCTTCGCCTCTAGCCCTTCGTGCAGCACCCGTCTCGCTTCGTCGAAACGCCCTGCGCGTAGAGACGGAGAGGCCGCGAACGTGTACTCCCAGGCCGAGATGTCGTGCGGCTCTCCCGGCTTGCCGCCGACCGCGAGGACGGCGGCGTCGTCGGTGAGCGCGACGCCGGCCCGCCGGACCGAAGGGTCACGGACGTACACGAGCTGGCCCGGGCCGAGCTCGTGCTCGTCGCCGTCCACGGTGAAGCGGACGCGTCCCCGCAGGACGAGATAGATCTCCTCGTGGCCGAGCGTGTTCTCCGTGTGCTCCTCGACGATCTGTCCATTCGCTCTGGACGTGTAGGCGTTCGTGCCGAACGCCTTGATCCCGAACCGGCGGCGCACGGGTCGCCAGACGAAGCCGTCCGGCATCTCGATCGCGTCGAGCTCGTCGATGTGCGCCAGGTTCATCCGAGCAGCTCCTGGAACCGGGGGTCGTCGCGCAAGGGATCGAGATCGCTGTCCTCGCGGAAGTACGGCGCGGAGTGGCCCTCCGTGTCGAGCTTCTTCGCGCGCCGCAGGTGCTCGAATGCCGCGTCATTGTCGCCCGCCAGCGCCTCGAAGCAGCCCGCGTTGTACGTGGTCGGCCAGTAGTCGGGCTTCTCGGCGATCAGCTGCGCCATGATCGCCCTACCGTCCTCGAGCCGTCCCGCCTGCCGGTACCCGTCCGCGAGGGCGAACGAGTCCCAGCCTCCGGCGTTGAACGCCTCGCCGACCGTGCCGCCCACCACGAAGACGATCGTTCCGTCCTCGGCTGCGATTGCAGATCGGTGCACCTGCGGCGGCACGAAGACGAGTGTCCCCGCTGGCGCGTCGGCGGTCTCGTCGCCGACCGTGAAGGTCGCGCGGCCGCTCACGACGACGTAGAGCTCCTCGTTGCCGCTGTCCTCCTCGTGCGGCGGCATCAGCTGCCCGCCCGTGTCCGCCTTCCACGCGTTGACGCCGGCCGGCCGGAAGCCGAGCAGATGCCGGACCGGGATGAGCGTGGTGTTCTCGCGGTGTGGGGCGGTCTCCGCTTCGTCGAGCGTGAGGATCTCGTAGCCGTCGCTCATGCACTCGCCTCCCGCAATGCTTCGAGCACGACTGGATCGATCGCGTCGCCGCCGTCCACGCGCTCCTCGAGGTTCTCGACGCCCGCCCAGGCGGCGAGAGAGTCGTGACCGAGCCGGGCGAGTCGCTCGTCGACCTCGGCGCCGAGGTCGCCCTCGAGCGCCAGCCAGTCCTCGCGCGGGCTCGTCTCGAAGAGGCGCCGGTGTATTGCGTAGATGCGGCGCAGCTCCTCGATCGGGCGTTCGTGGTCGTCGACGCGCAAGTCCACGAGCGTGTCCGAGAGGTCCGCGTAGCCGCCGTCCTTCTCCACGACGATGAGGGCCGCGGACTGCTGACCGCGCCGGTCGCCGCCCGCGGCCTGCGCGGCCCCGAGGCACTCGATCAGCCTCTGTACGAGCGGGAGATCAGTCGTCGCCTCGAACGTCGCCGCGAGCGCGTCCACCGTCTCCTCGCCGACGAGGATGTTCCCCTGCGCTGCGTAGCCCGCGCCCGTGCGACCCCCGGCCCACGCGAAGCAGCGCTCGCCGGTGTAGGTCGCCGCTCGTCCCTCGCGGTCAACGATGCCGAGCTGGCGCTGCCCTCGCCCCTCGTCGGCGGCGGTCAGGCGCTCCACGGCCTCCTCCGCCGACAGTCCCTCGCGTAGCAATGCCAGGCCGTCCGGCCCGTAGCGTGGGTTGACGAACGATTGCGTCGCGACGGCTCCGACCTCCGCTTCGGCGAACGGGCACAGCGCACCGACGGCGAGGAACTTCGACTGCACCGCGACGCCCCACTGCCGCGCCTCGAGGTCGCACCCGACGATCGAGTACGTGGCGACGAGGGGCTCTCTAGCCATAGGTCAGTTCGGTCAGATCGAGCTCGAGCAGGTCGCCGCGCTGCTGCGGGACGAGCACCGCCGCCACCTCGGGCCGCGCGAGCGCCGCGCGCACCTGCTCGGCAGACGACGCGCGCACGACCACCGGACGGCCCGCCTCGAACGCCTCGGCGATGGGCGCAAGGTCGTCGACGCCGTCGAGCACCAGCGCTTCCTCGAGTGGCAACTCCGGGTCTCCCTCGACCGCGAGCTCCGGCACGCGCCGGCCGCTAGCTCCCCACCAGCGCGTCCTCATACCGTGACGGAGCCTCCGGGCTCGATGTCTTCCACCGTCACGTCCGGCGCGAGCTCGCGGAGTTGCGCGGGACGCCCGACGAGCGGCGGGAAGGTGCCCCAGTGACAGGGGACGCAACGGTCGACGCCGAGGAGCTCGAGCGCGACGGCCGCTTCTTCCGGGCCCATCGTGTAGTGGTCGCCGATCGGGAGGACGGCGAGGTCGGGCTTGTAGAGGCGGCTGATGAGCGCCATGTCGCCGAAGACGCACGTGTCGCCGGCGAAGTAGACGCTCTTCCCCTCGGCGCGCACGACGATCCCGCACGGCTCGCCCATGTACTCGAGGTCGTTGTTCGAGCTGGAGTGGTGGGCGTTCGTGAGGGTGAAGCGGATCTCGTCGACGGCGACCGTGCCGCCCTTGTTCGGGTCGAGGACGTTCGGCAGCTCGTGCTTGATCTGGAGCCAGTCGGCGAGCTCCACCGGCGCGATGATCGTGCACCCATGCTGCTTTGCGAGCTCGACGGTATCGCCGAGATGGTCGCCGTGCCCGTGCGTGAGCGCGATCACGTCGACCCGCTCAGGGGTCAATTCGCTCTCGGGGCACTTCGGGTTGCCGTTGAGGAATGGGTCGATGTAAATGCGCTTGCCGCCCGCGTCGAGGCGGAAGGTTCCGTGTCCGAGCCAGGTGAGTTCCATGGCTGCGAGCCTACTCAGGAAGGACCATCCGATGCGGTCGTGAACCTTTGGGGGTGGGTTCGCGGCTCCTGCCCCTGGTGCTCGCGACGGCTGCGCTCGCGGCCGGGGCGTCCGGGCTCGCCGGACTCGCGCTCTGGCTCGGCCTGCTCGCGGTACCGGTGTCCGCGGCGGCGGCCTTCGTGGCTGTCAGCGACGTTCTCGAGGGCCGGCCGGCGCTGCTCCGCGCGGCGACCAGCGGAACCGCGTTGGCGCTGCTCATCCTTGCCTCGGCAGTGCGAGAGAACGCGGCGATCGGATCGGCTCCGTCCCCGCTCGCGACCTGGGCGCTTCTGCTCGGACTGCTCGCCTACGCCGTGCCCGCCGTCGCCTGGATTCTCGCGCCGCTCCGCGTGTCTCGGAGGCCCCAGCCGCACCGCCGTCGCCTCCGCCGGGCCGAGGTCGACGAACTCCTCTCCCGCGCCGCGTGAAGTTGGTAGGCAACACCCCGCGCGCCCCCGCGGGGTGTCGCCATCGGCTTGAGTCAGCGGACGGAGATGCGGAACGAGACCAGCCGACTCGTAGACACTCCCTGCGTGGACGGTTCGCCAGGCTTTGATGCGTGGGCGAACACCGCCAGAAGCCGCTGCTGCCGACTCGCCGGGAACCCGCGCTGGCGGCTCTCGGTAAGCGTGATCGTGCCGTCCGCGACGGTTGCGCCCGAAACTGCGCCGAACTGGTTGTACGGAATCGGGCTCGCGGAGACCATGGCACCTTGAACGGGGCGACCGCCGCAAGCCGTGACCTCGAAGCGGATGTGGATCGTTCTCGTCCGGCGCGTGACGGATGGTGAGATCGACTCGTTACCGATGACGAGGCGCGCAGGCGGCGCCAAGCTTGCAATCGGAATCGGACCGGTACCGGACGGGCATCCACCGGGGGTCGCAACCGCCGTGGGTGCGGACGTCGCCCGCCCCGTGCCGCTGGCGTTGCGGGCCGCCACGGTCAAGCGAAGCGTATGGCCGATATCGGTGGCCGTGACCAGGTACAGCCTCGTGGTCGCGCCTGCGATAGCGGCGCATCCATTGCCGCTTGCGTCGCATCGGCTCCATGCGAAGCTGAACGAGGTTGGACTTCCGGCCCAAGTCCCCCGCGTGGCCGTCAGCGTTAGCCCGGCCTGGGGAGACCCCGTGATCGTGGGCAGCGTCTTGTTCGTGGGTACTGCGCTGGCTGCGGCCTGACCACTGCTCGGCTGTCCGAAGACGGCGCCGAGGAGCACGCCGAGACCGACTGCCAGCAGGATTCCCAGCCTTGTAGGCGTCAGGTGAGTTCGTAGCATCGCCGGTTCCTCCAGACTCGATGTCCCCTGTGACGCAGGTCGTACCCGGTCCGAGGTTCCCGGCAACGCGGCTTTTCAGAGTCTTTTCAGAGCGGCAGCGCGCTTGCAGCGTGCTTTGCGAGGTCGATCAGCGGCTCGACGGCGAAGAGCGAGCCGACCGAGACTGCGAGTGCCGCGCCTACTGCGACGTGGAGGAGCGTGTCCGGCGCGGGTTGCCCACCGCTGACAGCGACACCGCCGCCCGGCTGTACCTGCATCTCCTCGGACGGGCGCATGTACATCGCCCGCACGATCCCGAGGTAGTAGTAGAGGCTGACGAGCGTGGCGAGCACGCCGACGATCACGAGCCACACCCACCCGTGGTCGTACGCGGCGGCGAAGACGTAGAACTTGCCGACGAAGCCACCGCCGAGCGGCAGGCCCGCGAAGGCGAACACGAAGAACCACATCGCGACGCCGAGGAACGGCCGCTCCCAACCGAAGCCTGCGAGATTCTCGAGCGTCACAGGCACCCCGAGCTCGCGCTCCCGCGCCGCGACGATCGCGAACGATCCGAACGCAGCCGCCGAGTAGGGGATGAGGTAGTACATGAGCGCCCGGGCGCCCAGCGCGCTGCCGGTGCTGAGGCCGATCAACATGAAGCCGGCCTGCGCGATCGCGGAGTAGGCGAGGATCCGCTTCACGTTCTTCTGCACGAGCGCGGCGAGGTTTCCGATCGCGAGGGAGATGGTCGCGATGATGGCGAAGGCCCAGCCCCACAGGTGCTCGTTCTGCGGAAACGCCGTCGTCATCACGCGGAACGTGAGGAGGAGGGCGGCGACCTTCGTCGCCGACGACATCCATGCCGTCACCGTCGTCGGGGCGCCCTCGTAGACGTCGGGCGTCCACATGTGGAACGGCGCGGCCGACATCTTGAAGCTGAGCCCCGCGATCATCAGCGCGATCCCGAGCACGAGCAGCGCGTTGCCGGTCAGGCCCTGCGTCGAGATTGCGTGGGCGATCCCTCCGAACGAGACCTGGCCCGTCGCGCCGTAGACAAGCGCCGAGCCGAAGAGGAGGGTGGCGGCGCCGAACGAGCCGACGATGAGGTACTTGAGGCCTGCCTCTAGCGAGCCCTCGAGGTCGTAGTCGAGCGCGCACATGACGTAGAGGGCGATCGAGAACCACTCGAGCGCGAGGAACAGCGTGATCAGGTTCGCCGCGCCGACGAAGAACGCCATCCCGGCCGCCGAGGCGAGTAGCAGCGCGAAGAACTCCGCCACGTGGTCGTCGCGGCGCTCGGGGTCGGAGTTCCGTCCCCAACCCGGCATGTGCTCGAACGCGAGCAGCGTGGTCGCGAGCCCGACGGCGAAGAGGATGATCTGCCCGAGCGCCGTCCAGCGGTCGCGGTAGAAGGCTCCCGCCGCGATCGTGTGCCCGTTCGGGCTGTCCACGTAGAGCCAGATCGCGAGCACGAGCCCGGCTGTGAAGCCGGCGAAGGAGAAGCAGGCCCCCGCGAGGCGACGCAGCCGGCGCGGCACGAGCACCGCGCAGAGGAGCGCGAGGAACGCGGCGCCCGTCAGCGTGAGGATCGGGCTCAGCCCGAACCAGTCGATGTGCGGCGTGTTCAGGCTCACTTGAATCCGCTCTTCACAGCGGCGGTCGGCGAGTCAGGGGTGAAGGAGTGGTGGCTGATCCCGGCTGGCCAGACGGAAAGCGCGAGCAGGACGCCGACGAGCGGGAGGATGAGCGTGAGCTCGGTGGGCTGCAGGTCGAGCGCCTCGTCCGCGACGGTCGAGCCGCGCGCCTCGTGCAGGACGGCGGAGATCAACCGCAGCATGTACATCGCCGCCAGCACGATTCCGCCGGCGCCGATCACCGCCCAGAACCAGGCGCGCTGGAAGACGCCGGCGAGGATGAGGAACTCGCCCGCGAACATCGAGGACCCGGGCACCGCGAGCGAGATGACGCCCGTCGTGATCAGCAGCGTCGCGAGCGCCGGCCGCCCGCGCGCCATCCCGCCGAGCAGCCGGAACTCCCCGGTCGTCGTCCGCCGCTCCACCACGCCCGCGAGCAGGAACAGAGACGCCGAGATCAGGCCGTGCGCGACCATCTGGAGGACGGCGCCGTCGAAGCCGAGATCGGTGCCGGCGAAGAGCCCGAGCGCGATCAATCCCGACTGTGCGAGCGACGAGTACGCAACGACGCCTCGGAAGTCGGACGAGCGGAACGCGAGCAGGGAACCGTAGACGAGTGACGCGGCGGCCAGCGTGAGCACGGCCGTCCGGTAGAACGACGTCGGCTCGGGGAACTTCGTGATCGCAATTCGCAGCATCCCGTAGAGCCCCGCTTTCGCGATCACGCCCGACAGCACCGCGGCCACCTCGGGCGGCGCCTCGCGGTAGGCGTCCGGCAGCCAGCCGTGGAACGGGAAGAGCGGCGCCTTGATCACGAAGGCGACCATGAAGCCGAGGAAGAGCCAGCGGCTCGCGCTCGCGGGGCCGTTCACGAGGTCGAACGTCCCGACCTGGAGCCCGTAGACGACGACCGCCGCCAGCATCAGCAGCGAGCCCGCCATCGTGTAGATCACGAACTTGACCGTTGCCTCCAGCCGCCGTGCGCCGCCCCAGACGCCGATCAGGATGTACAGCGGGATCAGCATCGCCTCGAAGAAGGCGTAGAAGAGGAGCAGGTCCTGCGACTCGAACACGCCGACGGTCGCGCCCGTGAGCAGGAGCATCAGTCCGAAGTACGCGCGCGGGCGATCGCGGCCGACCCAGAAGCCGTAGCCGGTGCACGCCGCCATCACGATGACGGTGAGACCGACGAGCCAGACGGAGAAGCCATACACGCCGACGTGGTACGAGACGCCGAGGTCGCCGAACCAGTTCGCCTGTTCTCCCATCTGGAGGCCTGAGCGCGAGAAGTCGAACCGCGTCAGCTGCTCGATCCAGAAGCCGACCTCTGCGAAGGAGAAGAGGAGCGCCAGGCTCCCGGTCGCATAACGCGACAGCGGCAGCAGCCAGACGAGAAGCGTCCCGACGATCGGCAGCCAGATCAGGATCGAGGTGAGGTAAGAGCCGCTCATCGTGCGATCAGGAAGGCGAGGACGACGGCGGCTGCCCCGGCGGCGATGAAGAAGACATAGGTGCGGAGGAGGCCGGTCTGGAGGCGGCGCACGAGCCCGCCCGTCTCGATCGTCGCCTCGCCGAGATCGGGGCCGGTCTGGAGGATCACAGGATCCTCGAAGTCGCGGCGCAGGAAGTTGGCGGTCGCCACGGCGGGCTCGTAGAAGATCCGGTCGTAGAGCCAGTCGAAGTAGAACTTGTTCTCGAACAGCCGCCGCCAGAACGGGGCGGCGGGGATCGCGATCCGCTGCTCGGAGTAGATCACCCAGGCAAGGCCGATCCCGACGAGGCCGGCGATCACGGCGGCCGCCGACGTGTAGTACTCCTGCGTGTTCGTCGGGATCGCCGCGGCGAGCGTCGGCGCGGCGGGCTCGAGCCACTTGGTGAACGGATCCCAACGCGGCGTCCACTGCAGCCAGCCTGCGAAGGTCGCGAGCACGGCGAGGATCCCGACCGGCACGAGCATCGTCCACGCGCCCTCACGACCGTGGTGGTCGTGGTAGTGCTCGCGCACGAAGGGGGTCGGCTCGCCGGGGAAGAGGAGGAACCAGAGCCGGAACGTGTAGAGGCCGGTGAGGAAGGCGCCGGCGACGCCGCAGACCCAGAAGATCCAGCCGTACCAGGTGCCGAGCGCGGCCGCCGACGAGATGATCGGGTCCTTGGAGAAGAAGCCGCTGAAGGGCGGGATCCCGACAAGCGCGAGCGCGCCCGCGAGGAAGCACCACTTCGTGAAGGGCATCAGCTGCCCGATCCCGCGCAGCTTGCGGATGTCCTGCTCGTTCGCGACGGCGTGGATGATGAGGCCCGCTGTCATGAAGAGCAGCGCCTTGAAGAAGGCGTGCGTCATGAGGTGGAACATCCCGCTCGAGTACGCGCCCACCCCGGCGCCGAGGAACATGTAGCCGATCTGCGACATCGTCGAGTAGGCGATGACCTTCTTGATGTCGGTCTGGACGAGCGCGATCAAGCCGGCCACGAGGAGCGTGAGCGCGCCGGTGCCGGCGGCGAGCAGCTCGATCGTCCGCGCCTGCTCGAAGAGCGGATAGGTACGCGCGATCAGATAGACGCCGGCCGTGACCATCGTTGCCGCGTGGATGAGCGCGCTGACCGGCGTCGGGCCCTCCATCGCGTCGGGCAGCCACGTCTGGAGCGGGATCTGCGCCGACTTCGCCACCGCGCCGCCCAGCAGGCCGAGCGCGACGAAGTTGGCGGCGCTAGACGAGAGGTGGGCGTTGAAGTCCGTCGCGAACGACAGCGAGTTCGTGTGTGCGATCAGGATGAAGAAGGCGAGCGCCATCGTCGCGTCGCCGAACGCATTCATGATGAAGGCCTTCTTGGCGGCCTGGACTGCGCTCGGCCGGTCGTGCCAGAAGCCGATCAGGAGGTACGACGAGAGGCCGACGAGCCCCCAGCCGACGAGCAGCATGAGCAGGTTCCCGCCCTCGACCAGCAGCAGCATCGAGAAGACGAAGAACGAGATGTAGGCGAAGTAGCGGCGCTCCTCGTCGTCGCCGTCCATGTAGCCGATCGAGTAGAGGACGATCAGACCGCCGACGCCGCTGACGATCAACATCATCACCACGCTCAGCGGGTCGACGAGCAGCTCGAGGCCGACCTTGAAGCTCCCCGACTGGAGCCACGTCCACGCGGTCGTGATCTCCGAGCGCGATTCGGGCTGCCGCGACAGCATGGCGGCGAAAGCCCAGACTGCGCCGCCGAAGCCGACGAAGACGCTCGTCGTCGCGATCCAGGCGGCGGCTACGCGCGAGATCCGCGTGCCGAGCAGCGTGATCAGGATCGTGCCGCCGAGCGGCGCGAGCAGGCAGAGCCAGGAGCCGGCAGTCATCCGCGCAGCTCCGAGAGCTTGTCGACGTCGAGCGAGAGCTGCTTCCGGTTCAGCGCTACGACGAGGCCGAGCCCGACGCACACCTCCGACGCGGCGATTGCCATCACGGCGAGCGCGAAGATCTGGCCCGCGCCGTTGTGGAAGTGCCGCGAGAACGCGATCAGCGCGAGGTTGCCCGCGTTGAGCATCAGCTCGAGCGAGAGCAGCACGACGAGCGTGTTGCGCCGGATGAGGACGCCGAGCGCGCCGATCCCGAACAGGAACGCCGCGACGGCGATGTACCAGGCGACACCGGGGCCGAGCATCAGCTTGGGACCTCCTCGCCCTGCTGGCGGCGCACGTGCGTGCCGAGGATCACGCCGCCGACGGCCGCGACGAGCAGGACGATCGACGTGATCTCGAAGGCAAGTAGGTGGTCGACGAGGAAGACGCGGCCGATCCAGGCCGGCGAGCCGAAGGCCGCGCCGACCTCGCCCGAGTGGGAGAGGCTGCCGCCCGCCTCCAGGCCGATCGCGACCACGATCTCGACGAGCAGAGCGGCAGCCGCGCCCACCGCGGCGACGGACTGCCACCCTGGGCCGCCGGACCACGGGGTCTCGTGCCGCGGGCCGACGTATCCAATCACGAAGAGGAACATCACGACTACCGCACCCGCGTAGACGAGCACCTGCGCGGCCGCGACGAACTCCGCCGAGAGCAGCAGGTACATGACCGCGAGCGAGGCGAGGTTCCCGATCAGCGCGAGCGCCGACATGAACGGATTCGAGAACGAGATGACGGCGACGCCGGCCGCGAGGCACGAGAAGCCGGCCACGACCCAGACGATCCAGACGAGCACGTTCCCGGCCGAAGTCGCTACGACGAGCGCGTTCACGAATCGCTCTTGTAGAAGGGGATCGGGGTGTCGAACATGTCCCGATCCGCGACGGGCCACTCCTTCATCGGCGGCGTCAGGAGCATGTCTTTCGTGTAGATCTGGTCGTCGCGGTTGTACTCCGAGATCTCGAACTCGTTGCCGAGCGTGATCGCGTCGAACGGGCAGGCGAGCTCGCAGTAGCCGCAGAAGATGCAGCGGCTGAGGTTGATCTCGTAGATCCGTGCGTAGCGCTCGCCGGCCGAGACGCGGTTGTCCGGCGTGTTCTCGGCGGCGACGACGCGAATGCAGTCCGCGGGGCAGGCCGCCGCGCAGAGCGAGCAACCGACGCACTTCTCCAGCCCGTTCTCGAACACGTGCAGCCGGTGCCGGCCGCGGAAGCGCGGATAGACCGGCCGCTTGTACTCCGGGTACTGCTGGGTGATCGGCTTCTTGAAGATCTGCTTGAAGGTGACCCCGAAGCCCTTCAGCGTTTCCATCGGCTGGGGGCTCACTGGAACGCCACCACCAGCGCGGCCGTGATCACCGCGTTGATCGTCGCGACCGGGAGAAGCACCTTCCAGCCGAAGCGCATCAGCTGGTCGTAGCGGAGCCGCGGCAGCGTCGCCCGCAGCCAGATGAAGACGAAGAGGACCGCGAGCAGCTTGAGGATGAACCAGATCGGCCCGATGTGCCACGGCCCGTGCCATCCGGCCAAGAAGAGCGTCACCATCAGGCCCGAGAGCGTGATCAGGTTGACGTACTCGGCCATCTGGAACAGGCCCCAGCGCATCCCCGAGTACTCGGTGTGGTAGCCGGCGACGAGCTCCTGCTCGGCCTCGGGGAGGTCGAACGGCGCGCGGCTCGTCTCGGCGATCCCGCCGATCAGGAAGATGATCAAGCCGATGAACTGCGGAACTACGAAGGGGAGGAACTCGCCCTGGCGATGGACGATCTCCGACAGGTTCAGTGAGCGGCCGAGGATCACGACGCCGAGCACGCTGAGCGCGAGCGAGACCTCGTACGAGACGAGCTGCGCGCACGTGCGCATCGCGCCCAGGATCGAGAACTTCGACTCCGACGCCCAGCCGCCGACGATGAAGCCGTAGATCCCGATCGAGCCGAGCGCGAAGATCGCGATCAGGCCGATCGAGACGTTGGCGACCTCGCCGTTGATGTGCCAGCCGTTAACCGTCCAGCCCGGCCCGAACGGGATGAAGGCGAAGGCGGCCAGTGCGGTGAAGGCGGAGACGACCGGCGCGAGGATGTACGGAGCATCGATTACGGCCGCCGGCGAGAAGGCTTCCTTGCGGATGAGCTTGACGAGGTCGGCGATCGGCTGCAGAAGCCCGAACTTGCCGGCGCGGTTCGGGCCGAAGCGAAGCTGCATCCGCCCCAGCACCTTGCGCTCGATCAGCGTCAGGTACGCGAAGAGGCCGAGCAGAAGGTTGATGATGATCACAGCCTCGATCAGCGCGATCCACCAGGGCTCGTTCACGCGCTGACCGCCTCGTCCGCCTTCGCGACCTCGACGATGCCGTGGAGCCCGTCCGAATGCTCGAGCGCGACGCGCGCGATGCCCGCGGGCAGGCGCCGGTTCACGCGCGCCAGCAGCGTGATCGCGCTGCCGTTCGAGCCGACGGTGACGAGGTCGCCGTTCGCAATTTTGCGGCGGCGCGCGTCGTCGGCCGAGAGCTCGAGCTCCGGCTGCGGCCGCTGGAACTGAAGCTCGGCCACGCGCTCGACCGCCGGCCCAGAGAAGAGCGGCTTGTAGGCGACGAGCCGGATCTGGCCGCGCCGCCCCTTCTGCTCCGGCGCCGGCAACGGCTGGCGGGCGACTTGCTTCTGCGCCTCCGGATAGACGCGAAGCGGGGCGACCTCGCCGACCTCGCCGTACGCGAGGTTGCCGTAGACACGCTCGGAGACCTCGGCGAAGATCGCCGCCGGATAGGGGGCGAGATCGACGTCGAAGCGCGCCGCGAGCTCCGCGATCCACTCGAGCTCGTCGGGGCACGGCGGCGTCACCGTCCGGCGCAGGCGTTGGAGGCGGCCCTCGAGGTTCACGAACGTCCCGTCGCGCTCGAGATAGCCCGTGCCCGGCAGGATGAGATCGGCCCAGCCGGACGCGAGCCCGCCGAACATCGAGATCACGATCGTCGCGTCGGCCTGCTCCGCGAGCGCGCGCACGTTGTCGTCGCCCGCGGCCTCGTCGCCGGAGACGACGAGCAGCCCGATCGAGTCGATGTCCTCGCCCTCCTCGTCGCAGCATGCCGCCCACGCGTCGGCGACACCGCGTCCGTTCGGCGTCTCGGGGAGGTAGAAGGCGCCGCAGCCCTCGCGCTCTGCGAGGCCGAGCTTCTCGGCGAGCTTTCCGACCGTCGTGCCGCCGCGGCCGCCGGGGCCTGACCAGATCAGCACGACCCGCTCCGCCTCCGCCACGGCGGGATCGCCTGCATCGTCGAGGATGCGGGCGCCGTTGCGGCGCGCGGCCTTGATCCAGAGGTCGACGATCGGAGCGCGCTCGACGACCGGCACCTCGCCGAGCACCACGACGACGTCTGCGTCGCGGATCGCGGAGAGCGGGAGGCGGTACGCATCGAGCCCGCCCGAGATCTCCTCCGGCAGCGTTGCCTGGTGTGAGTCGAGCCCGCGCCGCAGCAGCGTCCCGAGGGCGTACGCCTGCTCGACGGTCTCGGAGCCGGAGAACACGGTCACCACCCGGCCGTGCGCCTCGCGCAGCAGCCGCTCCGCCTCGTCGACGGCCTGCTCCCACGACACCGCCTCGAGCCCGTGCCGGCGCACGCGCAGCAGCGGCTGCGTGAGCCGGTCACGGGCCCGCAGGTGCGTGAACGCGAAGCGGCCCTTGTCGCAGATCCAGCCCTCGTCGATCTCGGGGTGGTTCCGAGAGAGGATCCGCTTGACCTTGCCCTCGCGGACAGTCGCGTTGATGTTGCAGCCCACGGGACAGAGGCCGCAGACGGTCGGCACGTCGACGATCTCCCACGGCCTTCCCTCGAAGCGGTACTGCGTCGGCAGGAGCGCGCCGACCGGGCAGAGCTCCGTCACGTTGCCGGTGAACGCGCCCTTGTACGGTAGGTCCTCGAAGGTCGTGATCACGGACAGCGATCCGCGGTTGGCTGCGATCAGCTGCAGGTCCTCCGAGACGCTCTCGCTGAAGCGGGTGCAGCGGTAGCAAAGGATGCAGCGCTCGCGGTCGATCGAGATCGTGGGCGAGATCGGGATCGGCTTCTCGAAGGTGAGCTTCTCGAAGCTCATGCGCGTGTTCCCGGGCCCGTAGCGGAAGGTGAGGTCCTGCAGCGGGCACTCGCCGCCCTTGTCGCAGACCGGGCAGTCGAGCGGATGGTTGACGAGGATGAACTCGAGCGTCGCGTTCTGCCCCTCGGCCGCCTGCTGCGAGGTGCGCGCCGTGCGCACGACCATGCCGTCCGCCGCCGTCAGCGTGCAGCCGGCCTGCAGCTTCGGGGTTCCCTCCACCTCGACGAGGCACATCCGGCAGGCGCCGAGCGGCTCGCCGAGCCGCGGCTCGTAGCAGAAGACGGGAATCTCGAGCCCGGCCGCGAGCGCCGTCTCGACGAGGTTCGTGCCCTTCGGGACGTGCACCTCGCGCTCGTCGATCGTGACCCGGACGAGCTCGGCGCTCATACGGGAGCTCCCTCGGGTGCCGCGGCATGCGCGTGCTGGTCGACCGGCGCGAACAGGCCGGCTAGCTGCGAGTCCGCGCCGAACGGGCAGCCGCCGTGCTCGAGATGCGCACGGAACTCGTCGCGGAACTTCGTCACGCAGCTCGCCACGGGCATCGCCGCGGAGTCGCCAAGGACGCAGAGGCACTTGCCGATGATCCGGTCGCAGACGTCGAGCATCAGATCGAAGTCGCTCTCCCGTGCGGCTCCGTCCTCGACCGCCCGCAGGAGCTGGACGAGCCAGCGCGTCCCGACGCGGCACGGCGTGCACTTCCCGCACGACTCGTGCATGTAGAACTGCGCGACGCGCAGCGCGAACTGCACCATGCACGACCGCTCGTCGATCACCGTGACGACGCCCGAGCCGATGAAGTAGCCCTTCGCGCCGAGCGAGTCGGCGTCGAGCCGCGTGTCGAGGTCGTCCGGGGTCATCACCGGGAACGACGAGCCGCCCATCATCACGGCCTTCAACGTGTGCCCTTCGGGGAGGCCGCCGCCGATGTCGTCGACCAGGTGGCGCACCGTAATCCCGTGGGGCGCCTCGTACACGCCAGGACGCTCGACGTTGCCCGAGAGGCAGAAGAGCCGGGTGCCGGTGGAGTCCGGCGGGGCACCGATCTGCGCGAATTCCGCCGGGCCTACGGCGAGAACCGCGGGGATGGTCGCGATCGACTCGACGTTGTTGATCAGCGTCGGCGCTGCGTACACGCCCGAGATGGCCGGGAACGGAGGCTTCGACCGCGGCTGGCCGCGCTTTCCCTCCAGCGACTCGAGCAAGGCGGTCTCCTCTCCGCAGATGTAGGCGCCGGCGCCGCGGTGGATCACGATCTCGATGTCGCTGAGCAGCCCGGCATCGCGCGCCTCGTCGACTGCAGCCTGCAGCACCTCGTACTCCCGCGAGTACTCGCCGCGGACGTAGATGTAGACGTGGCTGGACTGGATCGCGTGCGCGGCGACGAGGCAGCCCTCGATCAGCCGGTGCGGAACCTTGAGCATGATCTCGCGGTCCTTGAACGTCCCTGGCTCGGACTCGTCGGCGTTGACGGTGATGTAGATCGGCTTCGCGATCTTGTCGGGCGTCGGGATGAAGCTCGCCTTGCGCCCGGTCGGGAAGAACGCGCCGCCGCGGCCGCGAAGGTTGGACTCGATCAGCTCCTGGATGACCGCCTGCGGATCCTGTGCGCGCGCCTTCTCGAGCTGGTCGTAGCCGCCTACTGCGCGGTATGCGGCCAGGCTGGTCAGCGGCTCGCCGTCATAGCCCGCCAGGACGAGGGCCGGGCCCTCCGCGACGCGGACCGTCGTCTCAGTCATTTCGCAGCTCCCGCACGATCGACGGGACGTCGTCGGGCGTCACCGACTGCCGGTAGCGGTGGTCGACGGCCACGATCGTCGGCGTGGAACAGCCGCCGAGGCACTCGACCGCGCGCAGCGTGATCGCGCCGTCCTCGGTCGTCCCGCCGGGCGCAACCCCGAGCTCTCTCTCGAAGGCGTCCAGCACGGCCTGCGCGTTGACGAGCCCGCAGCAGACGTTCGTGCAGACCTCGATTGTGTGCGCCCCGACCGGCTCCAGGTGGAGCATGTCGTAGAAGCTCGCGACCGAATAGCAGTAGGCCGGCGTGAGATCGAGCGCGTCCGCGACCTCCTCCAGAGCCTGGCGTGACAGCCAGCCGTGCCGCTCCTGCGCGAGCCGAAGCGCGGGGAGGATCGCCGAGCGCGTCCCCTCGGGATAGCGCGTGCGGATCTCCTGCACCTCGTCGTAAAAAGACGTCACCGGTCCGTGTCCCCCATCACGGCGTCGAGCGAGCCGACGACGGCGATCAGGTCGGCGACGAGCGCGTTCTCGAGGCAGGTAGCCGTCGCCTCGAGCGCGACGAACGACGGCGCCCGAAAGTGGATGCGCCACGGCTTGGGACCGCCGTCCGAGACCAGGTAACAGCCGGATTCGCCGCGCGGCGACTCGACCGC
>Ga0207665_10000561_pt1 | contig 25028 bp, 17 predicted proteins | sample LARL112metaG_FD_184351 | JGI IMG/M metagenome (GOLD analysis project Ga0207665, IMG submission 184351) | Corn, switchgrass and miscanthus rhizosphere microbial communities from Kellogg Biological Station, Michigan, USA - LAR L11-2 metaG... | ecosystem: Host-associated > Plants > Roots >... | reverse complement strand
GATCGTGTCGTTCTTTGGCAGAGCCAACATGGGTCTCGCCGACAAGTACTTCCTGACGCTGGTGGCAAGAAAGGATGGAGCTTCACAGTTCGGTGAAAACCACAAGTGGGCGACGTTCCCGGCAATTTCGGCGTCGTGGCGCTTGAGCCAGGAGTCATGGATCCCGACTGGTCCGTTCAGCGAGCTCAGATTGCGCGCTGGCGTGGGCAAGCAGGGTAACCCGGCAGTGCCGCCTTACTCGTCGCTGATTCTGCTTGGCGCGAGCGGTGGATCGCGGTATCCGTTCGGCGACGCTGCGGCAACTGGCGTCGTCCCGATCAGAAACGCGAACCCCGACCTGAAGTGGGAAGAGACGAAGCAAAGCAACATTGCGCTCGACTACGGCTTCCTCAACAACCGCTTCAACGGCAGCCTGGAGTACTACGTCAAGAACACCCACGACCTGCTGCTGGATGTGTCGGTGCCGCAGCCGGCGGTCGTCGGTGATCGTCTCGAGAACATCGGCAAGATCCAGAACAAGGGTGTCGAGTTCTCACTCGATGGGCTCATGATGCAGCGCAGTGACTTCACGTGGAATGCCGGCATCGTGTTCTCGCACGACAAGAACAAAGTCGTCGATCTTGGAGACCGCACCTTCATTCCTGACGCGCTGGCCAGCGGCCAGGGCCAGTCGAATCAGTTCACCCAGCGCATCATGGTTGGTGAGCCGATCGGCACTTTCGTCGGCCCGCAGTTCGCCGGCTGGAACGCTCAGGGCCAGCAGCTGTTCAATCACTACACCGTCAACCCTGACGGCAGCAAGACGCTGGCGGGGACGGTGACATCGGCGGGAATCACCGGCGACGACTATCTGATCCTTGGCAACGCAAACCCGACGTACAGCCTGGGTCTGCGCACCAACGGCAACTTCAAGAAGTTCGACTTCAGCATGCTCATTCACAGAGAAGCCGGCCAGAAGGTCTTCAATAACACGGCACTGGTTTACTCGACGAAGGGCAATGCGCTCCAGGACAAGAACTTCCTGGCTTCGGCGCTGACTGATCCAACCGACATCCACGAGCCGGCGATCTATTCGTCGCGCTGGGTCGAAGACGGATCGTATACGCGTCTCGCCAACGTCACGATCGGTTACACCTTCGACATGCCGGCCTTCACGGGCCTCGGCAGAGGCGCCCGCGTCTATTTCTCGGGTGACAACCTCGCGCTGTGGACGCCGTACACCGGATACGATCCGGAAGTCCACTCACAGCTGCCGGGCATTGCCCCGCGCGGCATCGATTACCTGCACTATCCGCGTCCGCGCACGATTACGGGAGGCCTCCGTGTCGCATTCTAACTCACTAATGACCAAGAAAATCCTGATGGCCGGAGTCTTCGCGCTTATTGCGATCGCTCCGGCTTGTACGGACCTCACCGAGGTTCCGAAAAGCGCAATCACACCCGAGAACTTCTACCGCAATGCGAACGAGGCACTCGGCGGACTCGCGTCCGTGTACGCAAACCTGCGCACGACTGACGACGAGTATTACAACATCTCCGAGATCAGCACCGACGAGATGATCGTACCGACCCGCGGTCAGGACTGGTACGACAACGGCAAATGGCTGGACATTCATCGCCAGACATTCACGCCCAACAGCCCGGCTGGTCTCGATAACATCAACTCCGCCTGGACGAACCTGTTCATCGGTGTCGCCCGTGCCAACGTGGTGCTCCACGGCATCGGCCTCAACAACTTCGAGGGCAAGGCGTCGATGGTGGCAGAGGCGCGCTATCTCCGCGCGTTCTACTACTATCTGTTGATGGATCTCTTCGGCGGCGTTCCGATTGTCTGCGAAGAGACGGGCAACCCTCTTTGCTCAGGCATCGACATCGCCCAGCGGCCGCGCAACACGCGTGCTGAAGTGTTCGGCTTCGTCGAGAGCGAGCTGAAGGCGATTCGTCCGGACCTGCCGGCCTCGTGGCCGGCCGCGATGAACGGCCGCATTACTCAAGGCGCGGTCGACGCATTGCTGGCGAGCCTTTACCTGAATGCGCAGGTCTTCACCGGTACCGTTACAACTGCCGGACTGCAGCCAGGTACCGCGCACTGGCAGGACGCGCTCACTTATGCGAACGCGGTCATCAGTTCTCCTCAGTACAGACTGACCACTGACGCCAACCAGGGCTGCAACACCGGTGGAACCGGCCAAACCAACGGCCCGGGCTGCGGGTGGTTCGCGAACTTCGCCGCTACGAACAACACTTCACCCGAGATCATCTTCGCGGTGAAGTACGCGGCAGTGACCGATCTCGGCCTCAACTTCATGATGCGCGTGCTGCATTACAATCAGTACAGCGGCGCGAACTCACCGTGGAACGGCTTCTCGACTTTGGCCGATACGTATGCTGCGTTCGACCCGAACGATAACCGGAAACACATCTTCCTGGCCGGACAGCAGGTCAACCTCGCCACCGGTCTACCGGCGACTGATCGTCAGGGCAATCCACTTATTTTCGATCCGAACATTCCTGATGTGACGCACGCGACTGAAGGTCAGGGCATTCGTATCGCGAAGTGGCCGTATGATCCGGCACACGTCAACCAGGACGCCGGCAACGACTACGCCTGGCTCCGTCTCGGCGAGATGTATCTGATCAGAGCCGAGGCGAACAACGAGCTTGGTAACAGTGCTGCAGCAATCGCGGATATCAACACCATCCGTGCTCGCGTCAACGCGCCGCCGCTCGCGGCGGGTTTGACACAGCAGCAAGTTCGCGACGCGATTCTCCAGGAGCGTCTGTTCGAGCTCACCGCGGAAGGCAAGCGTCGGACGGACCTCGTTCGCTTCGGGAAGTTCACATCCGGGACCTGGTACGCGAAGACGTCGAACGCGCCGTACAAGATTCTGTTCCCGATTCCACAGACGCAGATCGAGACCAACCCGAAGCTCGAGCAGAATCCGGGTTATTAATCTCGCTTAGCACCACACTTACCCACCATCATGGCCTGCTCTCTTCGGAGGGCAGGCCATGATGCGCTAAGGTGCCAAATATTTTGAAGTTCAGGTTTGTTCTTCCCGCCCTTTGCGTCATCACCGCCTGCAGCGGCTCAGAGAAAAAACAGGTAACCACCAGCGACGCCAAAGCACCGGCGATCGACGGCCATCTCTTCACGCTGCTTCCGTCGAGCTACACCGGAGTCCATTTCGAGAATCGACTCCAGGATTCGCCGGACTTCAACGTCTTCACCTACCGGAACTTCTACAACGGCGGCGGTGTCGCGGTCGGTGATCTCAACGGCGACGGACTGCCCGAAGTCATGCTCACTTCGAATCAGCATGGCGGGCATCTCTATCTGAACAAAGGCAACTTCCGCTTTCAGGAGATCACTGACGAAGCGGGAGTCACGGGAAAGCAGTCGTGGGTGACGGGTGTGACCTTCGCGGACGTCAACGGCGATGGCAGGCTGGACATCTACGTCTGCTACGCGGGCCCGACCGCCGGCTCTGCGCGCGCCAACGAGCTGTACATCAATCAGGGCAACGATCAGAACGGCGTGCCGACTTTCAAGGAAATGGCGAAGCAATACGGTCTCGCCGATGAAGGCTATTCCACCCAGGCGGCGTTTCTCGACTACGATCGCGACGGCAAGCTCGACCTGTTTCTCGTCAACAACTCGTACCGACCTGCCAACAGCTTCGGCATGCGCAACACTCGCAACACCCGCGATCCACTGGGCGGCGAGAAGCTGTTTCACAATGACGGTAACGGCCACTTCACCGATGTCAGCGCGAAAGCAGGGATCTACGGGCCGGAGATCGCGTTCGGTCTTGGAGTAGTCGTAGCCGATGTCAATCGTGATGGGTGGCCGGACATTTACGTATCCAACGATTTCTTCGAGCGTGATTATCTCTACATCAACAATCACGACGGCACCTTCGACGAACGGCTCGATAAGGAGATGCCGTACATCTCCTATTTCTCAATGGGCCTCGATATCGCCGACATCAACAACGACGGCTGGCCTGACGTGTACACCACCGACATGCTGCCGGAGGACGAGTATCGGCTGCGCACGACCTCGAGCTTCGAGGATTGGGAGACCGATCAGGTGAAAGTCAGAAACGGCTTCCACCACCAGGTGATGCGCAACATGCTGCAGCTGAATAATGGCAACGGCACCTTCAGCGACGTTGGCCAGATGGCAGGCGTGGCGCGCACGGACTGGAGCTGGAGCGCACTGGCAGCCGACTTCGATCTCGACGGCTACAAGGATCTGTACATCAGCAACGGCATCGCCAAGGACGTGACGTCACAGGACTACGTGCGCTACCTCGCCGATCCCCGCACCATGGCGGCTGCCACTGCCGACAAGCGCAGGAAAGTGGACTTCAAGCAGCTGATCGATGCGATGACATCGACGAAGCTCGCGCACTACGCTTTTCACAACAACGGCAATCTCACTTTCACCAACGAGGCGACGGCGTGGGGACTGTCGACGCCAAGCTTTGGCAGCGGCGCAGCCTACGCCGATCTCGATGGCGATGGTGCGCTCGATCTGGTCGTGAACAACGTCAACGACGAAGCCTTCGTCTACCGCAACGATGCACGCAAGCTGCAGCCCGACAATCACTACTTGCAGGTGAAGCTGGATGGCGAGGGCGAGAACCGGTTCGCCGTTGGCGCAAAGGTGACGCTGCAGGCGGGGACGCAGACGTTGTATCAGGAGGAATCACCCACGCGTGGATTCCAGTCGAGTGTCGATTACGTCCTGACTTTTGGGTTGGGCAAGGTCGACACGGTTCAATCAGTGCTCGTCAACTGGCCGGACGGGCGTGTCAGCCGTCTTGCCAACGTGCGTGCTAATCAGCGTTTGGACATCAAACAGAGCGCAGCAGAAAAGGTGGTCGCCGGAGCGGAAGCGATTAAGAGCACCCGACAGATTCTTGTCGACATCACCGACCGCGTCGGGCTGCCCTTCACACACAAGGAAAACGACTACGTCGACTTCAGCCGGGAACCGCTACTGCCGAAGAAACTCTCGATCGAGGGACCGGCGCTCGCGGTTGCCGACGTCAATCACGATGGGCTCGACGACATCTTCCTGGGTGGCGCGAAGGGCCAGCCAAGCGTGCTGCTGATACAGCAGCAAGACGGGAGATTCGTGCGCAGCAACGAGAAACTGTTCGCGGAGGACAGCGCGTCTGAGGACGTCGGCGCGGTGTTTTTCGATGCGAACGGCGATGGCAATCAGGACCTCTACGTCGTGACGGGTGGGAACGACTTCTCCGAGCAAGCGCCGGCGCTGATCGATCGGCTCTATCTCAACGACGGCAGGGGCAATCTTCGCAAGGCTACCAATGCGGTACCGCCAATCGTGCAGAGCGGCCTACGTGCCGCTGCAGCGGACTACGACGGCGATGGAGCGATCGACTTGTTCATCGGCGGACGCAGCGTTCCAGGGCGTTACGGAATCGATCCGCAGAGCGTTCTGCTCAAGAACGACGGCAAGGGGCATTTCACCGACGTCACCGATCGGCTGGCGCCTGGCCTTTCTCACATCGGGATGGTGACCGATGCGATCTGGAGAGATGTCGACGGCGACGGCCGCCTCGATCTGGTAGTGGTCGGTGACTGGATGCCCATCACGATTTTCCACAATTCAGGCAACGGCCGACTGCAGAAGATCGAAGCGCGCGGCCTCGAGAAAACCAACGGCTGGTGGAACAGAATCGTCGCCGGCGATTTCAACGGCGACGGGAAGATCGATTTCATAGTGGGCAACCTCGGCCTCAACACGCGGCTCCAGGCTAGCGCGAGCCAGCCACTGACGATGTACGTCAAGGATTTTACGGGTAGCGGATTCCCGCAGCCGATCCTCGCCTACTACAACAATGGCAAGCAATACCCGCTGCCACTCCGCGATGAGCTGCTGCGATGGATTCCATCGCTGACCAACCGCTATCCGACCTACAAGTCTTTTGCTGACCAGACGATGCCGGAAGTGTTTCCGGCTAAGGATCTCGACGGCGCGCTCGTGAAGACCGCGTACACCTTTGCGACGTCGTTCATCCGCAACAACGGAGATGGATCGTTCACGGTGATACCGCTCGCGGCCGATGCGCAGATCACTCCGGTGTACGGTATACTCGCTGGCGATTTCGCCGGGACGGGAAAAACCGATCTGCTATTGGCGGGAAACTTCGACGGAGTGAATCCCGAGATCGGCATCATGACGGCCGGCTACGGGACCTACATGCGCGGGGACGGCAAGGGACATTTCTCGCCGCTGCGCGAGCTGGAAAGCGGCTTCGAGGTTCCGGGTCAGGCGCGCGATATCCAGCGTGTGCGTACGCGCAACGGGGTGATCTATATCGTCGCGCGTGACAACGACAAGCCGCTTGTATTTCAGACGAGCGGTGGACGCTAGTTCGTGGCTTGCTTCGTCTTGATGACGATCACGCCGTTCGCCGCACGAACGCCGTAGAACGACAGGCTGGCCGCGTCCTTGAGTACTTCGATCGACGCAATGTCGTGCGGATTGATTCCGTTGAGTGCACCGTTGGGTCCGGGTTGCACGGCGAGGCCATCGATGATGTACAACGGCTCAGTGTTGGCGCCGATCGAGTTCGAGCCACGAACGCGTACAGCGAGGCTGCCGTCAGCCGTCATGCTTACCCAGACGCCGGGCACCTTTGCCGAGAGAGTTTTGATAATCGCGTCGTCGCCAGCGCGGTCGAGCTCGTCGCTGGTTACAGTATTGGGCGAGTGAGGTGCTATCGTGTTGCCGTCATCAGTGAGCTCTTTCGGATGAACGGCGCTACTCGAGACGCACGCAGTGGTGAGCCATGAGATCGCGCAGAACGCGGCTACGCGAGTTTTGATTGACAGCATATGAGTTGGCACAAGGCCAGGAATGCTCCAATTAACATACGTGCATTAGGCATGCCCCGTAACAGCTTTCTACTGTTTAGGGCCTCGTTCGCCGCTCTAATGCTGGCGTTCGCCGCTTGCGAGCATGAAACGCAGCCCCAACAGCCGAAACTGTTCGAGCTGCTCAAGCCGGAGCAGACCGGGATAAGCTTCTCCAACAACCTGCCGGAGAAGGTCGACTTCAACATCCTGAACTACCTGTATTACTACAATGGCGGTGGTGTCGCGGTTGGCGACATCGACGGCGATGGTCTGCCCGATCTCTACTTCACGTCCAACCTCGGCTCCAACAAGCTCTATCGGAACCTCGGCAACTATCGTTTCGAGGACGTCACCGACAAAGCCGGCGTCGCCGATTCGGTCGGTTGGAAGACAGGCGTCACGATGGCCGACGTCAACGGCGACGGGAAAATCGATATCTACGTTTCAGGAGTCGACTACCTCGGCGAGCACGGACGCAACGTGCTCTACATCAACAACGGCGACGGCACCTTCACCGATCGCACGAAAGAGTATGGTCTCGAGCATCAGGGATTCTCGACGCAGGCGCTGTTCTTCGACTACGACGGCGACGGCGATCTGGACATGTATCTGCTGGATCATTCGACCCACAGAGTCCGGGATGCGGGACGCGGGATGCGGGATGCGGGGACTGCGGCATGCGGGATGGGGGATGGGGGATGCGGAACTGCGCGGATCGGCGACCGGTTATTTCGCAACGATGGAAACCACTTTGTGGATGTCACCGCCGCCGCTGGCATACATGACGACGTGGATGGATACGGGCTCGGGATCGTCGCCAGCGATCTGAATGACGACGGGTGTCCGGATCTATACATCACCAATGATTTCCAGGGCGACGACTACCTGTACGTGAACAATTGCAACGGGACTTTCAGCGAGCTGATCGCAAACCCGCATCCCTCATCCCCCATCCCGCATCCCGTCCAGCACACCAGCCGCTTTTCCATGGGCGTGGACGCTGCCGATTTCAACAACGACGGCCGCCCCGATATCGTCTCGCTCGACATGATGCCAGAGCGTGAAGACATCCTGAAGACGACTGCCACACTCGAGGGTTGGGACATCTACAATCGTCGGCTGCAGGCAGGCTATCATCCCCAGTTCGCGCGCAACATGCTGCAGCTCAATCGCGGCGACGGCCGCTTCAGCGAGATCGGATACTACGCCGGCATGTTCGCCAGCGACTGGAGTTGGTCGGCACTGTTCGCCGATCTCGACAATGATGGTGAGAAGGACCTGTTCGTGACCAACGGCGTGTATCGTCGGCCGAACGACATGGACTACATCACCTACGTCGGGCAGGAAGCGGTGCAGCGATCCCTGGGCGACACCATTACCCAGGCAAACCTCGAGCTGTTGAAGAAAATGCCGAGCGTCCCATTGCCCAACTACGCGTTCCACAACAACGGCAATCTGACTTTTACTAACGTCGCCGAATCGTGGGGACTGGCGCAGCCCGGTTTTTCCAATGGAGCTGCGTATGTGGATCTGACCAACAGCGGCAATTTCGACCTCGTCGTCAACAACATCAACGCACCGGCATCGATCTATCGGAACAACGCGCGCGCGCTCGATGGAAATTCGTATCTCTCTCTCGTTCTCAAGGGCAGTGGCCGCAACACTGAGGGAATCGGCACCAGGATCATCGCGAAGATTGGCCCGACTACTCAGCTGCTCGAGCAGCAACCTACGCGCGGCTTCGAATCATCCGTAGATCCCCGCCCGCATTTCGGACTCGGCAAGGCTGCCAAAGTCGACAGCCTCACCATCATTTGGCCGGACAAGCGCTATCAGGTGCTCACCGACATTCCCGCCAACCAGTTCCTCACGGTGAGCCAGTCGGATGCAAAAGGAAAATGGAGGTATCCCACCCGCCTCTCGGCATCCGTCTCTCGCCCATCGGAATTCTCCGACGTCACCGACCAGCTCGGCGCCAAATTCACTCACCACGAAGACACTTTCTACGATTACAATCGCGAGCCGCTGGTGCCGCAGTTGCTGTCGCGAGAAGGGCCGAAGCTTGCCGTCGCCGACGTGAATGCCGACGGACTCGACGATTTCTTTGTCGGCGGCGCGAAATGGCAGGCTGGTCAACTCTTCATTCAGCAGCGTGACGGTTCCTTCCGCCAAAGCAATCAACCGTCGATCGCGGCCGACAGCATCGCCGAGGATGTTGGCGCGGTGTTTTTCGACGCAAATGGCGACGGCGCGCCGGATTTGTTGGTTGTTTCCGGCGGTAACGAGTTCTCCGGAAACGACGACGCGCTGCGGCCGAGGCTGTACCTCAACGACGGTCGCGGCAATTTTTCTCGCGCGCGAAATGCAGTCCCTGACATCTTCGAGAATGCGTCCTGCGTCGCGATCGGTGATTTCAACGGCGACGGCCATCCGGACGTGTTCATTGGGAGTCGGCTGGTGGCGCACCGGTACGGAATAATTCCGCGCAGTCACCTGCTGCAGAACAACGGCACCGGACAGTTCACCGACGTCACCGATGCTGTCGCACCGCAGCTCACCGAAGCGGGCATGGTCACGTCTGCGACGTGGATCGACTACGACCACGATGGCAAGCTCGATTTGGTCGTAGTTGGCGAGTGGATGCCGGTGAGAGTCTTCCACAACGAGAATGGCAAGCTCGTCGATCGCACGAAAGAGACCGGGCTCGCCAATACCAATGGCTGGTGGAACACCGTCACCGCCGTGGATCTGCGTGGCACCGGTCGCCTCGATCTCGTACTGGGCAACCTCGGCACGAACTCGTACATGAAGGCGTCAGCATCCGAGCCAGCCCGTATGTACCTCGGTGACTTCTCGCACGCTGGCGGTGGCAACGTCGAGCAGATTCTCACGTTCTACAGAAATGGCGTGAGCTATCCACTTGTCGGGCGCGACGAACTGCTGGCGCTGATTCCGTCGCTGCGCAACAAGTACCCCACCTACAAGGATTTCGGCGCGAGCCGAATCGAAGACATTTTCCCCCGCTCTGAATTGCAGTCGGCGCAGGTGCGTGAAGCCTACACCTTCAGCAGTGCCATCGCGCTCAACAACGGCAACGGCACCTTCACACTGAAGTCGTTGCCTGCGGAGGCGCAGTTCGCGCCAATCTACGGCGCGGTCTCGGGAGATTTTGACGGCGACGGAAAGGTCGATCTTGTCGTAGCCGGCAATCTCTGGGATGTCACTCCGATGCTGGGTCGCTACGACGCGAGTTACGGATTGATGCTCCGCGGCGATGGGCAGGGGAACTTCACCGCCATCGACATGCAGCAGAGCGGCCTGATGATCGATGGTCAGGTCAGGGACATGAAATTACTGCGCGATGCGCGAGGGACTTTGATCGCGGTTGCCCGCAACAATGACCAACTATTGCTGGTACGCGTCGGCGGAAACGCCGCGAGCTCAGCGCCTAAGCCGTTGCCGAAGTCTCGGACTGCGAGGTCGGGTAGGTAGCACCCGAACGACGATCCATCCGCGACCACGGCTGGTGCGCGTGCGGCCAGGCGAACAGCTCCGGATGGAAGATGTGCGCAAGAAGCTCGATGCCTTCTGCCACGCGAGGGCCTGGCCGGGCAAAGTAGGCGTTGGCATCGACCGCAAATACGCTTGCCGAGGTGCGATTGCGCACCTCGCCCGCGAGCTTCATCGAATCAGCCAGCCCGTATCCGCACGGCGCGACGATGATCATCTCCGGATCGGCGTCGATCACATCCTCCCACGTCATGCGGTGCGAGTCGCCGCCGGATTCTCCGATAGGGTCGATGCCGCCTGCCGCAGTGATCATCTCAGGCACCCAGTGTCCGGCGCAGAAGAAGGGGTCAATCCACTCCAGAAACACCACTCGGCGCGGACGAGCGTCCCGCACCGCTTGCTCGACGCGCGCGATTCGTCGACGGTTCTTTTCGACCAGCTCGGTTGCCGCGTTGGTCGTGTCGGTTGCTTCGCCGATCGAGAGGATGTTCTCCTCGATCTCGCTGAGATTGCGCGGCGTCAACCAGATCATCGTCGGGCGTGGAGACATCTCCGCCAGCGCGCGGGTCAGCTCGTTGCCTGACGGGGCGCATACCTGACAAAGGTCCTGGGTGAAAACGAAGTCCGGTCGCAGCTGTCGGAGCAACTGTTCGTCGACGAGGTAAAGACTCCGACCGCTCGCCAGCATCTCCGATACTGCGGCGTCGATCTCGCTCTGTGCGAGCTGATCGATCGGCAGCACCGGACGACTAACCACCGGCAGCGCCTTCACCTGTGGCGGATAGTCGCACTCATGCGACCTGCCGACGAGGCAATCGCCCGCACCGAGTGCGTAGGCAATCTCCGTCGCTGCAGGGAGGAAGCTGACGACTCTGACCGTCATCCGTAGCGCAGCTTTGCCGTCACGAGCGTTCCGTTAAGAACAACCATTCCGATGTTGGTCAGTATTACCGGCCAGTCACGGATATAAATCCCGTAAGCCAGCCACAGTGCTCCGGAGGTCACCAGCAGCGCGACCATGCCCAGCGACAGATCGCGCGTATGACGTGTGCGCCAGGTGCGGTACACCTGGGGCACGAACGCCGATACGGTGATGAATCCACCGATGAAGCCGAGGTACTGAAGCATTAAGCCGCCCCCGCGATGGCAGTACCATCTCGAATGGTGAGCCAATCTGTTCTGACGCGATCCCACTCCTGAATCAGCAACCCCTGTTCCTCAAAAACCAGTCGGATTTGGGCCGGATCGAAGCCAGCGATCTCCTCGAGCACCGGAATTAATACGCTCAGGGCGTCGTCGCTGATGACTGTGCGCCGGGCGATCTGCGCGATGTGGCGTGTTTCCGACGCGGCGATGGTGAGGCCGTCGCCTCGGTTGACGTGCAGCATCACGTGAATGTCCGAGCTGCCGTCGCCGACGTACACGATTCGATCGCTGGGCACTCCAAGCCGCCAACGCAGTGAATCGACCGCCGCAACTTTTCCATAGCCAGCTGGCACCTGGATGACATTCTCGATCTCACCGGTCTTGGAGCTGAATTCAAAGTGGCCGCCAATGATGTGATCGGGCGGCACGATACCGTTCAACGCCGAGTTCACCACGAGCCATGGCGCGGCGGATACGACGTAGAAGTCAAAACGAAATCCATCAATGCCGTCCTTCAGGAACTCCGCGAGCAGCGCGATGTTGCGCTTGAGTCGAATGCGACGGCCGACCTCGATCAGGTGCTCTTCGCGTACCGCGCGGAAATCGGGATCGTGCCGCAGCAGGTACGTCAGCTCGGCGCCTGATTGCACCAGATTGAGGCGCGACAGGTTAGCGACTCTTTCCTGAAAATCAGGAATGCCCATCATCTCGGCCAGCACCAAACCCGAGTCGTTGAAACTCAGTGTTTGATCGAAGTCGCTCACGAGCAGGTAATACTTCCTCATTAATCCTCCACTGGCGCTCTCTGTGAATTGGTCACCGGCGCGCCAGTCCGGTGTCCAAAACGAAGACGCCCCCGCATCGATGGGTACGAGGCGGGGGCGTCTTCATGATAGCATGGGTGTTGTTAACCCTTTCGCAATCGCGCGCCACTAGCCTCGCCGCCGCAATTCTGAATTGCGCCGTCCGGCATCTTGTTGCTGAGCGTGTGCACGAAAAGGATCGTCATGTTTTTTATGTAAGTCGAGCGCAATGTTGATGTTGCGCTCTCACTTGCAACCTATTGACGCACTGTAGATGCGTCAACCAATTGACGATTATCCCTCTGTAAAAGGCTCAAACTCGAGTGTACCGAATGAGTAACACGGATTTGTTTGAGGAACTTTCACTATAGTAGGAACTGCGGGAGGAGAGCCAACAAATCGGTCCGAGCTGCGGGCTAGGCCCGAAATGCGAGCTAACTGCGAGATGAGCGCCGCTCGAGATGAGTGGGGTGTGAGCTTGCGCGAATCAAGAACGGATTGCGACTAGCTCTCAACCCGCAACTAGCCCGCATCGCGCAGCTAGATCGCAGCCCGCCCCAATTTGTTGGCTCGCATCGCGCAGATTCTAGACTGTGCAGATGGCGATTGCTTCCGCTAATGACTGGCGGGGATCCTTCGTCGGCGTGAATTCCTGTGCGACGAAGCCTTTGAAGCCCGCATCCGCGATCGCCTTCATCACTGTGTGATAATTGAGCTCCTGGGTATCGTCGATCTCGTGACGACCAGGAACCCCGCCGGTATGAAAGTGACCGATGTACTGGATGTTATCGCGAACGGTGCGGATAACATCGCCTTCCATGATCTGCATGTGATAGATGTCGTAAAGCAGTTTGAAGCGGGGTGAGTTGATTCGTTTCGCGAGGGTGACGCCCCAAACGGTGTGATCCGCTTGATAATCGGGATGATCGACTTTCGAGTTGAGCAGCTCCATGCACAGCGTGACGCCGTGCTTTTCGGCGAGCGATACCAGTGGAGCGAGTCCTTTCGCGCAGTTCGCCCATCCTTCTTCGTCGCTCTGACCGCGACGACTGCCCGGAAAGCAAATCACGTTCGGAACCTTCGACGCTGCGGCGAGGGGAATCGCTTTTTCATAGCCAGGAATCAGCCAGGCGTGGTTCTCGACCCGGTTGAATCCATCCGTGAGCCGATTCTCTGGATGGGGTACCGGGGCGTACCCCATCGAGCAAACCAGGCCGTATCGCCTCGGCACCTCCCAGTCCTGCGGCTCGAGAAGGTCGACGCCCTGCATGCCGAGCTCACGGCACATCTTGCACATGTCATCGAGGCTGAACTTGCCCCACGGCCAGCGGGAAGCGGAGAGATTCAGCCGGCCCGGTTTGATGACGCGACTGGATGGCGTTCGTGCGGCGACTGGCTCCTTCGCGTCTGCTGTGCGAACAAGCACTCCGCCAACGCCGGCCGCTCCCGCGGCCGCCAGGAATTTTCTGCGATTCATTGTGTACTCTCCGGGTTGACAGCAGAATGTGCTGAGCGGCTCATTCAAGTGTCAATTGAGGCGTTCGGACCAACTACCAGTCCGGAGTTCGGATTAATTGAGGGTAAGGGATTCCGACCTCCTCGATCAATCCGCAGTCCGCTGATCTGGCGGTTTAGTCCGAACCCCTCACTCTTCCCGGATAGCGCCTGCCGGCCAAAAGGCTCAAATTTGCCGATCCCCGCTCGGACCCCCTTTACCCGGACCGAACGCCATGAGCAATCTGAGCTTGATCGACATTCTCGTCATCGCCGCCTACTTCCTGCTGCTGGCGGCGATCGCCTGGTGGGCTGCGAAGCGCGAGAAAAACGTCTCTGCCGACTTCTTCCTCGCCTCGAGAGATGTGGGTTGGTTGGCGGTTGGAGCGAGTCTCTTCGCCTCAAACATCGGTAGCGAGCACCTCGTCGGCCTCGCCGGTACCGGCGCTGCGAGCGGATTGGCAGTCGGTCACTTCGAGTGGCTCGCCAGCTTCATCCTGCTCCTGCTCGGCTGGCTGTTCGTGCCGTTTTATCTGCGTAGCGCGGTTTACACGATGCCGGAATTTCTCGAGCGTCGGTACAATCCCGGCGCCCGCTCGTACTTCACGTGGGTGTCAATCGTCGGCTACGTGCTCACAAAAATCAGCGTGACTCTGTTCGCCGGCGGAATCGTCATGCGCGCGGTAACTGGGTTCGACTTCTGGACCAGCGCCGCGATCCTGATCGTCATCACCGGCCTCTACACCATCTTCGGCGGTCTGCGCGCGGTCATCTACACCGAGGTGATGCAGGCGGTGGTGCTCATACTCGGGTCTGTAACGCTGATGTTCATCGGTCTTCATGCCGTCGGCGGATGGTCGGGTCTGCGCGCTTCGGTGCCGCCGGATTTCTTCTCGATGTGGAAGCCGATGCATCACAAGGATTTTCCGTGGACTGGCGTCGTCTTCGGCGCGCCGATCCTCGGCATTTGGTACTGGTGTACGGACCAGCACATCGTGCAGCGCGTGCTGGCAGCGCGGAATATTCAGGAAGCGCGTCGGGGGACGATCTTCGCCGGCTATTTGAAAGTGTTGCCCGTTTTCATTTTCGTTTTGCCAGGCATCATCGCGGCCGCGCTGTACCAGGATGTTCGCAACGGCCAGACTGATTCGGCGTATCCGATCCTCGTCACGCGTTTGCTGCCGATCGGTTTCAAGGGACTGGTGCTGGCGGGAATGCTGGCCGCGCTAATGAGCTCGCTGGCGTCCGCGTTCAACTCGGTGTCGACGCTGTTGACGTGGGACGTCTATCGCAAATGGCGTCCGGACGCGACTGAAGCGCGCCTTGTCTTCGTTGGTCGGGTGACGACGGTCGTGCTCGTCGGTGTGGGACTGGCCTGGATTCCAATGATGAAGTACGTCTCGCCGCAACTATACATCTATCTGCAAAGTGTGCAGGCGTACATCGCTCCGCCGATCGCTGCCGTCTTCCTGCTCGGCGTTTTGACTCCTCGTCTCAACGGAAAAGGTGCGCTCGCGGCGCTGTGGACCGGCTTCGTGCTCGGTTTCGCGCGACTGGTGCTCGAGCTGGACAAGTCGCATCTGACGCAAGGTTCCGCGATTTACTGGTACGCCGATATCAACTTCCTGCATTTCGCGGCAATGCTGTTCGTTCTCTGCAGCCTGATCCTGATCGTGGTGAGCATGATGACACCTCCGCCACCGCCTGAGCGCGTGGCCGATCTAACGATTCAGACTGTTGCTCCATCCGCGGAGGTTGTAGTGGCGCCAAGAGAACGCTCGCTGGAGATCACGCTGTCAGTACTGTTGGCGGCGTTGATTGGGGCGCTGTGGATTGTGTTTAGGTAGGCGGTCTGACGGATGCGGGATGCGGGATGCGGCTTTAAACTTTAGCTCCGCGTCGTCATCCCGCATCCCTCATCCCTCTCCCCCAGCCCGAGTTCCGACCAGAACTCTTCTTTCCTCTCCGCCGGCAGATCCCGCCGAGCAATCGCACCCGCGCGCACGGCTGCACGGTACTCCTCATATAACACCGGGTACCGGCCCCAGACTGCGTTGGGCACTTCCATCAGCGCACGAAGCAGGTCGCCGCGAAATGCATAGACTCGCACCAGCGGATCGGGAGCGAGCGCATCGAGTGCGTACCTGATGTCGGACTCGCTGCAACTTCCGTTGACCAACGCGGCGAGGAGGGGGCGCCACTCGCTTCCGCCGCGGTGGTCGACGTTCAGATCATGCCGGGCCGACATCTTCCGCCAGGCGTAGCGCGCAGTCGATGATGCCGGACATGCAGTAGGTCTGCGGGAAATTTCCCCACAGCTCCAGCGTCCGTGGATCGAGATCTTCTGCCAGCAGGCCATGACGATTGCGCGCCGACAGAACTTTCTCGTAGAGACGGAGCGCCTCTTTACGTCGGTCGCCGCCCATTCGCGCCAGGGCCTCGATGTACCAGAAAGTGCACACGAGAAATGAATTCTCCGGATAACCGAAGTCGTCCTTCTCGACGTAGCGATAGATGAAATCGCCGTGTCTGAGATCCCGCTCGATCGCAGCGACCGTGCCCGCGAAACGAGGATCGCTCGCGTCGATGAAGCCGAGCTTCGGCATCAAGAGCAGGCTGGCATCGAGCGAGTTGCCATCCATTGTCGCGGTAAAAGCGTTGAGTTCGGCATTCCACGATCGACCGGAGATTTCCTCGTGAATGCGCCTCGCGTGCGCGCGCCAGTACTGTTCCCGGTCGGCCAGCCGCAGCGCCTCGGCGTAGCGAGCGAGCCGATCGCACGCCACCCAGCACATCACGCTCGAGAACGTGTGCACGCGTCCGGTGCCGCGCAGCTCCCACAATCCCGCGTCCGGCTGATTGTAAAGCCGCGCGGCGTGTTCTCCGAACTTTTCGAGTCGAGCGAAGAGCGACTGATCGCCTCTCAGGCTCGCGCCCGTGCGATTGAACAGCGGCTCGGCGGTGAGCACGGCTTCACCGTACAAATCGTTTTGATTCTGCTCGCTCGCCTTGTTGCCGATTCGCACTGGTCCCATACCGCGATAACCGGGCAGACAGTCGGCGACGTGCTCCACCGGAATCGAGCTGCCGTCGATGTCGTAGATGGGGACCAATCGCGAGTCGCTGGATCTTTCCGCGACATCGAGCAGGAAAGCGAGATAGCGCTCGATCGCGCGCACGTCGCCCGCCCGACACAGCGCGTCGACCGTGAAGTACGCGTCGCGCGGCCAGCAGTAGCGATAGTCCCAGTTCCGGCCGCTGTTGGGCGCCTCGGGAATCGATGTAGTCGTCGCTGCGATGATCGCGCCGCTATTCTGGTAGACGTGTAGCTCGAGGGTGATCGCAGCTCGAACGACCGCGTCACGCCAGCGGCTGGGCGTGTTGAGCTGCGCGGTCCATCGCCGCCAGTACCCGGTGGTTCTCTCCAGCATGCTCGCGCCGTACTCCTCCGCGTTGTCACCGATGATGTCGCTGCCGATCGCAAACGTCAGCGGGCGATCCATGACCAGCGGTTTGGCGTTAGTCACCGCACCGGACGGTGCATCGGTGATCAGGCGCAGCGCTGGCTCGCCGGCGTAAATGGTTGCGCCTCCGGCGGATTTCACGCCTCGCGCATCGCAGCCGTAATTCGCGGCAGGAGAGAGTGTCACTACGATTTCCGGACGACCAGCCAGCGGGCGGACCAGTCGCACCAGCAGCGAGGGCGCCCGCAATGTGTCGCCTTCGTCGTAACGCGGGCAGAAGTCGGTGATCTCGATCGCCCCGCCGAAGGAGTCATACAATCGGGTCACGAGTATCGGGGTATCGGCGAGATATTGCTGTTCGCGACGAACGACGTTCCTCAGCTTGATCCCAAAATTGCCCGGACGACCGCCGTCAGCGGTGCCCGCGAGTAGGGAGCAGAAAACCGGATCACCATCGAGGCGCGGCATACAGCACCAGACGACGGACGCATTTTCGTCGATCAAAGCGCTCACGGTGCCGTTGCCCACCAGGGCGAGCTCGAGTGAAGCCACTGGGCCAGCTCTCTCGCGAAGATCCGGCGCGGGGGAAGTGCTAGTCATCGTCCAACCGTAAGCGGCCGCCTATCCTCGACGCAAGCGGCTTCCCAGTGCCACATTATGGGCGATGCCGAAGACGATCCGTCCCGCCTCTCGGTGGGCGCCCTCGCGGGCTGCCGCCGCCGTTCTTGCTGCGACCACTTTTTCGCTTTCATCAGGGCCTGCCCTCGCCCAGACACGCGTTCAGCCTGTCCTTGGATTTCCCGAGGCAGGTCTCGATGACCCCGCGGCCTATCAGGGCTACCAGACGCGATTCTATCGCGACACCAAGGGGAACGTGGTCCAGATCTACCTTGACGCGGCCCGCGGACGAGTGGTGAATCTCCTCGCCGATGCCGTCGACGAGAGCGCTGGCTTCACCGTCCGCGACGGCAGCGGCAAGCCGATTCGACTCGAGTGGGGATCTGGTGATGCGGTTGTCTCGCAGAACGGCGACAATCGAACTATAGAGTACCAGCTCGTCGCCAATTCTCCGCAACTGCAAATCGGCTGGATTTTGCTCGGCTCGATGCGGGTCGAGCGCGATCTGGGCTATTCCGGTCGCGGGCTCGAAGCCTACGATTGGCCGACGTTCCACGTGCGCGAAGAAGAAGAGCTCGTCGCAAACATGGATCGCATCGATCCGGCGGAGAAGCAGAAGCAACTAGGGATGGTTGGCGCAGGTTTCGTGTCGGAGCTACGCGCGCGCTTGGAGCCCGACGTCATCACGACTGGCGCATTCGGTCCGCGCTCGGTGACCGCGACGAAAACGACGCTCGACGGCAAGAACACCCTTCAGATGGAGATTGCGCCGGATCCACGCGATGCGTCGCTGGTGGTAAACCTGCCCGTGGTTCAGATCCGCGCGCTCACCAATCGGCCGATCCGTTTGACTATCCGCGTCACGACTGACGGTCCCGCGCTCGATCCCTTGTCGCGCGATCAGATTTTCAACTCTTCATTCCTGCGCTTCCTGAACGACGCGCGCGCTGCTGCCGGCCGGGTGTCCTCAAATTCGCGTGCTGCGCGTGATGTCGCTACGGTGACGCGGTATCGACTTCTCGAGCGGGACGTTCGTGGTACGGAGCTACTGAGCTCCAAACAGAAGCTGATGGCGGGCCTGCCGAACTACGCGACGTATTTCGGTCGTGACATGATGATGACGTCACTGATGATGCAGCCTGTCTGGACGGACGCGATGCCGGAATTCGTGGTCGGTAGCGCGCTGCGGAAGCTTGGTCCGGAGGGCGACGTCAGCCACGAAGAAGCCCTCGGCGGACAGGCGATACGCGAAAACTCCGCCGAGTACAATGCGCACATGGCCGAGTATTTCCGGCTGCGCGGACGCAGCACGAGTGCGGCCGACACTGCGTTACGAAATGCCCGCGCTTTGCTGACCAATCTCCAAACCGTGCGTGAGAACTACCACATGCGCGACGATGAATTCCAGCTGCCGGTCGTCGTCGCACGTTATCTCAGGAACCCCGCGGTGACTGCGGCGCGGAAGCGCGCGTTCCTCATGGACGCGTCCGACGGGCGTGGGCCGCGACTCAACCTGCTGCTGAAGGAGCTGGGGCTCGTCGCCACTCTGGCAGCACCATACGCTCGCGATCCGGTGGTTCAGAATCTGGTCGGTTCTCCGAGACTGGACGCGACGCATTGGCGATCGATCAGTTGGCGTGACAGCAACGCCGGGTACGCGAATGGCCGCTTTGCGATGGACATCAACGCCATCTGGGTTCCGCAGGCGCTGCGGTCGATCTCGGACATCTTCACATCGTTGCGCACCATCGGCTTTACATCCCAACAGCTCTCCGCGCGACTGCCGAGCGGCTTCGGGGGAAGCGTGCTCGCCGATTTCATGCGTGATTCCACCTCTCTCGACCGGGCGATTCAGAACTGGAGTGGCGCGGTCAATCACTTCGTGGTGACGCTGACGCCCGAGCAGATCCGCCCGGCGGTTCAGCAGAAACTGGCGTGGCTGCCTGCCAATGAGCGGGCGTATTGGTCAGACGTACTGGCCAGGACACGCGCAGACAGCAGTGCGCTGACCTTCCTTGCCATCTCCCTCGATTCAGCCGGCAGGCCAATTCCCGTGGTGAACACAGATCCAGCGACGTGGTTGCTGCTGCGCGACGCCAGCGATGTCACTGCGCCCGCAGTTGCGGGAGTACGACGTGACGTCGGCGCAATCGTGAGGAACTATCCGGTCGGCCTCTTCGCCGCTGGGCTGGGGCCGTTCGTGGCGAACGATGCGTATGCGTCACCAAGCGTGTGGGAAGCATTCAAGGCCGATACCTATCACTCGCCGCGTGTTGTTTGGGGCAGGGAAGTGAATCTCGTTTTACTCGGCCTCGCCAATCAGATCAACGGTGCGCCGCCGGGGACCAGCAAGGAATATGTGGACGAGATGAGAGCGGCACTGCGACGCGTTTATGACGCCGTCGAAGCTTCCGGTCTCAAGCATAACGAGCTTTGGAGCTTCGAGATCCAGAACGGCACGTTGAAGCCGATCCGCTATGGTGCCAGTACCGATGTTCAACTCTGGAATGTGACCGATTTGGCGGTCCAGTTCGTTCTCAAGCCGCTTGGCGTTTATTAAAACCGTCGCAGTCCGAGCGATCCCGCTCGCGCTTCTCATTGCGTGCGGGGGAGCGTCAAACAAGCACGAGACGGTGCTCACCTTCTCAGGCTCAGCGCTTGGTGCGGAAGGGACGCTCGTCGCCAGGCAGCTCAAGAGATTCATGCAGCTCAATCCCGGGATACGAGTCGAGCTGCAGCGCACTCCCGACGACGCGTCGCAGCGGCACCAGCTATACGTCCAGTGGCTCAACGCGCGCGTCGGTAATCCGTCTATCCTCCAACTGGATGTCGTGTGGACGCCGGAGTTCGCGGCGGCGGGCTGGGTGCTTCCGCTCGACAAGTTTGCTCCCGCGAAAAGCGAATTCTTCCCAGCCACGATCGCTGCCAACACCTGGGCCGGGAAACTGTACGCGCTACCCTGGTTTGCGGACGTTGGACTGCTCTACCGCCGTACTGATCTCGTTCCGCGTGAGCCTCAAACCCTCGAGGAACTGGTCGCTGACGCCCAGCGCGCCAAAGCGCAGCGCGGCGGTCCACGCTACGGACTCGTCTCGCAGGGCGCACGCTATGAAGGCCTCATCACGGGCTTCGTTGAATACCTGGGTGCCTTCGGCGGAAGAATCATCGATGACACCGGTGAGGTCGTCGTCAATCGACCCGAGGCTGTGCGCGCGCTGGAGTTCATGCGCGATGAGTTGTACAAATGGAATGTCGTCCCGCTCGATGTGCTCACCTGGCACGAAGAGGAAGCACGATTCGCATTTCAGAATGCGAACGCGGTTTTTATGCGTAACTGGCCGTACGCTGTTGGCGCGATGAGTGACACCACGCAATCCAAGGTCATTGGCAAGTTCGCCGTTTCACCGATGCCAAAGTCCGCGACGGCTCCGAACGGTCATTCCACGGCCGCGCTCGGCGGCGCCCAACTGGCGATCAACGCCTACACCGAGTTTCCGGACGCCGCGTACAAACTGATCGCGTATCTCACCGCGCCCGAGCAAATGCTGGAGCGCGCCCAGGCAGTCGGACAATATCCAACCCGGTCTCGACTTTACGATGACCCGCGACTACGCGGCGCCATCAACATTCCCCTCGAGAGTGCGCGACGCGCGATCGAGAGCGCGACGCCGAGGCCGGTGACGCCGATCTACAATGAGCTGTCGGAGATTCTGCAGATCGAGGTGAGCCGGGCGCTTGTTCGCCAGTCGGAGCCGAAGCAGGCGCTGGACGAGGCGGCGGCTCGGATCAACGCACTGATCGAGCGGACCGGGATGCGCAAGTTGATGCGAGGCACGCTGTGAGAAAGATCTCGCGGCTGGGCGCCGAAGCAAAACTCGGCTGGGCACTGGTCGCGCCGGCGCTTGGCGTGATCGCGCTGATCGCGATCTTCCCGCTCGGCTGGACGTTCTGGGAGTCTCTTCACCTGCACGAGCTGCGGATGCCTTGGCTCGGCAAGCCATTCATCGGTCTGGCGAATTACATCGAGATTGCGAAGGATCCGCGGTTCTGGGCCGCGCTGGGGCACACGGCGTTCTTCACAGTGGTGTCGATCTCCCTCGAACTGGTGATCGGGCTGTTTCTGGCGCTCGCCATGAATCGGGTATTCCGTGGACGTGGCTTCGTGCGCGCGGCGGTGCTGGTGCCGTGGGCAATTCCTACGGTCGTCGCCGCGCTGCTGTGGCGGTTCATTTTCGAGTCGCAGGGTGGAATACTCAACGCGATGCTGGTGAACGTCGGCCTGCTCAAGGAGCCGATGGTCTGGTTCATCGAGACGAAAACGGCGTGGGTCCCGGTGATTCTCGCGGATGTCTGGAAGACGACGCCGTTCGTGGCCCTGCTGCTGTTGGCCGGACTCCAGAATATCGATCTGAGTCTTTACGAGGCGGCAGCAGTCGACGGCGCGAACGCATGGTGGCAGCTGCGACATATCACCCTGCCGCTGCTCAAGCCAGCGATCCTGGTGACGTTGATCTTCCGAACGCTGGACGGCTTTCGGGTGTTCGATCTGATCTACGTGCTGACCGGCGGTGGGCCTGGCACTTCGACCGAGCCCGTCGCGCTCTACACGTTCAACGCGCTGCTCCAGAATCTCCGATTCGGGTACGGGTCGGCGCTGTCGGTAGTCATCTTCGCCATCACGTTCGCGCTGGCGCTGTTTTACGTGCGCGGGCTCGGCGTACGACTGGGTGGTGAAGAATGAACGAGAAGTCGGGCTCGTGGAGTTTTGGTGCGGCGCTGGTGCTGCTGATGATTTTCACGTTGTTCCCGTTCTATTGGGCCATCGTTGCGTCGTTTACTCCGGACGCAGCGCTCTTCCGCGATCCATCGCTGATCCCGACGCATGTGATCTTCGATCACTACCGCGCCTTGTTCACCGATCGCGATTTCATCACGCCGATACGCAACTCGCTCGTCGTGGCCGGTACCACGACCCTGTTCTGTCTGGTCGTCGGAACTCTAGCCGCGTACGCCCTCGCCAGAATCGAATTTCGGGGCAAGGCGCCGATCATGGCGTTCATTCTGGCGGTGACGATGTTCCCGCAGATCTCGATCGTCAGTCCGCTCTATCTGTTGCTCCGCTCACTTCATTTGATCGACACCTATCCGGGCCTGATCATGCCGTATATGACCTTCGCGATGCCCTTGACCGTGTGGGTGCTTACCGGCTCGATCCGGCAGATACCACGGGATCTCGAGGAAGCGGCGCACGTCGATGGTGCTTCGCGTCTTCAGAGTTTCACCAGGATTCTGTTGCCGCTGGCGGTTCCGAGTCTGGCGACGACAGGCATTCTCACGTTCATCTACTGCTGGAACGAGTTTCTCTTCGCGCTGTCGTTCACGCTCGGTCCGGAGCGGCAAACGGTGCCGGTGGCAATCGCACTGTTTCGCGGGCAGTACCAGGTGCCGTGGGGCGAGATTCTCGCCGCAGCGGTTGTCGCGACGGCTCCCGTCGCGGCACTTGTTCTGGTTTTCCAGCGGCGGATCGTCCAGGGACTGACTGCTGGAGCGGTTAAGGGATGAATCATCACTACCAGAGAGGACTAACGGCGCTGCTGATCGACAACTTATTGCGCATTGGGAGACACATGCGAAATGCGAAGTGCCGATCGTGCGAAGTTGGAGTCCGCACAGTTTCCTAATGCGCAGTCAGTCGCTTGATCAGCAGTGCCGTTAGTCCGCGCTGGTAGTCCGCAGAAAAAAAGAGGAGACGATGGCAAGGATCTCTTTAGATCATATCGATAAAGTTTACCCGAACGGGTACGTCGCTGCGCGCGATCTCAGCCTCGAAGTGCGCGACGGTGAGCTTCTTGTCCTCGTCGGACCTTCAGGCAGCGGGAAATCGACCGTGCTGCGACTGATGGCGGGACTCGAGCGCGTAACCGACGGCGTGATTCGCATCGGCGACCGCGATGTCACCGATCTCCCGCCGCAGCAGCGTGACATCGCGATGGTGTTCCAGAACTACGCGCTCTATCCGCACATGACGGTGCGCGACAATCTGGCGTTCGGACTCGCAATCAGAAAACAGCCACGCGAGGTCATCGATCAGCGCGTGAATGCAGTCGCCGCCTCGCTTGGCCTGGATGCTTTGCTCGACCGTAAACCCGCCCAGCTATCCGGTGGTCAGCGCCAGCGTGTCGCTCTCGGTCGCGCGATTGTCCGGGAGCCGCTCGCTTTTCTGTTCGACGAGCCTCTCTCCAATCTCGACGCGCAGCTACGCGTCGAGACCCGCGTCGAGCTCGCGCGCCTTCACCGCAAGCTCGGCGCGACGATGGTCTACGTCACGCACGATCAGTCGGAAGCGCTCACGCTCGGCGATCGGATCGCGGTGCTCAAGGAAGGCGTGCTCCAGCAAGTGGATACGCCGATGCAGTTGTATCGACGTCCGGCGAACAAATTTGTCGCCGGCTTCATCGGCAGCCCGGCGATGAATTTCATCGAGGGCGTGATCCAACGTTCGGATGCAGTTGCCACGACCGGTTTGTGCACCTTCAAGGGAATCGATCTTTCACTCGACGTGCCTTGCGATGGCGATCGCCGCGGTCGCGTAATCCTCGGCGTGCGTCCGCAGCACATCGAAGTCAGCACCAACGGCGAAAACAAGCCGCGCGGCGAAGTCGGCGTCGTCGAGCCGATGGGCAACGAGCAAATCGTCTACGTGACACTATCTGGAGGCGACAAGCTCGTCGCAGTTGCTCCGCCCGAAGCGATGATCAAACCGGGCGACACCGTCTCGATCGATATTCGACCGGAAGGTGTGCACCTGTTCGATGCCGAGACTGGGAAACGGATCGAGCCGACTGCGCAGCGGATTTAGCTGGACTGAGGACAAAAGCGAACTACCTCGCTGTTAGCTGATAGCTGCACGCTGTTAGCTAATCGCTGCCTGCAACAGGACAGGTCTCATGGCATAAAAGCGGAGCAAACGCTTTTCCTCCGACTCTATCGCGGTCTGTCCCGTCGCTTGCAGCGAATGGCTATTAGCCAGCTGCTATCAGCTAACAGCGAGGTAGTTCGCTGCTAAAGTCCTCATTCCGCAGCCTTATGCGCGGGG
>Ga0207665_10000560_pt1 | contig 25046 bp, 14 predicted proteins | sample LARL112metaG_FD_184351 | JGI IMG/M metagenome (GOLD analysis project Ga0207665, IMG submission 184351) | Corn, switchgrass and miscanthus rhizosphere microbial communities from Kellogg Biological Station, Michigan, USA - LAR L11-2 metaG... | ecosystem: Host-associated > Plants > Roots >... | reverse complement strand
TGACCGCCGCGAGGCTATGAAGAATCTTGCCATGTCAGAAGTCATGGCAGGCGCAAATTTCTGGGACGCTCCTGGACACTCCATGGCCGGTTCGAACGATTATCCCACTCGAAAAGAAATATTTGCCTGGATCAAAGCTCATGAAAACACGTTCTATGATCCGCGCGTTCCCATCGCGCCCATTGGCGTTTATTTCTCTCCGAAAACGCGAGACTACTATGCTGACGAGTTCATTGCGTCATATCGCGGGATTCTGATCTTGCTGATGCAAAAGCATTTCGAATTTCAGGTTGTAACTCCGCGTACGCTCGCGGACTTCGGAGGCACGACGTTGGTGCTTCCAACTGTCCGGATCCTCAGCGATGACGAGAAAGCCTCGTTGAAAAAGTATGCCGACAGTGGCAGAACTCTCGTAATTACAGGGGAAGATGCGACCCAAGTGGGAAACGCGCAGAACGTGAGCCGTTTTAGCAAGTGTCCGGGGGCGGAATATTTCTACTCATTATCAGGAAATCTTTCCTCGGTGAATACGGACTCAGAGGAACAGTTCCAGTTCCTCGAGGCACTGAAGCCCGCACAAAAAATTCACGTGCTTGCGTCGCGCTCGGTTGCGACGTCCATTGCGAGCGTGGATGGCAGCCCACATATTTATTTTGCGAACTTCGCTGGTCTACGCGGAGGAGAAAACCCGGTCCAGACGCCTCAAAGCGGAGTGCAGGTTCGGCTTGAAGGAACAAATAAAGGGCATGGATTCTTTCTTCCGTTTCTCGGGCAGGTATCGCCGGTGGAGGGAGTCGTTGGCCATGGCGAGGTCACGTTCAGCTTGCCGCCGATCGAAAAAGGCGCGGTGTTCTGGTGGGAGCCGTAAAGATTGATTTAAGTTGAGCGGATTTCAGCTTGATTACTCGCGAGGAACTATGGCATTGTATGCAACACAATCCTGGGGAGTGACTCCTATGAAAGCCAACAAGCGGTGGTCTGCATCCCTGTATTTAATCGTTTCACTATTCCTGGTATTCGGCTTCAGTGCAGCCCGGGCCGACGTCACCGGATCAATTAACGGCGTAGTGCGAGATCGTGGCCAGGCTCTGGTTACCGGCGCCAAGGTTAAAATCACCAACGTCAAAACTAATCTGAGCCAGGAATCCACTACAGGCCCCGACGGCTCATATCACTTCCTTGCCCTCCCGGCAGGCACGTACCAGATCAGCGCGAGCGCGAGCGGGTTCCAGGTCTACAACACGACCGACATCACGCTGCAGGTGAATGACGAACTTCGCATCGATATCACCTTACAAGTCGGAACTATTGCGGAGCACGTCAACGTTTCGGCAAGCGCCGTGCACGTAGAGACCGAGAACACGCAGCTGGGAGGAGTGGTCACCTCGAAGCAAATGCTCGCTCTGCCGCTGAACGGCCGCAGTTATCTCGATCTGTTGAGCCTGCAGGCGGGCGTGGCGCCCGATACGGCCGGCACGCTATTGGGAAGCACTCAGACCGACAGGCCGGTTTCGGGTGGCTATAGCTCTAATTCGGGCAACATCTCGGTTAATGGCCAGCGCGAAACCGCAAACGCATTTCTTGTGAATGGAGGCGACGTCAGCGAGGGCCGCAACCTGGGCGCTGGATTGGTTCCGAATCTTGATTCGGTGGAGGAGTTTCGTCTAATCACCAACAGCTTCGATGCCGAATATGGGAAATTTAGCGGCGCAGTGATGAACGCCATCACGAAATCAGGCACGAACGGCTTACATGGCGATGTATTCGAATTCCTCCGAAATGACGCTATGGATTCGACGACTTACTTCACCACCGCAAAATCTGAACTGCATCGCAATCAATTCGGCTATGCGATCGGGGGACCATTTTGGAAGAACAAAGTATTCTGGTTCACCGACTATCAAGGCACGCGACAGGTGGTAGGGCATGAAACGGGTATCGTGAGCTTGCCAACAGCCCTCCAACGTCAGGGGATTTTTGGTCCTGGAGTCCTGACAAATACAGTTGATGGCACCGCTGGCGGTGCTTGTCCAGCTTGCGGTTGGCCAACAGAACTTTCGCAACGATTGGGCTACACAGTAACCTCGGGCGAGCCGTATTGGACAGCGGGCTGCAACACGCTAACTGATGCGCAGAACGGCGTTTGCGTGTTTCCCGGCGGCGTAATCCCCCAAAACGCATGGTCACCTGCAGCCATCGGAACTCTTTCTTCGATTCCCGCACCGAATGTTGACCCGGCGGCAGGTACGTTTGAGGACAACAGCCACAAGGACACGGTGAGGGACGACAAAATCGGCGAGCGAGTCGACTTTAATAATCGGCTTACCGGCGACTGGTCATGGTATTACCACTTTGACGACTCAACTGCCGTCGCCGCGCTCGGGGTTTCCAGCACGCCGGGCTTTCCGACACTTACGCCGACCCGCGCGCAAGAATTCGTTATGAGCAATACCAAGACTCTGGGCCCTACTGCGGTGAATGAGGCGCGGGCGACCTTTTTCCGTACCGCCACCCATGCAAGCACCCCAAGCGGCGGGTTCGCGTCGCTTGCATCGTTAGGATTTAATAACGCAAACGGCCTGGGGATTATTACCAATGGCCTGCCTTCGACTCCGCAATTCATGCCGCGGCTCTTTTTTAACAGCTATAGTATTGGACCATCTGATTTGATTACATTCCAGCCCAACAACACCTACATGGTTTCTGACACTTTCTCGAAAGTCATCAAGAACCATACCCTGAAGGTAGGAGGCGAATTCCGTTATCTGCAAGTTAATGAGCGCAATTTAGCAGATGTTAACGGTGCGTTCGTGTTCGACGGTACCTCGACCGGCGATGGCAGTATTCCTGGCCAGGATTTCGCTGACTATCTGATCGGTGCTCCGACAGCGCAAGGCGGCTACACTCAAGCCGCTTTGCAGTTGCTCGATTCGCGGACGCGATATGGTGGGGCGTTTGTACAAGATTCCTGGAAGGCTAAATCCAATCTTACTTTGAACTTGGGCCTTCGTTGGGAAGTCAGCATGCCATGGTATGACACGCAAGGGAAGATCGAGACGTGGAACCCGGGAGAGCAATCGGTGCTTTTTCCGAAGTCTCCCAAGGGGTGGGTGTTCCCAGGCGATCCCGGAATTCCGAAGACGCTTGCGCCAACGCGATATAACAACTTCGCGCCTCGCATTGGCATTGCGTACTCGCCCGACTTTAATGATGGGGTATTGCATAAGGTCTTTGGCGGGCCAGGCAAAACCAGCATTCGCGCAGCCTACGGTATTTACTACACGTCGGTCGAGGACCTTAACTTGTTCTTCGAAGTGGCGGATGCTCCCTTTGGCCTGTTCTGGACAAGTCCAGGACCGGTTGAATTTGACGAACCGTTTCGCAATCGCCTGGACGGAGGAACAGACGGAGAAGGACAGCGTTTCCCGTTTCACATCCCGACCCCGGGCGATCCCAACAATAAGAATTTGAGTTTCGCAGTCTACGAGCCGATCTCATTCTCACCCGGTTACGACATTCACAACCGTCTGCCGTATGCTGAGCACTTCAACCTCTCCATTCAGCGGGAGCTGAGTAAATCAACAGTCGTGACATTCGCCTATGTCGGGACCGAGGGCCACAGGCTTATCGCGCAACAGGAAGCAAATCCCGGCAGTGCTGCTTTATGCATGCAACTAAACACTCTGGGGGCATTTGACGAGTCATCGCAAAGTCCCGGCTGCGGACCCAATGGCGAGCAAGACACCTACACGCTTCCTTTAGGATCAGCCCTGGGCTTGCCATGCAACGGCAACACGGCCAACTGCGTGTATGGGACGAGAAACACTCTTCTTCAGAACAATTTCTGTCCGGAGTCGGGGACGCTGTGTTTTGGTTTCGCCAACACGTTTACCAAATTGGCGGCAAATTCAATCTACAACTCCGGGCAGATCACTCTTGAGCATAAAGCCGGTGACTTAACGCTGTTGGCGTCTTACACCCTGGCCAAGGGTTTAGACAATTCGTCTGCGTTTAACGACCTGGTTAATTTCCAGAACCCCAGGTTGAGTCGCGGCCTATCAGACACGGACGTGCACCACAACTTCGTGTTCAGCTATGTCTGGGCGATCCCGTTCGATAGAGCCTTCCGCGGAGGGCCTAAGAGGCTGACGCAAGGCTGGCAGCTCCAAGGCATAACCCACTTCGCTACAGGATTTCCCATCCAGATGCAGCAGAGCGTCGGAGATGCGTCGCTGGCTGGCAGTTCTTCGACCGACATGCCGGATCTGGTTGGGCCAATCCACATTCACAACCCTCGCAACTCAAGTAGCAATACCTACTTTGATCAAAGCGCATTCGCGCTGAACACTACGCTCGGCACGTTCGGAACTGCCAACCGTCGCTTTTTCCATGGTCCCGGCATCAACAACTTCGACATGGGCGTAACCAAGAGAATTCCCATTACCGAGGCGACAGCTTTTGAGTTCCGGGGCGAATTTTTCAATATCTTCAACCATACGCAATTTGCTAATCCGAGCGGGGATATAAACAGCGGTAGTTTCGGGGAGGCCAACAGCGTCCGCAACTTCGGCCGCATTGGCCAGGTCAGCCTGAAGTTTGTGTGGTGATCTGATCACGCGGGCGAGGCTGGCCTCGCCCGCCGTCTCTTTTCTACGCTTTCTTCGGCACCCTCGGCTTCTCTTACATCCATGCTAGGCTGTTTCCATGGCCGCGATTCTTCTTTTGCTATTTCTGATCGCAGCACCCAGCTTCGCGCAAACCGCTGCCAGCTATAGCAAGGAAGCAACCGAGTTCGCGCGGCAAAAGTCCTGGGACCAGGCGATTGCCGATTATCGAAAAGCGCTTGAACTTCAGCCCCGCGATCCGCTGACCCACTATAATCTGGCTCTCGCGCTGAAATACAAAGGGGAAGCAAGCGAAGCGGTTGCGGAGTTTCAGGCCGCGCTCCGGCTGAAGCCGAACTGGGCGGATGCTCGTTACGGATTGGGCGCTTCATTCTACGATCTGCAGGACAAAGCCGGCGCCATTACAGAATTGCGTGCTGCCGTGGCGCTCGCGCCCGCGAACGCCGCGCCGCGCCGACTGTTGGCGCGCATTCATGAAGAGCAGAATGACCCCGCGTCCGCCAGAGCGGAGCTGCAGCGAGCGCTCACGTCGAAGCCGACAGCTGATCTATACACCGAGTTGGGTCTGACAGAGGGGCAGCTAGGCAATCTCTCCGCCGCGATAGCCGATTTTCGGCACGCGATCGAAATTGACCCACGCCGGACGAATGCGTACATACTGCTAGGCGTGGCGTTGCGCCGGCAGGAGGATCACCGTGCCGCACTTACGCAATTCCGCAAAGCGGTAGCTCTAAGTCCGGATGATTTTCAGGCGCAAATCAATCTCGGCAAAGAGCTCAGAACCAGCGGCGACCTGGCTGGCGCGATCGCGGCATTCCAACGTGCCATCGAGTTGAAGCCCGATTTTGAGGAAGCGCATTACCACCTCGGCTTGGCATTGCGGGCTCAGGGGAAGAACGAAGCCGGCCAAAAAGAATTGAAAGAGATTGGCGGGTTACGCGATTTTCGTATGCGGCTGGCGCAGGCCAAAATGCTCACCGTTCAGGGTGTCACTGCCTTGAAAGAGCAGAAGCTCGATGATGCGCTCGGGTTCTTTCAGAAAGCGATTGAGAAGGGGCCTGAGCTTCCGACCGGCTACTACTACTCGGGCATTATTTTCGAGCGTAAGGGCGATTCCGGGCAGGCGCTCGCAGCGTATCAAAAAGCGCTGGAACTGAAGCCGGATTATGCGCAGGCCCACTCGAGCCTGGGGCTGTTGTACTGGAGGCAGAACGATCGCACCAGGGCGCTTGAGGAATTCCGGCAAGGGGTCATGTGCGACCCCGACCTCGCCGAGGCGCATTACAACCTGGGGTTGGCACTTGCACAATTGGGCAACCTGGAAGAGGCGGTCGGCGAACTGAAGGACGCAGTTAGCGTTGATCCTGAGTACACGGATGCGCGCGTGCAACTAGGTTTGGCGCTGAGCCAAAAGAATGACACCGCGGGGGCGGCCAATGTTTTCCGCGAGCTGGTGAGGCGCGATCCGAACTTTGCGGAGGCGCACAACAATCTTGGATTAGTGCTCCTGCGGGCGGGCAATCCGCGTGGCGCACAAAAAGAATTTGCCAATGCTTTGCGCTTGAAGCCCAGCTATGCCGAGGCACACTACAATCTGGCGCTAGCCCTGCATCAGCAGGGCAATGAAACCGATTCGAGAGCGGAATTGGAAAAAGCCTACGACATCTCCCCTTCGCTTAGAGACGCGCCGCGGCCATAGCTGCGATGGGATTAACGTCCCGCGTGGCCCCTGACCGCGATCAAAGAAACTTGTTCCAGCCCAGGAGAGGAAAGTGATCGGCCCTGTTGTCGCTGCTCATCGCAAAATAAACCTCGCGAACTACACTCGCTTCAGGACACCGGATTCGCCTTTGGGAGATACCAATTTCGGCAGAGTCACCCAAACCACGGGCCACCCGCGCAACGGACAGATCGCGGTGAGGTTCGAATTCTGAAGGCGAGTGAGCCCCAGAAAGATGTTTGGCGCTTGAAGGCGACAGTCGCCTTAATAGCCCCTCCGGAGGTCAGTGCACGTAGGCCCCGTCGGGCAACAGATATTGAATTGGCCACAATTCACGTTCTTGATTAACCAGATCGGACCACTTTTCAATCCGAGCATCAGGCTGCGACAGAAGCTGGATATTAAGTGTTTCAGAAACTGCGCTCGCCAGCATATAGGCCTCGCCCATGGCGGTAATTTTTAACTCGGCATTCGGCTTGATCACTTCGCGAGCGAAACGAGATGCGATCTCGACGTCCTCGATCATTTGCAGGAAATATGGCCGACCGGTAAGCAGCGAGTTGTAGACGTAATCGGCCAGAACCCCAGACAGCGGGCTGACGTATGCGTGATTGAAGTCCAACTGCGCCAGTGCGGGATCGTCAGGAGATGACGCTTTATACGGCATCCGCGTTTCTCCCAAGCCACGCGGATCGATCGAAACAATGTCGTAACCGGCATCGAGATACTTCACCACATTCGGCCAATCCTGTGCGGTGGCTTTGCCGTTTTCCCCCAACCACATCAACAAAGGACGGTGCTCCTTTACCGCCTTATGGATATACAAGAGCGGCATCTCCAGATAACGGCTGTGATGCAGCAGGTATCGATTAATAATTATGTCGCCCGCTTGCGAACTGCCCCTGGCCTCCCACCGAATCTCGTGGCGAGCCGGAATAGCGCCCTCGTATTCAGCAACCTTCCACGAATTGATACTGGGATAGAGTTTTGAATAGTAGATTTGCTTGAGAGTAATCGTAGGCTTGGGTTGGCGCTCGACGTAGTAGTCTCGAATCACATCCATCAACGAACGTGCGTTCTCGTAATCCAGCATCACTTGTCCCGTCCGCGTGCATTGCAACGTCTTCTCATCCAGTTCTTTGACCGGCAGAACTCTTCCTCCATGCAGCCCATTGAAATGATCCAGAAATGCAATCGCTGCCTCCTGGTTCTCGGCTGAGTACTCGTGGGCGTGGTATCCCTCGCGCGTGGAAATGCGGTCCGAATGGCCGAACCTGGTGTAGATAGCCGAAACCTCGCGCACAGTTTTATGCGTTCCTTCTATTGGGAAAAAATCAAGCACCGCTGCCGCCACGAACACCGGTCGCGGATACATCAGCAGTAACAACCCGGGGTTGTCCACGCCATTCGAAATCATTCCGTAAAGGTCCTGCTCTGGATCGCTGTCAGGGTCCTTGAATATCCGGTTGTAGACTCGCATGGGAAGCGCCGTAATATAGCAGGATGGGGCCGCAACCTTAATACGAGGATCAAGAGCGGCGATGTGCGCCGCCTGAAATCCGCCGCCGCTGGTGCCGGTGATGTTGATGCGCTCCGGATCAACTTCAGGGCGGGTCAGTAGATAATCCAGCGCACGGATTCCGTCCCAAATTTCCCAGCGCGCCAGATTTGTGCCGGCGAGATACGCCAGATTTCCCAGAACAGCATGTTCGGCGCAAATAAGGTTGTAGCGGCTCTTGCTCTTCTTAGCGTCCCAGAATTGGCTGCGCTCTCCCTGGCCGATTGGGTCCCAACTGATGACGACATAGCCGTGCTGCACCAATCGCTGGCAGAGCGCCTGATAATACGCCTTCCCGTTCGAAGAATGTCCCGCGGGAACCAAAATTCCGGGGTGTTTCTTACTCTCGTCGTCCGGCAAATACACCAGCGCGGAAACATAAACTCCCGGCAGACTCTCGAAAATCAGCTTCTCGATGTGAAATCCGTCCATTTGGATCTTGCCGGTTATGTGAGGGTTCAACGGCGTTTTGTGGGCAGGGAGGCCACCCAGCATAGCGAGCAAATTCGCTCTGATTTCTTTTTGAATACGCAACAAATCCTGCTCGCTACGGATTCCTTCCCAAGAGAGGCGACGCACATCGTCTTGCTTCCACGCCATCTCAGTCTGGTATTTCAGATACGGTGTAATGACCGGCGCCTCGGCCGATGGCGGAGGTAATACCTGGAATGCAGCAGCGGGCGGCGGCTCGCCGGCGCCTGCGGACAGGACGGGAGCGAACAACCCGATGAGTGCGACAACTGCGCTGTTCCGGTAACGCTTCGGCCGCGCGAAAATCATTTCCAAAGACCTTAACAAAAACATCGACCCGCTTTCTATGAGAAGGAAAATGCGGCAGGAGCCGGTAATTGCCCTCCTGCCGCCGTTCTTGCCTTCAACGTTCAACCAGACTTGCATTTGTGGAAACATGTTATTGCACGGTTACCGTAGCCGTAGCGGTGGTTCGTCCAAACTGATTGGTCGAACTCAGGGTGTAAGTGGTCGTGGCTGATGGATTAACCACAATGCTAGTGCCGCGTACCGGGCCGGCCTGCGGATCGATGATGTTGTACTCGCTGTTAGATGTACTCCAACTCAAGGTGACGGGCTGCCCGGCCGAAACACTGGTGGGATTCGCGGTGAAGCTGCTGATAGTCGGGTTCGCCCCCGTGGGAACATTCGCCGGCGTAAAAATGGTGCCGGTTTGAACTACTTCAAAACTGGAAGCGGTGATTTGTTTAAGCAAATTGAGATTGGTGTTATTCCAGCGATTATCCGGTGCGCCGCTGATGAAAATCGCACTGCCATTGTCGGCGAGAATCAATCCATATTTCTTCATGGCAGTCAGAAGTACCTGATCATCTGCGGGAAAACCGGAGATGTCGAAGCTCGCCTTTAAACGAAGTCGAAGCCCCATAGGCGGAGCATTCGGGTCGGTGGTTGTCGACGCCCAGTGCGTGGCAGGAAGGACGAACGCCTTTTGCGATGTTGGAACGGTGAAACGCAGCGCGTGATTGATTGCTCCTGCGGCAACTTCGTCAAAACGTGCCAGACCAACAAACACAGGAAGTCCGGCGGCATCTGCTGAGGTCCAGGTATACGGTCGCTGCTCATTAATGGTCATGTCCCAGATGGCGGTTGCATCGGCGCTCCACTTTCCTTTTGTGAGCGCCGCATTGAACAGTTCGTATAACCAGCAGCCATCTTTTTCGAGCACCAGCACATGGCGGTCGCCGTTGCCCGGCTTGGGAAATCCCTCAATGAGCGCGTTCGAAGGAATTGGTTCGGGGCCGGGATCACTTTCATCGAAGAAAGCTCCAAGCGTGACCGGTACCTTGGCTTGAGTTCCAGCTACAACTTGATAGGGGATGCCGAGTGTTTGATTGTGAAATGTACCTGCACCGAAATCTGGATGGAGGGTCACGGTTGGCCCAATGAAGTTGATGTAGTTCGCCGAATTTGGATCGACCGGGGCGGCGGAAATGTCAGTGTTCCACAAACTGGTGGACTGGAATGGCACAAAACCGTTAAGGCTGGTGAGCTGACCGACTGTCATCCCACTGCAAGTTCCAGCTTGAGAAAATGCGGCCTCGGAAAACAAAAACAAAGTCGCCAGCGTGAGGGCAAACCAGAGGTTCAGAGTGTGTCTCATATGTCTCCTTCAGAATGCTGCAGAGCAGCAGTTTGGGGTTGACCTTTGCGTTCCCAGCGGTTGGGACCGCGCAAGAAAGACAGACGAGATGGCGTCCCCTCGAGACGTCAACAACTTCCGATAATTTCCATCGCGAGCCTGTCATGGCTCGCTTTTCTTCACCAGCTTGAGTAGGCCAAAGCGCTCCGGGACGTGGAATGTCTCGCTCATCGGCGCCCGCCAGGTAATCTCTTGCCGGTGCGACTCCGGTCCCTGACTTCGAAACAGGTTTACCCGCAGGCTATTACCTGGAGTTGGAGGCCGGGTATCAATCGCGGAATATGGGATTCGCATCGCGCCGTACCAGACGTGCGCCGTCTGATCGATGCGTGCCGACACTTCGAATCCCGAGTTCCATACCCAACCGTCTTCGTGGTGCGGTTTGTGAAGATCTACGTCGAGATCAATCCATTCGCCTTGTGGCGAAACTTCGAATTCCTTGTAACGCTTGATGTCAGCAAAGTCCGACCCAATGAATACTTCAGCCACGTCCCAATTCCAGAGCTGATTTGTTTCTTTTTCCGTATTCGGACCCGGCTTCAAATAGAGATCCTCGTACGGGCAGACAAACAAGAAATACAGATTTTTGCTGGTCCAGCGGGTGCGTACTTCCGTGCGATACCTGGGAACAGCTTTGCCATGAGAATCGTTTTCCATGTACACCGACTGCGCCCCGCGCCAGAATTGGGAGGCGGGGTTGGTATCGAGCGCGGCGTCTTTTTTGGCCCACGTGCTCTCTATGAGCGCATCAGCAGGAAAAGCTAACCCTGAGCACGCCAACACAACACCCAATAACTTAAGAAAGCCATTCATCCAAATGCTCCTGCACGAATGTGTCGTCTGTTAAGTGCGGATATAAGCGGCAGACCCGATCGATTTCCTCGCTCTGGCCAGGGGAAAGGTCTTCATGTGGATCCAGGCACCACCGGCCTTCCAGCAATCCCTGACGCCGCAGAATTTCGTGAATGCCGGGAATACAACCACGAAAATTGTTGGCGGGATCAAAAAGCGCTGCGTTGGCATCGGTCAACTGTTGCGCTAACTTAATCAATTCCGCGAGGTCACCTTTAGAATGACGCTTGACCCGCTCAAGCTGACACACCGCCGCCTTGGTCCAGGCTGCCCATTGGCCAAGAAGACCGCCGGCAAATCGAATGCGCTCGCCGCCCAAGTCGAACTCTGAAAGCAAGTCGAGCAGGATGTGATCATCGTTCCCGGTATAAAGAGCGACCTCTTGCGCTCGACCTGAATCCGCTACCGCTCGTATCACCTCTAGAGTCTGGTAACGGTTGAACGGGGCAATCTTTATCGCGACGAGATTCTCAATTTCTGCCATCTCGCGCCAGAACTCATATGGCAGCGGGCATCCGCCAATACTTGTCTGCAGATAAAACCCGATGATGGGAATAATCGAAGCGATTGAGCGTGCATGATCGAGCAGTGTGGGAATTGGCTGATCACGCAAGTCGGCCAAACTTAGCAGCGCGGCGTCGTAACCCAAGCCAGCAGCAAGCTCCGCCTCTGCTTGCGCCTGTGATTGCTTTCCGCACACGCCTGCGATCTTCACCACCTGGCTGCCACGTATTTCCTCCATGGCCAGTTCCAGGACTGGTTGGAATAATTCAAACTTCGGATCGCGAATAGCGAACTGAGTTGTGTGAACGCCGACGGCAATCCCTCCTGCACCCGCCGACATGTAATAGCGGGTAAGAGCGCGCTGGCGCCGTTCATCGAGCTTGCGCTCGGCCGTCAAGGCCAGCGGGTGAGCAGGAATGACCAACCCGGAGAGCAACTTTTGCCGCAAGTTCATCAGAAGTTTCCGTCCCGCTTAGCGAAATGAGTGGGCTTATTCAGCATGGCGCCGTCATTGCGAATCCAATCCGCGATCCACTTCACCACCTGCGAAGGTTTTACCTCTGGACATCCAAAAAGCGCATGGGACTTGGCGGCGTTGCTCAAAAGAGCGGTCGGGCTCTCTTCAAACTCGAAAATTGGCTCGATGCCGAAGTGTTGCCCGAACTCCGCCGCAATGTCGCGCACCGAGAGGGTTTCCGCGCCAGTCACATTCAAAATCAACGGTGGCGACTGACAGTGTGCAAACGCCTGCAGGCAGGCAGAGTTCGCATCTCCCTGCCAGATCACGTTTACAAATCCCATCCGCAGATCAATGGGCCGATGCTCAAACACCGCCTTGCCGATGTCAGCCAGCACTCCGTAACGAAGTTCGACGGCATAATTCAGGCGCAATATTGCGACCGGCGTGCCCCAGCGATAAGAACCGTATTCGAACATACGCTCCCGCCCCAGTGCTGATTGCGCATACTCCCCCTGCGGTTCGACCGGAGTTGATTCCACCGCGCCGGCGTGCTGCACCGGATGAAGCGGATAAACATTTCCAGTAGAAAACGTGACAATGCGAGAACCACGATAGCGTTCCGCAACCAGACCTGGCAGATACGTGTTCGTCGCCCAAGTCAGATGGGCCGAACCAGTGGTCCCGAATTTGCGAGCCGCCATGAAAATGACATTCTTGATATCGGGAAGTTTGGGCAGTGTTCCCGGATCGAGAAGATCGCAGGCGATGGTTTCGATATTCTGAGACGAAAGCTGGTCACGAAGATTGTCCTCAGAAAAACGAGAGACCACGATGATCCGTTTCTTAATCCCGGCTTGGTCCGCCGCTCTGCGGGCCAGGGCCGCTAAGCTTGGTCCCATCTTGCCGCCCGCTCCCAGGATCAGCAGATCACCATCGAACTCTGCCATAGCGGAGACATCCGCCGCTTTTGGCCGCGACAAGCGCTCTTCTAATTCCGCCACTGTCTTGATGCTGGTCATTATCCGAGCTCGAATCCTGCGATCGCGAAGATCATCTCATCGTGTCCACGTAGCGGCTTTCCCCGCACCATGCGCGTCAAGCATCGCTGTCTTGTGAAGCCCAATTCTGAAGCGAGCTCGACTGCCTTCTTGTTCGCGGGCAGCAAATCCCATGACCAGCTGCTATGCCCAGAAGCAGCAGAAGCACTTAGCACTCTGCTGATGATTTTCCTCGCATCTGCCGGATCATCAGCTGTGCAGGGTCCGAGATAGTGAGTTGTACGCCCAGGCCTTGAAAACAAAAAAGCGTTCGAGGTTAACTTCACCGTGCTTCGTTGGCTTAGCGCCTGCAGAATGTTTGAACGATCTGTGCCGAAACCCTGCAAGTCCAACGCGCGCAGATGGGGAGAGAGGCTAGAGATATGCGAGGATTCCGGCGGCTTCAAAGTGTGCGATCGGGCAGAGCCAGTCCGAGACCATCTCTCGACAGGCTGTTCTGACTTGAATCCAAACTGCTCATAGATTGGCTTTCCTGCACCGGTCGCGTCTAACTTGACGCTTTCTACGCCCACCGAATCAGCGTGGTCGAGCGCTGCAGCCAGAAGGCGACGTGCGAAACCGTGTCCACGATAATTTGCGTCGGTCAAGACCATGCCGATCCACGCGAGCCGCTGCGAGTAACACAGCAAAGTTGTGGTCGAAACCAGGCGGCCGTCAGCTTCTATCGCGAAACAGTTATGCGGCTGAAGCTCCATCAGCATTTGCCAGTCCTCAGCCGTCTGGTTCCATCCCGCCGCGGTTGAGAGTTCGGTAGCCGCGGCCAGATCGTCGGTGGTCATTAGCCGCACTTGCTCAGTCGGCATGGCAATTTCAACCATCAGTTCAGTCGGAACCATTGGGCAAACTGCGGAATCGCGACTTCAGGCTCGGCGAGTTCCGGCCGCCACTTCTTTTCCCATTCGAATGACACGAAGCGTTCGTAACCAATTGCGTTGAGGTTTGCCACAATCTCGCGCAGGGGAAGTTTTCCAGTGCCCGTGAGCACTGGTTCCCACACGCTGTTATGCGAGTTCAGGTCCCTCAAGTGCACGTGCCGAAGCGCAGTTCCAAACTTGAGGGCAGCTTCGAGAGGATCTTCTCCTCCGTCCGTAAAGCAATTTGCCGGGTCCCACACCACTCCCGCGTTGGTGCAGTCAGCCTGCTTGATAATTCTCATAGTTTCGGACGAGGACGCGAAATCTCCATGGGTCTCAAGCCAGACCTCCACGCCATTCTCTTTCGTCTCTTCTGCAAGAGATCGAACCCCCTGCGCTATCCAGCTGCGAGTGGAATCGCGGTCCGCACCCGGTTGTACCTTGTCCCCGAAAACGCGAATGCCCGCTGAATCGAGTGCCGCAGCTAATTCCGCCATACGCTTGCCCTCCTCGACCCATCGCTCTCTTTCAGTTCGATCGGGTGAGTGGAAGCAGCAACTCGTCCCCACACATGCAATAACTAGTCCGTTATCAGAAATCATTCGCTTAGACACAGCCAATGCCGAGCCCTGAAAAGCCGGCAACTTCCACAGCGAGTCTTCTCCTTCCAGGAATCGCAGCTCGATCCCGTCATAACCCGAACTGACGGCAATCTTGTTGACCTGGGGTAGCGTCCAGGTTGGGCACGCCAGAGTTGAGAAGCTCATCTTCATCCCTCAGGTCTTCATCCCTCAGGTCATCCACTGAAGCATCGCCTTTGTGACCCGGTTCTTTACCGGCCGGTTGTGAAAAAAGTTTTCTAGATCATCCATCACGGTGGTCGCGATCTCCTGCCGAACTTGACGGCCACTGCCAGCGATGTGCGGCGTAACAATCGCTCCCGGCGACTTCCGCAGGGGATGCTTCACCGGAAGAGGCTCTTCCGGATCGGTCACGTCCAGTGCACAGCGAAGCCGTTTGCGCTGGACTTCCCTGGTCAACGCTGCCAAATCCATCAAGCCGCCTCGCGCGATATTTATGATCACGGCCCCGTCCGGCAGCAAGGACAAAGCTTTGCGATTGAGCAGACCGCGAGTGCGTTCCGTCAACGCTGCCGTCAGAACCAGAAGTTGCGCCCGCCGCAAGAGAGGCTTCAGTTCACTGAAAGAAACTGGATACCGCTTTCCCAGAGTGCGCGGCGCAAATGGGTCATAAACTATCCAGCGAAGATTGAACCCACGCAGCAGATCCACCAGCGCACGCCCTACCCGGCCAAAGCCGATCATTGCGACTTCGCGGTTCGCGATAAATTCCGCGCTGCCGTGGAGATGGACATGGGAGTACTCCCGGTTCGAGGGCTTTCGCAGGCTCTCGCGGTAGCCGTCAACGTCTCGCGCACAATAAAGAAGAAACGCCGCACCCAGCTCGGCGGTGGCGCAAGCCATGGGCCCAGCTGAATTCGTAATCGTCAACTTGTCGAACAACTGGGTGGCGAAGCGCGACTTCACCTCCCCTCCGCAATGGGCGATAATCCGCAGCTTGGAAGCGCTGGGAAGCAGATCATCGCCTAAGGGTGGGCTGTCCCAGGTTGTCATCAATGCGTCAGCCAGCGCGAGCTTGCGGATGAACGTTACATCGGTTGTTCGGGCGGAGATCCTTTCCCAGTTGAACGAGCGACTCAAACGCGCCTGGTGGGCCGGCGGAAAGAAAGATGCGAACAAAGCCGGTCCAGCCGAGACCAAAAGCCTGGGGCGCATGGGCGAACAGTTTACCATCGGGAAGCCTGTATATGCTTGTTTATATTTGTTATTAGCTTCCAATCACCCACAAAAGACAGTATAAGAAAGCAGTAGGAAGCATGAGCAGCGCAAATCTGGTTGATTATTTCGTTATCGGAATTTATGGCCTGCTCATGGTCGTCGTCGGCATTTACGTGATGCGCTTCAACCGGGGAGCTGCAGAATACTTTCGTGGCGGCAGTCGCATTCCCTGGTTGGTAGCCGGCCTGAGCTGCTTCATGTCCGGATTCAGCGCCTGGACTTTCACCGGTGCGGCCGGGGTTGCGTACAGCCATGGCATTGCTGCCGTCGGACTTTACATTGGCAACGCCGCCAGTTTCCTCCTGGGATATTTCGTCTTTGCGGCGCGATGGCGACGCAGCCGCGTCACTACCGTCATGGAGTATCTTTCCGACCGCTTTAATCCGTTTACACACCAGACATTTTCTTGGGTAACGATCTTCTTCCAGTTGTTCACCAGCGCCAGCACACTTTACGGTCTCAGCCTGTTTATCTCTACTGCCTGCGGGCTGCCGGTGACGTGGACCATCCTGGGCGCTGGCTCGCTCATCATTTTCTACTGCGTCGTGGGCGGACTCTGGGCGGTCGTCGTCACCGACTTCCTGCAGGCCTCGATCCTGATGCCGTTCTGCCTGGTTCTGGTAATCACTTCGCTGGCCAAGGTTGGGGGCGTCACCGGACTGGTGCACTCGCTTCCACCTCAAATGAAGACGCTGCATTTCTCCGGAGAATTCGGCTGGGTTTATTTGCTCTCGTGGACCATCATGGTTTCATTTGGGTACAACACCAGCGCGATGGCCCAGCGATACTTCAGCGTTGACGACGAGCGCTCGGCCCGCAAGGTTGCACTCCTCTGCTGCGGCCTGTTTTTTGTGGGAGCTTTTCTGTGGTTCCTCCCACCCATGGCGATGCGGGTCATTTATCCGGATTTGCACACGGTTTGGCCCGCGCTTGCGAACCCCAGTGAAGCCTCATACGCGGTGGCGAGCCTCACCCTGCTTCCACACGGACTGATTGGCGTAATGCTCGCGGCCATGTTCAGCGCCACCATGGCCAATCTTTCCGCGCAATTCAATTTGAAGTCCGCAATTCTTTCCAAGGACGTTTACCAGACCCTCATCCGAAAGAATGCCGGAGAACGCGAACTTCTGGCGGTGGGCTGGATCAATACTTTCTTGATTGGCGCCATGACTACCGGTATCGCCACTTTCATGGCCGCGAGCGGTAAAAGTGTTTTTCAAATCATGCTCACATTCAACACATTGATTTCTCTGGCATATGGCCCGCCGGCGCTGCTCGGGTTGGTGGTCCGTCGCACGCCACCGTGGTCTGGTCTGGCGTCTTTTATGACCGGACTGATTCTGGGAATCTTGGGCGCGTTCGTTTTTCATTGGTCGCTTATTCAACAGGTGGCCATCATCATCCCGTCGTCTTTCGGAATATTCTTCCTGAGCGGATTGCTTGATCGCGGAGACAATGCCGGGCGAGCCAGGTTATTCAGTAATCTGAATACTCCGGTCAACGTTGCCGTGGAACTGAAGGATTCGTCCGATTACACCGGTGAGGTCTTCCGATTTCTCAGCCGCACCATTGCCAGTATCGGATTGCTGAGCCTTTTACTTCTGCTGACGGCGCCAGCAAACCAGCGCGGCACAATTCTGTGGTTTGCTGGTCTCACCCTCGCAATCAGTGTGGCCCTGCGCTTTGTGCGAGCATCGGCGGCAACCCGAGAGCCTGTTGCTGCGAACTACAAAGGCAGCGTTCCTGTGGCGCCCCGCAACGGATAGTTTTTATGGCGTGCTGTTCGCCCGCGCCAGACGCGCGAGGTGGTAAGTCAACATCTGGTCAGGAAAGAGGAGTGCAGATCGGAATTCGTTTTCCGCCTGGTCGGCACGGCCCAATGCACGGTCGAGCATGGCAGCGTTATAAAGCCACCATCCGGTTCGCGAACTAATCTCGCTGGTGCTTCTGGTGCGTTGAAGTATGGACTCCAGCTTTTGCCTTCCTGAATCCGGTTCGAAACCTGGCAGTTGTTGCGAAGCTTTCCAACTCCATACCGCATCCTCCAGATTGGATTGCTCCGCAGCACGTTTGAAGTTTGCCTGCGCCTTGTCCGGTTGCTTGCAGCTCTTGTGTACAGCGCCTAACAAGTAGCTGATCCTCGCTGAACCAAGCAGCGGCTCAAGACCGTCGCGGGTAAAGGGCAGATCGGGAACTGTGGTTCCCAAATGGTCGGCAGTGGAAATAGCTTCCGGGCACCGTCCGTGATTTGCGAGCGACAGCGCTTTCTGTAGCTGTACTTCAATCCACACCTGGCGCACATTTGTTCCGCCCTCTTCACGCTGGAAAAATCTATTGTGAAAAAGAGCCACAGCGCCGTCATAATTTCCAGCCTCGGTCAAATTCAGAATCAGCTCATAGACAAGGTATGACGGCATGTTAGCTCGATCGGGATAACTTTCGAGCGCCGCGACCCGTTCACTGGCCGGCCTGCCCAGGATGCTGAGAGCCTGATCCAGTCCGGTATACAGTTCCACGTTCGCTGGATCGCTTCGAACCCCTTCCTGAAAAACCGCGAGTGCCTGCTCAGGTTCGTTCTTGACGTGCAACAGAGCACGGCCCATGCTGGCGTGCAGAACTGGAATCTGAGGATTGAATTTGCGCGCTTGCGTCCAATGGTCAAGAGCCTGATCAGTAAGTCCGCGGGAGAAGTAAAACGTTCCCAGTAGATAATGCGCGGTCGCATCCTGTGGATTGGCGCGCAAGGCTGCGCTCAAGACCTCGACGTCTTCCGCCCGGCTGGGAAAAACGTATGCTGTAGAAAGTTTTGCGGCTGCGCTGTAATCGGCCGCACCGGATTGCCCCAATTTTTCCCGACAGTACCCGCGGAAGTAAGCCACCATCGGATGTTGCTGCGGAGCCAGTGCGCCGGGTTCGCTTTCATCACCAACCGCGGTCGGATATTCGCGAGAAAGGACGTCAAAAGCCCTCGAGTAAAGGTCGAGCCGCATGTATTCGGCTGCGACATTCAAGACGCGCTCAACGTCATCCGCGAGGTGGCTGAGATCAGGTTTCTGCACCTCCTCCAGCAGGAAATAACGCTGCGGAAATCGGGCCAGCCATTCCTTCGCCAGCATGTCTGCTTGGGAGGTCTTATTTTCGGCACGCAGCACTGCAGTCAACTCCTCAGCGGTTCGAAGATCGTTGGGCGCTACCTGCGTGACTTCCTCAAAGTAAGACTCAGACTGGTCCAGGTTGCCGTCGCGCGCCGAAAGTTCGCCCAGACGCAAACCCGCCGCCGCCTTGAATACGGGCAGCCGGTAGGCTGACTCGTAGGCTTCGCGCGCATTGCGAATTTTCCCCAGACCTTCATAGGCAATTCCCAGGTAGTAGGCAACCTCGGGGTCGGAAGTGTCGCGTGCGTGAACCGGCTCAAGATAAGTCTGTGCTTCAGTGAAGCGCAGCAGACTCGCACACAAACGTCCTGCCGCTTTGCTCAGATCGAAGCTGTCAGGAAATTTTGCGAGCGCATCCTTGTACGTTTGCAGCGCCTGAAGAGACCTGCCATTCAACTCCTGCTCTTTTCCGAGTTGGATCCAGTCGTCCTCGGTCCGTTTGCTCGGCGCAGGAATGACATACGAAGACTGCGGTCCAACATGGATGTCACCGATCGGAGTCCAGTCATATTCGCCCTCGGTTTGTCGTAACAACATCGCGCCTTTGGAATCGAGAAGGGCGAAAGTGTATTTCTGTTGTGGATCGGCGTTCGCGATCTCATGCGACCACGTGCGCTCCGGAGCGAGATCAAGTTTTGTTTCGAAGACCTTCTTGTCTCGGGCGAAAATGAGCAGCGTTGCATCACGCTCAGGCTGGTTCACATTCAGGCCGATCACGAGAGAATTCGCGCGACGGTTCAAGTTGACCACGCCCGCAAGATTCGCCCTGGAGATTCCGCCGATGTCGCGGACCGGCATCCAGTATTCGGAGAAGCTGATTGTCCGCCTGGGCTCGAGGAATGCATAAGTTTCTTGATTACGGAATAGCCCAGCTTGAACTTCCACATAAGCACTGTTGTTATCGGAAAGTGCTTTGCGCCAATCGAGCCCATCCGCATCCGAACCCCACGACCAGATTTTCTTGGCCGGTAACTCGGCAAAATCGGCAAAGTGCACGGTTCCCGTATTCGTGTGCGGATTCCACACGCCCATGAAAGGTTCGCGGCTGCCGTGGACAAACAGCGAAACCGGTCCTTTGGTGTGATTCTTGACTATGCTGAGGTCATTGCCGTCGGCTTCGATTGGCCAGGGCTGTACTTCCCGAAATCCATGGCTGGCCGCGAAGCGCATGGGATATTGAATTCGCGAATCGTCCCACACCTGAACTCCGGCATTGTTCCACCAATAAAAACGATGCCGCACATCGCTTCGGTTATTGAGCGTGACTCGCTCTTCCAGCACCGTCGAACGCGGGCGAAGAATCAGTTCTACCGTCCATTGCATTCCATACACTCGATCGATATTGCCGACCTGGATGGAAGCGCTGCCATCTGCATTCTTTCCGAACGCAAAATCAACAGGCGAGGCCGTGACCCAGTTATGCGAAACCGGAAAATTGAACTCGATTCCAAAAGCCGCCCAGGCGCCGCGATAGGCGACTGCGGCTTTCTTAATGGAAGGATTTTCGTAAAAAATCGGCTTGCCGCTGACCTTGTCAGTGCAGCTGTACAAGTGCCCACCAATGTCGGGCAGTACTGAGCATTTCAAGTATTCGTTCTCAAGAAAAAGCGCGCGCCAGGCGTGATCAGTGCGGCGGTCGGTCAGATTGTGGCGCAGAGTGTATGGATAGTTGAAGCGGTTGTTTTCGTATTGATCGAAAGGAGGATTCGGATCTGGCTGGCCTTCCTCATAAGTCGGGAGCGTCATCGTACCTTGCCAGACCCGCACCTGGGCTGAGGCAGACGCTGAGGCAAGCAACAGAAAGGCGATCGACAAAAAGCGCTTCATATTGTGATGTGCAGCAGGCGCGCAGCGTTCTGGTTGTAAACCTTGTGCAGGATTGACTCCGGCAGCTCAATTCCATAGATCCGCCAGCGGCCCTGCGGCGGAACTTTCGCCGGAGCGTAATCAAAATATTCGTCGGCAGTTTCGAAAAAGCGGAAGTAGATCTCGTACAGCTGGTCGTTGAAGACCTGCTGGGGGAATTCGTCTCCGTGGGGAGTCGCATCGGTCCCAAACAGAATGCGGTCCTGATACTTTTCAAAAAACCTTCGCGATGTTCTAGGCTGCCGTCCCAGTTCTCCAACTCGAGCCGCGGTGTCGACGGTCATATTAGGAAAGCGGTCTAAGTTTTCAGAAACGTTGGCCAGGTTCTCGGAGAAGTTGCCTACGTGCAAAACGATGAACTGCGTCTTGGGGTGACGGGCGAAGACGCGGTTCCGGGCCTCAAGCAGTTCGGCATTACTCGGAAACTCATGATCGTAAAACGACCAATCAGGGTGGTTGTTGAGCTCCTCGTATCGTTCGTTGAACCGATCGGTGGGCGTGAAAAACGCAATCGGATCCGAAACGTGAATCGCGACCGGCATATTCAGCTGTCCGCAGGTGTCCCACATCGGATCGAATCGCGGGTCGTCGATTTTCACCAGCTTGCCTGACGTGATGTTTTCCCGCAGGTAGAGACCAAGTGTCTTCAGTATCTTTAGACCTCTGGCTCCCGCACGATGAGCTTGCTCGATAGCCTCTGCTTGAAGGCGCGGATAGTTGGGCTCAAGAAACTTAGAGTAGGAAGGCTCGGTGAAGGTGAAGAAGCGTCCGGGAAATGCTTTGTCATACTTGGTAACCGCTTCGACCAGGCCGTCATCGAACCCACCCGTCAGGTTCACCATGGCACGGACATTTTTTCGATCCATGACTGCAAGCAACTCTGCGGGATGCCCGAGATACTTGCGCTCAGGCGCTAATTCGATTCCGTTTTCGGACTTTGCGGAAACGGAGATGTGGGTATGTATATCCACTGCGGGGAATCGCGCTCGCTCAATATGAGTCTCCCGCACCTGGAGCATGCTTTTGGGCTCATAATCAGCCAACGCCAAACGTCCGGGAGACGAACTCTCCGGAGCACTTGATTGCGGAAGGGGAGTCGCGAATGCCTGGGTGCCGGCGTGGGCGGAGGCGCCGAGCGCCAACCCCAACCCGCGGAGCCACTGTCGTCGGTTGATCAATTGCCATCTCCTTGTGGATTGTCTATTCGGGCCGATGACCCGTCACCTGGAAAGTGCAAAGTAAAACTCTGCACCACCCGATTAATAACTCCGCTCTCCGACGGGGAATCGGGGCGCAACCCTTCGTGCATGGAGCGGAAGAATCCTAGGAGTTGCCCCACTACTACGTCAATTACTGGAGCACTGTCGTCACCGGTCTGAGCCAGCCCCGGACAGTCGATAACAACGTCATTGTCACGCAATACATCTGCTGGAACATCCTCGCCGACCACAATCTTCAGCAGGCCAAGGTTTTTCTGATCGAGCTCGCGCATCAAATCGCTCTCATAAGCTCTGACCGTCGGATCGGAAGACAAAAAGCAGATTACGATCGTATCCGGATGCACGTAGCTCATGGGGCCATGGCGCAGACCGAGATAGGTTTCAGACATTGTTCCAACCTTGCCGGCAGTCATCTCCAGCATCTTCAAGGCCGCTTCGCGAGCTGCACCAAACCGTGTGCCGGTCCCCAAAAATACTGCACGCTGAAAATTCAGGGTTGCAGCCTGCGCCAGGGTCCCGAAATGACCTTGGAGAAGTTTGCTGACTATTCCGCTTAGCTGTTGGCAGCGAGACTGGTAAATATCCGGTTTTTTGAGGAAGCTCAAAAACTGAGCCGCGATTACAAGATTGGTAAAACTGCTTGTCATTACCAGGCTGCGATCGTTGGTTCCGTCATCGAGAGCGACAACCCGCACGTCGGAGTGGCCACTGAAGCTTGTCGCCAATTTGCCGCTCGCGTTGCAGGTCAACACCAGGTGGCGTAGCTCGGGATCCAGGTCCAACAGCAGCGTCAGCGCGCCAACGCTCTCAGGACTGTCCCCCGACCGCGCCAATGAAACCACCAGGCCAGGTCTCTCAACGGGTAGAGCGTTAAGGCCGTGGGTAAGCAACACGCCGCCGCCGATTGCCAGAGTGTTTACTGAAAGCTGCTTCTGTAAAGCCAAGCGCACACAGTCGCCCGCATACTCCGAGCTGCCAGAACCCGTCAGCACCAGGTTTCTTATGCCCGCAACGCAAGATTGCAGGTCGGGCGCGAGTAGAGACATTTGCTCAGCGGTATGAATCCAGCTCGAAGGTTGCTGGAAGATTTCATGGAGCGTATGAAAATAACCGCGCCTGTGCTGCTCTTCCTCAGGCGCGCCGAGCAACCTGGCGGCTTCCGGCTGGCGCTCGCAGATATCGCGCAGCCAATCCGAAAAAGGAACTGTTCTACTGAACGTCACCCGAAAATCCCTTCGCGAATACTTGCACAGAACAACGGTCCGCAGCTCCAGAGCAGTAGCAGGCGCGAAATATTATTTTCCCGGCTGTAACTCCGGAGTCGCAATATCCAGCGGCTCATCTTTCCCGCTCACAGATCCGTGCCAAAGACTGCCGCCGAAAGTGGATACATAAATCTTGTTACGGTCCGCAGGATCGGGAATTGCCCGGTAGCCCCATTTGAAGTTGAAGCCCGGAATCCGCAACCAATGCTCTCCCCGGTCCTTCGATCGCCACGCCGACGATTCAAAGCCCGCAGCATACACGATGTTGGCGTCATGGGGATCGATCGTAACGTCGTAAACATGACGGTCGCGATCAAAAATTTGCTTCCAACTGCTTCCGCCGTCCGCAGAAAGATAGATGCCTCCGCCATCGCCGTGCGTTCCTGAAGCCCGTGCCCATGTGGAAAGATACACGCGTTGCGGGGATTCTGGGTCGACGGTTATCGCATTGGGACCATTCACATCTTTAGGAAGCGCAACCGCTTCCCAATGTTCAGCGCCATCTTTTGATCGATACAGTGCGCCGTCATTGGCATTTCCGATGCTCCCATCTTCGGAACGCCGCGCAATCACGACATAGAGGGTTCCATCCCCAGCCAACGCCAGACGCCAGGCAAAGGGCTGCTGCTGACTAATGCCCCGATTCTTTAGAGTCCAGCTTTTACCGCCGTCACTGCTTTTGTAAACTCCGCGTCCGAATCCAGCTACATACAAGATGCGGGCGTCCGGCGGGCTTTCGGGATCGAGCAGAATGTGGGTCGCGGCGGTTTCGTCCATGCCGGTGTTCGACTTCGTCCAGGTTTTTCCTCCGTCGTCACTGACGCAAACTCCGCCTTGGTATTCGGCAACGTCTTGATGCCTCCACATCTTTGGCCGAGGCAGATCGTGAGTGGCGCTATTCACGCTCCACACCCGGCCGCGAACTTTGGGATCAAACGCCAGCCAATACGTTGTATTCAGCCATTCCCCCGGCACACCTTTGGTGGAGCTCTGCCACGAGGCGCCGCGGTCTTCGCTACGAAACAGACCTATATCGGTGTAAGTCAGAAATTCCCGGTTAGAGTCGAAAGGATCGAAATGTATGCCATACACGTTGGTGACGTCGAGTCCGGTGCTCACCCATTCGCCTGAAGGTATTTTGCGCGAGTATGCAGCCCACCAGCTGGCGCCGCCGTCACTGGTCTTCATCGTGCGACCCAGGTCGGTTCCATAACAAAGATTGGGATCCTGATCAGCAACTCCCAGCTCCAGTGGATTTTCTCCCCACCCCACGCCGAAGCGTTCCGTGATCCAGGCGTCGTGGATATTCGGCGCTGCAGCGTCCGATTCCTTCCATACCAGCTGCCACGAATCTCCGGCGTTTTCGGTCTTAGCGACTCCAATCCAGGTTTTTCCATCCAGTGACAGGTCGCGATAAGAGACATATGCGACATCACCGTGCATGCGGCTGGTCGCCACCGCTCGCACTTTTCCTCCCGAACCTGGTAAAGAAGATTGCTGCCAGCTGGCGCCACCGTCCTTCGAACGAAAGATTCCGTTCTGTGACACGCCATAAATGATCGGCTGCGAAGCGGAAGTGAATCCTCCCGAGATATCCGTAAAGGTGACCGATTCTGGAGCAGAAAAGTTGCGCAATTCCGCGCCGCGCTTCATCGAGACAAAATGCTGGCCGGCGACAAATATCGTTCGAGACTCACGCGGAGAATGTGGATCGATCCAGATTCGGCGTGCCGGTTCGGGCAATGCATCTTGCCGCTGCCATGTCTCTCCTGAATCATGAGATGCGAACAGAGCTGCATGGCTCTTGTCACCGGCGACTGCGTACAGAACCTTAGAATTCTCGGGATCGATTGCCAGAGCGGCAATGGTCCCTAGAGGAT
>Ga0207665_10000557_pt1 | contig 25116 bp, 22 predicted proteins | sample LARL112metaG_FD_184351 | JGI IMG/M metagenome (GOLD analysis project Ga0207665, IMG submission 184351) | Corn, switchgrass and miscanthus rhizosphere microbial communities from Kellogg Biological Station, Michigan, USA - LAR L11-2 metaG... | ecosystem: Host-associated > Plants > Roots >... | reverse complement strand
CCCGGCCATTTCCTTTGTGGAGCAGCCGCCCACGTACAAGGAAGCGTTCGCGGTCCAGCGCTTCCAGTCGTCGCTGTCCGGGTTCGCCACCGTGTGGAACTTCCTGGCAGTGGTCGCGGTACTGTTCTGGGTCCTGTTCTACGTCATCCCCTAGGGAAGGAGTGGCTCGCCCGGAGGGCCTCATCGCCGGCCGGCGGCCGTGGTCGTCATGAACGTGGTTGTCTTGCACTGGTCGGCTAACGCCGCGGTCCTGGCCGTGGTAGCCGTGGCGGTCGCCGTGCACGCGCGCGGCCTGCGCGGCGTGGCCGTCGATGCGAGACGCCGGGGCGAGGGCACCCCGCGCGGCATCGGCTGGCAGGCGGCGGCCTTCTACGGCGGGCTGCTTGTGGTGCTCCTCGCCCTCCTTTCCCCGCTGGCGTACTGGTCGCACCTCTACATCTGGGTCCGGTCGCTGCAGGACATCCTGCTGGCGAACGTGGCCCCGGTGTTCCTGGTGCTCGGGGCGCCATGGCTCGTGCTGCGCCGCGGGCTGGCGTTCCCGCGGCCACCGGCCGGGGACGCCGGGCCGCGGGCCGGGGATGCCGCGCCGCGGCCGGCCGCCAGCCGGGCACGGCTGGCGGTGGGCACGGTCATCGCGTTCAACGTGGTCTGGTGCGGCTGGCACCTGCCGCCGCTGTACGACGGCGCGCTGCGGTACCCCGTCGTGTATGCCGCCGAGGTGGTGTCCTACCTTGGATTGGGCGTGGCGTTCTGGCTCGTGCTCATCGGCTCCGCGCCGCTGAGCCCGGTGCTGGCGCCGCTGCGCCGGGTGATGTTGCTGGCCGGCACGGTCGTCGTGGGCACGTTGCTCGGCATGGTGCTCGTGTTCGGTTACGGTGTGGCCTACCCCAGCTACCTCGGGGCAGGGCATCACGTGCTAAGCGTGGTGTATGACCAGCAGGCAGGCGGTGCGGTGCTGTGGGTGCTCGTGCTTCCCGTCTACGTCACCGCCGGTGTGGCCCTGCTCATCAGGTGGCTGAACGATGAGGAGACGGAAGCCTTGACGAGCGGCCTGGACCGGTTGCTCAAGCCGGCCAAGCCGGCCTGGCCGTCCCGGCCTGGCCTGAGATGAAGTCAATGCGTAGCTGGAGGCTGGAGTGCACGGATTGATCGCCTCGTCGCCGACGGGTGACTGGAGTTACGGCGGGGCCATCCTGACATTCGCGTTCCCCGTCACCTTGTTCATCGTGGTGGCCACGGCGCTGTACATCGTCTACACCAAGCCGCATCTGGTTCCCGGCCACCGGTATCAGTTGCAGTTGCGCCCGACGACCGCCACCGCGGTGCCCGAGACCGCGGCCCCGTCCCGGCCGGCCATGCCACCCGCGGTGGACACCAGCACGATCACCAGTGCCGAGCCACCGCCGACCGAGGGCTGAGGATTAGAGCGTGCCGGAAGTGTCCGCGGGCGCCCTGCCCGCGATGCCCATCGCGGGCCGCCGCAGCGTGAAGGCTATGGCGTCCTCGTTGTTCGCGCTGACCAAGCCGAGGATCATCGAGCTACTGCTGGTCACGACGATCCCCACCATGCTGCTCGCGGACCGTGGGCTGCCTTCGGTCCGGATCCTGCTGGTCACGCTGGCCGGCGGGGCCCTGGCCGCGGGCAGCGCGAACACGATCAACTGCTACATCGACCGCGATATCGACGCCGTGATGCGGCGCACCTCCCGCCGCCCGCTGGCGCGGCCCGCGCCGATGGCCGTGGTCAAGCCGTTCGAGGCGCTCATCTTCGGCATCGTCCTTGGCGCCGCCTCCACAGTGCTGCTCGGCACCCTGGTCAACTGGCTGTCCGCGATCCTGGCCGACGCCGCCATCTTGTTCTACGTCTTCGTCTACACGATCGGGCTGAAGCGGCGCACCGCGTCCAACATCGTGATCGGCGGCGCCGCGGGCTGCTTCCCCGTGCTGGTGGGCTGGTCGGCCGTGACCGGCACGGTGAGCCTGCCGGCGATCGTCTTGTTCGCGGTCATCTTCTTCTGGACGCCGCCGCACTTCTGGGCGCTGGCCATGAAGTTCCGCGACGACTACGCCGCGGCCAGCGTGCCGATGCTGCCGGTGGTCGCGCCCGCGACCGTGGTGGCCCGCAAGATCCTGATCTACTCCTACGTGATGGTCGCCTCGACCCTGGCGCTCGCGCCCTACGCCGGCTGGATTTACACGGTCTGCGCGGTCGGCCTCGGCGGCTGGTTCCTCGCCGAGGCGCACCGGCTGCACGCAAGGGTTAACAGCGCTGCCGCGCCGCTTCCGGCCCCCGCCACCGTGGCGGCCGCCGCCGGTGGAGCCGGGCGCGAGGTGGACGAAGGGACCTGCGCCGGGATCGCGCGCCCGAGCGCGAACCCCGCCTCGATGCGCCTGTTCCACCTGTCCATCGCCTACCTGACCCTGCTGTTCGCCGCCATCGCGGTCGTCTCACTCCTTCCCTGGGGCCGCTGGTAGGCGGTGGCCTCGCCGCACCTCTACCTCGCACCCGCCTGTACCAGGTCCAGCACCCGTCCGCGTGGGCGCGGTTGTCAGGACGAACCGCCGGCGGGAAGCCCGAAGGCGGCCGGGTGCAGCCAGCGGGCGATCGCCGTGACTGCCTCGGCGTTGCGCGGGCCCGGGGTGATCTCGTCGTAGGCCAGCGGGAGGAAGCAGCGGTTCCTGACCGCGGTGAGGTTGCGGGTGATCGGGCTGGTCTCCAGGAACTTCACCTTCTGGGCGGCGGTCGGCGTGCCGTAGTCGTTGATGATGATGCACTGCGGGTCCTTGCTGACGACCTGTTCCCAGGACACCGAGGTGAAGCTCTGCTTGAGGCCGGCGAAGATGTTGGTCCCGCCGCCCAGGGCGATCAGGGCCGTCGGGATGGCCAGGCCCGCGCCGGCGAACGGGGAGGCCTGGCCGCTGTCGTAGTCGAACACGGTGACCGGCCCTAGCCCGGCCACCTTGGCGCGCGCGGCGGCCACCTGGCGCTGCATCGCGGCGATGACCTGCTGGGCCTTGGCGCGGACGTTGAAGATCTCGCCGAGGTTGCGCAGGTCGGTGTAGGTGTCGTTGATGCTGACCGAGCCGACGCCCTTTTGGACGCGCGCGCAGGACTCGGTCAGGACCAGCGTCTTGATGCCGAACTGGGCCAGGCCCGCCGGGGTGAGGCTGGTTCCCTCCTGCAGGCCGTAGTCCCACCCGGCGAACAGGAAGTCGGGGTGCAGGGCGACGAGTTCCTCGCGGGTGAAGTAGTCGGGCGACACCTGGCGTACCTTGCGGAAGCCGGCCAGGTACGAGGCGGGGACCTGCTGATGGGCCGGCAGGTCCCCGGTGACGCCGAAGGTTCCGGCCATCCGGGACTCCAGCCCGAGCGCGAGCATGTCCTCGGTGGCGTTGATGTCGTTGGACACGGCCCGCGCCGGGGCCCGGTCGTAGGTGACCGGCACCCCGCAACTGGTCACCGTGACCGGATAGTGGGCTTGCGGCTTGGGCGAGGACGTGGCCGTGGGCGGGTCGGCGGAACCGCAGGCGGCGAGGGCGGTGCAGGCCGCGAGCAGCGCCGCTGCGGGCATGGCGATGCGCGGGGCGCGGCGGGGGAATGGGGGAGGCGGCGAGAACCGCACGGTGGCTCCTCTCAGTCGCCGGTAGCGTCCGGCGGGTCCGGGGCAGGTGAGGCTTGCGGGGCGGGCTGATCCGGCTGGCGGGTGCGCCGCGGGATCAGGTGCGGGGTGCCGGTCTCGGGGTGGGCGATGACCAGCACCTCCGTGCCGTAGGCGGCGCGCACGGTGGCGGCGGTGAGCACCTGTTCCGGGGGCCCGCCGGTGACGAGCCGCCCGCCGGCGATCAGGTGCACCGTGTCGCAGAACAGCGCGGCCAGGCTGAGGTCGTGGATCGCGGCCAGGACCGTGACGCCGAGGCCGGCCACGAGTTCGAGGATCTCGACCTGGTAGCGGATGTCGAGGTGGCTGGTCGGCTCGTCCAGGATCAGGTGATCGGCGCCCTGGGCGAGCGCCTGGGCGATCAGGACCCGCTGTTTCTCGCCACCGGACAGGGTGTTGAACCCGCGATGGGCCAGGTGCTGGCAGCCGACGCGCTCGATGGCCTGCGCGGCGGCCGCGCGGTCGGTGTCGTCGTCGCGGTCGAAGGGCCGCTTGTGCGGGGTCCGGCCGATCATGACCAGCTCGGCGACGGTGAAGTCAAACTCGAGGGTGAACTCCTGGGCAACCACCGCGATCCGCCGGGCCGCGTCCCGGGGCCGCAGCGCCAGCAGGTCCTGCCCGTCCACGAGCACCCGGCCGGCCGCGGGCCGGTGGGCCCGGTAGATGGCCTTGAGGATGGTGGACTTCCCGCTGCCGTTCGGCCCGAGCAGCCCGGCGAACGTCCCGTCGGGGACGCTGAAGCCGATCCCGCTGACGATTCGCCGGCCAGCGATGTCGACGCGCAGGTCGCGCAGTTCCAGGCTCATCCTGCCGCCCCGTACAGGTAGGGACGGCGCCGGATGAGCACGATCAGCAGCGGCGCGCCGATGAACGCGGTGATCACGCCGATCGGCATTTCCTGCGGCGCCACGATCACCCGGGCGAGCAGGTCACCGAGCACCATGAACGCCGCGCCGAACAGCATCCCGGCCGGCAGCACCCGGCGGTGTTCCGAACCGACCATCAGGCGGACGATGTGCGGGACCACCAGGCCCACGAACCCGATCACGCCGCTGACCGCGACCGCGACCCCGGCCATCAGCGAGGTCACGATGAACAGGTCACGGTGCAGCCGGTGCAGGTCCACCCCGAGCGCGGCCGCCGGCCCCGCGCCCAGGGCCAGCGCGTTCAGCGACCGGCCATGGGCGAGCAGGTAGGCCATGCCGGCGGCGAGCACGATCGCCGGTATCGGCAACTGCTGCCAGGTGGCCAGGCCGAACGAGCCGAGCAGCCAGAACAGCACGGCCTGGGTGGCCTGCGGGTTGCCGCGGAAGATCAGGAAGCTGGTCACCGACTCGAAAAGCGCCGACAGCACCACCCCGCACAAGATCAGCTGGGTCGGCGACAGCGCCCGCCCCTGGCGCGAGACCAGGAACACCGCGCCCATCGCGCCCAGGGCCCCCAGCACGCTGCCCGCCGAAATCGCCCACGCGCCGAGCGAGGCGAACGCGCCGAACAACAGCACGGAGGTCGCGCCGACGCTGGCACCCGAGGACACGCCGAGCAGGAACGGGTCGGCGAGGGAATTGCGCACCAGCACCTGGACCACGGTCCCGGCGGTGGCCAGCGTCGCCCCCACGAGCGCGGCCAGCAGCACCCGCGGCAGCCGGATCTCCCAGATGATCGCGTCGGCCACGCTGTAGCGGGGATGACCGGCCAGATGGTCCGCGATCACCTGCAGCGCCGCCCGCGGGCTGACCGGCACCGAGCCGATCGCCACACCCAGAACCATGCTCACCAGCAGCAGCGCGGTACACGCCAGCAGCACGACGGGCAGGGAGAGGCGGCGCGATGGTGCTTGCGGCGGACCTGGACGCACCCTACGCACGCCCTTCCATCGAGGGCCATGTCGTCGGCACAGCACAGGCGACCGGGCTCGCCCCCGAAGGGGACCACCGTTGCGGGACAGCGCCGGGATCTCACCGGACTTCGCTAGAACTGCACCACCGCGATCTTCGGCCGCGGCAGCGCCACGCTAAAGGCGCAGATGGACCGGCGTCAAGCACCCGCGCCGGGCTGTCCTGGGGCTGGAGGCCGGTCCGGAGCCGGAAGCTGGTCCGGGGCGGCGGGGAGGCGGACGACGGCGCGCAGGCCGGGGGCGGCGCCTTCCAGGTGCGCCGAGCCGCCGTGGGTGCGGGCGATGGCCCGCACGATGGCCAGGCCGAGCCCGGCACCGCCGGTCTCGGTCTCGTCCCGGCTGCGGGCGTCGTCGAGCCGGACGAAGCGGTCGAAGGCACGCTCGCGGTCGGCCGACGGGATGCCCGGGCCGTCGTCCGACACGGTCAGCACGGCCTCCCCGGCCTCGCGCCGCGCGGTCACCTCGACCCCGGACTTGGCGTACCGCAGCGCATTGTCGATCAGGTTCCGCAGCAGCCGCCGCAGCCCTTCCTCGTCGCCGGTGACGACGCACGGGCCGGTGGCTGTTGCCGTCACCGGCACCCGGCCGCCGGTGCTGCGCTCGGCCTCCTCGGTGATCAGGGCGGTAAGGTCCACGGGCCTGCCCGCGCCCGTCCGCGGCTGGTATTCGTCCAGCCTGGCCAGCACCAGCAGGTCCTCGGCGAGCCTGGACAACCGCAGGGTGTCGGCGAGCACGTCGCGTCCCGTCTGGTCCCAGTCCTGCTGCTCCGGGTGGTCCAGCGCCACTTCGAGCTGGGCGCGGATGCTCGCGATCGGGCTGCGCAGTTCATGCGCGGTGTCCGAGACCAGGCTGCGCTGCCGCCGCCCAGCGGCGTCCAGGCGCGCCAGCATGTCGTTCAGTGTGATCGCCAGCGTGCGGACCTCGTCGCGTGCCTCGGGCACCGGCAGTTCCGTGGCCTTGCCGGTAGCGGTGACCATCTGGGCGCCGCGGCGCAGGGCGGCGATGGGGCGCAGCGTGGAGCCGACCACCAGCCAGGTGGCACCGGCGAGCAGCAGCAACAGCAACGGCGTGCCCACGAGCAGGGCCCGGCTCAGCGCCGTCATGCTGTCCCTGACCTCGGTGTACGCGGCGGCGGAGAGCACGATCTGGCCGCCGTCTGCCGGGACCGCCACCACGCGCATCAGGTAGGGGATGCCGAACGGGCGCCCGTCGAGCTGCACCGCGCGGCCGGTCCGGGCCAGGGTGGCCGCCTGGGCCGGGGGCAACAGCGGGACCAGCCGGTCCGCGCCCGGCGAGGCGTTCACGATCCGGCCGTCCGGGCCGAGCACTTGGACGGTGAGCGTGCCGGCCACCACCACCGGGTCGGGGGGCGGCTGGTTCCCGTTGATCAGCGCGACCACTTCCTGCCCGCCCTGCCGTGCGGTGTTGTCCACCTCCCGGGTCAGGGTGGCCTGGAGCGTGCCGCGCAGCAGCATCGCACCGGCCACCAGGGCCACCGCGAGGCCCACCGTGGTGGCCATGGTCACCCTGGCCCGCAGGCTCCGCCGGCGCCACCACTTGGGCACGGAGAAGGTCACGGTCCGATCATCTCCCGCCCGGCCGCTGCCGCGCCGCTCGCCGCCGCACCGCCCGACGCCCCACCGCCGCCCGCCGGGCGTTATCCGCCGTCGGCGGCGAGACGGTAGCCGGCCCCGCGGACCGTCTGCAGCGCGCGCCGGCCGAACGGGGTGTCGATCTTGCGGCGCAGGTAGCCGGCGTAGACCTCGACCACGTTCGGGTCCACCGAGGTGTAGGCGTCCCAGACGTGCTCGAGCAGCGAGGTCTTGGAGACCACCTGCCCGGCCTGGCGCATCAGGTACTCCAGCAGGGCGAACTCCCGCGGGGTCAGGTCGATGAGCGTCTCGCCGCGGCGGACCTGCCTGGTCCCCGGGTCCAGGGTGAGGTCTCCGGCCCGCAACTGGACCGGCCGCGGCTGCGTGCCGCGCCGGAGCAGGGCCCGCAGCCTGGCCGCGAGCACCACGTAGGAGAAGGGCTTGGTGAGGTAGTCGTCCGCGCCCAGGTCCAGCCCGTCGGCCTGGTCGTACTCCCCGTCCTTGGCGGACAGGATCAGGATCGGGACCCAGTTCTCCTCGGCCCGTAGCTGGCGGCAGATCCGGTACCCGGAGATCTTCGGCAGCATCAGGTCCAGGACCAGCGCGTCGTAGGCGCCCTCCCTGGCCAGGTGCAGGCCGTCCTCGCCGTCGTGGGCCAGGTCCACCGCGAAACCCTCAGCCTGCAGCCCGCGCCGCACCGCGGCGGCCAGCCGCCGTTCATCCTCCACCACGAGCACACGCATGCTTCCGGCTCCCCGTTGCCCGATTTGCCGCATGGCCTTTGCTCACAGGGATACCACAGCGGCGCCGTGCACAATGAATGGCGGGACTCCCGGCGGCACACCGCCGCCGGAACCCGGCCAGCTTGGCGAGGAGTGAGATTCATGGCGGCGATCCCGAAGTTCTCCCGGCGGGGCCGTTGGGTCGTGCCGACGGCCGTGGTGGCCGTGGTCGTGGGAGTCGGCATAGCCTCCGCCATCACGGTCGCGCAGGCCGCACCGGCGCTGCCGCCGCGCACGCCCGCGCAACTGCTCGCCGCCGTCGCCAGTGACCACAGCACGATCCCGCCGCTGACCGGCACGGTGGTCGAGACCGCCGTGCTGGGCATCCCGCAGCTTCCGGGGGGCGAGAACCCGAATTCGATCACCTCGCTGCTGGCCGGGTCGCACACGCTGAAGATCTGGTACGGCGGGCCACGGAAGCTGCGCCTCGCCGTCCCGGTGCAGATGGGCGAGACCGACCTGGTCCGCAACGGGACCACCGCGTGGCTGTGGCAGAGCCAGTCGGACTCGGTCACCAGGTATGTGCTCCCGGCCGGGCACGGCGACCACGCCAGGGAACCGGTCATGCCGAAGACCCCGCTCACCCCGCAGCAGGCCGCGCAGCAGGTGCTGAAGTTCGCTGGCCGCAGCACGCGGGTGACCACCGAGGCCAACGTGACGGTGGCCGGGCGGGCCGCCTACCAGCTCGTTCTGGCGCCGAAGGCCAGCGGCTCACAGGTCGCCAGGATCACGATCGCGCTGGACGCGCAGCACCTGTCCGTGCCGCTGCGGGTGCAGGTGTTCGCCAAGGGGACGGCCGCCCCGGTGTTCCAGGTCGGCTACACGTCGATCTCGTTCGTCACCCCCGCGGCCAGCAACTTCACCTTCACCCCGCCGCCCGGGGCGAAGGTGCACACGGAGACGCTGGGAGGCCTGCCGAACGGCTGGTCCGGCTACGCGCCCGGCCAGAAGCAACGGGGCATGGCGTCAGGGGGCCAGGTCATCGGCAAGGACTGGACCACGGTGCTGGTCCTGCCTGCGGCCGACGTGCTTCCCGGCGGCGGGCTTTCGCAGGTGGCCGGCGCGGGCAGTGCCGCCGGGGTGGCGGGCCAGGCGGCCCGCTCGGCGTCCGGCGGCGGCGGCGCCATCAGTGGCCCGGCGATGCTCAGCGCGCTGACACTCGCGGCGCACCCGGTGCACGGTGCCTGGGGGAGCGGCAAGCTGCTGCACACTAGCCTGGTCTCCATGCTCATCACCAACGGTCACGTGCTGATCGGCGCGGTCACGCCGTCGGTCCTTTACGCCGACGTCGCCCAGGTCAAGTGAGCGCTGGCCTGGAGACATCCGCGGACAAGCCGGCGCAGGGCACCCCCGCCCCGCGCGGCGACCCAGGTGATCAGGGGGCCACGGCCCAGGCCGCCGTGGTCACCCATGGGCTGACCAAGCGGTTCCGTGGCGGCCAGCTTGCCGTGGACGGGCTGGACATGGTGGTGCCGCGCGGCTCGGTCTACGGGTTCCTCGGGCCGAACGGATCCGGCAAGACCACCACGATCAGGATGCTGCTGGGCCTGGTCTTCCCGACCAGCGGCAGCCACGAGCTGCTGGCCACCCCGATGCCCGCCGGGGCGGCGCGGGTGCTGCCCCGGGTCGGCTCGCTGGTCGAGGGTCCCGCCTTCTATACGCAGCTTTCCGGCCGGGCGAATCTGGCCAGGATCGACGCCGTGGACGCGACCGCCGACCCGGCCACCACCGACACCAGGGTCACGGCCGCGCTGGAACGGGTCGGCCTGCTGGCCGCCGCGAAGAAGCACTACCGGGCCTACTCGCTGGGCATGAAGCAGCGCCTGGCCATCGCGGCGAGCCTGCTCCAGCCCCGGGAGCTGATCGTCCTGGACGAGCCGACCAACGGCCTGGACCCACAGGGCACCAGGGAGGTGCGCGCCCTCATCAGGGAGATCGCCAACGACGGGGTCACCGTCCTGGTGTCCTCCCACCTGCTGGCCGAGGTGGAGCAGATCTGCACCCATGTCGGGGTGATGCGCACCGGCCGGCTGGTCTTCCAGGGCACCCTGGAGGCGATGCGGGCCCGCGGCGCCGCCCGGGTCCAGGTGCGGACCACCGAGCCCGGCCAGGCGGCGGAGTTGCTCACCAAGCTCGGGCTTACCGACATCCAGTCGGCCGACGGCGAGGTCAGCGCGCAGATCGGCGACTACGTGCCCGAGGTGCTGTGCCGGGAGCTTGTCCTGGCCGGGATACCGGTGGCCGGCTTCGACACGCCACGCCCCAGCCTGGAGGACCTGTTCGTGGAACTGACCGGTGAGGGCTTCGATGTCGACGGCTGACGTGGCACCGGCCCCGGTGCAGCCCGGCCGTGTGCTCCCGGTGCGGCGCGGCATCGTGCGGCCGTGGCTGCGCCTGCTCCGCTCCGAACTTGGGCTGATGTTCCGGCGGTGGCGCAACCGGGCCCTGCTCGCCGTCGTCGTGGCGATCCCGATCCTGCTCGGGTCCGCGCTGCGGGTGGCCGTGCCCCGGGGGGGTGAGGGCGACGGCGGCAACGGGCCGGGTGCCGCCTTCCTCTCCCAGGTCGCCGGCAACGGGGTGTTCCTGTCGTTCCTGGCGCTCACCATCATGCTGACCCTGGTGCTGCCGCTGGTGGTGGCGGTGGTCTCCGGTGAGTCGCTGGCCGGGGAGGCGAACACGGGCACCCTGCGCTACCTGCTGGTCGTGCCGTCCGGCCGGGGCAGGCTGCTCAGCGCCAAATACGTGGCGGTGGTGCTGTTCGCCCTGGTCGCCTGCCTGCTCGTAGCCGCCTCGGCACTGATCATGGGAGTGGCGCTGTTCCCGGTCGGCCCGGTCACGCTGCTGTCCGGCACCACCGTGCCGTTGTCGGAAGGGCTGCTGCGCCTGCTGTTCGTGGTTCTTTTCGTTACGGCGGCCATGGCCATGCTCAGCGCGATCGGACTGGCCATCTCCAGCCTGACCGAGCACCCGATCGCGGCGATCGCCGCCATCATGATCCTCGCGGTGTCCAGTGAGGTGGCCGACAACATCCCCCAGTTCGCGGCCATCGGGCCGTACCTGCCCACGCACTGGTGGCTGTCGTTCGACTCGATCCTCCGCATGCCGATCGACGCCACGGAACTGACGCACGGGCTGCTGTCGTTCGCCGTGTACATCGTGATCTTCGGGTCGATCGCCTGGGCCAGATTCACCTCGGCCGACATCACCAGCTAATTCCCCGAAGTCAGGCTTTGGCCCTTCGGGTTGCGCGGCCGACCGGACTTGGGGCCGGAAAAGCGAATCCAGCCGCGGCACCTGGGCCGACATCGGGATCGCGACGGCCGTGGCGGCGGGGATGCTTGTGATTGCCGTGGCCGGGATCTGGCTCACCGCCCGGACCCAGGTCGGCATGGCCGCCGTGCAGTACGCGATCCTGATCGGCTTCGCGGTCGCCGGCCTGACAGCGGTGCTGCACCACCGGCCCGGGACCGTCCCCCTCACCCGGGCCTGGTTCAGCCTGCCCGGGATCAACGGCCACGGCAGCCTGGCGGCGGGACTGCTGCTCGCGGTGTTCGTCTACAGCGGCTGGGAGGGCACGCTGTACGTCAACGAGGAGGTCAAGCACCGCCGGATCAACCCCGGCCGGGCGGCCATCATCGCGGTGGCCATCCTCACCGTGATCTACGCCCTGGTGGTGATGGGCCTGCAAGGCGTGGTGCCCGCGGCCCAGCTCCGGGCACATTCGACCACCGCGCTCATCTACACGCAACAGCGCTCGGCGGGCCCGGGGCGGCGAAGGTGATGGCGCTGTGCCTCGCGCTGTCGGTGATCGCCGCCACGGGCACCAACATCGTGCTCACCGCGCGGATCATCTACGGCATGGCCAGTTACCGCACTCTGCCCGGGAGGCTTGCCAGCGTGTCGCGCCGGTTTGCCACCCCGGTGCCCGCCAGCGTCGTGACCGGCGTGGTGCTGGGGCTGATCTTGATGCTCGTCGCCCGGCTCGGCCTGCGGTCGCCGTTTTTCAGTATGCCGCGCGAGAGCGATCAGCCCTTGAGGCCGGGGAAGTCTTCCTCCCAGAACTCGGTGACACCACGCGGGCCGGGAGCCGCCTCGCCGCCGTGACGGGCGGTCTCCTGCCCCCGCAGCTCCACCCGGCGGATCTTGCCGGAGATCGTCTTGGGCAGGTCGGAGAACTCCAGCCGGCGTACTCGCTTGTACGGGGCAAGCCGCGCCCGGGTGTAGGTGAAGATCGCCAGGGCCGTCTCGCCGGAGGGCTCGGCACCGGCCGCCAGCGTGACGTACGCCTTGGGCACCGCCAGCCTCAGCGGATCGGGTGAGGGCACCACGGCGGCCTCCGCGACGGCCTCGTGCTCGATCAGCACGCTTTCCAGCTCGAACGGGGAGATGCGGTAGTCCGAGGCCTTAAAAACGTCGTCGGTGCGTCCGACGTAGGTGAGGTAGCCGTCGCCGTCCCGGGAGGCGACGTCACCGGTGTGGTAGAACCCGCCGCGCATCGCCGCCTCGGCCCGCTCCGGGTCGCCCCGGTACCCGGTCATCAGGCCGAGCGGGCGGCGGGACAGGTCCAGGCAGAGTTCGCCTTCCTCGGCGGTCTCGCCGGTGATCGGATCGAGCAGCGCCACCGTGTACCCGGGCAGCGCCCGGCCCATCGAGCCCAGCTTCAGCGGCTGGCCGGGAGTGTTCCCCACCTGCGCGGTGGTCTCGGTCTGGCCGTACCCGTCGCGGACGGTAATGCCCCATGCCTCGCGGACCCGCTCGATGACCTCCGGGTTGAGCGGCTCGCCCGCGGCGACGCACTCGCGCAGCGTGCTCACGTCGGCGGCGCTCAGGTCGGACTGGATCAGCATCCGCCACACCGTGGGCGGCGCGCAGAACGTGGTCACCCCCTGCTCGCCGAACGACCGGAGCAGCAGGTCCGCGGAGAATCGTTCGTAGCCGAGGATCAGAATGGTCGCCTCGGCGTTCCACGGTGCGAACACGTTGCTCCAGGCGTGCTTCGCCCAGCCGGGGGAGGAGATGTTCAGGTGGACGTCCCCCGGCTGCAGCCCGATCCAGTACACCGTGGACAGGTGGCCGACCGGATACGACACCTGGGTGTGCTCCACCAGCTTGGGCTGTGCGGTCGTGCCAGAGGTGAAGTAGAGCAGCAGCGGATCGCTGGCCTTGGTCGGCCCGTCGGCGGCGAACTCGGTGCTGGCCAGGTAGGAATCGGCATAGCCGTGCCAGCCAGCCGGGGTGGCCGATGCGCCCGCCCCGGCGGCGACGGCGACGCGGGTCCAGTCCCCGCCGAGCCCGGCGAACCTCGCGGCGAGCCCTTCCTCGGTCACCACGTGCCGGACCTCGCCGCGGTCGATGCGGTCGGCCAGGTCGTCGGGGCTGAGCAGGGTGCTGGCCGGGATGATCACCACGCCGAGCTTGATCGCGGCGAGGATGACCTCCCAGAGCGGCGCGATGTTGCCGAGCATGAGCAGCAACCGGTCGCCGCGCCGGGCGCCGAGGGAGCGCAGCCAGTTGGCCACCTGGTTCGACCTGGCCGCCAGTTCGCCGTAGGTCAGCGTGGTGGTGCCGTCCTCGTTGACCACCCGCAGCCCTTCCTGGCCGGGGTGTTCCGCCGCGATGACGTCGAACCAGTCCAGCGCCCAGTTGAACTCGTCAAGCTCCGGCCAGGCGAACTCGCGGATGGCCGCGTCGTAGTCCTCGCGGTTGCGGAGCAGCAGGTCTCGGGCGGCCCGGAAGGTGGCCGTTGCTGGAGTCGGTTGTGTCATGGATTTCATCGTTGCAGGTACGGGGGGCAGCCGGAAGGGCCGGGTGGTCTACCGGCTGCGGCGCAACTCCTCGCGGATCCGCATGCGAAGCTCGGCGGCGTTCCAGGAGGTGATCAGCAGGGTTCCACGGCTGGCGAACAGGCGTCTTGCGTCCGGCCCGGCTCCAGCGCTGGCCCAGACCGAGCCGAACGTGAAGCCAGAACCCTCGAACTCCTTGCGGAGGTCGGCCAGGTCGCTGCTCATCGCCTCGTCATTCATCGCCTTGACCCGCGCTCTCGCTCGGCGGCCTCGATTTCCCGGCGTAAGCCGTCCGTGGTGGCCGAGCGGACCACCATCGGGGGAGAGGAGTTAGGCCGACGGGCGTACAGGAGGCCAGCGATGGCCCCCTCCCACGCGTGCCAGGGCGCCAGATCATGGCCGATGGCCGCCAAGGCGGCGCGGCGCTCGTCCGGGTCCGCTTGGTCCGATGATGTCGGCACAGGTGACTCTCCTCCTGGGAGGGTGATCCCGCACGGAGCGGGCGCGTTCGCTTCCGCCTTCGGCTATATTACATGCAGTTCACTGCGGTATATAGCAGTTGACCACAGTCAAAAGCCGCAGGTCACGGTCATCTACCGTTGACTTCGTGATCGACAGGGAGTCCGTGGTGCCACCGTGGCGGCAACTCGCGGATCTGCTCAGGGAGCGGATCGAGAGCGGCCAGTACAGGCCTGGTGCGCGGATTCCTTCTGCCGCGTCGCTTGCCCAGGAGTTTGAACTTGCACCCGTAACTGTGCGGAAGGCCATCGTGCAGCTTCAGGACGAAGGGCTGCTTGTCTCTCAAGTGGGGTGGGGCACCTACGTGGCCGGAAAGTCCTCAAGTTCATGATGTGACCTACACGCGAAAGGGCTGGCCGAGGTTCGCGTGTTGCCCGGCGGCGGGCGTCGGTAGCGCGCGGTAGCGTTCCGGTGTGCGGACCGGCGAGAAGCAGCGCCCAACCGAGGCGGCAAGCCCGGCCCGGGAGGACGCCGGGTCCGGGGTGACCACGCTGCTCGCCGCGGCTGTCGAGGCGATCGGCGGCACGGAGCGCACCGGCCAGGTCGCGATGGCGCAGGCGGTGCAGCGGTCGATCGACACCGGCGAGCACCTGGCGGTTCAGGCCGGTACCGGGACCGGCAAGTCGCTGGCCTACCTGGTGCCCGCGGTGGCCCATGCCATGGCCACCGGCTCCAGCGTGGTGGTGGCGACCGCGACGATCGCGTTGCAGCGCCAGTTGATCGACCGTGACCTGCCCCGCCTCGCCGCGGCCCTGGAACCGCTGTTCGACCGCCCCCCGACGTTCGCGATACTCAAGGGCCGCGGCAACTACCTGTGCCGGTACCGGCTGAACGGCGGGGCGCCGGAGGAGCCGGGGGAGACCCTGTTCGATCCCGCGGCCGTGTCCGCGGTGGGCCGGCAGGTACAGCGGCTGCACGAGTGGGCGGCGGGCACGCAGACCGGCGACCGCGACGAACTGGTGCCCGGGGTCGAGGACCGGGCCTGGCGGCAGGTCGCGATCAGCGCCAAGGAATGCATCGGCGCCGCCCGCTGCCCGAATGGCGGGGAATGCTTCGCTGAGCGAGCCCGCGAGCAAGCCGGGATGGTGGACATCGTGGTCACCAACCACGCCCTGCTCGCGATCGACGCGCTGGAGGATTTCATCGTGCTGCCCGAGCACGACGTGGTCGTCATCGACGAGGCGCACGACCTGGTCTCCCGGGTCACCACGGCGGCGTCGCGGGAACTGTCGGCCCCCGGCGCCGAGGCCGCCGCCCGCCGCACCGCGCGGATCCTCACCGGGGAGGGTCAGCAGGCCGGCGACGTACTTGACCAGCTACGGGAGGCGGCCGAGGGCCTGGGCCGGGTGCTACCCGAGGTCAGCCCCGGCCGCATGGACATTCTGTCCGAGCCGCTGGCGACGGCGCTGACCGCGCTGCGCGCCGCCGCTACCTCGTGTGCCGCACGGGTGCGCGCCGTCGGCAAGGAAATCTCTGATGATGCAGAACGATTGGCCCAGGGCCGGGCTGCACTCGCCACGCTGAGCGATGTCGCCGAAACCTCCGAGCGGATCCTGGGTGCGTTCGGCGACGACGTCGCTGCCCGGCCGGACGTGGTGTGGATGGACCGGGCCGGTGTGGACGAGCGGCAGCGGCCGCCGACCTTGCACGTGGCTCCGTTGCAGGTGGGCGGGCTGCTGGCGGAACGGGTCTTCCGCCGCAGGACCGTGGTGCTCACGTCGGCGACGCTCGCGGTCGGCGGGTCGTTCGAGCCGCTGGCGCGCCAGTGGGGACTGCCGCTGGGGGATCAGGATGACAACCAGTCCACCCCGGACGGCACTGGCCGCGCGGGCCCAGCCACCGATGACGCCACCGGCGGGGGCCCGGCTACCGATAACGGGGCCGGGCGCGACACGGCCGGTGACGACGCGGGCCCGGATGACCCGGCCAGAGACGGCGCGGCCCGTGGCGACCCGGCCGTAGACCGCGCGACTGACACGGACAGGGACCGCAGCGGCGCGGCCCTGGCCGACGGCGCCGCGGTCAGGCACGGGCTGGCCTGGTCCGGGCGGGACGTCGGCTCGCCATTCGACCATCCGCGCAGCGGCATCCTCTACGTCGCGCGCCACCTCCCCCCGCCCGGCAGGGACGGGCTCCCGCCGTCCTATCTCACCGAGATCCGCGAGCTCATCGAGGCCGCGGGCGGCCGCACGCTCGGGCTGTTCTCGTCGATGCGGGCGGCGCGGCAGGCCACTGAGGAACTCCGCGACGTGCTCGGCCACCCCCTGCTGTGCCAGGGCGATGACGCCACCGCGCAGCTCATCAGGCAGTTCGCCGAGGACGAGGCAACCTGCCTGTTCGGCACGCTGTCCCTGTGGCAAGGCGTGGACGTGCCAGGGCCCGCACTGCAGCTTGTGGTGATCGACAGGATCCCGTTCCCCCGGCCCGACGATCCACTTGCCTCGGCCCGGCAGCGGGCGGTGGCCGCGCGCGGCGGCAACGGGTTCATGACCGTGGCGGCAGCACACGCAGGCCTGCTGCTCGCCCAAGGCGCGGGCAGGCTGCTGCGCACAATGGAGGACAAAGGGATGGTCGCCGTCCTTGACCCGCGCCTGGCCACCGCGCGCTACAGCGGCTTCCTCCGGGCATCCCTCCCCCCCTTCTGGGCCACCACCGACCCCGAGGTCGCCCGCGCCGCCCTCCGCCGCCTCTCCGCCGCCCGCACCCCCTAGCTGTGCGCTTTCCGCAAGCTTCGCGTCGGACCACCCCTTTCGGGCAGACTGGCCTTGTGGATCAGTTACGGCCGGGACTGGTCCTCGGCTACCGGTTCCGGCTCGTCGGGCCGGTCGGGGGCGGAGGGCCGGGCAGCGTGTGGCGCGCGGTGGACGAAACGTCCGGCCGCGATGTTGCTGTGAAGGCCCTGCGCGCACGGTCCGCCGACGGCGACCGGCCGGGTTTCGGACTCGCTTTCGCGACCGTGGCCGCGCTGTCCAACCCGGGCATTGCCCGGGTCCACGACTACGGCGAGGAACCTGCCGCCGATGGCCGACCCGCGATCCTCTACCTGGTCAGAGACCTAGTGCCCGGTCCCACGCTGGAGGAGCGCCTCGCCGATGGCTCGCTCCCGGCCGCCGAGGCGCTGCGGTTCGTGGCTGCCGTAGCCGACGCGCTTGCCACCGCGCACGGCGCCGGGATTGTTCACGGCAACCTCGTGCCGTCGAACGTCATCGACGGGCCCGCCGGGGTGAAGGTCACCGACTTCGGCCTGGCCGCGCTGCGCGACCGGCCGCCGGACGAGCGCCTGCAGAGCGTGCTGTCCTATGCGGCCCCGGAACGCCTCAGCGGCGGGCCCGCCACCATGGCCTCCGACATGTATTCGCTGGGCGTGCTTTTCGTCGCCTGCCTCAGCGGCATCGCCGCCGCGGGGACATCCGGCTCCCCGCCGGTCACCGATCCGGCCGCCGACCCGGTGACGCCGGCCCTGGCCGCGCTCTGGGCGGCCTGCCTGGGCGCCAGCCCGCGGGAAAGGCCCAGCGCGGCGCACGTGGCCTTCATGTCCCGTCAGGCCCTCGCCGCTCGGCCGGCCCCCGCAGCCCGCGTCGCCGAAGACAAAGCGCCGGACACCAACCTGGCAGAGCCGGACGTGGGCACCGCTGCTGCGAGTCCGGCGCGGGACGGTGTGACCGGCGAGCGCGCCGCCCCGGTGCCGGTAGGCCACTGGGTGCCGGATGGCGTCCGGGGGGACGGATCCGGCCACGAGGGCCGGTCCGGCGACGGGAGCCGGTCCGACCGTGGAAGCCGCTCCGGCGACGGGGACCGGTCTGGCCACGGGAGCCGCTCCGGGCGCAGGGACCGCTCCGATCGCGGGGACCGGCCCGATCGCGGGCCTGACCGCGGACGCCTCGGGGGGACCGGCCCCGGATCCCGCCGCACCCCCCGGGATCGCCTCGGCCTGGCCGGCCGCGGCCGGGCCAGGCTGGTCGTCTTCGGCGCGGCGGGCGCGGCCGGGGTGGCCGTGGCCGCTGTGGTGCTGACCCAGTTCCTCACCTCACCCGCAGCCCAGACCACGGGCGCCGCCGCCACGCCCACGGCACACGTGGCCAGCGCCCGCCCGGCCGGGGGGGCCGGGCCGACCTCGCACCCACTGCCCTCGGCGGACGCCACCTCAACGTCGGTGCTCGCCTCCGCCTCTCCGCCGCCGGTCCAGGTCCTGAACCAGATCCAGGCCACCATCCGGCGCGGCGTGGCGTCCGGCCAGATCAGGCAGGACGTCGGCGTGGACCTGACCAACCTCCTCCAGCCGGTCCAGACGGAACTGGCCGCCGGAAACACCGCCGATGTGTCCCAGCTCGCGGCCACCCTGAAGGCGAAGCTCGCGACCCGGCTCGGCGAGGGCGCCATCACCAGGGCCGCCGTGGCCGAACTGGACCGCGAGCTTGCCACCCTTGCCAGGAGTGTGACCGGCTCCGGCTAGCTCAGTTGTTCGCGCAGACGGTTCCATCGACGTAAAGCACCGTAGGTGCCGGATACTGGCCGGTGTCGGTGCCGTTAAACCCGATGGTGACCGATCCGCCGTTCGCCGGGATCGTGGCGTTCCAGCTCGCGGCGTTGACGGTGACCTGCTGGCCGCTCTGCGACCAGATGCCGTCCCACGGCGCAGACCTTGGCGTTCGGGTCGGCGGCGTGCATCGCGGTCATGTACTGGGCCACCCCGGCCGCGTACGTGCCCGGCCCGCAGTTGTAGGTCTGCGAGGGCTCGCTGCCGATCGTCACCGGGCCGCCCGACGGCGAGGTGTCGCAGTGCGCGTCCGCCTCCCAGTTGGCCCCGTACGTGCCGTTGCCGTAGACCTCGTTGCCGACCTCCCAGTACTTGACGCCGTCACCGTTGGACAGCGCGCTGGACACCCACGCGGCGGCGAGCGACGGGGTGCCCGTGCCGTAGTTCACCGTGATGATGGGCTGCGCCCCGACCGCCTTCGCGGTGGTCATGAAGCTGCTGAAGGCGGTGTTCGGTGCCACGTAGCCGCCCGCCGCGGCGGTGCCGTTCTGCCAGTTGTAGATGTCGGAGTACGAGCCGCCCGGGTAGCGGAGCGCATCGATCCCCGCGGCCTTGAGCAGCCCGGGGATCGGGGTGTCGTTCATGTACCCGTCGTAGACGGCGGTGTTGAGGCCGATCGCGTCGGCCGGGATGGTGCCGAGCCCGGAGGTCGCGTTCACGGTGACCGAGGCGGCCGTCTGGGCCGCCGCTGGCGGGGCCGCGGGCCCCACCGACACCAGCCCGGCCACGGCCATTCCCGACAGCACCACGAGTACCTGCCGCAGCAGGCGCGCTGGTGCGCTCGCATGTCTCATCCCGGCCTCCTCGCAAGTGGCTCGCCCGCGGCCGGGCTGCCGCGGGACCGGGCTGCCCGGTCGCCAGGGTGCGGGTGCAGGCGACCGGGATAGGCCCTCACGCACTAGCTACGGCCGGGGCCGGCCGCCCGTCCAGCGGCGCATGCCGGCCCGGTCGGCGCCGCTACCGCGTGGATCCGAAGAGCGGCAGGTCAGCGAGCCATTCGAGGCCCGGAGCGGCGGCGGACCAAGGACCGCGTGAAATGTAACCAAGGCGCGTGCACGGGCACGTCAGTAGCTCGCCGCCTGGATTGCTCGATCAGGGTCCGACGTCTGGCGCGGCTTCGTCTTGACCGCGGCGGCGGTGCGCGACTTCGGCCCGCAGCGCCTCGGCTGCGCGGTGGTCACCGAGCTGCTCGAGGTCCTTGGCGAGGTTGCTGGCCGAGGCCAGGGTCTTGGGGTGGTCGTCGCCGAGGACGCGGCGCCGCCGGGCAAGGGTGTCCTCGTCGACCTCGCGCGCCGCCTGGGTCTCCCCGAGCTTGCGCAGGTAGGCGGCCACGCTGTCGCGGGAGGTGAGCGTGTGGGGGTGGTCGTCTCCCAGGATGCGCTGCCGGTCGGCCAGTACCTGCTCATACAGCGGGATCGCCCGCTGCACATCGCCCGCCTCCTGATACGCGCCGGCAAGGAGGTGCCGGGAGGCCATCGTCTCAGGGTGATCATCGCCCAGGACGCGCCGCCGGTCGGCCAGCAGCCGTTCAAACAGCGGGATCGCCCGCTGCACATCCCCGAGCTCCTGGTAGGCGGCGGCCAGGTCGCCCCGGACCGCCAAGGTGGTGGGGTGCTCGCCGCCCAAGAGCCGCTCGTGGCCAGCCAGTGCCTGCTCATACAAGGCGACGGCGCGCCGCATGTCGCCCGCTTCGCCGTAGGCACCGGCGAGGTTGTGCCGGGAGACGATCGTGGCGGGGTGATCGTCGCCCAGGACCCGCTGCCGGTCGGCCAGCACCTGCTCATACAGGCCGATCGCCCGCTGCAGGTCTCCTTGTTCCAGGTAGGCGGCGGCCAGGTTGTTGCGGTAGGACAGAGTGTCGGGATGGTCGGCGCCCAGCAGCCGCTCGCCGTCGGCGGCCACCCGCTCCAGCAGCGGCAGTACCCGGCGGGTCTCCCCGGCCGCCTGGCAGGCCATCGCCAGGTTGTTGCGGTAGGACAGGGTGTCGGGATGGTCGGCGCCCAGCAGCCGCTCGCCGTCGGCGGCCACCCGCTCCAGCAGCGGCAGCGCCCGGCGCACCTCACCGGCCGCCGCGCAGGACCGCGCGAGGCCGTTCCGCGTCCCCAGGATGCGGGGGTCCTCGGCACCCAGGACCCGCTCCTGGATCGCCAGCACCTGCTCATACAACCGGATGGCCAGCCGCACCTCGCCGGTGTCCTGGTAGACGCCGGCCAGATTGCTCCGGAACCCCAGGGTGACCTGATCCTCGTCACCGAGCGCCCGCTCGGCGTCGGCCACCGCCTGCTCCAGCAGCGGAACAGCCCGCGCCAGCTCACCCGCCGCACGGTAGGCCGCGGCCAGATTGTTCCGCACGGCCGCGGTGACCAGATGATCGGTACCCAGCGCCCGCTGGCTGCCGGCCAGCGTCTGCTCCAGCAACGAGATGGCCTCACGCACATCACCCGCCGCCTTATAGGCCGCCGCCAGCTTGACCTGGGACATCACGAACTCGGGGTCCTCGTAATCGGCCATAGTGCCTGTCCTGACTGCCACGGAAGCGCGTCGGCAACCTCACACCTGGTGAGTATTACGCTTCGCTGAGCATCCCGGGCACCCCACCGGGGTCTGGGCCCGGGGTTACGGCGGGCAGGTGATGTGCGCGTTGACGGCGGTGGCCTTTCCGGCGGTGACCGTGGCGGTGGCGACGCCGGGCTGGCAGCCGGGCAGGCTGGCGGTCACGGTGTAGCTGCCGTCGGGCAGCCCGCCAACGGCGAACCCTCCGCTCTGGTCGGCGCTGCCAGCCCCCGTCACCGGGCCTGCCCAGGTGACCGTGGCGCCCGAGGCGCCGGTGGTCACGGTAATGCCGCCTTGCCCGATGCCAGGCGCGTTGATGATGGCCGGCTTGACCGTCCCGCCGGTGGCGGTCCAGCCGACCGCCCACGGGTTCCCTGCTGGGTCGGCCGCGATCGCGGTGAGCTGCAGCGGATTGATCGCGGGGGTGATCTGCGCGGACGCGCCGGTGAGGCTGAGCCGGACCACACCGGGCCCGAAGGCGGCCAGCACCTGCGATCCCGCGGCGACTACCCCGGACAGTCCGGTGCCGCCGCCGGCCGGCACCTGGGTCCAGGTCGTGCCGTTCCACAGCGCGGCGGCCGAGGTGGTGCAGGTCTGTCCCTCACCGCAGGAGAATTCCACGTATCCCACTGCCCAAAGCCCCGCGGCGTTGCCGGCCAGACCCGTGATCTCCATGGCGGACTGCGGGACCGGAAGCTTGGTCCAGGTCGTTCCGTCGAACCGTGCCACCTGGTCGCCGCCGGCGATCCAGACAAGCCCCGGCGTGACCGTGACCGCGTCCAGCGAGCCGATATCGGGAACGCTCACCTGCCGCCAGGCGCGGCCGTTCCAGTGCAGTACCAGCGACACCGTTTCGTAGTTGTCGCCGCCGACGGCCCACACGTCGGCCGCGGACCGCGCCGCCACGGCGTTGAGCTCGTTGGTCTGCGACGGGCCCGCGGGGTCCGGCGTCGGGCTGCGCGTCCAGGCCGTTCCGTCCCAGTGGTAGGCGAGCGTCCGGCTGGAAAACGACGCGGGGTCCAAGACCGTCCCAACCGCCCAGCCGTCACCCGGTGCGACCTCGGTCACTCCGTTGAGCTGGGCAGCCTGACCGGACGGGTACACCGTCCCCAGCGGCACACGGGTGGCGCTCCACCCGCTGCCGTTCCAGTGCTCCGCGTACGGCTTGGTCAGCAGCGCGGTCGGCGGCTGCCCCGGGTTGAACCCGCCCACGGCGAGCACGTCGGACGATGACCCGGCCGCCACGCCGAACAGTTCCCCCCGGACGCCCGCCGGAGCGCTGACCGTGGTGCCCCACGCCACCGGTTGCGCCGCCGCCGCGGCCCAGGTGTTACCCAGCCCAGCCCCGCACACCGCCGCCAGCACCGCAACGGCTCGCCCCGCCTGCCTCGCCTTCATGCCCATCCTCCTGCGCCGTCAGGTTTCATGGCTGCCTCCTAGTCCCGGATAGGGGCGGCGAACCGAGCCACCGGTCGCGGCGCAACCCGCGCCGGCTCCGCCCGCACACCCTTTATTCGGCGCCATCGGGTGGCCGTCTTGCCCGGCTACGTGGACCGGCCCCGCAGACCGGGGCGCCCGGTATTGCGACGGTCATCCCCCGGGGGCAGGGAGATGCCCCCGGACCCGGCCGCCACGTGGGGTTTTGCACGGCACTTCAGCGCCGTTTCAGCCGTACTGCGCACGATCGGGCGAGCAACTACCTGAGCGACAGAGAACTTCGGCCAGTGAAGGAGCTGACACAAATGAGACCACGACCGGTGCGCATCATCGGCGGCGGCAACCGCCGGGAAGGAAATCCTGCCGTTCCCCGGGCTGGCCGGCGTAGGGTGGCGGCGAGATTCGCCCTGGCGGCAGCGGCCGGGCTCGCTGTCCTGGCCGGCATCATGACCGGCACAACGGCCGCCCATGCCGCAGCCTCGGTATCCGCCCAGGCCACACCCGCGGCACATGCCCGCCCCATGTTCGAGCCGTGCCCCTGTGACAGACCGATCTGTAGGCCCGGGTGCTTCCAGAACGCTACCTCCGGCAGCCCTGCCGCGGTGATCCGCCGGCAAACGCATCTGATCGTGGCGCATACCCGCCTCATGTTGGATCCTTGCCCCTGCGACAACCCGATCTGCAGGCCCGCGTGCTTCCAGAAATAGGCGAACGGGAGGAACAATGACCACGCCTCGCACGTGGGCGGGCAGGCTCAGCGGCGGGGTGCTCCGCCACGGGACGGCGGACATGAATCCGCCCGGAGGGGGCGGGCTAGTGACGGCTCCCTCCGGGCGGATCTATGAAGTTGTGGTACCGCTACCGCGGACTACGGGCAGGGTGCCGCGAACGTCCTGAAGGTGCCCTGGTCGGAGAACCAGCCGTTCACGCCGAGGCTTGGACTCTGGTGGTAGAACCACGAGAAGAAGGCCAGCTCCTGCGGGTGGTAGGTGAAGCCGTTCAGCGTGTCGTTGAACGTCGTGCCGGACAGCGGGTCGCCCACCTCAAGGTTGGCCTGGCAGCCACTGACCTGGCCGATGTTGCCCCACGACGGGGTCGGGTTGACGGTGTTGGGGTCGTTCTGCCACTCGCCCACCTCGTGAGAGAGCGCGGAGATGTCCGACGAGCCAGAGAATGCGCCGGAGTTGTCGTACATCGCCAGGCCGTAGGTCTGCGCGCCACCGCTCGCGTTGAAGGTGTTGTGGTAGCCGAGCACGCAGCATTGGGAGGTGTTGCCGATGTACTCCACGAAGTTGTGCAGCAGGAAGATCGGGAACGTCGTGGTGCCCACGCCCTGGCTCGCCAGCGACGGGATGACGACGTTCTGCAGGTGCGGGTCAAGCCAGTTGATGTTCGCCGCACCGAGCAGGCCGTTGCCGCAACCGATCCCCGCGGTCGCCGCCTGGGCCAGGGGCACGTTGACGGTGACCGCCGGGAGTGTCTTGAACGCCAGCTTGACGTGGAATCCCGGGTTGACCCCGCCGGGCTTGGCGAACTTCCAGAACTCGGCGCGCTGGAATGCATCGGTCACCTGAGTGCTGCCGACCGAGGTGCCGCCGAAACTGTGTGCCTGGGCGACGACGATCGGGGACTTCTGCGTCCGGGTGAGCGCGCTCGCGCCGGCGTCACAGCTGTCGACCTTGGTCGGGTCCCACGTGTGGCCGCCGAACTTCATGATCAGCGGCACGATCTCCGCGGTGACGGTCGTCGACGGGTTGGTTACGTGGACCGCCGGGTTCTTGCCCACGATCGTGTAGGTGAAGGTCTTGGCGCCGACCTTCACGTTGGCCGTGTACTCGGGCACGGTCGTCCCGGCGAGTGCAGACGCACGGGCCTGGGCCGCCGTGATGCGCGCGTGCACACCCTTGTCATACAGCGCGTGCCCTGGCCGGAAGGTCTTGACGTGCGGTCCGGCCGATGCCGCTGCCGGCAGGGCAGCGGGCAGAGCCATGAGCACACCGATTCCGAGTGCCGAGGTGCCATAGATCGTGGCTCGCGTCAAGCGTGGTTGTTTCACATTTTTCCCTTCAAGTCGGCTAGCCCACCGAAAGGAGGGAGCCCCAGGCCGCGTCTCATGGGCGCCCGACTGGCACCATGCACACGTTCTCCCTCTCGCCGCGGAGAAATCATGACATGGCAAAGCGGGATCAATCCAGCGCTTCCGGGATATCATCCAACAATCACGGCAATGAGCTGCGAATCATCACAGCGATGAACGAAGCGATTACGCTGATTCGCGGATCACAAGTTCGGTGTCAAGCACCACGTGCACGGGGTCCTGGCCGGCCCGCCCGATCAGCGCGAGCAGTTCGCTCGCC
>Ga0207665_10000556_pt1 | contig 25140 bp, 16 predicted proteins | sample LARL112metaG_FD_184351 | JGI IMG/M metagenome (GOLD analysis project Ga0207665, IMG submission 184351) | Corn, switchgrass and miscanthus rhizosphere microbial communities from Kellogg Biological Station, Michigan, USA - LAR L11-2 metaG... | ecosystem: Host-associated > Plants > Roots >... | reverse complement strand
TTAATGTTATCGGCTTGCGGTAAAACCAGTCTCCCATCCGGCAGCCATCCCCAACGCCACAAACTGGCTTGAGACGACAATGGCACCGCTTTGAGCTGTGACGGCGCATCCGCGGGCGCAGTGGCGAGCTCAGACGTTAATTTCGTCTGGTTCGCCACCATGGTCTTCCCATCTGCTGCAACGCTGGGATGGGAATAATCATTGGTATCGTGCGTAAGTAGGCGGTACTCGCTGCCTGGGTAACTCAAATAGCCAAGTTGTGCCTGCAATGGCCCTGCACTCAAATCTTTCGACGGCACAATCAGCCCGCGTCCGTCTTTCATCCAAACGGGATCGTAATAAATTCGCCCTTTCCCAACAGCGAAAATCTTTTCTTTTCCGGTGGCGACGTCCACGGCGTCGAATCCACCAATCGCATCCTTGCTTGGTTGCACGACCGAAATAAGAATCGTCTTCCCATCCGGCGACCACGCGGGAGTGTTGCTGTCGCTCGCAATGGTTCGGTCCTTGAAGATTACGCCATCGCTTGTACCGTCACTCTTCACGACCACCAAATCCCAATATGGCGAATCGTGTTTCTCTCGCAAAAAGGCGAAGCGCTGCGCATCCGGCGAAAATGTGATCGGGCTGTCCACATCTCGAGCCACGACGTGTGGCGTTCCGCCAAGTACCGGCGCAGCGTACAAAATCCCGATGACGTGTTCTTCTTCATCGCGCCGCAGAAAATACAGGTAGCTTCCATCCGGAGAGAACGTCAGAGCCTGGTATGTCGTTGCTGCCGGAGCCACCACTTGCGTATTGCTGCCCGTCTCGATATGGCGCAGCCAGAGCGATTGCAGCCCGGCTTCAGAATGCACTTGCAGCAGATATTTGCCATCGGGCGAAATCGATGCCATCTTCACGTGCCCGGTATTTGTCAGATTCGTAATTTCGAAATTTTCGAATGGCACATGCTTCGAATGTTGCAGCAGAGAAAATATTCCATACGCTGCCGCCGCAATCAGCGCGACCAGAATTACTCCTGCCAGGATGGTTCCAAACTTGTTTTCTTTCGCGGCAGCAACAATCACTGAACCACTGGACTTTGCCGCTCTTGGTACCGCTTTGGCAGCTACCTGCGACGACGAACGCGATACGCTTGCCGCCGCTGAAGAAGAACCAGTAGCAGCGGCCGTCCGGCCTGAGTCGCTTTCCCGCTGTAGTCGCTTCAGATCGGCGCGAAGCTCGGCCGCCACCTGGTACCGCACATCACGATCTTTCTCCAAGGCTTTATTTAGAATGCGTTCCAGCTCCGCAGGAAGACTTGGATTCAGCGTGATCGGTGAAATCGGCGCATTATGTAGAATTTTGTCGAAGATCACCGCGCTGGTCGAGCCAGGAAAAGGATTCTGTCCCGTCACCATCTGATAGAGCACCGCTCCCAGCGAGAAAAGATCCGTGCGCGCATCCAGTTCCTCGCCGCGCGCCTGTTCTGGCGACATGTACGCGATGGTTCCTACCGCGGTGCCCGCGCTGGTCAGATGCGTCTCGTCCGGGTCAATGGTCGCGCCTTCTGTGCCCATGCTGGATTCGCTTCGGATCAGTTTTGCCAACCCGAAGTCCAGGATTTTTGCCTGCCCGCGGTCGGTGATAAAAATATTCGCTGGTTTGATGTCGCGGTGGACAATGCCTTTTTTGTGTGCCGCATCCAGCGCGTCGGCAAGTTGAATCCCGATTTCCAGCGTGCGGCCGAAACTCAACGGAGCATTGAGCAGCAACGTATCCAGCGACTGCCCTTCAAGAAGCTCCATCGCCAAAAACGTCTTGCCGTTGTCCTCTTCAATCGCGTGCATGGTACAGATTCCCGGATGATTCAGCGCAGACGCAGAACGCGCCTCACGCAAGAAACGCTCCAGCGTGGGTGGATCAAGATTCTTGTCTTCCGGAAGGAATTTCAGCGCGACACGGCGCCCGAGCTTGGTGTCCTCAGCTTCGTACACCACGCCCATGCCGCCGCGGCCAAGTTTGCGGAGGATTTTGTAGTGCCCAATGAGTTCGCCGTCCATTGTGGAAAAGGAATGTTAGCGGCTAGATGTAAACCGGTCAATTCCCAAGCGGTCGAATCCGCACGATTCAGAGAGACGATTCAATGAAAAGATGAAACTAATTGAAGTTCCGCCCGCGAATTTTCTGCGTGTTGTAGCGGCCAAGTTCTGCTTGCCCCGACGTTGTCGGAGCGGCGGGTGTCTGGTTCAGCGCTCGTCGGGGAATACCGGAAGCACCACCATATTTCCAATGCCCGCTTCGTCGCGAAGCTTTACATATAGCAACGTCCCGTTCGGTCGCGGCACGCTCAAGGACATGTCTGCAAATCCAGCCGGAACCGGCACGTTGCGCGTGAATTGGGGATCGGACGCCACCGATTCCAAAAGGAAAAGATTGCTGCCGCTCAAGCGGCACTGCTTGTCTGGGCTATCGGGGCAGCGAATCTCTTTCAAAGTGGGCAGCCGAACCAGTGTTGCCAGTGGCACCCAGTCTCCTTTGCGGCCTTCTTCTGAAACGGCGCGGAATCGCAGCGCGCCGAATGCCGACGGCCCAAAAGTTTTTAGAGGCTCGAATGTTGCCAGAACAGTCTCAGCGTCCTGCAACACCAGGTTTCCGTCCTTCACGCTAAGCACAGTGTGAAATGATTCATCGGCGTTGGCTACTTCGATCGTCTCGTCGTGCGCAAATCGCTCTGGCAACTCCGACTTTACAAAGAACGAAATCTTTCCGTCCTGGGGCAGCAAATCCTGATTTGCCAGCCGGATCGCTGACGGAGTTCCGCCGAGCTGAATGGACTTGCTGACCAGTGCAATCCGCGGTCTGGCCGGCTGCACCGTCGTTTGCAAATTCAAAATCCGCCCGTCTTTTAGCGCCACCTTTGCGACCAAATTCTGCTGCGGCTGAAATGAAGAGGTGGACGCCGAGTCCGGCGCTGCCAGATACAACACGTCTTTGCGTTCCGCCCGTGAGAGTTTCGCCGGTGCGAAATGAATTCCGTTCAACTCAAACCCATTTACTTCATCGAGCCGCGTCCCTTCCAAAACTCCCTGTTTGTCGCCTGCGCTGATCGTGAAATCGTCCAATTTCGCCGCTTCCGAGTAGGCCTGCAACGTCATCTCGTCCACGCGGGGCTGCCCAAATCGCTGCACGAGAAGCTGTACTTTCCCCGCCGGCATCTCCTTCATCGGAACGTGCACTTCGATTTCATTTGTCCCGCTCAACTTCCAGTTGAGCTTAAGTTCCTTTCCGTCCTGTGCCTTCAGCGAGATTTTTTCCGCACAGACCGCGCAGATCGATTGCAAATGCAATGTATCGTCCCGTCCGACGATCAAAGCACTTTGATCCGCTTCGGGAACTGTCCAGTCCGCGCGTTGCGCATTTCGCAAGTGAAAGCTCGGTCCGGCAAATGTTTCGAATCCCCAGTTTCCATGCAGCGTCGCAACAACTTGCGTGTCCAGTTCCGCCGGCTGCACATGGCCGGTGTCTACCACGAACCCGCCGCGTACCGCGTCAGCTTTCGCCGGCAGTTCCACAGTCTTGCCGCTCTTCGTCGGCACACTCAGCACAAAGTCGTGAGCGATCGCCGTGGAAAAAACCAGCGGCGCGCCCTCCACCGGCAATACCAGCCCCGGATTCTGCAAACAGAACACCTGTTGCGCATTTGGATTTCTTAGCGGCGGCAATTGTGGTCCCTCAACCGCTGGCAAGCCCACCACGATCACTGACTTAGGATTTCGAAACGAAGGTGGATTATTCAGATGCAAATTCAACTGCTCTCCGCTGGGCATCGCCAGCGCCGGAATATATTGGAACTCAGCGGTATGAATATTTCCAAGCAGCCTCGCCAGATCAACCACGGCCCCGATATACGCGCTGTAGAATCCTCCGCCCGCCACCGGCGTGGTGCTGATCGCGCCAATCAGCTCCGACGATGGCCCAGTCGTCAACGCCGCCACCACCGACTGGCTGTGCCCGTCGTCCAGCACCAGACGGTCGGTATTTTGCGTCAAGCATGCCGCCTGCTGTTCCACCGGCCGGTCAAAACACTGCTGGTCAATCTTAATTTGCAGCGTCTTGGCCATCTGCACGGATCGCTCATGGAGCGCGGTTGGCTCCGAATCAGAAGTCTGCCGAATTTCGCTTAAATACTTTTCCAGCCGCGAACGATATAGCCCGGCCTGGTTCAAATCTTGCGAAGCGCGCACGAATACGCCCGGTACCGCTCGCACCGCTTTGCGCAGCGTCGCGAATCCTCCGCTCGTGTCCGGCGCAAGGAACACCAATACCTGCTGCGCATCCTGAGGAACCGCAACCAGGATGCCTTCCTCGCGAACTTTTTTATTCCAGGTTTCCGCCCGCGTGAACCATTCTTCCGGTGGCGGATTCGTCGATCCTCGCAAGAATGCCACGATCATCAGGTAGCGCACCGACTGCGATTCCGGGAAATCCGGATGAATCCAGATTCGGTCGCCGGGCTGGAAGTTTGCTATCTCTGAAACTGGAAGCGACTTTCCCGCCCGCGAAACTTTCATTTCCACGCGCGGTCCCGTCAGGTCAAAAGCTGCGGCTTGCGCGCGCGTCACCCGAGGCGCCACTGACACCAACAGAATAAACAATGCCGCTCGCACCAGGATTTTCCGGGCAGTAGAAATATCTCGTGCCGTCAAACGCACTCTGTAATCACTTTCTGGCCTGGGGGTTAGTTCTTAATTTTGTTGAACGTATTGCGCCACTAATTATACCGCGTCAAGAATATGCGTCACGGTTTTCCAGGGGCTGTGTCCGTCAAATTACTGTGCGTAAGGCCGAAAGAACGGCTAACTCCTGGGGGCGTAATAGCCTTTGCGCGTGAGAATTTTAAAGTCTTTATTCGTAGTTTCGACCTTCACCTTGCGGAATCTCCCGTCCTTCGCCGTATTTGTCGGGTAATATCCCAGCGTGTACTGGCTTCGCAATTCTTCTGAAATCTGGTCGAACGCCTCATTCAGTCTTTTTTCGGAAGAAACTTCAATCGTTCGGCCGCCCGTCTCGTCGCTCAATTTTTTCGCCACATCCGGCCGCCACGAATAACCCGGATCATGCACCAGCAACACGTGCACCACGGTATCCGTTCGCTGCGCGGACTCGATCGCTTCTTCCAGTCTCAGCTTGCTGCCCTCATCCTGCGCGTCCGTGATGATCACCAGCGCCTTGCGGCCTGCTTCGGTGACCAGTTTGTCGTTGCAAGCCAAAAAGACCGCATCATAAAAATGTGTTCCGCCAGGGTTGGAAGGAATCGTTCCCGGCGTCACCACGCCCCCGCTCACCGCTCCAATCCGTGCCTTGCTAATGGCCCGCTCAATCTGCGCGCGATCATCGGTAAAATCAGCCAGTAAATCCACGTCCAGGTCGAAGCTGATCACCATCGCTTCATCGCCCTTGCGCATCACGCGTTCCAGAAATCGCGAAGCGGCCTCTTGCTCCGCCCCCAGACGGTTCTGTTCGCTGCCGCTGGTATCAATCAGCAAACCCAGCGTGATCGGCAGCGTTACTTCCTTGGAAAAGAACGCAACCTTCTGCTCCTGGTTATCTTCAAAAACCTTGAAATCCTCCTGCTTCATATCGCCCACGATGCGCTTATTCTTATCGCGCACCGTCGCGAACAGGTTCACCAGGTTCACCGTCGATCTCAGTGCCGGCCCTTGCGATGGCTCTTGTGGAACCGCCGGCACAGCCATGCTCGCCGCGACCGCCACAGCCAACGGCAGCTTTAACAGTTTCGTCAGAGAAGGCATGTATACTTTCCTCGTTGGCTTTCAGCTGTCCAGAAGCTGCGTGCGCCAGATGGTTTTGTGAATGTCCCGGAAATGCCACAACCGGGAAGGGTTGATTCTGCATCCATAGGATGCGATATAGCGTAGCTAAGGATGCGTCTCCCGCGCCGTACAGGCCGGAACGCTGCCCCAAACGCTGAAAATGGCTGCTCAAACTCTGGCGCTCAGGAGTCTGGCTGGGAGAACATGAAAAGTCCACGGAAAACAATGCTTCACATTATCGCGCTGGCCTGTTTCGTCACGGCCGTTCTCGTTTACCCCGCGAATCTCGCCGCGCAGGATCCTCCCTCCGCGCCGGTGCCTAAAGTTCCGAAGGATGCTCCCGCCTCACCGCCTGCCGCCGCTCAGGACGGGCAAATTCCTGCCAATCAGCAGAATCCCTCCGACAGCCAGACCACCCTCAAATTCGCCGTGAACTACGTCTTCCTTCCCGTCACCGTCAAGGACAGCAATGGCCATCTCGTCCCAGACCTGACACGCAACGAATTCCGTATTCTCGACGATAACGTTGAACAACGCATCGAATTTTTCTCAGCGGAAGCTTTTCCCCTGTCCGTGGTCGTGCTTCTCGACAATGATCTCAAGTCTAAAGACGCCGAACAGGTCGAATCCAGCCTGTCAGCCATCGTTGCCGGTCTCGGCAACAACGATGAAGGCTTCGTCTGCCGCTTCGATTCCAATTTCCACGCTGGCAAAGGCTTCACGCGTGATCAGGACAAACTGCTCACCGAACTCCACCGCACTCGGCTAAGCACCGATCGTCCCGATGTCGCGCCTCCGGACGCAGGCGGCCCCTACAGCGGTCCCACGATCAACGGTCAGTCGGCTGTGAGTCCAGGCGCGCCTGCACCCGCACCTACGACCATGATCATCGGCCAAAAATCAGACAAAGCCCTCGACGATGCCGTCTTCGAAGCTGCGCAGTTGCTCAAAGACCGTGGCCGCGATCGCCGCAAAATGATTTTTCTCATCTCCGACGGCGAAAACGGAAAGACCAACCACAATACCTACGAGAACACCGTTAAGGAGCTGCTCCGCTACGGCGTCTCCGTCTACAGTTTGGGTGTTGGTGGCGGATTTTATGAACGCAAATTTTCTCGTCTGCAGTCTTACGCGCATGACACCGGCGGAGATGTTTTCTACGCCGCCAAGCGCAATACTCTGGAGAGCCTCTACTCTCGCGTAACCGAGCAAGCCCGTAATCAGTACACTCTGGGCTACAACCCGCGCGGTAACGATCGCGCCAAGGATTACCACACCGTAGAAGTCCGTGTTCGCCGTGAAGGCCTTTCCATCCTCACTCGCGAAGGCTACTACTCCGTCACCGGCCCCCGCTGAGTCACTCTTCTTCCTCCAGCAACTCGCGCGAGGTGACCCAACCTCTCGCCATCTCGCAGTCTGCAAGATCCGCTATCGCTGGAGAAATTGGTTCTGTTCACAATTTCCCTTGACTCTCCTGCTCGCACTCTTTATATCCTCGTCAGGAGCGCGTGTCCCCAAGTCACTTTAGCTCGCGCACTGGTCTGGAAAAGGAGCACTCCATGAAGAAAAAGCCAAAGAAGGACGACAAGAAAGGCCCCAAAAAGGGCAAATAGCTCTTTGCGAATACCCAACAGGGCGACATCAGATTTCGTTTCCCTGTTGGGTATTATCGGATTTAGGTCGACCCATTGAACCGGCGATTGAACCGGCCAGCACAGGGACTGGCTGGCAGCAACATCAGGCAGGGACGAATCAGTTTGCAGCCGCTACAGCCCAGCGCCAGTCTCCTTTGCAGTAGGAAGCTCTGCATCGATCGCGTTCAGTAAATTCTGCACGCCATCCTCTTTCGCGACCACCGAACACACCCCCACCCTCTTCGCTGCTGCTTCAAGTTCATCCGTCTTGTAAAGCGTGTACATCACAATTGGCAGCGCGGGCATGCTTCTTTTGATCTCAGCGGCCGCGGTGAGCCCGTCTTTCAAGTGCATCCTGAAGTCAAGCAGGATCAGGTCGGGCCGTAGCTGAGTAGCCTTGTCGACAACCTCATTGCCATCCGTGGCTTCGCCGCATATCTCCCAGTTTGGACGCATCACAAAAGCGGTTTTAAGTGCGGTCCGCATTGATTCTCGGTCGTCCGCGATAAGGATTCTGGGCATACTACACCCCCTCTCAACCAGTTCCGTACGCTGTCGTACCGAACCTATCCAAGCGTAATACGTTTTTAGGTCTTTCTTGAATCGAGAAAACACCTTAGCCGTTACCTGTCAGACACATGCACTCAGGCGGCTAGATGCACGCTCTTCGGTAGCACAGCCACTCCTGGCTGTGCGCGGTGTTCCCCGAACCTCGATCACGACAACCTACTCCGCGGCGTCCCCAACAATCTCCCGCATAATCTCTCTCCAAGTCACGAGGCGATTGTTCGCGCTGGATGTTCGTGATCCATCCATCCCCGCAGCCCTAATCAGCCCTCGAAATGCTCTTGAGCGCGTTGCAGTTCAGCAACCACTCAGTCCCTCGTAGACAGCAACTCTTCGTGCCCAGGACAAATTGTCTTGTACGCGCAGCCTCGGCAATGAAATCCCGGATTCGCCGCAAACTCTCCCGCCCGGATGTCCGCTGCCGTTTCCAACACCATCCTCTGCGCCTCTTCCAGTTGCTTCGCGTCTCGTGTCGTTTCCTGCCGATGATTGTTCTGCAGGTAATGGAACACCAGTCGCACCGGATTCAATTCCAGAATCTCCTTCGTGGCGATCGCATAGATGCTCAACTGCAAGTCCTTCTTTGCGTCCGCATCTTTTCTCGGCTTCCCCGTTTTGTAATCAACGACCTCCACATCCTTACCACCCAGCGAATTGATCTGGTCGATCCGGCCTTTCACGATCACGTTATTTTCCAGGTCCAGTTCGAACCCTTTCTCCTGCTCCAGAATTGCCGGCAGCGATTCCGTCATCGCCGCGTGAAACGTTCGCAATTGCTCCAGTCCATCCTTCTTGTACTCCTGCTCCTGATAATCATCCTCAAATCCGATTTGTGACCACTCCGTTTCATAAATTCGCTGCATCTCCTCGAACGGCAGCCGGTTGCCTTTTTTCATCTCCGCTATGGCGCGCCGGATCGTCGAATGCACCACCCTGCCAAACGTCAACGTCGCTTTCGCATCTCCTTCAATGCACCACAGCTTTTCGAACAGAAATTGTTGCGGACAGGCTCGGTATCCCATCACGCTCGATGGACTCAGCCGCAATGGCTCCGGTATCTCTGGATGGTAAGTCTCCGCCCACTCCGCAATGCGCGAAAAAATCTTCGCTGCGCCGTTGGCAGGGAACAATTGTGGCTCCTGCGCGGTGGTTGCCATTGCACTCGCATCGTCGGCCGCTGCAACCGTAACCTTCGGCGCAATCTGGAGGACATCACGTCTTTTGATCGACGGCTCCATCAAAATGTCTTCCAGGAACAGCGGAACCTTTCCTTTCCGCTCCGTGATCGTCGTCAGCGTCAGCCGTTCCTCCGCCCGCGTCAGCGCCACATAAAACAGCCGCCGCTCTTCCTGCGTGTGGTAATCGCCTTCCGGCAATTCTTCTTTCATCAACTCCACCGGGAACTCAAACAGCGGCGCGCGCTCGCCTACCGGGAACGCTCGCGAATTGACGCGCACCACGAACACCTGCGGAAATTCCAGCCCCTTGGCTCCATGCGCGGTCATCAGTTGCACCGCATCGCCAGGCGCGTCATCGTCCAGCGAAATCGTGCCGTTTGCTTGCTCGTAGTAATCCAGATATTCCAGAAACTCCGCAAGCTGCCGCGTCTCGCTCTTCGGCTCCCATTCCTTCATAAATTCCGCCAGCCGTTTTACATATTTTCTATCCTGCGCGCTTGCTCGTTGCGAAATCTCCAGCCATTCCGTCGTATCGCTTAAAATCTCGCGCGCTGTTCGCCGCCTCATTACTTTTCTTTGTTCACTCAGGAATACCGTCAATCCCCCCAGCGACGCGTGCGACCCATCAAATGGCAGTTCTCCCTGCGGGAGTTGCAGTACATCGTAAATGGCTTTGCGCTCCTTTCTGGCCCGCTCCGCCAATCGTACGATGTCGGGCGGCTCAAGCCCCCACGCCGGAGCAGCAAGCACCCGCGCGCTCGCCACGTCGTCATACGGGTGCGCGATCATTCGCAAGTACGCCAGAACGTCGCGGACTAGCGGATGCTCTAAAATCGAAAGATTGCTGATAACAAAGGGAATTTTTCGTCGCGTGCACTCTTCAACCAGGACATCGCGATGCGCGTGCTGCCGGTACAGCACGGCAACATCACTCCACCGCCGCCCGGCGCGGTGACTGCGCTCGATCTCTCCCGCCACCCAACTCGCTTCCTCCTCTTTGCTCGCCAGTTCCACGATGCGAACTCGTTCCTCCTCCCCTTTGTTCGCGTTCAGTACTTTGTTGGGGAAGTCCGCGCTGGTCTCGTTGTGCGAAATTGCCTGCGTCGCCACGCGCAGAATGTTGGGCGTCGAACGGTAATTTTCCTGCAGCAGCACCCGGAGCTTGGTCGAGTCCTCGCCTTCTTTCCATCCCGCGAATCTTTGCAGAAATAATTTAAAACTTCCAAACGACGCTCCGCGAAACCGGTAAATTGCCTGATCGTTGTCGCCCACCACCACGATATTTCGCGGCGGTGCCGCAATCAGCTCCAGCAATCTAAGTTGCGCAATATTTGTATCTTGAAATTCGTCTACCAGAATGTGTCGGAACTGTTTTTGGAGCTTTTCGCGCAATGCTGCATTGTTCTCCAGCAGCTTGACCGCTTCCGTCATCAGCCCGTTAATCGCTACTGCGTTTTTTTCGCGCAGCAGTTCTTCGCTTGCGCTGTACGCTCGCGCAATCTCCCTCTGTTTTTCTGCTTCTTCAAGCCGCTCCTTGTATGTTTCTTGGTCAAGCTGACCTCGCTCCGATTCCAGTTTCGCCGCTACACGTTCGGCGTACTCCTGATACTTTTCGCAGGAAACCAGTTCGTCCTGGCAGCGCGAGAAAAACTGAATGAAGTCCGTCAGAAACTGTCCCGGCTCCGCCAGTCTCCGGTATTTTTCCAGCTGCAGCCTTCTCATATTTCGCCGCAGCAAAATCCAGTGATCCACGGTTTCCAGCGGGATGCGTCCCGGCGCGCCCTCTTTCAAAATCGTTTCGCAAAATGCATGAAACGTCGTCAGCGTGATCCCGTCCGCGCGCTCCCCGCACGCTTTCCCCACGCGTCTCAGCATTTCCCCGGCGGCTTTTTTGGTGAAAGTCAGTCCAAGAATGTTCTCACCCAGCAGGGAACTGTCACGCTCCAGCAAATGCCGGATGCGCTCCGTAATCACGCGGGTCTTGCCCGTTCCCGCGCCCGCAATCACCAGCAATGGCCCTTTGCCGTGCTCGATCGCACGCCGCTGTGCCGCGTTCATCTCCATGCCGGTTGCCACCGGCAGTGGCTCATAATCAAAAAGTTTTGCCATCACTCAGTCAGGGTAGCGCGTTTCAAGGCGAAGAGGAAGCGAAACGCAGATACGATGAAATCGACGCGAGCACTTGGTCACGCGTAACTCCTTCGTGTCGACGCGCTTAGCGTCCCAACTTTGATCGGTTATGTGCTGGGCTCGAATCGCCGTCGCGTATTCGAAAACAGGAATAGTCATTGCATTCAAGAGAACTTCGTCGCGCACAAGCACGCTGCTTACCGCACTTGTACTTTGTACATTGCTTTTGTACGATTTTCTCCCTCAGCGCTGTGATTTCTTGCCGGCCGCCACATCATCGTTGAATTCGGCCGATTTCTTTTTCGGTATCGTGAGCGGTTTCCAGTTTGCTCCCGCGTAATGTTTCGCGAGCAACACGATTTGTCCTACGTGGTAATTGTAATGTGCCACCTGGCGATTGATCGCCTGCATCACGGAATGTTCTTCGCCCCGGATGGTGACCGTCCTGGTCATGTCGGCGTCGCTTAATCCTTCCAGCGCTGAGAAAAGGCATTTCCAGCCGCCGTCCCACAAATCCAGAATTTCGGCGCGATTTTTGGGAGGCTCCTCAAATTCCATGTCGCGATTGCGAGTCGGTTTTTCGCCATCGCTGGTGAGAAAATTTGTCCACCGCGAAATCATATTTCCCCAAAGATGCTTTACAATAGTTGCGATCGAATTCGATTCCGGATCCAACGGCGCAACCAGTCCCGCATCCGGACATTGCGCCATCGCATTTTCGCCCAGCTTTTTGTAGTACTTAAAAACTTCGGTCGAGTCTTTCAGGTACGAGTCCGTCCGTTGCAGTGCCATGCCGGCATTTTACTCCGCCCCGGGTATTTTCCTCATGCGCAGATTGCATCGCGGAATCTCAAACGAAGCCTGATTTCAAAAATCTTGTTGACAATTCGCTTTTTATTCGCCTATAGTTTTTCCGCCGCCACAACATTTCTTGGAGGATTTCTATGTCCATAGCGCAATCGTTGCTCCCCGAATTCGAGCAGGAAATGACCAACACCCGCAAAGTTCTCGAACGTGTACCTGACGACAAATGGAACTGGAAACCGCACGAAAAATCGGGCACCACTGGCTGGCTCGCGGCTCACGTCGGAACCGTCCCGGGCTGGCTCACGATGACGCTCAATACCGAAAGTCTCGATTATGCTCCGGTGGACGGCCCCAGTTACACACCGCCGAAAATAGAAAATTCCCAGCAACTGCTCGCCGCATTCGACAAAGAATCCGCGGAAGCGCGCGTCGCGCTTACAAAGGCCAGCGACCAGGACTTGATGCAAAACTGGCGCCTCCTTGCAGCAGGCAAAGAAATTTTCACGATGCCGCGCGTGGCCTGCATTCGCGGAATGATCATGAATCATTTGATCCATCATCGCGGCCAACTCACTGTTTACCTCCGTCTGCTCAATGTTCCCGTTCCCGGCCTGTACGGTCCGTCCGCCGACGAACAATGAAAGTTTAGTTGATCTCGGGGAGCGGGCATTTGTGGGGTATTATTTCATTCCACAACCCGCCCGCTCTTTGCGATAAATCCGCACCAGAAATCACGCCGCAAAAGCACATCGCGAAAAATCCCATAAGAAAAAGCGATAACATTTTCTTGCGGTGCCGAAAGATTCTCCGTGCCCTCTGCGTCTCCTCTTCTCTTCCTCTGCGTTAAATCCCTTCTTTGTTTTCCTCGCTGCAGCTCGCCAAAATTAACAAAACGCTATAATAGAACTGCAATCTATCGGAGGCTCGAGATGGAAACTCCCGTCATTCTTTCCGCAGTTCGCACGCCCGTCGGCAAATTCCAGGGCGGCCTTGCCACTTTCTCGGCGCCAGAACTGGGCAGCAAAGTAATCGCGGAAGCGGCGCGCCGCGCCGGCATTGACGCAAAACAAATCGACGAGGCCATTCTCGGCAACGTGGTGCAAGCCGGCCTTGGACAAAATCCCGCGCGCCAGGCCGCACTCAAAGCGGGATGCGATCCGCGCGTTGCCGCCATGACCATCAACAAAGTCTGCGGCTCCGGACTCAAAGCAGTTGCGCTTGCCGCGCAGACAGTCACGCTTGGCGAAAGCGAAATCGTGGTCGCTGGCGGCATGGAATCGATGTCCAATTGCCCGTATCTGTTGCCGCAAGCGCGCACCGGCTATCGCATCGGTAATGGAGTTGTGGTCGACTCCATGGTTCACGACGGCTTGTGGGATGCGTACGAAAATTTTCACATGGGCATGACCGGCGAACTGGTCGCGGAAAAATACAGGATCACGCGCGAGGAGCAGGATAAGTTTGCATTTCAAAGTCACCAGAAAGCGGTGCGCGCGCGCAAGTCTTGTTTTTTCGAAGCGCAGATTCTGCCGATTGAAGTGCCGCAGAAAAAAGGCGATGCGATGGTAATTAAATACGACGAATCACCGCGCGAAGAGACTTCGCTCGAAGCGCTGGCAAAACTGAAACCCGCTTTCAAAAAGGACGGCACGGTGACGGCGGGAAACGCACCCGGGACCAACGACGGCGCAGCCGCACTGGTTGTCACCAGCGAACGCAACGCGGCAAACCTTGGCAAAATGCCGATGGCGCGAATTGTGGCGCAAGCGGTCAGCGGCGTCGAACCCAAGTGGGTGATGATGGCTCCGGTCGAGGCGGTCGAAAAACTGCTCAAGAAAACCGGCTGGGACCGCGACAAGGACGTTGACCTTGTCGAACTGAACGAAGCCTTCGCCGTGGCGGCCATCGCCGTCATGCGGCAACTGAAACTCAATCCAGAAAAAGTGAACGTGAACGGTGGCGCAGTTGCGATTGGCCATCCGATTGGAGCGAGCGGCGCTCGCATCCTGGTCACTCTCCTTTACGAATTGCAGCGCCGCAACCTGAAGCGCGGAATCGCCGCGCTATGCCTGGGCGGCGGCAACGCTGTAGCCCTCGCCGTCGAACGTTTCTGACAAAAAATTCAAACTTGCCCTCGTTCCGCTGCCGGAAGATTTGCTTCCGCGCTGCCGGGAAGCAGCGAGCTGGAATCTGGCGCGCGCAGATCTTGTCCGCAGTAGGGGCAGAATTTGTCGGTTTCTGCAATTTCGCGCTTGCAATTGGGGCAACTGGGATGGAGATTGCATTTGCAGTTAGGGCAGAAGTTGAAGCGAGCGCCGACCATGGTGGAGCAGCGCGGACACGGGTAAGGCAGTGGTTCGCGTACTGTGAAATACAAAATGAAACCGATCGCGAAGAAAGGCCAGGAGAGCAGCAAGCAGAGGAGCGTCCAGAGCTGTGGGCTCATGCCGCGGCGCTTGGCGTCGCGATAGACGTAGCCGAGTGCCATCAACCAGATGGCGATGATCGCGGACACCAGAGTGATGATTCCCGCCAATGCCAGAGACGCGACGACCGGATAATCAGCCAACGGCTGGGGAAACATTGGTCCATTAACACCGGAGAGATTCACCAGCGTTCCAATTCCGATCGCCACGAGCCAGAGCACCACGCAAGTCCACACCAACCACCTGGGCACTATCTTGATTTCGTCGCGGAAGATAAACCGTTCCTTTTTTCTGCGGAAGCGGATCAACTTCATGCGTTCGGTGAATGCGTCGCTCATGCTCTCCTCATTTTCTAAGATCCCCTCGCGGACATCTCTTGCTGACCCGCTCGCATGCTGAAAATCATTCTGGTTGTTGCGGCTGCGAGAGTCGCTTGTCGAAAAGTGCGGCCCATGCTGCGATCACTGGAGGGACGCTCCACCAGAGTACAAATCCCACTTGCAAAATAATTGTTGGTGCACCTGTCGTGTGGCCGAGCCATTCGATGCCGCGCCATACGAATGGCGCAGTGGCTACGCCAAGCGCCCAGGAAATGGCGGCAATGGCCCAGACGAATTTTCTCGCGGGCTCTTTTTCGCGAAGTTCTTCGGCGCGCATGCGCACGCGGAATTGCGTGCGGCTGGCGAGATTCGGGGGCAAATCGAGATGCATGGCACGAAGCGCGGAGAGAGATTCGCGAAGTTGACGCTGTTCGGTGGCGCAGGATTCGCATTCGGCGAGATGGGCGTTAAGCCAGTGCCATTCCTCGGCGGAGAGGATTTCCGCGTGTTGTTGCGCGATTAGTTTTTTTGCGCGTTGGTGTGTTTGTTCATCCATCGTCAACCTCACATTGCGTCAGCCAGGGAACCCCGCCCCCCGGTCGGGTCGGGGCCGCTACAAGGGCAAATCGAAAGCCGCAATTCGGAATTCGAAAACCAAAAACCGGAAACCGCCAAGAATAAAAAACTAGTACGGCGTCATGGCCAGCCTTAAGGCGTCCAGACCGCGGTACAGACGCGACTTGACAGTCGAGATCGGGGCGCCGGTGACGCCGGCGATTTCTTCCAGTTGCATCTCTTCCTGGAAGCGCAGAGCCAAAACTTCGCGATAGATTGCTGGAACTTTTTCGAGCGATTGCAGCACGCTGAATTTTTGTTCTGCTTGCAAAACTTGTTCCAGTGGCGATTGGCTATGTTCGTCCTTCACGTCGAATTCGGCGTGCTCTTCCGGTCCGGCAAGCGAGTCAATGCTCTGCGGTCTTTTGCGGCGATGCCAATCGAGTACCAGATTGCGGGCGATGGCGAAAAGCCAGGCTTCAAATTTCCATTTGCCGTCGTACTGGTGGCCGCGTTCGAGTACGCGGAGCCACGTTTCCTGAAAAAAATCTTCGGCGCGTTCGCGGTTCGCGGTGAGATGCAGCAGGTAACGGAACAGGCGAAATTGGTATTGCTCGATGAGCTGGTCGAGCAGTTCCGGATCGCGGCGCTGCAAACGGCGCGCAAGTGTTTTTGCGTCATCGCGCATGAAGGTGGAGAAGCATACCGCGGAGGTGCCCTCCGCTGCGGATCGTGTTGCCCAGAGTTGATAGATGGCGCTCATCTAAGCTGTATACGGGTTGACGGGGTGAAAAGACGCAGGATGGGGGTGGCGGATGTAACGGATGTAAAGGAGATGGAGGATGTAAAGGAGGTAGAGGGGGTAAAAAGAGATAGAGGAACTGAGCGGCCGCCAAGGACGAGACGTTGGGCAGTTTTTTGGATACCTCGAGCAGTGGTTGAGGGAGTGCTGATCGGCGGTCGGGTGTACCCCTGGTCATTTTCGTAAGTGCTTAAAATTAAATTGGTTACAGGAAAACACACTCTTTGTACTCTTCACCCAGAAGATTACCGGATGGTTGAGTGGACGTTCGAACGGGAGAAGGAGGCTGCCAGGGTTGTCGGGGGAGAGAGACAGAGAGGTGAAACAAAGAGACGCGAAACGGAGAGATGCAAAACGCAAGACGCAGAGAAGCCAGACAGGGGAACTGTATTGTCATCGCGGGGTGGATGACACCGCGCACAGGCCCTTCCTGGCTCAGGGTAAACAGGATTGGCTGTACTACTGAAGAGCCGGGCTGAAGCCCGCACTACGTTAGAAAACTGCGTTGGGGCGGCGATTCGCGCGGGATACGGTAAGTGTCGGAGAGCGGTTGCGAAACGTCTGGAGTAAACTGCTGGCATGATATGCCCACAATGCAAGGCTGAGTACCGGAGTGGATTTACGGTTTGCAAGGACTGTGAAGTGCCGTTAGTGGACCCGACTGACTTGGTGCCTTCGCGGGTGGCTGGTCGTGCGCTGAACGAGGAATCAGAGCGCGAGGGCAATGAACGCCAAGCTGTCGCGGGTGAGCCAGGCGATCCGAACGAGGATCCGTTTTGTTCATTTTGGAAGGGGACGGATTTGCGGGTGTGCACGGAAATTTGCACGGTGCTGGATGAAGCGGGCATTCCGCACAAAACGATTCGGCGCCAGGATCATTTATTTAATTTAAACAATCAGTCGCCGTATGAGGTTGGAGTGCCGGCGTCAATGTATGAGAAGGCGGAGTTGGCAATTAAAGATTCGTTTGGCACGGATGCGGAGGGGGCGGAGGACTCAGTCTATGAGTCCGAAGAGGCGAAACTGCTGCCCAATCAAACGAATCACTTGAATGATGCTGGGATTCTGTCGCCGTTGATGAGTGTGGCGAAGTCGCAGGCGCGCGGGCTAGCTCGCGATTCGAAAGAAACTGTGCATGGCGGAGAGTTTGGCGATGAAGGACCTGAGGAGGGGCAGGAAACGGGAGAAGAAGCGGGTTCGCTGCAGGCAAGCAAAGTTCTGGAAGATATTGATCCTGCGGATGCGACGGTGGCGGTTTGGCGAGGCGAGGACGTTGATACCCGCGAGATGCTGACGATGTCGTTGCGGGAGAATGATATTTTTGCGCGGGTAGAGGAGAGGGACGGGGCGGCGGAAGTGTTGGTGATGCCGGAGGACGAAGAGCGTGCACAGGAGATTGTGCGAGAGATTGTTGAGGGAAAACCGCCGGAGTAGGGACGTTCACGGTTCACAGTTGAAAGTTGAAACTACAGCCGAAGATCGAAAAGGAAAACTGGAAAATCGAAAAGGGAAAGGACAGACCCAACTGGGCTGGGCTGGCGCTACGCAAGACAAGCTAACGGCGAAACTAACATTCAGTGGTGCCATCAGGGGAAACCAACGAAGTAGGGTTTGATCGTGGTGCGGGTGACACCGCGTACAGCCGGGATTGGTGCAACTGAAGAGCCGGGCTGTAGCCCGGCTCTACGCAAAACAAACTGAAGCCCGGCACCACGTTAGCTTGTGTGTCGTTGATGGGCACGGGTAGAATTAGCGGACTCATCACGGCAACATTTTTCTTTTTTCTTCAAGCGGAGTTGGCTGAATGGCGCAGCACTACGACGTGATTGTGATTGGCGGCGGGCACAATGGGCTGACGAATGCCGCGTACCTGGCGAAGGCCGGGAAGAAGGTGGTGGTGCTGGAGCGGCGGCATGTGTTGGGTGGGGCCGCGGTAACGGAAGAAATCATTCCGGGATTTTTATTTAGCGAATGCTCGTATGTGGTGTCGTTGTTGCGGCCGGAAATCATTCGCGATCTGGATTTACCTCGGCATGGGCTGGAAATTTTGCCGCTGGATGGAACGTTTTCGCCAATGCTGAATGGCGATTATTTGTGGCGAATGAACGATCACGGGCGGACGGTGCGGGAAATCCGCCGGCATTCGCGGGTGGATGCGGAAGCGTACGACGAATTTTCCAAGATGATGACGCCGATGTGCCGGTTCGTGAAGCCGATTTTGTCGATGATCCCACCCGATCCGACGACGTTGCGGCCAAAGGATTTGCGGCAGTTGCATTTCTTGATGCAGCGGTTTCGCGATCTATCGAGTGATGAGCGCTACACGCTGATTCAGTTGATGACCATGAGCGCGGCAGATTTTCTGGATCAGTGGTTCGAGACGGACGTATTGAAGGCGACGATGTCGGCTTCGGGAATTATCGGAACGTTTTTGGGGATTCGCTCGCCCGGGACGGCTTATGTTTTGCTCCATCACTACATGGGCGAAATTGATGGGGCGTTTCGGTCGTGGGGGTTCAGCCGCGGCGGCACCGGCGCGATTTCAAATGCCATTGCGGCCGCTGCGCGTGAAGCGGGCGTGGAGATTCGCACCAAGGCCAGCGTCGCGAAAATTATCGTGAAGAATGGGCGCGTGGCGGGAGTGGCTCTGCAGAATGGAGAAGAGCTTTCGGCGAATGTGGTTTCGTCAAGCGTCGATCCGCATCTGACGTTCGAGAAATTTTTGGACGCGAGCGAATTGCCGAGTGAATTTCTGGAAGATGTGAAGCGGTATAAATATCGCGGCTCATCGGGGAAAGTAAATCTTGCGCTGGACGGGCTGCCGGAGTTCAAGTGTTTGCCGGGCGATGGAGCGCATTTGCGCGGGGCGCTTTCGATTTCGCCGAGCGTGGAGTACATGGAGCGCGCGTACGACGATGCGAAGTACGGAGATTTTTCGCGGCGGCCGTACATCGATATGGTGATTCCGAGTTTGACCGATCCGTCGGTGGCGCCTCCAGGGAAACACGTCATGTCGTGCTTCGTGCAATATGCGCCGTACAAATTGGCGCAGAGCGCCTGGGACGATCAGAAGCGCGAGGCGTTTGGGGATAACGTCATCGATACGATCAGCGAGCATATTGCGAACATCAAAGAAATTATTGTCGGGCGGCAAGTGTTGACGCCGCTTGATCTGGAGCGCGAGTTTGGCTTGACGCAGGGGAATATTTTTCAAGGTGAATTGTCGCTGGAGCAACTTTTCTTTTTGCGGCCCGTGCCGGGATGGGCGTATTACAAAACGCCCGTGGAGAACCTTTATATGTGTGGGTCGGCGACGCATCCAGGCGGAGGAATTATGGCCGCGCCGGGACGAATTGCGAGCAGCGTCATTTTGAAAGAGTGGAAAAACGCAAAGAATTCGCACGCCCAGGCGGGGAACTGACGATGCCACTCGGCCAGAAGGTGGTGGTGATCGGCGGCGGGCACAACGGTTTGATCACGGCATTTTATCTGGCCAAGGGCGGGTTCAAGCCGGTGGTGCTGGAACGACGCGAAATGGTTGGCGGCGGAGCGGTGACGGAGGAATTTCATCCAGGATTTTTTGGATCGACGCTGGCGCATACGATGGGGCCGCTACGAGCGGATGTTGCGCGCGACTTACAAGTGGAAAAATTCGACTGTCAGATTTTTCAGCCTGATCCGCGAGTGTTTTCTCCCTCGCCGGATGGAAAAGCATTGCTGTTTTATTCCGATGTGGCGAAAACGGCGGGAGCGATTGCGCGCGTTTCCGCGAAAGATGGCGAGAACTACACGAAATTCGCTGCGGGACTGGAGGAAGTGGCGGCAATCTTCGCGCAACTCTGTTTGATTACGCCGCCGGCAATCGACCGGCCGACTCCGGAAGATTTGTGGAATTTATTTAAGACCGGGCGCGGAGTGCGCGGGCTGGGGAAGAAAAGAATATTTGATTTGCTGCGCTGGGGCCCGATGGCGGTCGCCGACTATGTGGCGGAGTTTTTTGAGACGGAGTTAATCCGGGCGACGATTGCTGCGCGGGGAATTTTTGGGACGGCGCTGGGGCCATGGTCGGCGGGATCGACAGCAGTGCTGCTATTGCGCGCGGCAGCGGACGCGAATCCGGTGGGGACGGCGTCTTTTTCGCGCGGTGGACTGGGAAAATTCACGAGCGCGCTAGCGGAAGCCGCGAAGCAAGCAGGCGCGGAGATTCGCGTAAATGCGGAAGTGGAGCAGATTCGCACGAAAAACAGCGCAGTGGTGGGAGTGGTTTTGCGCGATGGCGAGGAGATCGCCACTGAGGCGGTGGTTTCTGGCGTCGATCCGAAGCGGACATTTTTTAATTTAATCGATCCTTCGCAGCTTGATCCCACGTTTGCGCAACGCATGAAGAATTTTCGCGCGAAGGGAACAGTCGCAAAAGTGAATTTCGCGTTGGGCGAGTTACCTTCGTTCCCTTCGCTGGTGGGAACAGTGGGCCCGGACGGCTTTCGCTCGGCGCTGTCGGGAAGAATTCACATTGCGCCGGAGATCGATTATCTGGAGCGCGCGTACGATGCGTCGAAGTATGGTGAGTTTGCGAGCGTGCCATATCTGGATGTGATGATACCGACGATTCTGGATCCTTCGGTGGCGCCGGAGGGAAAGCACGTGATGTCGGCGTTTGTGCAATTCGCACCGTTTAAATTGAAGGAAGGGAATTGGGATTCGCGGCGGGCGGAATTAGGTGAGACGGTGATGAAGACGTTGGTGCAATACGCGCCGAATCTGCGGAGCATTATCGAGGGAATGCAGGTAATTACGCCGGCGGATTTAGAAAGGACGTACGGCTTTACGGGCGGGCATATTTTTCATGGCGAACTGGCGCTGGACCAGTTGTTCACGATGAGACCGGTTTTGGATTGGGCACGATATAAAACACCGGTGCGTGGATTGTTCATGTGCGGCAGCGGGACGCATCCGGGAAACGGATTGACGGGCGCAAGCGGCGCGAATGCGGCGAGAGAAATTATTCACGAGTTGCGATGATGGGTTTTTGCCAAAGCATCGCTAATCCTGCAAAGCACCGACCAAAAAAATGACACAGATAAACAGACAGAAGTTACAAGCGCTCTGCGCGCGAGAACAGCAGAAATTTATCGCGGAGCATTCGCAGTCGGCGGAAATGTATGCGCGGGCGAGAAAATCGCTGTTGGGCGGCGTGCCGATGAACTGGATGCGCAAGTGGGCCGGGGCGTTTCCGATATTCGTAGCGAGAGCCAAGGGCGCACACTTCACGGACGTGGATGGACGCGAGTATGTGGATTTGTGCCTGGGCGACACCGGCGCGATGACTGGGCATTCGCCGGATGTAGTGGCAGATGCAATCGCGAAGCGAGTGCGCGAAGGCATCACGTTGATGCTGCCGACGGAAGATTCGATTTGGGTGGCGGATGAATTGAAGTGGCGGTTCGGGCTGACTTACTGGCAATTTGCGTTGACGGCTACGGACGCTAATCGGTTTGCGATTCGCATTGCGCGCGAAATTACGCAGCGATCGAAAATCATGGTTTACAACTATTGCTATCACGGAACAGTGGACGAGTCGTTCGCGTCGTTGCGTGATGGAGTGGTCGGTCCGCGGCGGGGAAATATTGGGCCGCCGGTAAATCCGGCCGAGACGACGCGGGTTGTGGAGTTCAATGATTTGAATGCGGTGGAAGACGCGCTGAAACATCACGATGTGGCGGTGGTGCTGGCGGAGCCCGCGATGACGAACGTCGGAATTATTCTGCCGGACGCGGGGTACTGGAAAGCGGCGCGGGAATTAACGCGGAAGTATGGAACGCTTTTGCTGGCAGACGAAACACACACGATTTGCGTTGGCCCGGGAGGATGCACGCGCGACTGGAAGCTCGATCCGGATTTTGTGGTGTTTGGGAAGCCGATTGGCAGCGGGATTCCCGGATCGACTTATGGCTGTACGGAAGAGGTTGCGGAGCGGATTTCTACGCGGATTGAATTGGAAGATTGCGATGTCGGTGGAATTGGCGGGACGTTGGCAGGTAATGCGCTGTCGCTGGCCGCCATGCGCGCGACGCTTGAAAATGTACTGACGGCGCGCGCGTTTGAAGCGATGATTCCGCTGGCGACGCAGTTTGCAGACGGCGTTAGCGGCGAAATCAAGAAACACGCGCTACCGTGGAATGTACAGCAGTTGGGCGCGCGCGCGGAGTACACGTTTCGCGAGAAGCCGCCGCGAAATGGTGGAGAGTCCGCGGCGGCGTCGGACTTTGAATTGGAGCGCTTTCTGCATTTGTATGCGCTGAATCGCGGAGTGTTGTTGACACCGTTTCATAACATGGCTTTGATGTGTCCGGCGACGACAGAGGCAGATGTCGACCTGCACACACGGATTTTCGCGGAAGCCGCTGGCGAGCTGACGGTGTAGGTTTGTTTTGCCGGGGCGCAGAATTGTGGGCGATTGTCAGATGGTTCGAATTGCGGTTGATTGGCGAGAGATGGAGCGAGCGGTAAACTAGAGTGTTGCGGGATGTCAGGAGGGCGTAGCCATGGCGACAGCGGAAAGTAGATTACAAAAACCGGAATTTGTGAACGAGCCATTCGTGGATTTTGCGAAGACGGAAAACCGCGCGGCGATGGAGGCGGCGTTGAAGAAAGTGGCTTCGGAATTCGGGCGCGAATATCCGATGTGTATCGCGGGGCAGGAAGTGAAGACCGCAGAAAAGATGCGGTCGACGAATCCGTCGCACCCGTCGCAGGTGATTGGTGTAGTGCAGAAGGCTAGCGCCGAACAGGCTAGGCACGCGATTGAATCGGCGCACGATTATTTTGCGACCTGGAAGCGCGTGCCGGTCGAGCAGCGCGTGGAAATTATTTTTCGTGCAGCCAGCATCGTGCGGCAGCGGAAATTTGAGCTTTCCGCGTTGATTTGCTACGAGGTTGGCAAATCATGGATCGAAGCGGATGCGGATACGGCGGAGACGATTGATTTCCTGGAATTCTATGGGCGAGAAATGTTGCGACTGGCGAGGCCGCAGCCGCTGACGCCCATGAAGGGCGAAAAGAATTTTCTGGTTTACATTCCGCTGGGCGCGGGAGCGGTGATTCCGCCATGGAATTTTCCGGCGGCGATTGCATCGGGAATGACTGCGGCGGCGCTGGTGACCGGCAACACTGTTGTTCTGAAGCCGTCGGAAGAATCGCCGGTGATCGCGGCGAGGATGGTGGAAATTTTATACGAAGCAGGAATTCCCAAGCAGGCGCTGCAATTTATTACTGGAGTAGGCGAAGTTGCTGGCGACGCGCTGGTGAAGCATCCGAAGACGCGTTTTATCGCGTTTACCGGTTCGAAGGATGTGGGACTTCTGATTAGCGAGGCCGCAGGAAAACGGCAGGCAGGGCAGTTGTGGATCAAGCGCGCCGTGCTGGAGATGGGCGGAAAAGACGCGACGATCGTGGATGAAGAAGCCGACGTGGACGCGGCGGTGGAAGGCGTGGCGCTGGCGGCGTTCGGATATTCCGGGCAAAAATGTTCGGCGTGTTCACGAGCGATTGTTTCAGAGAAGGTGTATGACTCATTCGTGCAAAAACTTGTGGAACGTACGAAAAAAGTTACCGTTGGACCTGCCGAGGATCCCAGCAATTATATGGGGCCGGTGGTGAGCGAGGGAGCTCTGCACGGAATTTTGAAATACATTGAGGTCGGCAAGAAGGAAGGGAGGTTGGTTGCGGGTGGCGGACGCGCGCCGGGAGACGGGTACTTTGTGCAGCCGACAGTCATTGCGGATCTGGAGCCGACAGCGCGAGTGGCGCAGGAAGAAATTTTTGGCCCCGTGCTGGCGGTCATTAAGGCGCGAGATTTCGATCATGCGCTGGAGATTGCGAACGGTACGGAATTCGGATTGACCGGCGCGGTGTATTCGAAGAACAAGGCGAAATTGCAGAAAGCGGAGGAGTCGTTTCACGTTGGGAATTTGTATTTGAACCGCAAATGCACGGGCGCGATGGTGGGAGCGCATCCTTTTGGCGGATTCAATATGTCCGGGACGGATTCGAAGACGGGCGGCAAAGATTATTTGCACCATTTTTTGCAGGCGAAGTCGATTGCCGAGAAAGTTTAGGTGCAAGCTGCTGCGAAGAAGAGAGATTCCCGGCCTGCGGCAGGCAGGCTCGCTAGGCTCGGAATGACGGGAGTGCCGAGCGAGAAGCAAAATGATTAATGTGTTAGACGTGAGCCTCCGGGCGGCGAGTTAAACCCGCCGCTACATAAAACAAATCCAAACGCTCGGAATGACGGCGGCTATGCGGGAATTGATGCGCGGCGGGCCACGAACTTCAAAAGCCAGAACACCGGATAGCTGACGAGCAGGATAGCGAAGGCGATCGGTGCGTTGTTGCGGTCCTCTACCAAGGAAGCCACCAGAAAAATTGCAGATGCGATCAGCGCGACGCCAGTGGTCCAGGGATAGCCCCAGGCGCGATAGGGGCGGGGCATATCCGGTTCTCGTTTTCTGAGGATGAAGAGGCTGGCATAGGACAACGTGTAATTGGCCACGAAGAAAAACGAGAGCATCGCGATTACTCGTTCGAACGTTCCAAGTATAAAGATAATGCCTACCGTAGTGCTCAAAACAAGAGCCAGAACGGGCGTGCCGCCTTTGTTGACCTTTGCTGCCTGATGGAAAAAGAGCCGATCGCAGCTCATCGAATAAAGAATCCGCGTGCAGAACATCTGGCAGGCGTTGATGCAACTGAGCAGCGAAACAATCATGATGGTTCGGATGATCGGATCGCCAAATCTGCCAAAAACTTTATTGGCCGCCGCGCCCAAAGCAAAAATGTTGCCGGCGATTTCGTTCATCGGCAGAACGTAGAGAACCGCGGCATTCAGCAGCAGGTAAATTCC
>Ga0207665_10000555_pt1 | contig 25158 bp, 25 predicted proteins | sample LARL112metaG_FD_184351 | JGI IMG/M metagenome (GOLD analysis project Ga0207665, IMG submission 184351) | Corn, switchgrass and miscanthus rhizosphere microbial communities from Kellogg Biological Station, Michigan, USA - LAR L11-2 metaG... | ecosystem: Host-associated > Plants > Roots >... | reverse complement strand
GGTCGTTGTACTCGATGGAGCGGATGGAGCGGGCTGTGCCGCGACGCCGCCTGCGCGGCACTGCGTTACGTATGCCTTCTCCGTTATACCTTTGGCCTGATTTGCGTCCTTGTTGGCCCGCCATTCTTCCTGGCAAGCCTTGACTGTCTTTTGCTGCGCGAGCGCCGGAAAAGACAAAATTGACACGCCGACTATGGCGCAGGTGATCGCTGTGACGGTTCGCATGGCTTCAACTCCCGGGCTCTCGCCCCTTCAAGGATTAGGCCTCCTTCGCGCATTTCTTCATGAAGCTGTTTTTCGCCGCTCCTGAGAGTGGCTTGCCGTCCTTGCTGACGGCTTTGGGCGCGCACGCGTCCACCTTGCATTTTTTGATGAAGCTGTTTTTTGCCGCACCGGCCAGCGGCTTGCCCTCCTTGCTGACCGCCTGGGTCGCACAAGACTGAGCCATCGCGCTACCGACGGCAAAAGAGGTAATCAGAAGTGCCAGAGCAATGCGTTTCATTACTTCCTCCATAGTTTTTCAGCGCGACTGAAAATCATCGCAGTCGCTGCAACAATTGCTTTGCGCCCCCGCTACAAGTGCCCGGTGCGAAACTCCCGAAATCACGCGGGGTTCCGGTCAACGAGCAGCATAAGTTTGTAGATTGGCGGTGGGTTCCCTGAAATTGGACCGTGGTCCAATGTGGACGCCTCGGTGGATGCGCCCAGATTTAGTTGTCGGTGCCGTTTTTCGACGGGGCGACGGAGCTTTCTTCGTGCGAGTCCGTCGTCGCGGCCAAGATGGCATCGATCAGAGTCTGACCGTGCAAAGGCTTGGTCAAGAAGGCCTTAGCCCCGGAAGCGGCACTCCGTTCGCGGATACCGGCATCATCAAAGGCCGTAATAACAATGGTCGGAATCTTCTTGTTGATGCGATTGAGATACCTTTGCAGATCGAGACCGCTAAAATCCGGCATATGAACGTCGACGATGAGGCACTCCGGAACGTCACGGCGCATTGAGTCGATAAACTCCCGCGCCGAGCCAAAGGTCGTTGTCTCGAAAGATGATGCGTCCAACAGACGAGCCAACGCCGTGCGCACAGCAGGCTCGTCGTCAACTATGGCAACCCGTATGGGAGCTCTTGGCGACATCTGCCCGAGTTTCGGGCAAACGAACAAAACCGTCGAGTTGCCCGAAGGGCCTACACACGCTCGCCGTTAGCGGGGCCTTGGGCCGGGACAATTCCTGCCTTGTCTGCGAGGCGAACGAGATCGGCCACGCTCTTTACGGCGAGCTTTGCCATCATACGTCCGCGATGGACTTTCACCGTTTTTTCGACGGTGCCGAGACTTGCAGCGATTTGCTTGTTGAGCCGGCCAGCAATGACGTACTCCAATACTTCCCGTTCTCGGTGTGTCAGTGTGGCAAGACGGTCACCAATTGACTTCGATTCATCACGCTTTTGTCGCGAGAGCGCGTCAACTTTAGCAGCTCTCACCACGGCGGAAAAAAGCGCCTCGCGCTTGACCGGCTTCGTCAGGAAATCGACCGCACCCGCCTTCATTGCTCTGACACTGGTCGACACGTCGCCCTTCCCAGACAGGAAGATTATCGGTCGCTCGGAACCCGTCTCGAGCAGGGCCTGCTGCAAGTGCAGACCATCGAGTTCGGACATGACAAGGTCGATAATCGCGCAGCCAGGAATCGACGGGTCATGCGCGGATAAAAATTCCTGGGGCGATGAAAATGATCGCGTCCTGTACCCGGCGGCGTTGAGAAGGCGCGTGATCGCCTTAAGCACGGCGGGATCGTCGTCCACAAGAAACGTGGTAAAGCCCGCCTCACGCATACCACCCACCTCACCGACCGACAGTTTATCTTACGCCCCAACCGGGGGCAGCCGAAAGATCGCGGTAGCGCCGTCTCTCACGTTGTTTTGAAGCGACAGGCTCCCACCATGGAGCTTCATGATCGACGCGCAAATCGGAAGACCGAGGCCAAGACCCCGTTTTTTCGTCGTAAAAAATGGCTGAAATACATGTTGCTCCTGTGACGGTGGCAGCCCCGTACCACAGTCCGATATGCGAACCTCCACCCCACCCTCCTGCGTCGTCGCCGTGCTTACCGATATGGCACGTCTTGTCGGCACGACGCCGTCCATCGCATCCATCGCGTTCATGAAAAGGTTGAGCAGAATTTGCTGCAACTGTATCGGGTCGCCTTTTGTCAGCGGCAAATCGACGGCTTTGTCATCGCTGACGGAAATTCGACGATCGATCAGTTCGCTGTGCAGCAGTCGGAGTGTCGAACCGATTAATTCGTTCATATCGATCGCTTCGTATTTGATTTCGCCCTTCTTAAGCAGGCCTCGCAGCCGATGAATAACCTCGCCGGCCCGGCCGTCTTCTGTAATGATGTCATCGAAAATATTGCCGATTTCCTCCAGGTTTTTTTTCCCGCCTGCGAGCAGTATTTTTCCCGCCTGAGCGTTCGATAAGATCGCAGTTAGCGGCTGCGTCAGTTCATGCGCCAGACCGCCGGAAAGCTCGCCGAGCATCGAGACGCGCATCAAATGCGCGATTTCCTGCCGCTGCATATCGGCGTCCGCCTCGGCCATCTTGCGCGAGGTCGTGTCACCGAAGGCTCCTGTCATCGCCGTCGGTTCGCCACTTTCTCCAAAAATCGGCTGGGCGCGGGCAGAGATCCAATGAACTCCGTCATCCGTGCCTTGCACACGAAATTCTATTTCTAGAGGCGCCGCGCGCATGATCGCCGATCTAAATGCCGCACTCGCCGCCTTGAAATCGTTGGGGTGAATCCGACTGAGCAACCGATCAAGACTCAATGGAGCATCCGCCGGAAGATCGAAAAGCTTGCGGCAATAATCGGTCGCCCAAAACGCGCCGGTAGCGATCTCATATTGCCATAGTCCAACGCTCGACGACGCCGCGGCAACCGATATCCGGGCTTCGCGATCGCGCGTCACCGTTTCGGCATGCCTGGTCTCCTCAATGGCCGAGCCCAGCAGCAGTATTGGTGTCGACAGGCCAATCAAGAAAAGCTGCATGGCAAAGACGTTGGCCTCGGCGCTGCCGACAACAAACGGACTAGGACCATTCAGCGTGCGCCAGATCAGCACAAGACTGACGACCATGATCGCGCCGCTCGCGCCTTTGGCGCCGAACCGCACGGCTGCCCACACGATGATCGGCAAAGGCAGGTAAAGAAGAGCCGGAACGTAACCGGTTGCAATTGTTGGCACCTGTTCGAAGGCGACAATGCACGTCAGGGCCAGAACGACCGCAATCAAAAGCGCCTCAAGCCGACGACGCACGGGGCTCACGATGGAAAAGGGAATCTTCTCAAGGCAGATCAATGCTAGCGGACCGAGAGTCAGACTGCCGAGAGCGTTGGATGCATACCAGCGCGCCCAATACAGCCCGTAGTCATCGATGAACCCGCCACCGAGAATCTGGACGAACGCGCCGCCAAATGCGCAGAGTCCGGGACCGACGAAGGCGGTGACAAACACGTAGGCTGTGGCGTTGCGAATGTTGCCGAACCAAGGGGGCCCGACCTTAAGCCACTGCAGCGCGTACGCGTTTATAGCGGCTACCAGACAATTCGTGACAAAGGCAACAAGCAGTTGCGTCGCCGGCATTCCCACTCGCAATTCAGCTGCGATGTGAGCCGGAAGCACTGCGAGAATATAAATCCACCACTGCCGTGGCGGACTCAGAACAAGCGCGCAAAAAAGGACGACATTTGGCGGCCAGAATGGCGCAAAAATCTTGTCCGAAAGTGTACCGACCAGAAACGCGATTTCCGCGCCGAGATAGTAGGCGATCGCGACAATGAAAAAACTTCGAACCGTTCTTGCCGGGTCTATACCCGGCAGTTCGCCGCTCTTTCCGTCTCGCATTGGAATTCCGGAAACGAAGGAGGTCATCATCCATCACCCGGATCACAATGATTTTATACTATGCCAAGGTATCGTCCGGCGGCGTGCGCACGAAAGGAAAAAAACGCTTCGCAGACATGCATTTGCGCGCGGGTTATTGCCGGTTCATGCCTGAAGACTTCGCCTATATTGGACCACGGTCCAATCGACACATGCAACCTGGAGGTACAGACTAGTACACTCCAGAGTATCCATTGTGGTTTGCCAGCCTCATGGACTCGCGCGAGGCGACATCCCCCCTCCTCCCCGTCCCCAGTCGCCTCGCGCGGTGGAGGCCGGGGCTTGGCTTTCCTCAATTGGACTACGGTCCAACTCGACCTCTCGCCGGCACGGCGCGAAGCTTCCTGCATGGGAGTTTACGCGCAGATTAGTTCAGGGGCCGACCTCTTTACCGACAGCAGTACGCACGCCTCATCCAGCACAGAAGGCATTGTCCGGGCCCCCAGCGGTACGCTTCGCATCCGCCGCGCGCTGCCCGTAGCCAGTCGATACCCAGCCACCATCTCGGTTTTTCGATGGATTATTCGTGAAGGGTCTATGCCATGAAAAGAATCGCGATTCTGGTCTCGGTAGCCCTTCTCGTCGGCCTGGGCCTTATTATTGCATTGGCACCGACGCCGCGTGCGGGCGCGCAAATCGGTGTGGCCGCAATCAACGAGGCAGACGCGGCAGCTAAATGAAGGGGCCGAACGAGAAGCGCACCGTCCTGCCAACGGCGCGCGTATAGTTGCAGTCAGTAACGAAGGGAGTCTGCGCATGAGATCGAAGCAAAACTCAATGGCTAGATCTGGCACGAGTACGACAAGCAGAATCAGCAGGGACATTCTTTCTGGCGTGGCGGTTATTGGCGTGGTCGGAATTGCCTTCAGTACCCTGTTCACCCCGAACTTGGCTCAAGCACAACAGAGGCCGCCGCAGGCGCAGCCCGCACAAGCTCAAGCCCAACAGCAAACGGCACGACCGAATATCCTTGTCATTTTTGGCGATGATGTCGGGCAGTCGAACATCAGCGCCTATTCGCATGGGCTGGTGGGCTACAAGACGCCCAGTATCGACCGCATCGCGAAAGAAGGCATGATGTTCACCGACTACTACGCGGAGAATTCATGCACAGCAGGGCGTTCAACCTTCATCACCGGTCAAGTGTGCCTGCGTACTGGCCTCTGCAAAGTCGGCATTCCCGGCGCTACAGTTGGGTTGCAGGATCGCGACATCACGATCGCCCAGGCGCTCAAGCCGCTGGGCTACGCTACCGGTCAGTTCGGCAAGAACCATCTCGGCGATCGTGACGAATTTCTGCCGACCAAGCACGGCTTCGACGAGTTCTTCGGAAATCTCTACCACCTCAACGCCGAGGAGGAGCCAGAGCGACCCTACTATCCGAAGAACGATACAGATTTCGTCAAGTCCAATTCGCCCCGTGGCGTTCTCAAGTCGTCGGCCGATGGCAAGATCGAGGACACCGGGCCTCTAAACCGCAAGCGGATGGAGACGATCGACGACGAGACCACGGCGGCGGCGATTGACTTCATGACAAGGCAGGTGCGAGCCAACCGGCCGTTTTTCACCTGGATGAACACCACCCGTATGCATGCCTTCACCCACGTGCGGGAATCGATGCGCGGCCAAAGCGGCATGCCCGGCAACGAATATGCTGACGGAATGATCGAGCATGACGGTGATGTCGGTAAATTACTCAAAGCCGTTGATGATCTCGGAATCGCCAACAACACCATTGTTGTCTACACGACCGACAATGGGCCCAATCAGTGGTCATGGCCGGACGCTGCGACAACGCAGTTCCGCAGCGAGAAAGATACCAACTGGGAAGGTGCTTTCCGTGTGCCGGCGATGATCCGCTGGCCGGGCCGGATCAAGGCAGGCGAAATCTCGAACGACATCGTGTCGGGCCTCGACTGGTTCCCCACGTTGCTCGCGGCTGCGGGCGACACAAATATCAAGGAACGTCTTCTCACTGACGCGAATGTCGGCGGCAAGACCTTCAAGGTGCATCTGGATGGTTACAACCAGTTGCCATACCTGACCGGTCAGCAGCCGAAGTCTGCTCGCACCGAGTTTTACTATTTCAACGATGACGGGAACGTGGTCGCCTATCGCTACAACGACTGGAAGATCGTGTTTTGTGAACAACGCAAGCCAGGCGGCTTCGAAGTTTGGTCAAATCCGTTCACGTGCCTGCGAGCACCCAAGGTCTTCAACCTTCGCATGGACCCGATGGAACGGGCGGATGTGGTCTCGGATCAGTATTACGACTGGCAGGCCAAGAACGCCTACCTGCTCCAGTACGGCGTGTGGCGAGTGGCGCCCTTCCTGCAGACCTTCAAGGACTATCCGCCAAGCCAGCGGCCGGCGAGCTTCAGCATCGACCAGATGGTTGAGGGATTGATGAAGTCGATCTCGAAGTAGCCACTCCATTGACGCCGGCCGGCACCAATGCCGGCCGGCTTTTCTAAAACGGTGAATCGATGGCTGATGTGCGCGTTGCGAGTCCGACAACCGCTCCGCCGGCTACCAAAGCGTCGCCTGCGCGAGATGCCATTCTCGAACTGAAGGCTCGCATCGGTAAATCCGTGCTCGGCCAGGATCACCTGGTCGAGAGCATGTTGATCGGACTGCTCGCCAACGGCAATTTGCTGATTGAAAGTTTGCCGGGACTGGCGAAGACGCGCGCGGTGAAAACGCTCGCCAAGAATCTGGCCGCCGATCTGTCGCGAGTACAGTTTACGCCTGACTTGTTGCCGTCAGACGTAACCGGCGCAGAAATCTATCTTCAGACTGAAAAGGGCGGACAGTTTCAGTTCCAGAAAGGGCCGATTTTCGCCAATCTCGTTCTGGCTGACGAAATCAACCGGGCACCGGCGAAGGTGCAGTCAGCGCTGCTAGAGGCGATGGAGGAACGCCAGGTTACCGTTGCGGGCAAAACGTACAAGATGCCTGATCTGTTCATGGTGCTCGCGACCGAGAACCCGATTGAGCAGGAAGGTACGTACCCTCTCCCCGAGGCGCAGCTCGATCGCTTTCTCATGCACGTCGTCGTTTCCTATCCGAATGAAGAGACAGAGGGCGAAATCATAAAGCTCAATCGCGATGAAAATGCACAGGCGCCCAAAACGACAACCTCAGAACCGACCGCTGTACCGCAGAAAGCGATTTTCGACGCACGCACCGAGGTCGACAAGATTTTCGTTTCCGAGCTTGCTCAGAAATACATGGTGGATGTGGTCTTCGCGACGCGTTACCCAAATCGTTATGGCGAGCCACTAAGCAAATGGTTGCAGATCGGGGCCAGCCCGCGAGGTAGCCTTGCGCTCGATCGTTGCGCGCGCGTTCGCGCCTGGCTTGATGGGCACGAATTCGTCACCCCCGATCATGTCCGCGCGATCATGCATGACTGCCTGCGCCATCGGCTGATCCTCAGCTATGAGGCGTTGTCGCAGGGCATCACGGCCGATCAGGCGATCGACAAGATCGCATCTCTTGTTGCAGCCGCATGAGGCCGTCATGTCCGATGGCGCACCACTCGACGCGGGTGTGTATGTCGACCTCGATCAACTGATCGCTCTCGAACAAAAAGGTCGCAAAGTTTCGCTATTGCCTCGGCAGCCCGTCCACAGCTTGTTGTCGGGACGGTACGCATCACGCATGCGCGGACGCGGGTTGAATTTCGAAGAGATCAGGGACTATCGGTCGGGCGACGATGTCCGCTCCATCGACTGGAAAGTGACCGCACGGCTGCAATCGCCGCATGTCCGTGTGTTCGATGAAGAACGCGACCGGCAAGGACTGCTTGTCGTCGACCAACGCCTGTCGATGTTCTTCGGCACCCGCCGTGCGATGAAATCGGTAACCGCTGCCGAGATTGCGGCGGTTGTAGCGTGGCGCATCCTCAGCGTGGGCGACCGCGTCGGAGGCATTGTGTTCAACGATCGCAGCATCGAAGAAGTGAGACCACAGCGAAGCCGGCGCATCGTGTTGCAATATCTCACGAAGCTCGCTGAGCAAAACCAAGCGCTCGGGGTCGGACGCGGCATCACACGTGACGCGACGATGCTGAATCGGGCGCTCGACCGGATTCGGCGTGTGGCGCCCCATGACGCCACCGTCGTCATTTTCAGCGACTTTGATGGTGCTGATGAGACGACACGTCACGCCATCGCCGCGCTTGCTGCCCACAACACCGTCATCGCCGTACTGATTCACGATCCCTCACAAAGCGAGCTACCAGCAGCCGGACGGATGACGGTCACAGACGGTGAACTGCAAATCGCGCTCGATGTCGCGCATGGCAGCACACGTCAGAATATTCTGGATATGAGCAAGATCCGTCTGCGCAACGTCCTTGAGTGGACGCGTGATTTCGGCGTTCCGGTTTTGCCTTTGAGTACTGCCGAAGAACCCGTGAACCAGCTGCATCATCTGCTGGGACTGCTGCCGCAGGTCATCAACCGGGGCACAGGGACGAGCGTCCAGGGAGCTCTCCGTGGATAAAGACGGAACCTCGACGATACCCAACGATCCGGTTGCCGGACTGATAGATATTCCGCTGCCGCAGGCGATAAGCCTCTGGCCCGCGACATGGACTTCACGGATCGCGATCGTTCTCCTGATCGTCGGCCTGATCGCAACCATCGTCTGGTTTACGCGACGGTGGCATGCCAATCGGTATCGACGTGCTGCACTCGCTGAGCTCGACGGGATCGTTCATTCGCCGAAGGTCGACAGAGAGCCCGAATTGGCCATCGACAATCTTGCCTTGCTCGTCCGCCGCACCGCATTGGTGGCTTATCCTCGGGAGAGGATCGCACCTTTGAATGGAGCGCCCTGGCTCGATTTCCTCGATCGCAGCTACGCGGGTCACGAATTCTCTCAAGGCGCTGGCCGCGCGCTTGGACTCGTTCCCTACGCCCCGCGATCGGTAGCGGCCGAAGACGTTACCCCCCTCGCCGATCTTGTTCGTCAGTGGATCCGCACTCATCATGCTTGAGTTCGAATGGCCTTGGACTTTTCTGCTGATGCCGCTGCCTCTACTGGTGTGGTGGCTGATGCCGCCTTATCGCGATCAGCAAACCTCAGTTCATGTGCCGTTTTTTGAACGGATCGCTGAAGCCACTGGTCAAACACCGCAGCCCGGCGCGGTCGTGCTGCGCCGGCGCGCGATCCAGATGCTCGTAGCGACGGTTATTTGGATCCTCATCGTCGTCGCCCTGGCTCGGCCGCAGCAGGTCGGAGAGCCAGTAACGCACGAGGTCTCGGCACGCGATCTCATTCTCGCCGTCGATATTTCCGGGTCGATGGATCAGACCGATTTCCGCACGGCGGACGGAAAGACCATCCGGCGTCTCGACGGCGTCAAATCGGTTCTCGGTAACTTTATCTCGCGCCGAAAAGGCGATCGCATCGCGCTGATCCTTTTCGGCAGCAAAGCCTATGTGCAGGTGCCTTTCACTCAGGACTTGCAGACTGCGCGCACACTGCTCGATCAATCCGAAGTCGGCATGGCCGGACAGCAAACGGTCATCGGCGACGCCATTGGGCTTGCCATCAAGACTTTCGAATCAAGCAAGGCGCAGCAAAAGCTCGTCATTCTGTTGACCGATGGAAATGACACGGCAAGCAGGGTTCCACCCGCACATGCCGCCGATATCGCGCGACAAAAAGGCCTGGTCATCTACACGATCGGCTTTGGCGATCCCAACGCGACCGGCGAAGACCGGGTCGATCTTGCCACGCTCCGCCAGGTCGCCAGCGCAACCAGCGGACAATTTTTCCGCGCCGAAGATGGTACCCAGCTTGAGGCAATCTATGCGGACATCGATCGCCTTGCTCCCGTAAAACTTGAAACGCTGACATGGCGCCCGCGCATTCCGCTCTATCAATGGCCGCTCGGCACCGCCGTGGTCCTGGGGCTCGCCTTGTGGTGCTTGCTGCTGACTGGAAGCATCTTTCGCTGGAGCGCGAGTCGTGCCTGACACACTGCCGTTTGAATTGCATTTTCTGCGGCCTCTTTGGTTGTTGGCACTCATCCCGGTTGCTGCAATCGTCATTCTGATTGCCTTCCGACGGCGTCCGGAGAACCAGTGGGGCGACGTGATCGCCCCGAATTTGCTGAAGCATTTGCTCGTGAAGCCCGACGGCCGCTGGCGCATCGACCCGCTCTATCTCGTCGCGTCGGGCCTTGTCATCAGCATCGTCGCCCTGTCAGGACCGACCTGGCGACGGGAGTTACCGCCATTCGTCGAGGACAAGGCCCCGTTGATGATCGCACTTTCTGTCGCGCCGTCGATGAACGAGAGTGACGTGGCACCAACCCGGCTCGAGCGAGCGAAGCAGAAAGTACGCGATCTCCTCGAGGCGCGCGCCGGGGCACGCACCGGACTGATCGCTTATTCCGGCACGGCGCATCTGGTCATGCCAATGACGGACGACCGCGCCGTCATCGAACCATTCCTTGCCGCTTTGACGCCGACTTTGATGCCGGTACAGGGCAACAACGCCGCCGCAGCCACGGCGCTGGCAGCCAACTTGATGACAAAGGAGTCTGTTGCTGGAACGATCCTGTTGGTTGCGGATTCGGTCAGCGACGAAGCAGCCGTTCGCCGTGCGGCGGGCCGCAACAATGTCCTGATCCTGGGAACGACGTCGCCGGAACAGCAGCAAGGCCTGCCGACAAATGCAGTTCGTCTGAGCGTGGACGGTTCCGACATTCGTTCCCTCGAGCGCCGAATCGAGACCAGCTATCAGTCGGCGCAATCTGCCGCCTTTGGCGCGCGGTGGCGCGACGAAGGCTACTGGTTGCTTCTGCCCGTCGCTTTGCTTGGCCTGCTGTGGTTCAGGCGTGGCATAACGGTAGCCTGGGTCGTCGCTTTCATCGTGTTACAGCTCCCAGTGCCAGCTTCGGCGGCCGACGCACCGTGGTTCCGAAATCTGTGGCTCACACCCGATCAACAGGGACGAATCGCATTCGATCGCGGCGACTACGCCGAAGCTAAGCAGCTTTTCAACGACCCGATGTGGCGGGGCATCGCGGCCTACCGGGCGTTTGATTTTCTCGCTGCGGCTGAAAGCTTGCGAAAGATAGAGACCCCGGCTGGTCGCTTCGCCCTCGGCAATGCGGAGGCACAGAACCATGCCTACGAAAAAGCGATCAAAGCCTACGACGAAGTGCTCGCAGTACAGCCGAACAACGCGGCAGCCAAGCACAACAAGGCCATCGTAGAGGCTGCGCTCGAGGCCCAGGAGGAAAAGCGCCGTAAACAGGAAAAGGGTGAAACCCCTCCTGATGAAAAGGCAGACGAGACGCGTGTCGATCGCAAACAAAAGGGAGGCGAGCGCGTTCGCGTGCAGGCCGAAGACCTGACCACGCCTGGCGCGGCCGAGGCATGGATGCGCGAGGTGCAAACGTCACCAGCAGACTTTCTGAAACAGAAATTCTCAATTCAAGCCGCCACGACGCCGCAAACGCCAGGGCCGCAGCAATGACGCGCATTCTTGCATGCTGTTGCGTAGTGGCGTTGTTCGCCACCTCGAATGCTGGAGCACAACAAACTCCGACACCACAACCTGTTGTTTCGGCGAGCATCGATCCGGCCCGTGTCGTCGTCGGCCAGAAGGCAACGCTTGTGGTTACGGTGCTCGCGCCAAACTACATGCCGGCGCCCCCTGTGCTTCCCGATTTTCAGGTGCGCAATGCGGTGACGCGGGCGCTCGGCGCGATCAATCAGACGGAGACCCGCGACGGTATTGCGTACGCTGGCATCCGCTACGAGTTTGCGATCTTCCCGCAGGAGGAAGGCTCTTTTGCTATCGCGGATCAAAAAATAGGAGTCACCTACGCGGCTGCGCCACCCCAGGCCAGCAAGGTGACATTGGACGTGCCGCGCTTGGCACTGGAAGCGTTCATTCCAGAGCCCGCGCAGAGTCTCGATCCATTTGTGTCGTCGAATGCCATCTCCTTCGAACAGAATGTGAAACGGTCATCGCAGGAGCTGAAGGTCGGCGATTCCATTACACGTACAGTGACAACCAAGGCCGACGGCACGCCCGCGATGCTCTTGCCGCCGGTGACATTCGCCAAGATTGATGGGCTCGCCCTCTACCCAGCCCAGCCATCGGTTCAGGACAATGTTGACCGGCGAACCGGAGTTTTGTCCGGTACACGTATCGACGAAGCGACCTACATTCTGGAACGGGCAGGCGATTACACTTTGCCGCCGATCGAACTCGCCTGGTGGAACGCTCGCGAAAGCAAGGTCGAGCGAACGCGCATCGACACCGTAAGCGTCCGCGTCGCAGACAATCCCGCGCTGCGCGCCGCCGTCCCGAATGCCAATGCGACCAGTTGGAAGGGAGGCGACTACATTGATGCCATTCGCGACCACTGGCTGCTCACGACGACCGTACTAGCACTGCTCGCCGTAGTCGCCTGGTTCGCGCCTGCTGCAATAAGATCTGTCGGCCGACACATTGTACGGAAACGGACCGCCTATCTCGCATCAGAGGAGTGCTCGTTCGCGCAAGTGCGTGCGGCGAGTCGCAGTGGCGACCCCACCAAAGTCTACTTCGCCTTGCTGCAATGGCTGCAGCGGTTCGAACCGCTAGGCTCGGGTCGTAACCTCGATACTCTGAAAAAGGCGGCCAGGGATCCGGGGCTTGATCAGGAATTAGCGTCCCTGGAAGCGAGGCTCTTCTCGCCCCAGACGGAAGACGTCGCATGGACGGCGCGTAAGCTAATAAAAAGAGTCAAGATTGTGCGTAATCGGTTACTGAATTCGGCATCCGCTCAGGCGCCCCGAAAGGCCCTGCCAGATCACCTCAATCCGGTAGTGGCCCCGCCGCAGATCAATCCGCGGTGGCGCCCAGTCGCTCGCTGATCGGAAGACCACCCGGCTGGTCGTCGTGCCGGAGGTGGTCGAGGCCGCTGGTGCCTCGCATCCTCAAATTTCCGTCAGGTCAAGGCGCCGTGCGTCGCAAATCTGGCTAACGACCCTCAAAATCGATCGTTTTCGGGTTGAATTGGACCTTGCAGGACCCGGCGTTGGCCCATGGTCCAACTCGATTCGTGATGCCCAGCCCGCTTTTAATGGTCCGGGCTGAAGCATCAGGATCGAGGAAAATGTCAAAAACAGTCGTGTCTTCCGAAACGCCGGTTACTGATCGCAGTCCCGCGCATCGCGCGGCCAATTCACCCGTGATCAAACGCTCGATTATCCGCAATGGACACAAGTCGAGTGTGTCGCTGGAGGACCAGTTCTGGGACGGCTTGCGCGAGATCGCCGACCTCAAGCACATGACCGTATCCGCGCTCGTCGCGACCATCGATCACGGACCCAACAGGCGCAATTTGTCGTCGGCGATCCGGGTTTTCGTTCTGGACCATTTCAGACTCAGCAGCCGCGAAGCGAAGCTGCCGGTCAGTGGACCTCATCTGGATGTTCCGGCAATTACGGGCGTACACCGGGCGTCCTGACGCAAGTCTCCCGTCGCTGGTAATCCGCGAGGCCATAGTTTCGGCCGAAAGGATATTGGACCTCCGTCCAACTCGATCAGGGGTATCCATCTCTCTAGGCTGACGACAGCAGATGCGCCGCCCGCCGATGCGGCGTTTGTTGGCTTTGAACCAAGGGGATGGTGATGTCCAGACTGCTCGCGCAATCAATCGCATTTGTGCTGTTCCTCGCCTTCGCTCAGGGAGCAAGCGCACAGGGTCAGCCGGCGTCCACACCGGCGAGCACCTCGTCGGATCAGTTGCTCAAGCCTGAACAGCTCGACGCGCTAGTTTCCCCAATCGCTCTCTATCCCGACACGTTGCTTGCAGAGGTCTTGATGGCCGCGACCTATCCACTTGAGGTCGTGCAAGCGTCGCGTTGGGCCGCAGAGAACAAGAATCTGAAGGGCGATGCGCTGAAAACTGAAGTCGACAAACAAGGATGGGACGAAAGCATCAAATCACTCACGGCGACACCTGACGTTCTGAAGATGATGAGCGACAAGCTGGACTGGACACAGAAGCTTGGCGATGCCGTGCTCGCTCAGCAGACCGATGTGATGGACTCCATCCAGCGATTGCGCGCCAAAGCGGATGCGAACAACAAACTGCAAACAACAAAACAACAGAAGGTCACCAAGACATCCGACGGCGGCAAACAGTACATCGCAATTGAACCGACCGACCCTCAAACGATTTACGTGCCTTATTATGACCCGGCAGTCGTCTACGGCGCGTGGCCGTATCCAGCCTATCCACCGTACTACTGGGGAGCAGGCTATTGGCCGGGCGGCGGCGCACTCCTCGCGACCGGATTGGCGTTCGGCGCAGGTTATGCCGTTGGACGATGGGCATCCGGAGGAAATTATTGGGGCGGCGGCGTCAATTGGGGCGGCAACAACATCAACGTGAATCGACCGATCAACATCAACAACAGCGGCAACAACTGGCAACACAACGTCGATCACCGACACGGGGTTCGCTACAACAACCAGAACGTCGCCAACAAATTCAACAAGGGCAACAGCGTCCGCAACGGCGCGCAGAACCGTATGGATTTCCGCGGCCATGACGGCAAGCAGGCACTTCGTCCCGGTGGTGATGGACGTCCGGGTGGCGGTGATCGTCCAGGCGCTGGCGGGGGCGACCGTCGGCCTGGTGGCGGTGATCGTCCAGGCGCCGGCGGTGGCGACCGTCGGCCTGGCGGCGGCGATCGGCCAGGTGCGAAAGGCGGCGGTGAGCGAAGAGACGCTGGCAACCGCGGCGGCGGCCAGAAAAACGCCGCGGCTAATCGTGGCGGCGGCGGAGCGCGACCTGGTGGCGGTGGTGGCGGTCGCAATGCCTTCGCCGGCAGTGGTGCCGGACGCGGCGCCATGGCGCAGTCGTCACGCGGACACGCGAGTCTCGGCGGGGGCGGCGGCGGCATGCGCATGGGTGGCGGCGGTGGCGGCGGCGCGCGCATGGGCGGCGGCGGTGGCGGGCGTGGCGGTGGTGGCGGCGGACGCGGCGGCGGTGGTGGCGGGCGACGATCTGACATCGCACTCAAGCACGACATCACTCTGCTCGGTCATCTCGACAACGGCCTGGGATTCTATCGCTTCAGCTATAACGGCAGCGACAAAGCCTATGTTGGCGTAATGGCGCAAGAAGTGCAGGCCGTGAGGCCGGATGCTGTTGTACGCGGAAACGACGGGTATCTGCGCGTCTTCTACGACAAACTCGGCGTGGAGTTCATGACGTACAAGCAGTGGATTGCGTCCGGCTCGCGGATTCCATCCACGACCTCCAGCTCGCATTGATGGGTGTCGCCATGACAAAAGCACAGAGAGTTCGTTTCATCAGCAAGCTTGCACTGCTGGCGGCGACGGCGACCCTCGCGCTCGGGATCGCGTCGCTCGCACAAGCGCAGCAGAGGTTCAACACCCCCGATGCTGCCGTTGAAGCTCTCGTCGCCGCCGCAAGAAGCGGCGACCGCAAGACGGTCCTGACGATACTTGGCCCTGGATCGCAGGAGATTGTCTCCTCAGGGGATCCGGTGGAGGACGACAATATCAAACAGGAATTTCTTGCCGCCTATGACGCGCAGCATCGGATCGTCGCCGATGCCGGCAAGCCTTCTGTTCTCGTGATGGGAGTGAATGATTGGCCATTCCCGATTCCACTTGTGCAGCGTGACGGTCAGTGGAATTTCGATACGGCGGCAGGCCGTGAGGAAATTCTGGCACGGCGCATTGGTCGCAATGAGCTCGGCGCGATCAAGGCCGCTCTCGCGTTTTACGATGCGCAGAACGAATACGCCGATATGTTCAAGGACAAGACCGGCCAGGCGTTGTACGCGCAGAAGATCGTCAGTTCACCCGGCAAGAAGGATGGTCTCTATTGGCCGACGACAGGCAGCGAGCCCGACAGTCCGCTCGGCGAAGCCGTTGCCTCCGCGACGCGTCAAGGTTATCGCGTTGGCTCGGGTGAACCTTACCACGGCTACTATTTCAAGATCCTGACAGAGCAAGGTCCTAGTGCACCGGGTGGCGCCGTCGACTACGTCGTTCGCGGCAACATGATCGGCGGTTTCGGGCTCGTCGCCTACCCGGCCGAGTACGGCAACTCCGGCATCATGACCTTCATCATCAACAACGATGGTGACGTGTTCGAAAAGGACCTCGGCCCGAGAACAGGCCGGATCGCGGCGCGCATGAGCGAGTTCAATCCGGATCACACCTGGAGGAAGGTCGTCGACACGGAAAAATGAGGCCTTGCCTCGCGCCTCGGCCCGTTCGGTAACCGCACGCGCGCGGTTGCGGCCGGGTTGAGGCAGCCGCTCGAAAGAAAGACCTGTCCGTGATCGACATCTTTGCCTGGATCGTTCTTCTCATATTGGTTGCGAGCGCGATCGCGATCTTTTTCATTGCCGGCTCGCTCCCCGGACATATCGCCAAAAGCCGTGGCCACCCTTGGGCGACGGCGGTCACTGTTGCCGGCTGGGTGACGCTGATCTGCGGCTTCGTCCTCTGGCCGATCGCGCTGATCTGGGCCTATGTCGACATCCCCGCGCCGCGCAAGGCGGAGGCCCCGCGGTGATCGTCGCGATCCTCAACGTTTACCTCGTACTCCTCTTCATCCTCGTGAAGATGAAGATCGTGCCGTTCAACCTGTTCTGGAAGTGCTCACCTCTCATCGTGCTTTTACTGCTGATGTTCGGCCTCTTCATTCCGATGGGATGGGGCGCGCCCCAGGGCCCGGCGCTCGTGGTGCGCAATTCGGTTGCGATCGTTCCGAATGTCGCCGGAGAGGTTACCGACGTTCCTGTCGAAGCCAACAAGCCGCTCAAGGCCGGCGACGTGCTGTTCAAGATCGACCCCGTCCCCTACCAGTCGCAGGTCGATTCCGTTGCCGCGCAACTGAAGTTCGAAGAGCTACGGCTCTCGCAGATGACCCAGCTGCAGTCGACCGACTCCGGCCGCGCTTTCGACGTCCAACAGCGCCAGGCCGATGTCGACAAGCTCAAGGCCCAGCTTCTTGGAGCAAAATATAACCTCGAGCAGACCGTCGTCGTCGCTCCGTCCGACGGGTACGTTACCAATCTCGGGCTGCTCAAAGGCGCGCGCGTAGCGAACTTGCCGCTCTCGCCGGTAATGGCTTTCATCAGCACGGCGGAAACGGTGGTCGGCGTACAAGTCCAGCAGATCTATACGCGCTATATCGAGCCGGGCCAGGAGGTCGAGGTCACATTCAAGTTCTTCCCTGGTCAGGTCTTTGCCGGCAAGGTCGTCTCTGTGCTGGAAGCAACGTCGACCGGCCAGGTCCTGGCCTCCGGCACGGCCGTAGCGCCCACGCAGGTCACGGCGGCACCCTTCGTCGTGCGGGTCAAACTGGACGACGCCAAGCTCGCGGCCAGCCTCCCGGTCGGCACCGCCGGCGATGCGGCGATTTACACCCCACACATCAAGCCGGCACACGTTATCCGCAAGGTTATCCTGCGGCAGATTGCGATTTTGAACTACGTCAACCCATTTTGAGAGCCGGTCGACAGCCTTGGCCCAGAGTCTTGGCGCGGCCAAAGACCGCTGACGAAGACCGAGCAGCTGCGCTAGGATTGCTCGCAATTTGCATTGGATCGGGATCATGAAGAAATTCTTCCTTGCCGCACTCGTGCTGGTTTGCGCGACGACGTCACCTCAGGCGCAGCCTGCTCGGCCCATCGCTGACAGGGATGTCGTCGAGGCCTACGAATACATGCTCGGCCGTTGGCTCGTGCTGCGGCAGGAAAACCTCGATTTCAAGGATGGCTTAAAGTGGAACCAGATCGTCCACCGGGACCCTGGTGGCGTCGATTGGGCCAATCCCAACCTTGATGTTGTCTACAGCGAGGCGTGGGTCGCGGTCGACGATAAGAGCTGCACATTGATTGAACTCCCCGAGATCAAAGGGCGCTATTACACCGTGCAGGCGCTCAACGGCTGGGGCGAAGTCTCAGCCAACATCAACGAGCGCAACTTTCCCAAACACCCATCCGGTAAATTCGCGTTCTGCCTGAAAGGCGCCAAAGGCATCACGCTTCCGAAGGGCACGCAGCGAGTCGACCTTCCCAGCAAGAAATCGCGCGTCCTGATGCGCATTGAACTGGGCGCGAATCCCGCTGATGCAATCGCGTTGCAGAAAAAAGTCACGATGAAGGCCACCGGAACACCCGTGATCGATCCGATCGTCGTAAAGCTGGATTTTCCGAACAGCAAGTTGCCGGGGGTTGAGGGATTCGACAAAACCGAAGAGATCCTCGCCAGCGAACCAGACCTCAACGTCGGCATGATCGACATCCGGGAAAGAGCGCGTGCTGTCGCGAAGGCTGCAGCCGATCCCGCGCAGCGGACACGTATCGACGAAGTGATCCGCAAATATGCGATCCCTGCATTCCAGGGTGAAGTCCAGAAAATGGGCAAGGTCGTCAACGGATGGATGCGCCCTCGCCTCATCGGCAACTACCGGACTGACTACACGATGCGGACCGTTGCAAACTACGCCGGCATTTGGGCGAACACCGGCAAGGAAGTGGTCTACTTCGCAGGCATGGGTCTCGACGGGAGCCAGACCTATACGCAGACTTTTCCCAAAGAAGCGCTGCCGTTGTCGAAGACGCGCTACTTCTGGTCGGTCATCGCGGTCGATACGACCGACTTCAAGGTTATTCCCAACCAGCTCAACCGGTTTCTGCTCAACAAGCAATCACCGCTGCAACTGAACGACGACGGCTCACTCACGCTGGTCTTTGCTCCGAAATTGCCTGAGGACATCCCGGAGTCAAACTGGCTGCCAACACCGAACGGCAAAAAATATAACCTCACCTACCGCTTTTACGGACCGACGAAGGATGTCGCTGACGGCACGTATTTTCCCCCACCGCTCGTGCGCATCAGCGAAACGGGAGCCGAGAAATTCATCCGCAGCCTGAAAAAATCGAAAAAGTGATCTGGAACGCTAACGGAGAAAAAATGAGGAGAGCGCTTCTCGCAGGCCTTCTGCTGGCTTGCGGCATTTCAACTGTTACTCACGCGCAGTCTTCAGCCAGCAATGCCGTAACCGTCACGGCTGACAACTTCAATCGTGCCGAAACTGACATGTATTTCGCGCAATTCGTGAAACGCGGAGCGTTCGGCAAATTCGTTCACGTCCGCGAGCTCCCGGTTGAAGGCATTGGCGCAAGGCCAAACCGGGACATGCTCTATTCGGAAGCGGTGTTCGACCTTGACGCCGGACCGGTAAAAATCACCCTGCCGAAGGCCGGCAAGCGATTCATGTCCATTACGGCCATCAACGAGAACCACTACGTTTTCGAGGTGGCCTATGGTCCCGGCAACTACACGTACAACCGGGGGGAAGTTGGTACGCGTTACCTTTACGTCGCGCTGCGAATTCTGGCCAATCCCGCCGATCAGCAAGACATGAAACAGGCGCAAGCTCTGCAGGACGCCGTCGTCGTCAAGCAGAAGGCTACCGGTCGATTTGAGACCACCAGCTGGGATCCCGTGAGTCAAAAGAAGGTGCGTGATCTGCTTCTGGCACTGAATACGACGCTGCCCGACCTCCAGAGAGCGTTCGGTACCAAAACCCAGGTTGATGGGGTCCGCCACCTGATCGCGACCGCATCGGCTTGGGGTGGCAATCCAGAGAAGGACGTCCTCTATCTCAACGTCACGCCAAACAAGAATGATGGCACAGCCGTCTACAAACTTACTGTTCCGGCCAAGGTGCCCGTCGACGCCTTTTGGTCGGTCACCGTTTACGACGCCAACGGTCGCTTCCTGAAAAATCCGTACAACGCCTATTCGGTCAACAGCATGTCCGCCACGACACGCGATGATGGCTCCGCCGCCATCCAGTTCGGCGGGTGCGACGGGAAGATCCCGAACTGCCTGCCCACCGCAAAGGACTGGAATTACATGGTCCGGCTTTATCGGCCCCGGGATGAAATGTTGAACGGCAAGTGGAAATTCCCCGAGGCACAATTGGCAAACTGAACTCGGCTGTAAGTAGTCGTCAAACGCGCGGGGAACCACTCACCTCACTGATACGTTCTGAGCGATGGAGGATCGTGATGATCCGCAAACTCGCCGACGGAAAATTCAGGCTCTATTCACGCAAGAAGAACCCGCGCACAGGAAAGCGCCGAAATCTTGGGACATTTCCTACAAGGCGGGCGGCACTGCAGCATGAGCGTGCGGTTCAGTTTTTCAAACAGCGTTGACGCAAGCCGGACGGCCATTCCACGGCGCTAGCCGTGATGCGCGACCCCAAGTTCCTCTTCACCGCGGTCGAGGATCAGGGGCACTATAAGATCCTCTTCGTCGTCGAGATGTCGGACGAGCCCTTTGAGCAGGACCGCGCTTGCGTCTGCGTAGCCTTCGCTGCGGCGACGAAGCGTATCTGAATTGCTCTGTAGCGCCTGCAACAGCGCGTTGGCGGTTTCCGCCGTTCGCGCCATATCACCATGAATGTGGTGATGGTCGCCTTCCAGAACATCAAATCCGATGGCCAGCCGAGCGTCCGCAGCGCGGAAGATCGGGAAATAGTGAAAGTCCTCGATCTGATGGTGAACGTTGAGCTGGTCCAGAATGAACTGCAGCCGCGGCGCGAATTGGCGCGCGAACTCCATGGGCGGAAGATTGCCGGCTCGAAACTGCTCGGTGACCTGTTCGATCGTTCCCGACAGTTCGCGAAACATGGCATGCCGCGACAGCCAGAAACGGGCCATTTCGCCCAGATTGGCGTGGGCGTCCCATTGCTCGCGCGGATAGCGATCGAGCAGCACCCGCATGTCCTCCGGCCAACCGCTGCGGCGGGCCAAGGCGAGTGCTTCGATCTCGGTGGACTGAGCTCGTTCGATGGTCACGAAGGCTTACATAGCCATTGCGCGCGCGTATGCGAAGGGCAATCTTGCGCCGCATGAATGCGCCCACCACTGTCGCCCGTCTGTCCTGCGACGAACCGACCGCACGGCGTCTTGCCGCTTTTCTTGGCGAAAGCCTCGACACCGCGGACTCCGCCTGCGCCGCCTTCGAGGATGATACCGGGCATTGGCAGGTGGCGATCCATTTCCGCAACATCCCGGACGAAGCCGGCTTGCGCGAGCTTGTCAGGCTCGCAGCCGGCGAAACGGCGGCGGATGCGCTTAGCATCGAGCGCGTCGCCGCCAACGACTGGGTCGCGGAGAGCCTTGCCGGACTGAAGGCCGTGCGCGCAGGACGCTTCGTTGTTCATGGCGCGCATGATCGCGCCGGCCTGAAGGCAAACGACATCGGTATCGAGATCGAGGCTGCCCTCGCCTTCGGCACCGGTCATCATGGGACGACCCGCGGCTGTCTGCTCGCGCTTGATGATCTCGCGAAACGCCGGCGCGCACTCAACGTGCTCGACATCGGCACTGGAACGGGCGTGCTTGCGATCGCGGCGGGACGATTGCTGCGCGCGCGTGTGGCCGCCGGGGACATTGACTCCGTGGCCGTGCGTGCCGCTCGTGAAAATGCCAGGCAGAACCACGCGGCATTGATGATCAGCTTTGTTCGCGCGGCCGGTGTCCGCGCGCAGGTCATTCGTGAGCGCGGCCCTTACGATCTGATATTTGCGAATATTCTGATGGGGCCGCTGACAAGGCTCGCGACATCCGTGCGCAAGCTCGCCGCTCCCGGGGCCCATGTCGTTTTGTCCGGCCTGCTGCCTTCTCATGCCAACGCCATCGTCAGCATCTATGGCGCCCAGGGCCTTGTGCTCAAACGGCGCATCCTCCTTGAGGGCTGGATTACGCTGGTGATGCGACGGCCCGCTGCTTCTGGGAAACCCAAAAAACAAAACCGCCCCGGGCGGGGACACCGGGGCGGTTTCGCGGGCCAGACGGCTGTTGTCAGCCGCTGAACGGCATCTTGTCGACGGTATTGATCAACCGATTGCCGCGTTCGTCGAGCGTGTAGGGCAGCAAGTGCGCGTGCCTGGAAATCTCGCGATGGACGCTCTGCAGACGTGACTCTACGAGCGCATCCATGAAGCGGGCGAACAGGCCTTTGCGCGGCGCAGCGGCTTTCGCGCGCTCAGCGGTCTTGGCTGTGGGAATTCGGTGAGTGCCATAAGTGACAGCAACCATTGTAAGTCTCCTTCTCAAATCAAAGCATCGGCAAACGTTACGTTTCTCGCTTCCGACTGTTGCACTGCAATATATTCGTGAGTCGGCCTGCCACCACGCGCAACCCTGCATGGTTGCCGTGTAATTCCGGCATGAATCGATTAATCATCTGTCGAGATTGATGGCACCGATGCACCAGATTGATGCATCGCACAAATCAGGATTTCTGTGCTCGATTTGCGGCCGAAAGGGCCTCCTTTACGAAAGAAATCTTCACAATCTTCGGGCAGCGTTTGCTCAAAGCACGTGCGACGCTTTCGCATGCCTGCATTGCTAGGCCCGCGTGGCGCGGTAGAGTCGATTTTGATGTTCGAAGCCCGCTTTCAATCATTCGACGATTCGAGCGAACGCGCGCAAAGCGCGGCACGCGTCGCCGCGTTGCGCGGCGAGCTCAAGCGGCGCGGCCTCGACGGCTTTGTGGTGCCGCGGGCCGACCGCCAGCAGAACGAATATCTGCCGGCAAGCGAAGAACGACTGGCCTGGCTGACGGGATTTACCGGCTCGGCCGGCGCCGCCGTCGTCCTCGCCGACCGCGCGGCGGTATTCGCCGACGGGCGCTATTCGGTGCAGGCGGTGACCCAGGTCGACGGCAAGATCTTCTCGATCGAGCATCTTGTGGAGCACCCGCCCGAGCAGTGGCTCGAACAGAATCTGGGCAAAGGTGCGAAGCTCGGTTACGACCCCTGGCTTCACACCAGCGACCAGGTTGAGAAACTGCGGAAGGCCGCCGCCAGCGCCGGCGCGGAACTCGTCGCGGTCGACAGCAATCCGATTGACACGCTTTGGCACGACCGTCCTGCTCCGCCAGCGGGCGCCGCAACTTTGCGCGAACTCAAACTCGCCGGCGAAGCCGCACCGGACAAGCTCAAGCGCATCCGCGTCGAATTAAAGAAAATCCGCGCCGACGCCCTGCTTGTGTCCGATCCGCAGAATGTCGCCTGGGCTTTCAACATCCGTGGCGCGGACGTGACTCACACACCGTTGGCGCTTGCTTTTGCGCTGATCCCGCAGGACGGGCGGCCATCGCTTTATATCGAAGCGGCCAAACTCAACAATCAGGTGCGTCACGCAATCGAGGAATTCAGCGATGTCCGGGTGCCGGAAGACCTCACGCGCGACCTCGGCAAATTGAATGGCAAAGTCGTCCGGCTCGACCAGGCAAGCGCGTCAGACGCACTCACGCGCCTGCTGACCGACACCGGTGGCAAACTTCAACGCGGCACCGATCCGATCGCTTTGCTGAAAGCTACGAAGAATCATGCCGAGATCGTCGGCAGCCGCGCGGCACACAAGCGCGATGGCGTCGCCATGGCGCGTTTTCTCGCCTGGTTCGACAAGGAGGCTCCGTCGGGCAAGCTCACTGAAATCGATGCGGTCGCCGCGCTCGAGAGCTTCCGCCGCGACACGGGAGCGCTCAAGGACATTTCCTTTCCGACCATCGCTGGGGCCGGACCGAACGGCGCAATCGTGCACTATCGGGTGACGCGCGCGTCCAACCGCCGCATCGGCACCAACGAATTGTTCCTGATCGATTCCGGGGCTCAGTATGAGGACGGCACGACCGACATAACGCGGACAGTCATTGTCGGCGAGCCGAGCGAGGAGATACGCGATCGCTTTACGCGGGTGCTCAAGGGCCATATCGCGATAGCAACCGCGGTCTTTCCGGAGAACACCAGCGGCGCACAGCTCGACCCGCTTGCCCGCACGGCACTATGGCAGGCCGGCCTCGATTTCGACCACGGCACTGGACATGGTGTCGGCAGTTATCTGTCGGTGCACGAGGGCCCGGCACGAATATCGAAATTGGGGACCGTCGCACTCCGGCGCGGGATGATCCTGTCGAACGAGCCGGGCTACTACAAAACAGCCGCCTACGGCATTCGCATCGAAAACCTGGTCCTGGTGATCGCCGCGCCCGAGCCTGTTGGCGCCGAAAAACCTCTCAATGCCTTCGAGACGCTCACGCTTGCGCCGATCGACCGGCGGCTGATCGAAACGCGAATGCTGACGACGAAGGAACGCATCTGGCTCGACAGCTACCACGCGCGCGTGCACGAGGTGATCGGCCCCCTGGTCGATAAGCCGACGCGGACGTGGCTCACCGCGGCGACGCGGTCGTTGCCATAAGCGGGCCTTCTGTCACGGCCCTATCACCATCGTCCAATAATAGACGCCATCGCGCCCAACCGCGTGCGCAACGGCTTTGCACCCCGCCAAGCGCATGTTGGCTGCGTGACCTGGCGAAGCCCACCACAATGCAACCGCCGCGCTTCGAGTTTTCACGCCTGCGGCTACATTTTCGGCGCGCGCGCCACGGCGCGCACGGTCCGTGAACCCCGCATGATCCATCGCGCCGCGCCGCGCCATGTCGTTGGAATGTTCCTGCGCCAGCTTCTGCATCGTGGCGCAGCTTGCCCGAGCCTCACCGATTGCGAGCAGCAGCACGATCGCGATGATGGCGGGCTTTAGTAGCGGCACAGCTATGGAACGTGAGCCGTCGGCTCTGACCTCTGCCCTAGGTCGACCGCTGCACAGATGGCGTTGGCCACGTCTAGTTCCAGACTATGCTCTGTTACCGCTACCCGACCGCAGGCAACACATAAAAATAACGGAATTGCGTTCTCTGCGTCATGGTCGATACAGCATGTCATGTGCGCTTGTCCTATGCAGTTGGGTCTCGGAAGCACGCATAACAACCCTCTTCGTATAGCCGATATGGTTAACGCTTCCTTAACGCATTTCAACGAGCGTTTTTTGCGCTCAGCCGGCGCCCGTTTGTCGATAAAGCGGGCAAAACACCAAAGGGCATCTCCGGTTTACCACTGCTAGCTTCGCGTGCATCAGCGCGAGACGAGTTTCAACCATTCGTCTTCGGTCAGTACCGTCACGCCAAACTTCTTGGCGTCGGCAAGCTTCGACCCCGCGCCCGGGCCGGCAACAACATAGTCGGTCTTCTTCGAGACAGAGCCTGCGGCCTTTGCACCCAGGCGCTCGGCCTGGGCCTTGGCCTCTTCGCGAGTCATTTTTTCCAATGCGCCC
>Ga0207665_10000553_pt1 | contig 25205 bp, 21 predicted proteins | sample LARL112metaG_FD_184351 | JGI IMG/M metagenome (GOLD analysis project Ga0207665, IMG submission 184351) | Corn, switchgrass and miscanthus rhizosphere microbial communities from Kellogg Biological Station, Michigan, USA - LAR L11-2 metaG... | ecosystem: Host-associated > Plants > Roots >... | reverse complement strand
CGCCAGAATCAGTGCAAGCATCCACCCTACTTTGGTCATCAACATCCCTCCATGGAATTTTGGTTGCGGGAAACCGTGACATCTTAGCCGGAATCGACGTCGCGCGAAACTGCGGCGTACCGATTTTTCCCAACCCGCACCCGCCAGGAAAGCGATCCTCGCGCGCGGATCTTCACTTTCGTGATCCGGTGTTTTGTTATTTCGGGTTATGCACAACAGAAAAGCGATCCTCCCGGATCGCCTCATTGAAGCCCCCGCCCGCTTCCGCCATCTCTATTTCCAGAATACCAATTCCAGCAGGGTAATTGTGCCACGCGGCAAGTAGAAATATCCGCTAGCGCCCAAATCACTTGCAACGATTTGTGATCCAGGCACGTCTTGACAGGTGATTTTCGTCACAAACGAGCCCGCTAGCGCAAGAACGTTCGGACCGCAACCCAGCCGAGTCGGTCAAAGATAAAAATTGTCTGTCGTGCTTAGAGCGTTCTCAACCGGAACGGCGCGCTCAGGAGTCGCGCTGGGAACATGATAACTGCGGCAACCAATGCCAGCACTCCGTGCACGGCGATGCCCACAATGCGGAAGGGCAGCAAGAGCAGCCACACCAGAGGATACAGCACCAGCGCGATCAATGCTACGGGCCAGCAGATCACGAATAGCAAGCACCAAGCCAGAAATGCGAACATGGTACACCTCCCGTGCGTGCTCACTCTAAGATACGCCAGACCCTCACAGAAAGTTCCGTTATCACACTGCGATGTTTACAAGATACTTCTGCAAGAACGAGAGCGTGCGCGCTTTCGCATCCTGCCAAGTCTCACCGCTAAAGCCGTGTCCTGCATCGGGATAGATTTGCATCTCGTAAGGCGTCGCTTTCTTTTCGAGCAGTTCTTGCAGGTGATATGCCTCAGCCACGGGCACGGTTGCATCGCTCTCGCCATGCAGGATCAACGTAGGACACAACCTCCGGATGAAAAGCTTCATCTCGCGCGGCATGCCGCCGAAAAAATCTACCACCGCTTTTACGCGCGAATCGACCGCCGCCACCGAAAGCGCGAGATAGGCGCCGAGCGAAAAGCCAAGCAGCCCAATCCGTTGCGCATCGACTTCCGGCCGTGATGCAATGTGGCTGATCGAATCCCACACCGTCTTGCCCCACACCGGAAAATTTCGCACCGCAGTTTGCTCGTCCGCGACACCGGTGGTTCCGGTGCGGTCGAAATAGTGCACCACGTAAACCGCAAATCCTTGTGCAGCAAGCAGTGCCGCGGGATCCGCCATGGTCGCGTGACCGCCGGCCGATCCGTGCAATCCAATCACGGCAGGGAAGCGCTCCCCATTCTGCGTGGAAGGAATAAACGCGTCGCACGAGATCTCGCGCCCACCCGATTCAAACGCAATGCTCGAAGTATTTACAGTTAGCATCAGTTGAAAGTCTCTTCCCTCATTGCAAATCTTCTTACTTATCGCCCGCGGGATCTTTCACAAATCCGATCGCGTCGAGTGCCGGCTGAATCTCCGGATTCGCCATGAACTGCTTCCAGATCAATCCAGTGCGGTAGTTTTCGATCATCACCACGATCGGCGCCTGATTCAGCCCCATATTCACGTCCTCAAACCAGTCTTCCGACTGATTGAATCCGTCGCGGAACCCGTAGATCCCCCACACGCGGTCGCCAAGATCGCGATAGAAGTGCTTCAGCGCCCTCATCGACTCCTCGGGCGTGTAGGGGAACGAAGCCAGGGCTGCTGTGCAGGTGATGGTTCCATTGTCGTCCACCGGCAAAGAACGCCCACCTTCAGCATTCACGCCCGCCGAACGTCCCCAGGTATCGTCGCCATAGCCCGCAACCTTTCGCGGATTCTCCACGGCATAGGCATGTGCGTTCAGTGCGATGTTGCGATTGTTGCGGAAGTAGTTAGTGTAGCGGTCGCGCTTGCCGCGCGGATCGAATCCCATGAACGAGTAGTGTGTGAAAAACAGTTCGCCGCCGCTGCCCACTCCCACGTCCAACTTGCGTCCGTAGTAGGTGTTGCCGTTCGTGTAGTGATCACCATGTGTGGTTCGTCCCCAGCCCTGGCGATACTTCACGGCGAGATCGTCCTGACTCGCGAAGCCCGTGTGAAACATGCTCGCGGGGACGCTGTGCGTTGGCGAAGCAATCGCCAGCAGGTAGATGATCATGGTCTCATTCCATCCAATCAGCGGATGGTGAATGTAGTAGCCGTGATCGGGTGACCAGTGCCAGTACAGAAAATTCGGATCCGGTCCCTGCCGGTACCAGTCCCACTCGACCGTCTTCCAGAAACTCGTGATCGTGTCGCGAATCTCGCGCTCTGCATTGTTGTCGCGATTGAAGTACTGCCGCGCCGCCAGCAATCCCTGCATCAGGAAAGCAGTCTCGACCAGATCCCCTCCGTCGTCATACGGGCCGAAGTAGGGAATCACCTTGCCGGTGCGCCCATCGAGAAAGTGCGGCCACACGCCATGGAACCGGTCAGCCTTCGCGAGAAAGCGCACAATCTTGAGGAACCGCTCGGAGCCCTGCTCGCGCGTGACGAATCCGCGATCCACGCCCACCAGCAGCGCCATCGCGCCAAATCCCGACGAGCCCAACGCCACCAGGTTCTTGTCCCCGGGAAGAATCTCGATCGCCATGCCGGCATTCGGATGTCCAGCCTCCCAGTAATAGCGGAAGCAAGCTTCCTGCACCATGGTCAGCAATTCGTCGTCGCTGAGTTCATGCGTTGCGGCTTGCACCGTCGCGGACGCGGGCGATTCGTTGCCGCTGACATCCACCGCCGTGATCCTGTACGACGCCGATTTCCCGCTCGCACCGAGGAAGTCTTCGTAGCGTGTACGGTCTGCACGCTGAATCCCGATCGCCGAGAACGACTTGCCGTCGGTGGAGCGATAGATCTTGAAGTACTGCAACAACGCGTCCTGCATTGGCGCCCAGCTCAGGTCGATGTGCCGGTCGTAACCTTTTGCCGCGAGGCCGCCCGGCGCGGCAGGAGCCTGCGTGCCCGCGGGCGGATCGTCGCCCACTTCAATGTCGTCGAGATAGAGTGTGTGTTCCTGCCCGTCATCCAGACCCTGCACCAGTCCTATTTTCGTGACTTTGTGGGGGTCGAACGTCACGGGTTTGGTGTCGTTGACTTCTCCGTGAAACGAATCGAAGGGCAGGCGCATGCGTGTCCACTTTTTAGCGGGAAGACCTTCCTGCGACGTGATCAGTGTGATGGTCGGTGTTCCTTGCCCCGCGGAGTCAGCGAGGTAGATGCGCGGCGACGCATTTGCCGACAAGCGTTCTTCCGAGTAGCACCACGCATACAGATTGCTGCCGTTGAATTCGGCCATGCCGTAGCGCGTGTGAACCTGCAACTCCATCGTCCAGCCGCCGCCCGTGCGCGAACGCCATTTCAGGCGCAACGAATTCGGGGGCGTGGCGGAGTGGTTCGACTCCACCGGGAATCTGCCGTTTACCAGTTCGAGTTCGCTTGGAGCGATCGACGAGCCGTGGCTGTAGTAGAACGATTTGCTCGAGATGCTGTTGTCGAAGGCAATATGCCGGTCGTAGTCGATCTGCGGGTAGGCCGTAGGCGACAGCAGTAGAACTGGTAGGACTAAGCGCAGAATTCTAGAAGTCTTCATCGACAGTCTCTCGTCGTTCAACAAAAATTGTCATCCTGAGCGAAGCGAAGGACCCTGTGCACTTGCAGCGCCGCCGTCCCGGCGGCAGTCCGGCGGGCGTCCTCGCCCGCCGTCGTGTCATCGCTGCCGCTGTGCGAGGGCGAGACGCCCTCGCGACTGCTGGCAAGATGCCGGCGCTACGATTTAGAGTCGGCTAGTGCGCGCAGCGATTCCGTATACGGCGCCTTTGCGATACCACGCTCGGTAATAATCGCACCCACATACTTTGCGGGCGTCACATCGAACGCAGGATTCTCGACTTCGACCCCATCCGGAACCATCTGCTTGCCGGCAATGTGCGTGACTTCTTTCGCATTGCGCTGCTCGATCGGGATGCCGCTGCCATCGGCGGTCGCCAGGTCCACCGTCGAGATGGGCGCCGCCACGTAGAACGGAATCCCGTGTTCTTTTGCGAGCACCGCGACCGTGTATGTACCGATCTTGTTGGCAACGTCGCCGTTGGCGGCGATCCGGTCGGCTCCAACAACAATCGCGCCGATCTTGCCCTGCTTCATCATGGCGCCCGCCATATTGTCGGAGATCACGGTAGTCGGTATGCCATCCTTCATCAACTCCCATGCGGTCAGACGCGAGCCCTGCAGGAACGGACGCGTCTCATCCGCGTACACATGGATCTTCTTGCCCTGCTCGATGGCCGCGCGAATCACGCCAAGAGCCGTACCGTATCCGGCAGTCGCGAGCGCGCCCGCGTTGCAGTGTGTGAGCACGCCTCCGCTCGAAGGCATCAGCGTCGCGCCGTGGCGCCCCATGGCCCGATTGGCGGCGATGTCTTCCGCATGCATGCGCTGTGCTTCCTCGACGAGTGCTTCCTTGATCTGCGGCATGGGCCGCACTCGCAGAGTCTCAAACTTTCCTTGCATGCGGCGAATCGCCCAAAAAAGATTTACTGCGGTGGGCCGAGTCTCGCCAATGGTCTTGCAGATCTCGTCGAAATCTTTCTTCAGATCGCCGGCGGTCTCCGCCTTTGAGTTCTGCACGCCCAGCGCGATGCCCATGGCAGCCGCGACGCCGATGGCTGGCGCACCACGCACCACCATGTTGCGAATCACATCCGCCACCTGCTGGTAGGTGGTCGCGGTGACGTAGGTTTCTTCGGTGGGCAGCTTCGTCTGGTCGAGGAAGCGTACGCCTTTGTCAGTCCATTCGAGGGTTTGGATCATAAGGGTAGTCGTCAGTCTCTAGTCGTCAGCAAAAACAGTTCCCGTTTCAAGAAGCTAGCGACTAGCGACCGGAGACTAGCGACTAGATTTTGTGCTCCTTGCACCGGCTGCGCGGGTGATACGTGACCGCGGGCTGTCCGCAGAGTTCGCAGGTGGTGCTGATCGCGGCGAACTCGTTGGTCTCGTCATTCTGCATGACATGTTCGCTACGCACATCCTTCGCGGTGAAAATCGAAACGAACGGAGCGGGCGACGCGGCTTGCTCAACGCTCGGGCGGCCGCCGGCTTCTTCGCGTTCCACCAGGCACATCACGCCGACAACTTCAAATCCGAACTCGCGTGCGGCCTCGATGGCCTGCACGGTGGACGCGCCCGTAGTGCAGACGTCGTCGACGATCACGACCTTGGCGCCCTTTTGCCGAAATCCTTCAATGCGCTGTCCGGTGCCGTGTTGTTTTTCGGCTTTGCGAACGAGGAAGCCATTGAACTCGCCGCTGATGACCGACACGGCGACGACGACGGGATCGGCTCCCATCGTAAGGCCGCCGATGGCCTGCGCGTTCCATCCGCGCTGCCGGATTTCGTCCGCGAACACCTGGCCGGTGAGTTGCGACCCGCGTGCATCGAGCGTGGTGGTCCGGCAGTCAATGTAGTAGTCGCTGGTTGCGCCCGAAGACAGCTTGAACTCGCCCAGTTTGAACGACTTGTGGGCGAGCAGGCGCAGCAGTTCCTGGTGTGCGGATGACATGTGAATTTTAAAGATAGCAGAAAGATAGGTCACAGGTGACAGGCCGCCGGCCTGTTGTGGGTCGGACAACTCCTGTCCGCCTTCCGGCGTTAAGAACTCTTATTGTGATAAGAATGCCGACCGTAGTCGGACAAGAGTGTCCGACCCACACATTCGAGCGTCGCTCGACGCTCGCGGCTCATTGGTTGAATTTTTCCATGTGACGAAAACCGCTCGTGGCTATGTAGGCTGCGAGGAAGATTGTGCCGTTGTAGGCCATGTGCATCAGGACGGTGGCGGCCACCGACTTCTTCAGCGCGCGCACCGTGGTGAGCGTGACACCCACCAGGAAAATTACCAGCACCGGTCCCCAGGAATATTTCAGCTGCGAGGCGTGAATCGAAGCGAAGGCTAGCGCTGTAAGAACGATCGCCGGAATCATGCGCAGGCGCCGCGCCAGTACCGGGTAAACGAATCCGCGAAAGAAAAGTTCTTCAAACAGTGGCGCGAAGAAAACACCAAACAGAGACAGAACGTAGGCGTCACGTGCGGTGCGGAAGAAGTCGTCGATCGGTGCGTGCTTCGGCATGGGCAGCAGGTAGGCGAACGGCACCAGGCACAACTCGAGCGCCACGCCGGCCAGCAGGTACACGCCCCAGTTCTGCGGCCAGTTCCAGCGAATGCCTTCGAGCACGCGACCGTTGGTCTGCGATGCCACGATGGCGTACATCACGAGCAGGACCAGGAAATACGCGAGCAACTGGCCGCCCACGATGACTTCCGGCCGCTTCAGGGATTCCAGAAAAGGTGCAGTCGGAGAGAACCGGCGGTGCACAAAAAAAGCAGTTCCGAGAACACAGCCGAACATCGCGACGACCGTGATTACTGCAAGTCCCAACACGTCCCAGAAACTCCACGACGGATTTTCGTCCGGCGTGGGTGCCACGGGCAGAGTTGTTGCCGGAATAGGCGAGTCTGAAAGGGGAGGCGGAACGGAAAACGGGTTCTCGGGAGCGCACACGGAGTGTAAAAGGCCTTCTCGATTCAATGTACACGAGAAGGGATGGGAGCCGCGAGCGTTCCAAGAAGCACTTGGGATTGGCCCTGCGGCGTTTAACGCTCTTGGCCGAGTCTCGAGTCTCGAGTTCCGAGTCCCGAGAGCCCAGAGCCACTTCCTCATCCCGGATCCGTTCTCTACGCTTCGCTCGCTACTGCGGCAACGGGCAGTTGCGCTTTCGGCCGTGCCGCAACTCGCCGCGCGCCGACCAGATCCTGCCACTGCAGAACGATGTCGGCGGAGAGCACGGAGAACGCCAGGCAGACCCAGACGATCGTCTCGATCGCGCCGGGGCCGAGCATATCCCACCCGGTCACGCCGCCGATCACCCGCACCTCAAGGAAAACGATAGCCACCGCGAAACTCCGCGTCATCCACTGGCGGTGGAGGTTCACATTGCCGCGGAGAATGAAAAGAAGTGCGATCGCCGTCGTCGTCATCCACAGCGTAGCGTCCACCGCGCCCGCGATGCTGAAGGATCGCGTCGCGCCTGATCGTTCCTGGAAGAATTGGATATAGAAGCCGAGAGGCCCCGCCACGAACACGCCGCCAATGTAAAAGCGGCCAACTACACGGTGCAACTTCGCATACTTCTTCCGAAGCCGGTCGGAGAACTGCATGGGTCCAAGCAGCAGAGCACATGCCCCAGCAATGCCGTGAGGCAACAGCCACCACTTGAATGGCTGGTAGTGGTGCCAGACCGGATCGTTGGCATGGACGAGAAAGCTTTCGTTGTGATTGAGAACGTAAGCCACCATCAGGCCTACGAACGCAAAGACGAGGTATTTCGGGCGCAGAAAAGAGTTGCGCACCGCAGTCACAGACGCAGTGGCCATGTTTCCCCCAAACAGGATGGAGTGAGACGAACCTGGAGCCCCGCGGCACTATACAACCAGACGCCGCTGGGTGTTATAGCTCTTTTGGGGGAGATCGATGGCAGATTAAGCATGGAAATTGCGGAAACGCGAGGGGATCAGTTACCTAGGCTTTGCGTCGGACGCCGTTGCCGTTGAAATAGTGCGCGAGTGCCTGTCCGGTGTACGACTTTTTGACGCGTGCCACCTGCTCGGGTGTGCCCTGCGCGACCAAACGGCCGCCATCTTCGCCGCCTTCAGGGCCGAGATCGATCAGCCAGTCGGCATTGCGGATCACGTCGAGATTGTGCTCGATAATGATGACCGTATTGCCGAGGTCGGTGAGGCGGTGGAGGACGTCAAGCAGTTTCTTGACGTCGTCGAAGTGCAGGCCCGTCGTGGGCTCGTCGAGCAGGTAAAGAGTCTTGCCGGTCTGGCGCTTGGAGAGCTCACGAGCCAGCTTAATGCGCTGCGCTTCGCCTCCAGAAAGCGTGACGGCTGACTGGCCAAGATGCACGTAGCCAAGGCCGACATCGACCAGCGTCTGCAGCTTCTGCCGCACTTGTGGAATGTTTTCGAGAATCGGCAACGCGTCGGCCACGGGCGTTTCGAGCAGGTCGGCGATCGAATAGCCCTTGTATTTCACCGACAGCGTTTCGTGGTTGTAGCGGCGTCCGTTGCAGACTTCGCAGACCACGTAGACGTCGGGCAGGAAATTCATCTCGATGCGGCGCTGACCCTCGCCCTGGCAGGCCTCGCACCGTCCGCCGGAAACGTTGAAGGAGAATCGCCCCGGCTTGTAGCCACGTTCGCGCGATTCCGGAAGCATCGCGTAGAGGTCGCGAATCTGCGCGAACACGCCGGTGTAGGTCGCAGGATTCGAGCGCGGTGTGCGACCGATGGGCGACTGGTCGATGCGGATGACTTTGTCCACGGCGTCCGCGCCCGAAATCGATTTGTGCTGGCCGGGTTCCTCGCGCGAGCGGTAAAGCTGCCGGGCGAGCGCGCGGTACAGGATGTCGTTGACGAGCGTCGATTTGCCGGAGCCCGAAACGCCCGTGACAACGGTCATCACGCCCAGAGGAAAAGTCACGTCGAGATTCTTGAGATTGTTCTCGCGCGCGCCCAGGATCGAAATTGCGTGGCCGTTGGTGTGGCGGCGCTCGGGGCGCATTTCGATAGCAACTTTTCCCGAGATGTAGGCGCCAGTGAGCGAGTCGGGCGCCTTCATGATGTCGCCCGGCGTGCCTTGGGCGACCAGGCTGCCGCCGTGGCGACCTGCGCCCGGGCCGAGGTCAATCACGTAGTCGGCGCGGCGGATGGTGTCTTCGTCGTGTTCAACCACGAGAACGGTGTTGCCCAGATTGCGCAAGTCTTCGAGCGCGGCCAGCAGGCGATCGTTGTCGCGGTGGTGCAGGCCGATGGAAGGCTCGTCGAGCACGTAGAGTACACCGCGCAGCTTTGATCCGATCTGCGTCGCGAGACGGATGCGCTGGCCTTCTCCGCCCGAGAGCGTCGCGGCTGAGCGGGAGAGCGAAATGTAGCCCAGGCCGACAGCGTGGAGGAACTGCAGGCGCTCGACGATCTCATGCATGATGCGGCCGGCGATGAGTTCCTCGCGGCCCTTGAGCTTGATCTTTTCCGCGACTTCGAAGGATCGGGCCACCGACAAGCCGGTGAAGTCTGCGATCGACATGCCGTTGACTTTCACGGCCAGGCTCTCGGGACGCAGGCGCTTGCCGTGACACGCTGGGCACTCGGTGGCCGACATGAAGTCCAGCAGCCATTCGCGATAGCTGTCGGAACTGGATTCCTCGAGACTCTGCTTCAAGTATCCGAGAATGCCTTTAAACCCCGTCTTCCCGCCCTTGCCGGCTTCACCGTAGAGCACCAGGTTTTGAATCTTCTCGGAAAATTTCTCGAAAGGCGTCGGGAGTTCGAACCCGTGAGCGGCGGCGGCGAGTTGCAGCATGTGCTGCAGATTCTGCGAGCCTGATCCCGGACCCAGGCCGCCGTCAAGCAGCGGCTTCGACCAGTCGACGATGATCTTCGCCGGATCGAAATCGTACTTGCTGCCCAGACCATGACATTCGGGGCAGGCTCCGTAGGCGCTATTGAATGAGAACGAGCGCGGCTCGAGTTGCGGAACGTTGATGCCGCAGTCGGGGCACGCTAGACGCGACGAGTAGAGTGTTTCTTCTCCGCCGACTACTGCGACCTGCACCAGACCGCCGGCCAGCTTCATCGCCAGGCCCACCGACATTTCCAGGCGATGTTCGATTCCCGGCTTCACGAGCAAGCGGTCGATCACGACTTCGATCGTATGGTTCTTCCGCTTGTCGAGCGACAGTTCGTCTTCCAGGTTGATCAGTTCGCCGTCCACCCGGGCGCGTGTGAACCCGTGCTGGACGAGCTTTTCCATCTCTTTTTTGAACTCACCCTTACGCCCCCGGACGATGGGGGCCATGACCATTACGCGGTCTTCCGGGGTCAGGGACATGACCCGTTGGACAATCTGCTCGGCGGACTGTCGGGCAATGGGCCGCCCGCATTTGGGACAATGCGGCACGCCGATCGAGGCGTAGAGAAGACGAAGGTAATCATAGATTTCCGTAATGGTCCCGACGGTCGATCGGGGACTGCGGCTGGTGGTTTTCTGCTCGATCGAGATCGCTGGGCTCAGGCCGTCGATGGCGTCCACGTCCGGACGTTCCATCTGATCAAGGAATTGGCGAGCATAGGCGGAAAGAGTTTCGACGTAGCGGCGCTGGCCTTCGGCGTAGATCGTGTCGAAAGCGAGCGACGATTTCCCCGAGCCGCTGAGGCCGGTAATCACGGTCAGGGTATTTCGGGGGATTTCTACGTCGATATTTTTCAGATTATGCTGGCGCGCCCCGCGCACCGAAATCTTGGTAATCGCCATCAGAGAACCGAAAGTAACAGCTGTCCCTTCGTAACGTGGACGGGTGCACAGAATTGTTGGAAAGTGGGGATGCGCACTTCTACATAGGTATCTTATCGGTCAACAGCGACCAGCGTCAACGCGGGTAGATTGAAGAAAAGCCGCGGCGAAGTTGGGGCAGTTCGGCCCTAAGTTCCTGGAAGAAGGCGAATTAAGAAACTTAAGGCGGGCCGAACTTGAACGCGTACCTGGCAACAATTGTTCTGTTCTCAACGGTGGTCGCGGCACTCGGATTAGGAGTGCTGTCGGCAAGCTGGGTGGTGAACGGCATTCTCGATACGTTTGGACCGCGCACGCACGAAGAAGCGGCGCCGGCCTTCATCCCAACCCAAACTCACGCAAGCGGCGACTAGTTCTCCTCCCCCAGTCCCTTCCTCTCGAATTCATTCTGCAGTTTCTATTTTTTTCTGCTTCCTTCTGCGCCTCTCGGTTGTTCTAGAACAGAAATCCACCACGGAGACACGGAGTCACGGAAAAAGGCTTAGGCCTTTGGTCCGCGAGTTCGTCCACGCGCGAATCGCAAACGCCTGGTTTACGGATTTAGTCCGTGGCTCAATGCCTCAGTGGTTGGTGTGGGTTTACGGTGTTGATGTTGAAAGCCTAGCTAATAGACGCACTACACTACTCGGGCTTGGCAGGTGTTGGCGCGGCCCCGGTGGGCGGCTGATTTGGAAGAACTCCCGGAGGCGTCTGGGCGTTTTGTCCGGGCTGTCCCGTCTGGCCGGGTTGCTGATTCTGCTGTTGCTGCATTTGTTGCTGCTGGCGCTGCAATTCCTGGAGAAGCTGTTCGGGCGTCTTGGGAGTGTTCGGCTGCCCGTTGCTGTTCTGCTGGTTCTGATCGGCTTGTTCGGGCTGATCGTCGGGCGCGTCGGCCTCTTCGGCGCCATCATCGCCCGATTGCCCGACCTCGGCGGGAGTAGCGGTCATCATGGCAGGCTGCGCGAAGCCGCGCTGTGCACCGCCAGGAAGATTGGCTGCCGTGGTTGCCGCGTCTGGACCGCCGGTCCGCGGCGTCAGAACGATACTCTGGATTGCTTTTGGATCGGTGATTGATCCAACCATCACGTAGTTGAAGTGCGTACCATTGAGCAGGTCGGCCAGTACGGATCGCGCCGGACCGGGGCCGAGATCGGCCACCACGCGCTCATTCGCATTCGGAGGAATGTCGAGTTCCGCGCCGGTCTGCTCGCGGACTTCTTTAAGAACGTCCGACAATGTGGAATTGTGGGCGACGATGGTCAGCTCGCCTTCGGAGAAATTCACTTTTGGCGCTACCGCTGGGACCTGTTCGAGCGGCAGCGGCTGCAGCGGTGCCGGGGTGTAGGCCGGCAGTTGAGGCTTCGGCTGCTCCTGCGTCTGTGGCTTTTTCTTGGGTTTACGAACGCCGCCCCTCTGGGCAGCCGCGCCGGGGCTGAAACCGAACACACACAGGCACGCTGTCATCGAAAGTGATGCGATTTTCAGCGAATAGCCTGTCATGAATGCTTCGATTCCGAGGAGGCAACCATAGGTTGCCGAACAACTTCACCCCGTAGAACTAGTGACAAAATTATAACACTCTGCCGACAGTCGCCTGCCGATTTGCATCACACTTTAGTGCATTCCTTGACGTGCGGGGGCGCAAGCGACTAAGTTGCCCGTATGTATGAAATTGCCCAAAAAGGGGCGCAAGACTATGCATATCAAGGGGAACGGTTTGAGTCGCTTTTCTTGCATACGTAGCCTGTTTTTATTGGGCTTGCTAGCGCTGGCCGCCTCGGCCCTTGGACAGACCTGCCTGACCTCCGATGAGATCGATGCTGCCAGCAAGGCCGCGCTGGAAAATGCCGGGCGGCAGTATTTCGACTGGACCTCGAAGGGCGACACAGCATCGATCCGGCAGAACTCGATTCCGGCGCTCGCTTCTGACTTCGGTGGAGTTGAAACAGCGGTGCGCGATAACCAGGCGAATTTCACGGGAGCGCAGACGACCTTGCGCCCCTTGTTCGTTCTGAAGGCGGAGGGCGCGCAGCCGACCGCGCGCGCGGAGTTCTTGTGTGGCGTGTTCGGCAAGACCGGCCAAACGAATAGCAGTGCCGTGTTCGTGATCCCGAACCTGCCGCCCGGCGATTACGGCATCGTGGTCATGGACGTGGCCGCAAAAACGCCCGAGACGCTATCCCTGGTCCTGCAAAAAGCCGGCGCTGACTGGAAACTGGGCGGCTACTACGCGCGCCCCTCGCAGGCCGGCGGGCACGACGGTGCGTGGTTTCGAGATCGCGCTCGTCAGTTCAAAAGCAGGGGCCAGAATCACAACGCATCGATGTACTACCTCAAGGCGCGCGAGTTGATGGTCCCGGTTCCGTTCATGAGCACGATGGAAACCGACAAACTGTATGACGAGTCGCAAACCGTGGAAGTTCCGGATGCGCCTTCGGCGGAAAATCCAGTCGACGTTCTGGCCGGAGCGAAAACGTATCGGTTCACAAGCATTTTTCCAGTGGGCATCGACAACGACATCGATCTGGTAGCGAAGTACCAGTGCCCCAGCGTGGCGAATACCGCGCAGACGTATCAGGACAATCTCGCAGCTATCAAGGCGCTGGTGGCGAAGTATCCCGAATACCGCGATGGATTCTCGGCAATCATTGCCCGCGCCGTGGAGCCGTCGGGGAAGGATTACGGGACGATGGTGGCGGTGAAGGATATTAAGTAGCAGGTGTTGGGGGTTAGGTCTTAGGTTCTAGGACTCGAGACCCAAGATCTGCCCTTCTACCCTTGCTGATCAAACGTACACTCCCTAGGACTCTTGTCTTCCCTCAATCCCAAGAACACCGGCGCCCTCAATTTTTGCCCGCCCTCGTTCGTCAGATGTGTCCATTCCGAGTACTCGATTTCTGCCACCAGTTTGGGTTTGATCCAGTGGGTGCGGCGCAGTGCGTCGACCGGACCGTGGAACGGGTTCTCATTCGTTTCAAGTTTGCTAAGGACCTTCCACAGAGAAGCCAGCGTTTTTTGATCGAAGCCGCTGCCTGCCTGACCCACGTGGATGAGGCGTCCTTCCTTGTCGTAGAGGCCCAGCACAATCGAACCGAAATATTGGCGACTACCTTCGGGGTCGGTGTAGCCGCCGATGACGCACTCCAGGCTGTGGCGGATTTTGATTTTCAGCCAGTTGCGGCTCCGGCGCTCTTCGTAGGGGCAGTCGCGGCGTTTCGCGAGAATGCCTTCGAGTCCCTGCTGGCGGGCCGCCTCGAAGAGAGCTTTCCCTTCGCCGACGAAGTGGTCGGAGTAGCGGATGGTGTCGTTGGGCGTGCTGAGTAGCGAAGCGAGCAGGGCCTTGCGGTCTTCCAGCGTGGCGCGGCGCAAGTCGTAGCCATTGGCGTACAGCAGATCGAACGCGTAGTACAGGATAGAAATGTCGCGCTGCGGAGCGACGCGCCGGTTGCGGTCGCGAAAGCCGGTGCGCTGCTGCATCAGGCTGAAGGACGAGTTGCCCTGATCGTCGAGTGCGATGACTTCGCCGTCGAGGACGGCCGTCTTTGCGTTCACGTATTTCGCCATGTCATGCAGGTCGGAGTACTGGCCGGTGAGGTCGTTCTGCTTGCGCGACACGAGTCGGACGTTGCCTTTTTCGAGGAAGGCGATGGCCCGGTAGCCGTCCCATTTGATTTCGAAGAACCATTCCGGGCTGTCGAAGGGAGCTTCGATCGAGGTCGCGAGCATCGGGTAGATCGCGCTGGGCATGGAGGCCCTTCTGGCACCCGGGAGATCTTGAACCGCAAAGGGAGTGGTCGCTCCGGGAGAAGAGCCTTTCACCACACAGGACACGGAGGGCGCTGAGGTGGGCAGAGCTTCTATCGGAGTCGCCAGGTCGTCCAGTGAGTCTTGCGATTTCCTGATTCGCGCCTCGGCGGAATTGCTGGCCTTCTTTGTGGAGCTCTGAGCGGTTGCGGCTAAGCGGACTTCCGGCGCGGGTTCAGCGTTTTTTTTTCCGGGGCGGCCGCGCGAATCTCGGTGGGTTTTGGTTTCGCGGATCTGGCGGTCGACTTCTTCTTCGCGGAAGACGTCTTTGCCGAAGTTGGCGTCGCCGCTTTCTCTTCAGCGGCTTTCTTCTCGTCGAACTTTTTGATGGCGTCGGCGAGCCAGGGAGCTTTGACCTTCCCCCCTCGTCCGCCGGGGCGGCTGCGCCACTCAGCAGATCCCTCGTCGCCGGCGATCTCGTCCATGCTGCGCTTGGTGAGGACGGAGCTGTCATAGTGGTCGATGTCGTACTCTTCGACTTCGTGCTCGTCGTGTTTCTTGATCATCAGCCACTCGTTGCCCTTGCCTCCGGGACGGCGGCCTTTCATCTTGACCAGAGCGAAGTCGCCGTTCAAGCGCTTGCCCGTCACGCGGAATTTCAAGTCGCCCTTCGCCAGCATGGCGCGCGCTTCATTGTCGGTGGCCGGGACGTACTTGCCGTCGACCGGCACCGAGCCCAGGGGCTGCCAGGTGCCAACGTCCCATACCATGACCGATCCGGCGCCGTAGTTGTCGGCGGGAATGTTGCCCTCGAAATCGAAATAGGAGACGGGATGATCTTCGACCTGCATGGCGAGGCGCTTGTCGGCGGGATCGAGCGACGGGCCTCGGGGCACGGCCCATGACTTCAGCACGCCGTCGAGTTCGAGGCGGAAGTCGTAATGCAAGTGCGAGGCGCGGTGTTTCTGCACCACGAAACGATGTCCGGATTTCTTTTCGACCTTGCCGGAAGGCTCGGGGGTCGCGTCAAAGCGGCGTTTTCGCTGATATTCCTCAAGAGCCATGGGCGACATTGTAGCCGGAAGTCGCAGAAAGCGGCTATGGAGTAGAGTACTGAGTCGCGGAAAAGATTTTTACCGCAAAGTTCGCAAAGAAAACCCGCGAAGGGCGCCAAGAAGAACTCAAAAACGGAGTAGCTTCGCGAACCTTGCGGACGTTCTTTGCGGACTTTGCGGTCAAAAGCTTTGTCTCCGGCTGAGGGCGAGATGAAACGTGAGTATCCCGAGACGCCGCTGGTCGGCGTGGGCGCGATCATCATTGAGGAAGATCGCGTTGTGCTCGTAAAGCGCGGGCATCCGCCGCTGGAAGGAAAGTGGTCGATTCCCGGGGGCGTCCTCGAGATCGGCGAGACGCTGCGCAAGGCGGCCGTGAGGGAAGCGCTCGAAGAGACCGGGCTGACGGTGGAACCTGGCGAACTGCTCGGAGTGTTTGAGCGTGTGATTCCGGATGAGCAGGGGCGGATGCGCTATCACTACGTGCTGATCGACTTCCTCTGCCGATGCGTTGCGGGAGAGTTGGAGGCTGGCGACGACGCGCGCGAAGTGCGTTGGTTCCGGCGTGAGGAACTGGCTGGGCTGGAACTGGCGCGGGAGACGGAAGAAGTAATTCTGAAGGGGTTTGAGAAATACATGGGGTAAAGGGATTTTTCACCACAGAGAGACAGAGTCACAGAGAAAAACCCTTTTCGCATTTCTCTGTTTCTCTGTGACTCTGTGGTGAAGAAGATTAGCTGACGGAATCTCATTGCCAAGGAGGCCGTATGCCGGAGGCTCGTGGTTCCCGCGGTCAGGCGTTGATGTATGTGGGGTTCGTGTTTCTATTCAGCTCGGTGTTTTATTTTCTGATGCTGCGGGCTCACTCGCTCGGTGGAGGTGGTGGGCTCTACGTGACCGGGATCATGTGGTGTCCGGCGCTGGCGGCGTTCACGACATTGCGGCTGAACGGGCGTAAGGCCTCTGAGCTGGGATGGAAGTGGCCCGCGCGAAAGTACGCGCTCATGAGCTGGTATGTGCCGCTGGTCTACGCGGCGATTGCTTACCTGGTCGTGTGGATCGGCGGACTGGGCGGATTCCCCAACCACGAGTACATGCAGAGCCTGGTGGGGCGGATGGGATTGCGCGTCTCGCCGGCAGCGTCGACCGTGCTCTATGTGTTGCTGGTGGGGAGCTACGGGCTGATCGGCAGCACGGGACGCGCGCTGGGGGAAGAGATCGGCTGGCGCGGATTCTTGGTGCCGGAACTATCGAAGACTTTTAGTTTCACGGCCACCTCATTGATCAGCGGGATCGTGTGGGCGACCTGGCACTATCCGGGCCTGATCTGGGGTGACTACAACAACGGCACTCCCGCGTGGTACGGGCTGACGTGTTTCACGGTGATGGTGGTGGCGATCGCGGTAGTGTTCGCGTGGCTGCGGCTGAAGTCCGGAAGTTTGTGGACGGGCGCGATCCTGCACGCCAGCCATAATCTGTATGTCCAGGCGATATTCACCCCGCTCACTGCCGATCGAGGGAAGACGGCCTGGTTCATTGACGAGTTTGGCGCGGTACTGCCCTTGGTGGCCGTGGCGGTCGCAGTCTATTTCTGGACGCGGAGAGGCGAAGTGGAGGGCGTGGTGAATGCCGGAGCCGAACGCACGACTGTGGCGGTTTAGTGATCTGGATAAAAGGCTTTCACCACAGAGGGCACGGAGGAACACGGTGAAGAGGTTCTTCAGCGCGTACTCGGGTGCACTTTTTTCGGAGCGATCAGGCGCCAGGCGTCGAGGAGATATTCCGCAAGCTCTTCGTCCTCGATTTGATCGAGTTCGATGCCCACCCAGCCGCGCACGCCGACGTAGGGAGGCAAGTAGAACTTGCCGGGTTCGTTCTTGATCAGGCTGGCTTGGGCTCCAGGCGGCACGGGAAGCCAGACGGCGATGTATCCGTCGTCGTGGTGATTGTTCACAAACATCGCGTAGACCTTTTTCTTCACGAAAAACGTCGGCTCGCCGTGGGAGAGTTTTTCAGTCGTTTCAGGCAAGGCGGAGCAGAGACGGCGCACTCGGCGGAGATGCTCTTCACCAGCGGGAAGTTTTTTGGCGGGACCTTTCATGACGACCTCGATGTGGCAATTCTAGAAGAGCACGAGATTCCCGGCGCCAGCTGCGCGAAAGCAATTCCGAAAAATAAAACGGCCCGCGCACGATTAAGCGCGCGGGCCGCCGGTGGTACTGTTGGGATTGACCAAGAGGTGGTCACTCTACGTGGCCTCTTCGGCAACTCCGGGTCCCAGTTCGACCTGCAACTGGGCGGATCGGAACCCTAACTCACCGGTAGTGTGCGGGCTGTAACATTCCGTGGAGCCTTACGGCGCCTGCGGAACGTCCCGCTTAGAGCGACCGCTCTAAGTCGCAGCCACCTCACCTGGTCTTTTGCTACTACTTCCATCTGAACTTTGCATTCGACCACCTCCTTTCCGGTGTAATCGCAGACTAGTACGGAAAGGGCGGGCGCGTCAACCGGCACGAAAGTGTGTGCCGGGGGAGTCAATAGAAGGCTCTGCTGTGTAGCGTACACAGCCTGGTAGCACAATTGAGATGAAGAAACTCCGATCCCGGCTTGCGCAGGTTTGTATCCGGGCATCGCTTCAGCTATACCATAACGATTGGCTTCGACGGGGCCCCTTCAGGGGTTGGCTGTCGTGCGTATCGTCCAGGACCGACAGCAGCGCCTGAAGGCGCGCCCTGATACTTGACCATCACCCGACGATCCCGCTCTTGATGTCTTCTTCGGCCTGCGCGATATTCTTTGGCTTTCCCAGGTCGCGCCAATAGTATTCGTCGGCTTCGAAGGCTTGAATGGATTCGCCTTCAGCAGCCAGACGCAGGTACGAGGTGATGATCGAGAACGCGCCGTCCTCCGTAAGTTTCCCGAGCAGTTGGGGCGAGATGATGTGAACCCCTGAAAACGCAAACGGCTCAACTTGCTCTGCGTTGCGTACGAGTTCCGGCTTGCCGTCTTCGCCGCTGCGTCGGCCACAGAGTTTCATGGACGAATCGAACAGCAAATAGCGTGAGGTCTTGCGATTCTGCACCGCCACCGTCGCGAGAGCACGGCCCTGGGCGTGGACCTCGGCCATCCGCCGTAAATCGATGGTGCTTAGGACATCGACGTTGTGCAGAAGGAAGGGTTCGTTGGGAGTCTCAGCGTTTTCCAGAAAAAACCAGGCCGATTTTTTCAGCCCACCGCCGGTGTCGAGCAGAACGTCTTCGCGAGAAATCACGATCCGCATGCCGAAGTCTCGCTGGGCTCGCAGATAGTCGACAACTTTGCCGGCGAAGTGGTGGACGTTGACGATGACTTCGTGGATGCCGAAGGTGCGCAAGCGCGCAAGCGTGATTTCGAGCAGAGTGCGGCCGGCGATTTCGACTAGCGCTTTGGGTCGGTCGTCGGTGAGCGGGCGCAGGCGCGTGCCCAGTCCTGCGGCCAAAATCATGGCCTTCATTCCGGCTTGCTCTCCAGTTCTCGGTGGCGCAGCACGACATCCACGCCGTTGCGGTCGCGCAGTCGCTTCGCCAACTGCTCGGCGAGATAGACGGAGCGGTGCTGGCCGCCCGTGCAGCCGAACGAAATCATCAGGTGCTTGAATCCCCGCCGCTGGTATTCCTGAATGCTCGAGTCGACCAGCGACAGAACGCTGGCGAAGAACTGGTGCACGCTTTCCTGCTGGTTTAGGTATTCGATAACGGGCGCGTCGCGTCCAGTGAGTGCTTTGAATTGCTCGAGGCGGCCAGGGTTGGGCAGGCTGCGGCCGTCGAAGACAAAGCCTCCGCCGTTGCCGGTTTCGTCTTTGGGCCAGCCGCGGTGAAACGAGAAGCTGAAGATACGCACCGTGAGCGTGTCGGCGGCTGAAGCTATGTTCTGAAGCTTCTCCGACGCCAGCATGCTGTTGAACGCTCCGAGCAGCGTGGGCAGTTCGACCGCCAGCTTGACGTTGTGCAGCAGCCAACGCAGGTTTTTCAGCGCGTAGGGCACACTTTGCAGGAAGTGCGGCTTGCGCTCGTAGAAGCCGCGGAATCCGTAAGCTCCCAGAGCCTGCATGATGCGCACGTAGACGAATCCATAGTAGTAGCGAAGAAATTCTTCGCGATCGAGCCGGATGTGATTCGCCAGCTGGTCGAGGTAGTAGTCGAGCAATTGTTGGCGGAGTTCTGGCGGCAGGTCGGCTTTCGCGTCGTACAGCAGCGACGCGATGTCGTATTGCAGCGCGCCTTTGCGCCCCCCCTGGTAGTCGACGAAGTAGGGCTGGCCGTCGACCAGCATCACGTTGCGGGACTGGAAGTCGCGGTAGAGAAAGTAATCCTGCTGTGCGCTGATCAGAAGTTCGGTAAGGCGGTCAAAATCGTCTTCGAGCGCCTGCTCGCTGAAGGGGATTCCGGCGAGGCGCAGGAAGTAATACTTGAAGTAGTTCAGGTCCCAGGCGATGGATTGGCGATCGAAGCGGCCGCGCGGGTAGCAGACGGAGTAGTCGAGATCGCGCGCAGCGTCGATCTGAAAACGCGGCAGTTCGGCGACGACTTTGCGGTAGGCCTCGACGACAGACGGCGCGATGACTTCTCCCGGACGGTTGCTCTGCAGGAAGTCGAACAGCGTGGTGCTGCCCAGATCCTGCTCGAGATAAGCGCCGTGGTCGAGATTCTCGCCATAAATTTCAGGCACCGGCAATCCATGGCGCCGGAAGTGTCGGCTGAAGGCGAGGAACGCGGCGTTTTCTTCGCGCACACCGTGCAGAATCCCGATGGCGCTTTGCTGCCCGTCAGAAAGCCGGATGATCTTGCGGCCTGAGCCGCCCAATTCGCCTTGCAGTTGGACCACTCGCGTCGGTGGATGGTGGAAGTGCTGCTCGAAGAGGGCGTTGAGAACGTCCATGGATGTGGGCTTGTGGCATGACAAAGATACCATTCGGCGCGGCTGGGAATTCGACGAGCCGTGGAACGGTTGTTACGGAAGGACGAAGGGGGTGTTGGAACGGTCCATGACCGGGTAGGAGTCCGTGACGCAGGGACGTGACGTGCGACACAGATTGCCGGGAGAGTTGCTACTAGGATTTTGGGTGGCAGGATCGCTCATCCGGAGGCCATCATGGAAATTCACGTCGAACACTTGGGAGCGTTGCAGTTCGAGATCAAGGTGCGGGAACACACGATCGTTTCCGATCAGCCGCCGGAGAATGGCGGCTTTGACGAAGGCATGACGCCGCCGGAGTTGCTGCTGGCATCGCTGGGATCGTGCGCGGTGTATTACGCAGCCGACTATCTGCGTCGGAACAAGCTAGCGACCGAAGGGACGCGCGTGCAGGTAGTTGCGCGGAAGGCGAAGAATCCAGCTCGGGTGGATGATTTCCGCATTGAGCTCGAGGTACCGGTTGAGTTGAGTGAGGAGCATCACAAGGGCGTCGAGGACGCGGTGCACCGGTGCCTGATCCACAACACGTTGCTGCATCCGCCTCGGATTGAAACTGTCGTACGCTGTGCGGTGGGGGTGGAGAAGTAGGGCGCTGGTTCTCAGCAAAAAATCTTAAAACGCAGAGAGCGCAGAGAACTTCCCGCAGAGAAGATCTCTGCTCGACTTACTTCTCTTTGTCGAACGAATTCACTAGCTTTTCGAAGTCGTCCTGACTGGCGGCGAGGGTTTTCGCCGGGCCAGTGAATTTCAAAAAGACGTTTCCGCTCGGGCCTTCGATGATGGCGCCCAGCAGTCGGTAGTTGTTATGCACGGCTTTCGAGGCTGCCATGGGACCGCCCATGCCGGTGTAGTCGCCGGAGGAATCGACGGTGGTGACCGGAAGGTCGTGGACAGTCCGCTTCGCAATCTTAGCCTCGGCCGGCTTACCGTCGGGGCCGACGATCTGCCCTTTCCAGCGCTCGATGTTCGCGTCGACCGAACCACCCTGCCCTGCCCCGAAGAAGTAGACCGCGCACTCCGCGTTCGCCGCGTCTCCTGAGGTTGCTGCAACGACGTAGGTGGCGGCACGCATGGGCCGCGAGCCTTCCTCGGGTTTCCATCCTGCAGGTGGCGTCCATTTCAACCCGGCAACAGACTGGGCAATTGAGCACGCGACCAAGAGGACCACAGTCAAGAGAGTGCGCATTGGGAAAGTATAGACGGAGGGAGTTGAAGCGACATTTATTGCGGAAGTTATCGCCTGTGTTGCCAACGGAGCACGAGTGCGACAGCGATCCCGAGCGGCTTCAGCGGCGACGACTAGGATTGGCATGGTCGCGAGTCCCATTGCGACGAAACCCAAATCAACGATAATTCCGATAAGTTCGGAATTGACCGGCATTACCCACCAGGGGCCGGGATGTCGCGCTGAATCGTGATTCTTCGCGTCTGAGATTGTCTCACCTGCTACATCCCTGGTTCCCCCACCCGGACATGTCCCCCGGCTATCTAGCGGTTGACCTTTCCCCTGCCTAGACTGGAACTCTCCCCTCAGGGACTCTTGCTTCCTGCTAAGTATTTGAAAAATCAGGCCTTCCATCGGTACGCATCTAATTGGGGGAGGCCGATATGGGCGAGCACGCGGTAGGCGAATTCGCGGGCCATGGCATCAAGGCTGGCGGGGCGATTGTAGAAGGTCGGGATGAGCGGGAAGACCGTAGCTCCGGCATCTGCGGCTCTGTACAGGTTGCGGATGTGAACCTTATTCAACGGCGTCTCGCGGACGCAGAGCACCAAAGGCCTTCGTTCTTTGAGAGTTACATCGGCGGCGCGCTCGATGAGTTGGGAAGCGACGCCGTTGGCAACGCGGGCAAGCGTTCCAACACTGCAGGGGATGACGATCATCCCATCGCAAGGGTAAGAACCGCTGGCCACATTCGCACCGATATCAGCATTCGATTGCAGCTGGATCTTGCGGGAAGCTTTGCCCAGGATCTGGCCGACCAGATTGCTGCGTCCCCGTAGCGAGAGTTCTTCGGCAAGGACGCGCAGGGCGCTGTCGGAAGCGATGAAATTGACGGTCTTGACGCGGGCATCGCGTTCGACGGCGAGCAGAAGTTGTTTGAGAAAGATAGAGCCGCTGGCGCCGGTAGTGGCTACGGTCAGGTTGTGAGGTTCAGGTGCGGGCAAGCGGACTCCTTGGGCTTTTGAGCATAGGGATGCCGCAGAGAAGAAGTCAAGGAGAGGCAAGGCAGACGAAGTTCTGAAATTGAATGGCGAATCCTTCTCACTTGCGGTCGCGGCGCTCGGCGGCGCAGAGGCACGCGCTGGAGGGCGTGGAACGTGAGATCCGGGCCAACGACCACGTTGGCCGCCGCAAGTATCTGAAAGACTTCAGTGCAGCGTATCGCACGTACGAATCGGTTCTGACTCCGGCAGAGGTGCAGGGAGCTTTGCAGCCGGCCGATCTGGTGTTGATCGGCGACTACCACGCGCTGCCCGCGTGCCAGCGCTTTGCCGGTGCTCTGCTCGAACAGCGTGCCCTGGTCGGCAACCGTCCGGTGGTGTTAGGACTGGAGACCATCTTCGCGCGCGACCAGCACATCATTGACGAATGGTGGCGCCGCGAAATCGATGAGCACGAACTGCGCGAGCGCATGCGTTTTCAGCTGGACTGGGGCTACGATTGGGATCCGTTCTACGAGTTGCTGGTGACGGCGCGCGAACACGCGGATGCGATCTACGGGCTGGACTGCATGCCGCGCGAGGATCTGCGCAAGATCGGGGCGCGCGATCGCCACGCGGCCGACAAGCTGGCCGAAGTCCGGCAGCGGCATCCGGAAGCGGCGATCCTCGTTCTCTTCGGCGAATCACACCTGGCCCCGGCGCACCTGCCGCGTGAAGTGCGGACTGTGCTGCCGCAGGAAAAAGTTCTTACGATCTTGCAGAACGTGGATTCGCTTTACTGGCGCGCCGCCGGCGAGCGCCATGACCGCGTCGAAGCGGTGCGGGTGGCGAGCGATGTCATCTGCGTGTTCAATGCCACGCCGCTGGAGAAATACGAAAACTACCGTCTCTGCCTCGATCGCTGGCGAAGGGAAGAGTCCGATGGTCCGGACCTTGGCCCGACAGTCTATAACCTGATCGACGGGCTGGTGAGATTCCTCGGCATCAATCGCTACTCACCGCACAACACCACGCAGCCGAAGTTCCTGGTCGACCTGCTGCCGGAAGTCTATTACCGGTCTTCGGACAACCTGCTGCGCCGGTTGTTATCGCGCAAGGGCGTGAGTGAAGAAGAGCGGGAAGCTATGCTGCAGCGCGTGGAAGATCGCGGCTGCGCTTACCTGCCGCAGGTGAATGCGTTTTACATGCACGATTTCCAGATGCTGAACGCGTCGGAGGAAGCGGCGCGTTTTCTGCATCACGCATGCCGCGGCTTGCCCGCGCGGGTCACTGCCCGTGACGAAGCGGCCGACGAACCGGCGGACTTCTTCTACGGCCGAGCGCTGGAGAATGCCCTGGCGTACTTCGGCTCGCGGGTGCTGTATCCTGCACGACCGGCGGCGCACGAAAGCGACTTGCGCGAATTGAACGACGCCACTCGCGAAGACGTCGAGCGGCAGACCGGGCTGGATTTTCCTGATGCCGTCCGGGCTATCGATTTCCTGCTGCTGCACCGGTTGCTGGAAACCGACGCCCGACAGTGCGATCGCGTGCGCGGTTCGCTCGATGAAGGCATCCGTAGTAGCGGCGCGAAATTCGAGTACATCACGCAACAACTTGGCTACCTGCTCGGCTGCGATCTCTACGAGGGCTATCTGGAGGGCCGGGTGACTCCCGGATTCGTGCGGACACTCTTCCTGACCCACGTGGAAGAACCCGGGACGGCACGGGAGGCGTACTTCACGCTGGTGAGCCGGCTGCGTGGGGTGCGGAGGAAGGCACATCGGAACGGGTGACAGGTGTCAGTTCTCAGTTCTCAGTTCTCAGTTCTCAGTTCTCAACTTGTATCGCCGATGAACTTCCGAACCAATTCGATTCCAACTTCCTCGTTAGAGCCCAGCCATCCGCAATCGAATATCTGAAGCCTCAGATCTGGACTGCAGAATCAGATGGTGAGTGTTCTACGTCACTCTGGGCCGTAGTGGAGTGCTAGACTTTTACGTAATCCATGCCTCGTCCTTCCTCAGTCACAAATTCATTTGCTGGTGCGCCTGCGCTTCCGCGTGCGAGCGAGGCTATCCGGAACCAGGCGTGGAGCCTGGCTTTTGCGGAGTTTGTGGAAGCCGATCGGCAGTCTCCACTTGATCCGGAAGACCTTGAGTTCCTTTCAGTGGCCGCACACCTGACCGGAAAAGACGCCGAAAGTGGCGAGGCGCTGGCTCGCGCGCACCAGGGATATTTGGGGCGAGGGGAGATTCGGCGGGCGGCGCGTTGTGCGGGATGGCTGAGCGTCGTGGCGCAACTCCGCGGCGACAGCGCACAGGCCAGCGGATGGCTGTCGCGGGCCCGGCGTTTGCTTGAAACCGAAGGCGATTGCGTCGAGAAGGGCTACCTGCTGTTGCCGGTAGGGATGGCTGCCGCGCAGCAACGCGATCTTGTGGCGGCACACGCGGCGTTCGTGGAGGTTGCGTCTATTGGGCAGCGATTCGGCGATCGCGATCTTGCTTCCCTCGCATTGCAGGGGCAGGGACGGGTGCTGGTGCGCCGCGGTGAAATCGCAGGCGGCGTTGCGTTGCTGGACGAAGCGATGGTGGCGGTGACGGCGGGAGAAGTTTCTCCCATAGTGGCGGGAGGAATTTACTGCAGCGTGATCGATGCATGCGGAGAGATTTTTGATCTGCGGCGCGCGCAGGAATGGACGTCGGCTCTCGAACAATGGTGGAGTTCGCAGCCCGACATGGTGCCCTACCGGGGACACTGCCTGATTCGCCGCGCTGAAATCATGCAGCTGCGGGGAGCGTGGCCGGATGCGCTGCTCGAGGCGCGATGCGCATGCGAACGCCTTTCGCAGCCCGTT
>Ga0207665_10000550_pt1 | contig 25283 bp, 19 predicted proteins | sample LARL112metaG_FD_184351 | JGI IMG/M metagenome (GOLD analysis project Ga0207665, IMG submission 184351) | Corn, switchgrass and miscanthus rhizosphere microbial communities from Kellogg Biological Station, Michigan, USA - LAR L11-2 metaG... | ecosystem: Host-associated > Plants > Roots >... | reverse complement strand
ATCCGCGGTTCGCTCGGGCTTGTGACAGTCGTCGCCTGCACGCTGTTTGCGGCGATCTCCGGCTCTTCGGTGGCGACCGCGCTCGCGATGGGAACGATTCTGCTCCCGGCCATGATCGAGAAAGGCTATCCGCGCAGTTTCGCGCTCGGCGTGGTCGGCGCCTCCGGCACCATCGGCATCGTCATCCCGCCTTCGCTGGCGCTGATCCTGTACGGCATCGTCGCCGAACAATCGGTGCCGCGCCTGTTTCTTGCCGGCGTGTTGCCGGGCCTGTTGCAGGCCGCGGTATTCTTCGGCTGGGTCTGGTACGACGCGCGGCGGCGCAAATTCCCGGTCGAGCCGACGCTGCCGTTCGCCGAACGCGTTCGGGTGACGGCGAGGGCGATTCCCGCCCTGATCGTGCCGGCGATCGTGCTCGTCGGCATTTATGGCGGGGTCGTCACCGTGACCGAAGCAGCCGCCATTGCCGCGGTGGTATCGCTCACGGTAAGTCTCGCCTATTACCGGGGCTTCCACTGGTCGGAAACGTTGTGGGTGGTGGCCGATGCGCTGAAAAGCGCCGGCGCGATCATGCTGATCGTCGCCACCGCATTGGCCTTCGGTCACTGGATGACGGCCTCCGGCATCCCGGCGGAACTCGTCAAGTGGGTTTTGGCGCGCAACATGGCGCCGTGGCAGTTCCTGCTCGCGATCAATGTGCTGCTGCTCGTGCTCGGCTGCTTCCTCGAGGTCATCGCGACGTTGCTCCTGGTGCTGCCGATCCTGGCGCCGGTGCTGCCCGCGCTCGGCGTCGATCCGGTGCATTTCTCGATCATTTTCACCCACAACATGGAGATCGCGCTGGTGCATCCGCCGGTCGGATTGAACCTGTTCGTGTTATCCACGATTTCGCATGCGCCGATCGGCGAGGTCGTGCGCGGCGTTCTGCCGTTCCTCATTCTGCTGCTGATCGTCCTGATGATCATCACCTACGTACCCGCGCTCACGCTGTGGCTGCCGCACGCAGTGTACGGGAACTAGATCCGGATGATCTTGTTTCACCTCTCCCCGCCGGGGAGAGGTCGATTTGCGTAGCAAATCGGGTGAGGTCCATTGCTCTCACGAGAGATCGTAACCCCTCACCCCAACCCCTCTCCCAACGGGAGAGGGGGCGCACCTTCCGTTGCCGCGATCGTTCAATTTAGTCTCACCATGTTCATGGAAGGCGCGCCTCACTCCCAGCGAAACGCGCTTTTGATGCCGTCCACGACGAACTGCGTGGCGAACGCGGCGAGCACGATGCCGAGCAGCCGCGCCAGCACGATATTGCCAGTCCGTCCCAGCACGCGTGCCAATTGCCCCGCGAGCAGAAACGACAGGGCCGAGGCGAGCGCAACCGCGGCAATGATCAGGACCAGCGCGAGGAGGAGCGAGGGATCGCCACCGGTGCGGCTCGCCAGCAGCAGCGTGGCGGTAATGGCGCCGGGACCCGCGATCAAGGGGATCGCGAGCGGGAAGGCGGCAAGATCGGCGATTTTCTCGCGCGCGGCGCTCTCGGCTTCGCGGCTCTCCTGGCGCATGTGTTCGCCAAAGATCATCCGCGTCGCCACGCCGAACAGCAGGATGCCGCCGGAAATCTGGAAGGCCGCAAGTCCGATGCGAAGCTGTGCCAGGAACCAGTTGCCGAGCAGCGCGGTCACGATCAGGATCGCTGCGGCAATGACGGAGGAGCGCAACGCGAGCGCGCGCTTTTGCGTAACTTCAAGCCCCTGCGTGAGCGCGATGAAAGCGGGCGCGAGCCCGATCGGATCGATCACGAGCACCAGTGGAGTGGATTTGACATTCGCGACCCACCTAGCCGCAAGCTCGCAACGCGAATGTCAAATCCTAAACTCCACTGGAATCCTATATTTGCTAGTGGTCCTCTGATTCTAACATTCGCAAGAGTGCCTGCAGCAATGGGAGGCGAATGTTAGAATCGGACCACTAGCGTGACAAAGGATGAAGTCACGTAGTTCAGCATGGATCACGACAGTGGTGGATGCGTAACCGGTTTATCGGCTGAGTTGGACCGTCTTGTGTCGTTCTCTATCGGCGGATAGCCTGTTCAGCGGCCTCAGGGAAAGCAACATGACCATTGAGAGAATTCAGCCCGCCTTCCTGTCCAAGCGAAATGTCGGCATCGGCTAACCTCGGATTTGGAACAATCTCACCATGCCTGATTTCCACGGCGTCTTTCCCTATCTGGTTTCGCCCGTCGACGCCGACGGGCGGGTCCGCGACCGCGTGCTCGGCCGTCTGTGCGAGGATCTCATCGCCTCCGGCGTGCACGGATTGACGCCACTCGGCTCGACCGGCGAATTTGCCTACCTGAACAATGCGCAGCGCTCCGACATCGTGCAGGCGACGATCGAGGCGGCACGCGGCCGCGTTCCCGTGGTCGCCGGCGTCGCCTCGACCTCGACTTGGGATGCGGTGGCGCAGGCGAAATCGTACCAAAAGCTCGGCGCCGATGGCATTTTGGCGATCTTGGAAGCATATTTTCCACTGACCGACGCGCAGGTCGAATCATATTTTCGCAGCGTCGCGGATGCGGTCGACATTCCTGTCGTGATCTACACCAACCCGCAATTCCAGCGCTCCGATCTTTCGCTCGACTGCATCGCGCGGCTTTCGGCCCATCCGCGCATTCAATACATCAAGGACGCATCCACCAATACCGGACGCCTGTTGTCGATCATCAATCGCTGTGGCGATGCAATCGGCGTGTTCTCGGCTTCCGCCCACATCCCGGCCGCGGTGATGCTAATCGGCGGCGTGGGATGGATGGCGGGACCGGCCTGCATCATTCCACGGCAAAGCGTCGAGCTCTATAATCTCTGCAAGGGGAAGCGCTGGGACGACGCGATGGCGTTGCAACGCAGACTATGGCGCGTCAACGAAGCTTTCGCGCGCTACAACCTCGCCGCCTGCATCAAGGCCGCCCTCGCCATCCAGGGCTACGACGTCGGCGATCCAATCCCGCCGCAGGCGACCTTGACTGCCGAGGAGCGCAAGGTGGTCGAGGCGGTGTTGCGGGAGGTGGGGTGAGGGGACTCTCGTCATGGCCGGGCATAGCCGTTCGAAGAACGGCGTCGCTTCCGCTCGCCTATGACCCGGCCATCCACGACTTTTTTGGCGTGACAGAACACCAAGACGTGGATGCCCGGCACAAGGCCGGGCATGACGATTCGTGCTGCAGGGCTTGGCCTCCTCCGTCTCGATCCGCTAAGAGAACCCTAACAAGAACGGACTCGAAGGATACAGCGGATGAACATTCTTCCCGGCAATATGCGTTTCGGTGCGGGCCAGCCCGTCAAGCGCCTTGAGGATCAAAGGCTGCTCACCGGAAAGGGCCAGTTTCTCGACGACAAGCCGGAAGATGGCGCGCTGTGGCTGCATGTGCTGCGCTCGCCGCATGCCCATGCGAAGATCGTGTCGGTTGACACCCGGCCGGCCGCCGGCATGGCCGACGTGGTTGCCGTCTATACCGGCGCAGATCTCGTCGCCGACGATGTCGGCACGCTTCCGACCTTGATGGTTTTTCAGCGGCCCGACGGTTCGCCGATGAATGTGCCGCCGCGCCGCTTGCTTGCCCATGGGGTGGTGCGCTTTGCCGGCGAAGCGGTGGCGGCCGTGGTGGCAAAATCGCGTGTCGCGGCGCAGGAAGCAACCGAAGCGATCGCGGTCGAATATGAAGTGTTGCCGGCGGCGGTCGATCCCGTCGCCGCCACCCAAGAAGGTGCGCCGGTGGTGTGGGAGGGCGCGCCTGACAATGTCGCCGCGGCGATGAGCTATGGCGACGCGGCCGCGGTGGAAGCGGCGTTCGCCAAGGCCGCCCATGTCGTCTCGCTCGAAGTCGTCAGCCAGCGCCTGGTCCCTTCCGCCATGGAGCCGCGCTCATCCATTGCCGAAGTCGAGAAGAAGAGCGGCCGCCTTCTGTTGCATGTGCAATCGCAGACGCCGGGTTCGACGCGCGATCTGCTTGCGGATGCCGTGCTGAAGCGGCCGAAGGAAAGCGTGCGCGTGCTGGTCGGCGATATCGGCGGCGGCTTCGGCCAGAAGACCGGGCTTTATCCGGAAGACGCGCTGGTGGCTTATGCCGCAACCAAGCTGAATCGCAAGGTGCGCTGGCGCGGCGACCGCACCGACGAGTTCGTCGGCGGCACCCACGGCCGCGACCTGACGTCAACCGCCGAGATGGCGCTCGACGCCAAAGGCCGCGTGCTGGCCTATCGGGTGCGCTCGATCGGCGGCACCGGCGCCTATCTGTCAGGCGCCGGCGCCATCATTCCGCTGGTGCTTGGGCCGTTCGTGCAGTCGGGCGTGTACGACCTGCCGCTGGTGCACTACGAGGTCAAGGCGGTGATGACACACACGGCGCCGGTGGGCGCCTATCGCGGCGCGGGACGGCCCGAGGGCGTGTTCGTCGTGGAGCGGTTGATGGATGCCGCCGCGCGCCAGATCGGGATCGATCCACGCGCTATTCGCAAAGTCAATTTCATCAAGCCGGCGCAAATGCCTTACACCAATCCCGTCGGCCAGGTGTACGATTCCGGCGCGTTCGCGCACATGCTCGACCGCTCCGCCAAGCTCGCCGATTGGGATGGTTTTGCCGCGCGCAAGCGGGCGGCGAAGAAAAAGGGCCTGCTCTATGGCCGCGGCCTGACAAGTTATATCGAATGGACCGGCGGGCGTGCCCACACCGAGAAAGTCAGCCTGCATGCGACCGCCGAAGGGCGCATCGTCCTGCATTCGGGCACGCAGGCGATGGGGCAGGGGCTGCAAACCGCCTATTCGCAAATGATCGCGGCATCGCTCGGCATTCCGCTCGAGCGGATCGACGTGGTGCAGGGCGACACCGATCTCGCAGTTGGATTCGGCAGCGTCGGTTCGCGCTCGCTTTTCGTCGGCGGCACGGCCGTGGCGGTCTCGGCGAATGATCTGATCGCAAGCGCGCGCGACAAAGCCTCGCATCTGCTCGAGGCCGCCATTGGCGATATCGAATATCGCGACGGCTTTCTCACCGTGGTCGGCACCGACAAGCGCGTCGGCCTGTTCGAGATCGCAGAAAAGGAAAAAGGCGGCAAGCTGAGCGTCGACAGCGAAGGCGAAGTCGACGGGCCAAGCTGGCCGAATGGCACGCATATCTGCGAGGTCGAGATCGATCCCGAGACCGGCATCACGCGCGTGGTGCGCTACACGACGGTCGACGACGTCGGCGTCGCCGTCAATCCGATGCTGGTGACGGGACAGGTTCACGGCGGCGTCGCGCAGGGTATCGGGCAGGCGCTGTATGAGGCCGTGGCCTACGACGCGGAAGGCCAGTTGCTGACCGCGAGCTATCAGGATTACTGCCTGCCCCGCGCCGGCGACATCCCGCCTATCGCCGTCACGCTCGACGATTCCGCGCCCTGCCGCACCAACCCGTTGGGTGCCAAGGGTTGCGGCGAATCGGGTGCGATCGGCGGACCGCCCTGCATCACCAATGGCGTGATGGATGCGCTGAGCGATCTCGGCATCAAATCGATCACCACGCCCTTGTCGCCCATGAAGGTCTGGCAGGCGATACGGGACGCAAGGGCGGCGGGCGGTTGACGCGCAAATAGCGGGTCCCCCGTCATGCCCGGGCATAGCCGTTCGAAGAACGGCGTCGCTTCCGCTCGCCTATGCCCGGGCATCCACGTCTTGGTCTCATGCGCAATGAAAGTCGTGGATGGCCGGGTCAAGCCCGGCCATGACGATTGCACTACCATTTCCAATTGGTTGTCAGGCACCGTTGAATGACGGTGTTCGCTGTCACATCGTTCTGATACCCTGCCCTGCAGTCAAGCAGGAGGGATGCGATGCGCAAATTATGGACGATGCTGGCGGCGCTGGCGATGCTGAGCCTCACCAATTGCGGCTACAACACGATTCAGTCCAATGACGAGCAGGTCAAATCGGCCTGGTCCGAGGTTTTGAACCAATATCAGCGGCGCGCCGATCTCGTGCCCAACCTGGTCAACTCGGTGAAGGGTTTTGCGCAGCAGGAGAAGGACGTGCTCTTGGGCGTGACCAACGCGCGCGCCAAGGTCGGCAGCGTCCAGGCGACGCCGGAAACCATCAACGATCCCGGCGCATTCGCCAAATTCCAGCAGGCCCAGGGCGAGCTTTCGAGCGCGCTGTCGCGGCTTCTGGTGGTGACCGAGAATTATCCGCAGCTCAAATCGGATGCGCTGTTTCGCGATCTGATGTCGCAGCTCGAAGGCACCGAAAACCGCATCACGGTGGCGCGCAATCGCTACATCAAGGCGGTGCAGGATTACAACGTCGGCATCCGCACCTTCCCGAACAACCTGACCGCGATGATGTTCGGATACAAGGAGAAGGCGAATTTCACGGTCGACAACGAAAAGGAAATCTCGACCGCGCCGAAAGTGGATTTCAACCCCTCGCCGGCACCAGCGAAGTAACCCCAGCTGGCGGAGCTGGCTCGCGATGATGGCCTCTGCAAGAGCATCCTTTCTCGCGCTCCTGGTGTGCTGGGCCTTCGTGGCGCTGGCCGATGTCGCCGTGCCGCCGCTGTCGGGACGCGTGGTCGACCAGACCGGTACGTTGTCGGCTGGCGACATCTCGTCGCTAACGCAAAAGCTCAAGGATCTTGAAACGCGCAAGGGCAGCCAGGTCGCGGTGCTGATCGTGCCGACCACCGAGCCCGAGACCATCGAGCAATTTTCGATTCGCGCGGCGGAAGCCTGGAAAATCGGCCGAAGAAGAATCGACGATGGCGCCTTGCTGGTCGTTGCCAAGAACGACCGCAAGCTTCGCATCGAGGTCGGCTATGGGCTCGAGGGTTCGCTCACCGACGCCACGGCCAGCCGCATCATCAACGAAATCGTCGTGCCGAAATTCCGAAGCGGCGATTTCGCCGGCGGCATTTCGGCCGGCGTCGACAAGATGATCGCGGTGATCGACGGCGAGAAACTGCCGGCGCCGGTGTCGCAGCGGCAAAATGCGGATTGGGTGAACAATTTCGATCTGCTCAATCCGTTTTGGCTGTTCGCCCTGCTGATCTTCGGCGGTATCCTGCGCTCGGTGCTGGGCAGGCTGCTGGGAGCGCTCACCATGGGTGGCGTCGTCGGCGTGTTGGCCTGGTTCATCGCCGGATCGCTGGCGGCGTCGCTCATTGTCAGTGTCATTGCCTTCCTCCTGACGATGTTCGGCGAAACCATGGCCTCGCCGGGCGGCGGCAGGGGCGGATGGGTCTCCGGCGGCGGTTCGTGGTCCGGGGGCAGTTCGGGTGGAGGCGGGGGATTTTCCGGCGGGGGTGGTGGTTTCGGCGGCGGCGGCGCGTCGGGGAGCTGGTAGGCAACCATGAGCATGAAGCGCATCGGCAAGCATCTCGTCGAGCATCACTGGCGGGCCAGGCGGATTTTTCCGCCGCAGGCGCTTTCGCTGATCGAGCAGGCGATCAAGACGGGCGAGGCGACGCATTCCGGCCAGGTCCGCTTTGTGGTCGAAGGCGCGCTCGACGGCAAGCCGCTGTTCAGGAACCAATCGGCGCGGGAAAGAGCGCTCGATATTTTTTCGCACTTGCGGATATGGGACACCGCTCACAACAATGGCGTGCTGATCTATCTTCTGCTCGCCGACCACGACGTCGAGATCATCGCCGATCGCGGCATTGATGCCAAGGTCGGCGCTGCCGGCTGGCAGAAGATATGCACGGCGATGGAAGACGACTTCAAGGCCGGCAACTTCTCAGGCGGCGTGATCCGGGGCATTCAGGCGGTCTCGCGTGAGCTTGCCGCGCATTTCCCGAAACACGGCAGGGGTCCGAACGAACTTCCGGACGCGCCGGTGGTGCTTTGAGATTTTAGATAGTGCTGACATTGCGAACCAATGGGCCGCGCGAATCCGCGCCCAAAGACCGGCTCCGCGAAGCAATCCAGGGAGCGTCTTCAAGGAAGTCGTCATCACCGGGCCTGTCCCGGTGATCCACGTCTTGCTTCCTATTCGTGAGACAAAGACGTGGATGGCCGGGTCAAGCCCGGCCATGACGGAAAGGAGAGACTCGCTTTGACGGCGAGTTAAAGGATGCTCAGCTACGCCTTCGCCGACGCGCGCTTGCCGACACGCTCAAACCACGCCGCGAGATTGCTATTGGCGGGATCGAGCGGCTGGCCGACCTTACTGCCGAAATCGAGCCAGCAATAGAGCAGGATGTCGGCCAGCGTGAAGCGCTTGCCGCAGAGATATTCCCTGCCGTCCGCCATCTGGCCGTCGAGCCATCGCAGGCGGTTGGCCGCGATCATCTTCAGCCCCGGCGAGGCGTCAGGTGCCACCGGAATCCGCTTTTCGAAAAATGCCAGCGCCTCGCCGAAGCGGTAGCCGTTCGCAAGGTGCTCGCAGATATTGAGGTCGACGCGGCGCGTCCACATCCGGCACTCGGCGCGCTCTTCGGCGTTGCGTCCGATCATCGCCGGCTCCGGCTTCTTCTCTTCGAGATATTCGCAGATGGCGGTGATCTCGGAAAGATAGCTGCCGTCGTCGAGCTCGAGAGCAGGCATCTGGCCGTGCGGATTGCGCTTGAGATGGTCGGCTTGCCGGTTTTCGCCGCCGCGCAGGTCGACGGTCTGTTTCGGCATTTCGATGCCCTTCTCCGCCATGAACATGCGGACAATGCGCGGGTTTGGCCCGATCGAATCGTAGAGCTTCATGAACTGATCCCCCATTTGTGTCGGCCGTTCTGCTTTGAGCAGACCGCAGGCGCCCTTGTCAAACCTCACGGCCAGGCTTTAGAGCATGATCCGGACCCGAAGGGCCGCGCTGGCGCAAAGTGGAAACCGGCTTTCCCTTGGCTAACAAACGCGAAAACGCGTTTGCGCGGAGATCATGCTCAAACAAAGAGATGGGATCACGATGCGATTGCATTTGATCGCATCATGATCTAGTTGTCGTCGAGCTTGTTGAGGTCGCGCACCGACTGCATGATCGGCTCGAAATTCGACCGCGCGTCGAGCGCGTCGAACAACTGCCCGGTGTCAGACAGCAGCGCATGCGACCGCTGGATCGCGATCCTGACGTCTTCCTGTGGCGTGTCGGAAAGCCGGCCGTGGCCGGACAGCAGGATGTTCGAATTCAGACCCTTGAGCCGCTCCAGCGAGTGGATGTAGTCGCTGATGCTGCCCGATCCGAACACCCCGCCCATCGATCCCTGCCATCTCGCCGAAAAATTCGCCCTTGCCGAGCGTAACGATCACCGTCTTGCCGGCGCCGTTGACCTTGGCGATGTCGACCCTGCCGTCGAGCACGACGAACAGTTCGCGCCCGGTCGAACCTTCCTCGAAAATGATTTCGTCGACCTCAAATTCGTCGATGCATTTTTCGATGGCCATGGTGACCCCGCGCCCCTTGCGGCCATGTTCCGTTTTCGAAACGCACGCCACGCGGGAACTTCGACCCGCAAGCATACTTCCGCGAAAGCATGTTAGTCGGGAAAGGCGGCGCTGCAAACGACCGGGCGGATACGGCTTAAGTTGAAAGCCGCATCCCCCGAGGTTTCCTTAAAGTTCCGTAAGAGGGTCGACCATTAACGATTTGGCAAGAAATCAGGTTACCAAATGGTCAATCAATTCTGGAGATTGTGATCATGGATGAAGAAAAGGCCAAACAGACCAGTGGTTCACTCAGCATCCAGCCGGCCCCCTGCGGCTTGTCGGAACCGAACCATGAGGTGGCCGCTGACAGCGTCGGGGAAATGACGCAAGAACCGGCGAAAGGGTTGGTCGAGGCACCGGTATCGCTGCAGCCGGCCGATCTTGAATCACCTCTGGTCGACGAGCCGGTCGTGGAGGTGGAGATCGCGGAGGCGGTCGCCTGCGAGGCGGCACAGGTCGTAAACGAAGATGCGGCAGGCGCTGGCGCAGAAGTTGCCGAAATGTCCCCCGCCGATGCCGCCACCGATGCCCCTGCCGCCGCGGAAGCGGAAGCGGAAGCGGAAGCACCTCGCGCCGCCGGCAAGTTCCTCGTGCTGGCACCCCGGAATCGTGACGGGACGCATGATGGCGCCCGTTCGCAATCCCAAAAGCGCGAGCGGACGTTCGACGAGCGCCGCATCGCGGCCGTTGCGGCGGTCGTGGTGGTGGCGACGGTGGCCGGCGCGGTTGGCGGCGCGATGGCAACCGCTGCGCTGATGCGCACCGGTGGCCAAATCACAAACGGCAATCACGCGCTTGAAGCGTCCGTGGCGCGGATCGATGCCGAAATCCTCGCGCTGAAGGTGAGCCTTGAAAACAATTCCAAACTCGCCGCCAACCAGTTCCACAAGGCCGGCGATCGCCTCGACAGGATCGAAAAGGCGCAAGCCGAGCCGACGGCCAGGCTTACAAGACTGAGCGAAGCGGTGGAAAAACTCCGCGCGGCGCCCGTGCCTTTGCCCGCACCGCCGCCGATTGCCGCCCCGGCCACGACCACCGCCGTCAAGGATGTGACCGGCTCGATCACGCCAACGCCAGCCCTACCCAAGACCGAAGTGGGCCGGTTGCCGACGGTTGAAGGCTGGGTGCTGCGCGATGTCGCCTACGGGGGTGCGCTGATCGAAGGCCGGCGCGGCATCTACGAGGTATATGCCGGCGATCCGGTTCCCGGCCTGGGCCGGGTCGATGCCATCCGCCGCCAGGACGGCCGCTGGGTGGTCGTGACCAGCCGGGGCCTGATCGTCGCGCGATAACATCACCGCGCTTCACCGCAATGTGAAGCGCAGCCGATGATGTTGATCTTCGTGCGAACCAACGGTTCGGTTGGACTGTTTTCCTGACATAGCATGGCCGCGCGTACGAGGTTCGTTTGGTTGAACTTCGAGCTTCCCTCTGGCCCGGTCAAAAGCCGGGCCATGACTTCGCATGGTCAGACCGCTATCGTGGAATGAGATTTTTGCCACGGTGTTTGTCACGATATGGTCCGACTGTTGCGAGTTCCTGCCGTCATATTGGTTCTGCTTTGCTTTGCGCTGTCAGAGGCCCAGAGCGCGCCTGCGCTCGAACGCGGCGCGGCGATCACCGATCCCCTCGCGCTGCGCGAACTTGATCGCGACCGGTTTGGCCTTGGGCGCATGCTGGTCCCGGACCGGTCGGCAGACGAGGCGCTGAACGACAGCGGGCTGTTCGCTCTGCCTGCGCTTCGTCCCCTCCGCAAGGCGCTCGACGAGGAGTTCGAGCGATACGTTGAAGAGCACAAGGTCGCCTCTCCCGAAAAGACCATCGGCGTCGGAGAGAAGTTCGATGTTCAGTTGTTCGATCGCGAAAAACTCTATTCCGCTTCGACGCGTTTCGTTTTGGCGGGAATCGTCAACCGGATGGACCGCGCGTACCTGTCGAAGGAAAATTGCGGAGAGATCCGGCTGATCTACCGCCTGGTCGAGGTCGGTGCGGCTCCGGTCGGCGATCATTTGATCTCGCCGCGACTTCCGATGACGCTCAATATCGTGCTCAAGGCAAGACCCGACCATGCTGTGGATGGCAAGGGAGCAGCGCTCAGCTGCGCCGAGATCGCGCGTCGCTGGTTGGCCGCAGGCGAGGCGACACTGACCGGCGCTGCGCTCGCGGAAAGACTGACCGCAAACGGTGGCCCGCTGGAACTGATCGCGCCTGCCAACATCGACCGCCTGGAGACCAATCTTCAGATCGCGCACCCGTCGAGTTCGGCGAAGGGTGATTTCCGCGCCGACTATCTCCTGAAGGTTTTTGATTATAACGAAGGGACACGCGCCTTCGAGGAGGCGACGCTCGAAAATCAGATCGACCGCGAGAAGATCCTTGCCGACGAGAAGCTGAAGCGCGAATTCAAGGCGTGGGTGCTCGAGCCAACGCATTTTGCCGAGCTTGACCGCGGCACGATCGTTATTCCGAAAGATTTTTTGGCAAGGCGCGCGATCGCGCCGACCCCGGTCGGCTTTTCACCCTCCACCCTGCAACCGGCCTTCGGTCTGGTGGAGGGCGAGGGGAGCGCGGCTGCCGTATTTGCCGCCGGCGACGTCGTCACAGCACTGGAAAAGGCAGCGGCGCGTGGCGTGAACTTGCAGAACATTCGCTCAGTCGCGGGCTTCGAGCGCCGTCTCAACGACATCACTTGCGCGGGATGCCATCAGAGCCGCGGCATCGGCGGTTTCCATTTCCCGGGCGTCGACTGGATGGCGGCCAATCCCTCCAACTCGACCGTGGTGCCGGGCTCACCGCATTTCTTCGGCGATCAGGTCCGCCGCCGCAGCATTCTGGCTTCGATCCGCGATGACGGGCCGGTGGACTATTCGCGCGGATTTTCCAGCCGGCCGCAATTGCGCGGCAGCCGTGAACTCGCCGGCACCGAATACGAGGACGGCTGGGGCGCGCCCTGTTACAGCCCGGGTGTCAACGCCGCCGAGAGCGACCGCAGCTTCAAATCGTGGACCTGCTCCAAAGGTCTCGCCTGCCAGGTCATGAGCGACGTCTCGCGGATGGGAATGTGTTTTGTGGGAAATCGGTGACAAGTCCCCAACGCCGTCATTGCGAGCCAACGGGTCGCGCGAATGCGCGCCCGATGACAGGCTCTGCGGAGCCATCCAGTTCTCTTCGTCATGGCCGGGCTTGACCCGGCCATCCACGTCTTGGTCTCGCGAAGGAAGAACCAGGACATGGATCACCGCGACAAGCGCGGTGATGACAGCTAGTATGTAGAGGCAAGCGGGATTGCTTCGTCGCTAGCGCTCCTCGCATGACGCATGTGGATCCCAACGAGTTGAACCGGTGAGCTTTCGACTAGCGGGTAACGCTCGCAAATAACCGCCGCCACGGTAGCGGGGCAAGCAGCAAGGCGATCACAAGGAGCGCAGGGCTCGCGGCCCACCTGATCCGCTCCCTCGCGCGTGCGCGGACTTCGCCCATCACAAACTGCTCGCCCTTGCGCATTTCGGCATAGGATTTCAAAAACGAGGAAATCCGCTGCACCGTCGTCTCATCCATCGCCTCGCCCTGGGTGCGGCTGCGTCTTTCCTGTTCGATCAATTGCTCCGCCGCCAAACGATGGCGCTCGGCGGTCTCGACCGCGTCCTGATAGGCGGCAGCCTCGGCTCTGGTGAAATAGAGGTGGCGCAAGGAGGGCGCGGCTTGTTCAAGCATGTCCAGCAGCGGCTGGTCGGCACGCGGCGCGATCAAAAGCTCAATCGCCGAGCCCGCAACCACGGCGGCAACCACCCAGCGCGCGGCACTGAGCGTGGTCCTGACCGCAGCGACGCGGTCGCCGCGGATGAACGGATAAGCGAGCCCGGCAAGCGCCAGTGCCGCGCCGAACGCGCATACAATGGCCGCACCCGTCGGCAGGTCGAAGGCGAAGGAGGCGGCGAAGCCAGCGGCGCTGGTCAGGATGCCCGCGACCCATCCGATCGCAAGCTGCCGTGTCAACGTCGAGGCAAACATCACGCCGATCGCGGCCGGGATGATCAGGAAGGAAAAGACCAGCAGCACGCCGGCGAGCGCGACCGAGCTCGTCACGACCATGCCGAAGGTGGCGTAGAACACGAACTCCCAGAACAGCGAGCCGGACTTTGCGAGCCTGTGGCGAAGAAGAAAATGCAACAGCCCAATCGCGAGGTAGAGCGGAACGATCACGGCGATTTCGGAAAGCCCGCTGGTCAGGATATTCCCGGTCAGGATCTGCTTGAGATGCTCGGCGCCTTGCGGGGCGCGGTCGATCAAGAGGATCGATGCGGCCGCCGCCACGACATAGATGACCCCGATCAGCGCTTCCTGCGGCACGCGCACCGCCCAGGCGCGGGTGAACGCCAGCAGCACGGCCGCGAGCATTGTAAAGCCCAACGAATAGCCGTAAGTCGCAAGGCTTTGCGCGCCATGGCCGAGCATGAAGGCCACCGTTGCGCCCAGCGCCGCGATCTGCGCCAGCGCGAGGTCGACGAAGATGACGTTGCGCGCGAGCACCTGAATCCCGAAATAGGCGTGGATGCCGACGAGGCACACCGCCACCAGGAAGGACGGCCAGATAAATCCGATCGCTTCGATCATCTTGATCCTGCCGCGTTGACGAGCGCGGCGACATCGGTGTCGAACAAGGCGAGGTAATCGCCCGTTCCCGGCAGCGCGCCGACGGAAGTGGCGAGCACCACCACCGACGCTCCGGTTTTTGCCGCCACGAAAGCGACGTCCCGTTCCGGCTCGTGCGGCTCGCGTACGACAAGACGCACGTTGCGGGCCTGCATTTTTTCGATGATGCCGGCAAGGTGCGACGGCGTCGACGGCACGCCTGGCTTGATTTCGAGAAAATCGATGAAATCCAGCCGAAACCTGCGCGCGAAATACGGCCAGCTGTTGTGATAGGCGACGATCGGCGTGGTTCGCAGCCGCGTGAGTTTCGCTTCCCATTCGGTCAATTTGGCGGAAAGGCGAGCGAGAAACGCACTTCGGTTCGATTCATACGCCTTCGCGTGAAGAGGGTCGATGCGCGCGAGGCCCTCCAGAATATTGGCGGTGATGAACTCAGCATTTTTGGGATCGAGCCAGTAATGCGGATTGCCGCTGCCATGGGCGTGGCCGTCGCCCGGTCCGACCGCAACGCCACGCACCTCGAGCGGTGCAATCGCGAACGAGGCGTCGACATAACCCTCGCCACCGCGTCTCAGGTCGCGCTGACCTGCCGCCTCCAGCAGGCGATCGAACCACAGGTCGTAATCGAGCCCGACACGCACGACAAGGCGCGCTTCCTTCAAACGCAGCACATCCTGCGGCTTTGGCTGATACTCCTCCGCATCGAAATTGGCCGGCACAAGGCTCACGGCTTCGACGAACTCGCCACCCACGGCTTCCGTCAGGCTGCGCAGATCGGTGGTCGTGGTGACGACGCGAATGCGATCCTGTGCCCATCCCGGCATCGGCCCAAAGATCAGACCAAAGGCCAGGCATAGTGCGACAACAAATTTGCGCATTACGATGAGCTGGCGAACGCAGGAGACGTCATTGCGAGCGCGAGCGAAGCAATCCAGAGCCTGTCGAGAGGTAACATGGATTGCTTCGTCGCTTCCGCTCCTCGCAATGACAGTCTCCTTGGCTGCGATCCGACATTCAGCCTACTGCTTGACCCAGATGCTCTTCGGCATGAGGCAATGAACGTTTTTCTCGGCATCCGAGATCGCGCCGATCCGGCAGTCCATCGCGACGCTGGCCAACCCATAGGCATCGAGGCGCGCGATCTTCCTGTCGTTTTCGAGCATCTTGATCATGCCCATCGAGGCCGTGTCCATCGCCTTGTTGAGATCCGCATCCTTGGCGTAGGAGACGAGATATTTCGCCGTCTCCTTGGTCGGTCGCTCCATGTCTTCCGTCTCGCGCGGGTTTTTCGGCGTGAGGCAATGGATGCCCTTCTTGACATTGACCACCTGGGAGACCCGGCAATCGGAGACAGTGGGCATCAGCTTCTCGGCCTGTTCGGCCGAGACGCCGCGCAGCTCAGAGATCACTTTCACCGTCTGCGCCTTGGCCTGCGTCCAGGCCTTGTTCATATCCTGGTCAAAGCCCATGCTGATCCAGGATTTCCTTGTTTCGATGCGCGGGAAGTCGAGCGGCTTGCCCTTGATGACTTCGACCGTGATGTTGAGTTCCTTGTAGGCGGTTTCAAGCGCGGTGAGATTGATCTCGCCGTTGCCCTGGCCGGCATGGGAATCGCCGGTCCACAGCAACGCGCCCGGCATGAACACCGGCACGTAGAGTGAGGAACCGGCCACGAAATCGCGGATGTCCATATTCCCTGCGTATTCCCCGGGCGGCACGCTGCCGAACCGTCCCGGCTCCTTGCGCGCCACGCCAATCGTGCCCGGAAACGGCTTGAGCGGGATCACGACGCCCGGCAGGAACTCGGTCGTCATCTTGTCGAGGTCGAGATAGAGATATTTGACCTGGCCATCCGAATAAACCGAAGGAAACTCGCCGAACATGCCGGGCACGTTGAAGTTCGTCGCGTAAGCGCGTGGCACGATCTTGTTGAGCGTCACCTTCAGCACGTCGCCCGGTTGCGCTTCCTCGATATAGATCGGCCCGGTCAGCGTATGCGGCCCGCGGCCGGGGAAATCCGTGCGCGTCTTCTTGATCTGTTCGATGGTCGTGCCCGGCACCACCTGATTGTGGCTGTGCATCATGGTTTCGAGCGCGATGGTGTCGCCGGAATGAACGCGAAGGACGGGCGGTTGCGCGCTGTCGTACCAGCCCCATTGCGTGGTCTCGAGGGTCGCGGGCAGCAAGTGGATCTTCTTGCCGTTCGGCTGGTTGGTGACGCGGAGGTTGAAGTCGGCTGGTCCGACGCCGGGGTAACCGGGCGTGGTGATGGTTGCGGTTGGCGGGAATGGCGGCGAGGCGGCGGGCGCAGCAGACGCAGGGGAAGATGGAGAGGTCTGCGCCAGCGCCAGATTGCAGGTGATGATCGTGCCAAGAACGAGAGCTCCGCAGGCGCCGAAGGCGTTGCGGGAGGACGACGTCAGTGATTTCATGTTTGCCCCTTGATCAGCCGAACGGCTGCTTTTTTGATTGGTTCAAGTATAGGGCAGTCACGCGCTTTACGGCAATCCTCTGCCGCCTCCGTTTTTGCCCACAACAGGCCCGCCGCGCCCGATCGACGTACAACGTCAGATTGACAGTAGGCTCACTGTTCGTGTTTCATCTGGCTTCAACGGGCAGTGTCCAGCGAATGTTGGAATCAGGCCGCTGGAACATGCCGGGAGGAAACATGGACGACATCATCATCGTCGGCGGCGGCATCGGTGGTCTGACGCTTGGGCTTGCGCTGCATGCAGTGGGAATTCCCTGCAGGATATTCGAATCCGCTCCCGAAATCCGCGCCGTCGGCGTCGGCATCAATCTTTTGCCGCACGCCACCAAGGAATTGGCTGCGCTCGGGCTAGAGGCCGATCTGGCGCGGGTCGCAATCGCCACGCAGGATGCGACCTTCTTCAACCGCTTCGGCCAGTTGATCTATCAGGAACCGCTCGGCCGCGCCGCCGGCTACGACCATCCGCAGTTCTCGATCCACCGCGGCGATCTGCAAATGGTGTTGCTGGAAACCTTCCGCTCCCGCGCCGGCGCGGAGCGGCTTTTTACCAACCATCATTGCATCGGGCTCGAGCAGGACGATTCCGGAGTGAGCGTGCATTTCTCCGCGGGTCCTGGCGGCGCGAGATGCGGCACCGTGCGCGGCCGCGCGGCGATTGCCTGCGACGGCATCAATTCCGTCGTCCGCAAGCAGTTGTTTCCGGACGAGGGCGAGCCGCGCTACTCCGGCGTCAACATGTGGCGCGGCGTGACGCGATGGAGGCCCATCCTGTCGGGCGCGAGCCTGGCCCGCGCAGGATGGCTGTCGCACGGCAAGATGGTGATCTATCCGATCCGCGCCGCGGGTGATGACGGGTTGCAACTCGTCAACTGGGTAGCCGAAATCGAAACGCCCCTCTATCGCAAGCGCGACTGGAACCGGGAAGGGTCGCTCGACGACTTCATCGGCGCATTCGCCGACTGGCATTTCGGCTGGCTCGATGTTCCCGCCTTCATCCGCGCCGCCGATCATGTACTCGAATTTCCGATGGTCGATCAGGATCCGTTGCCGCGCTGGAGCTTTGGCCGCGTGACGTTGCTCGGCGACGCCGCGCACCCGATGGTGCCGCGCGGCTCCAATGGCGCCGGACAGGCGATCCTCGATACGCGGGCGCTGACCGCGGCGCTGGTCGAGCACAGCGATGTCGTGGCCGCGTTCGCCGCTTACGAGCAACAGCGACTGGAGGCGACCACGCGTGTGGTGCTGACCAATCGCACCAATCCGCCGGACGCGATCCTGCGTGAGGTATATCAGCGCACCAACGACTCCCCGTTTACGTCGATCGACGACGTCATCAGCCGCGCGGAGCTGGTCGCCTTGTCCGAGAGCTACAAGCAGATCGCCGGCTATTCGAAGGAAGCCTTGCGCGCGTGACGGGCCGTTCCGACCTGCGGCCGTCATTCCGGGATGCTCCGAAGGACCAGACCCGGAATCCATACTCGCGATGGTGGTTATGGATTCCGGGTTCGCTCGGTTCACTCGCGCCCCGGAATGACGAAAGACGAAATACTGGATCGCTTCGTCGCTTTGCTTCTCGCGATGACATAAGGAAGAAGGAGAAAGACGGAATACATGTCCGCAGTTCAGCAGAGTGACACCGCAATGATCGAGGTCGCCGAGTTCATCGATGCGCAACCTGTTGGCGGCTTTCAGATCAGGCTGCTCGCAACCTGTGCGGCGGTGCTGTTTCTCGACGGCTTCGACACCCAGGCGATCGGGTTCGTCGCGCCCGCGCTCGCCAGGGAATGGGGCGTGACCAAGGTTGCGTTGGGGCCGGTGTTCAGCGCGGGCCTGTTCGGACTGATGATCGGCGCGCTCCTGCTCGGACCGCTCGCCGACCGCGTCGGGCGCAAGAAGATCATCATCGTGTCCACCGTCGCCTTCGGCCTCGGTGCGCTGGTCACCACCTTGGTCCAGGATGTCTCCAGTCTGATCGTCATCCGCTTCCTCACCGGCCTAGGGCTCGGCGGCGCGATGCCGAACGCGATCGCGCTGACCTCCGAATTCAATCCGCGCCGTCGCCGCGCCACCATGGTGATGATCATGTTCTGCGGATTTTCGGTCGGCGCGGCGCTCGGCGGGCTGTTGGCGGCGGCCTTGATTCCGCAATTCGGCTGGCGAAGCGTGTTTGTCGTCGGCGGCGTGGCACCGCTTCTGCTGGCGCCGATCCTGGCAGTGAAATTGCCGGAGTCGGTGCGCTTTCTTGCGCTCACGCGTGGGTTCGATGGGCGCGTCGCGCAATTGCTCCTGCTCGTCAATCCGGGCGCGGTGTTTGCGCCCGCAACCCGCTTCGTCGTCGACGAGCCAAAGCTTTCGGGAATTCCCGTAAAGCATCTTTTCACGTCCGGAAGAACCGTTCCCACGCTGCTTTTGTGGGTGGTGTTCTTCATGAGCCTGCTCGATCTCTATTTCCTGTCGAACTGGTTACCCACGGTGCTCAACGATCTCGGCGCGTCATTGTCGCAGGCTGCTGTTATCGGTTCGATGCTGCAAATCGGCGGCGTGGTCGGAACCGTCGCGCTTGGCAGCGTCATCGATCGCTTCTCGTTTCGTGCGCTGGCGCTGGTGTATTTCGCCGCCGTGTTCGCGGTCGGCGCAATCGGCCAGCTCGGACATTCGGCCGTCTTCGTCACGGTGGCGATTTTCGCGGCCGGCTTTTGCATCGTCGGCGGACAGATCGCCGCCAATGCGCTGGCCGCGGGATACTATCCGACCTCGGTGAGGGCGACCGGCGTCGGCTGGGCGCTCGGAATCGGTCGGGTCGGCGCGATCGTCGGGCCCCTGATCGGTGGTGCACTTCTGGACATGAAATGGAGCGCGGGCGAGGTGTTTTTGATGGCCGCCGCCGCAGCCCTGTGCGCGGCGCTGGCGGCATTCTCGTTGAGCCGGCTGGCTAGTGTGGCGGTTCAGAAGTCCGTATCATTACCGCCGCAGATCCGTCATGCGGACTTCTGAACCGAAGCCACAAATGGCGAGGACGCGATCCAGCCCGCAGGAACCGTTCGAGCCGGCCTTGGAATCCTCGGCGACCGGGCGGGCGTAGATCAGATATACTAGGGCCCGGTTCAACTCGGGAGCGAGGCCGTGAGCGAAACGAGCGGAGAAAACCAGGAGCGCAATCGCGAGATTGCCCGCAACGAGGCAGATCGACAAATTACCGGTGACATCCGCGTCAGCGTGTGGGCGATCGCCACTGCGGGGATCATCGTGGTGATCGCCGCGGCCATCCTATGGGCCTGGCTTAACCGCTGATCCCCTGCGCTTGTGCATAGTGCTTCAATCGCTGGCCGGGCAACAGATCGTAGGCGGATCGCCAGCCAGGCAAAGCGGCGATGCGCAGAAGCCAGGCAGCCACGGCCGGATGGCTTGTGGCGAAATCATATCCGGTCTCATCCGCAGGAAAGTGCAGATACGCCATCATCGAAATATCGGCGATGGTCGCCCGCTCGCCGATGGCGAAGGCCTGTCGCTGCAAATGCTGCTCCAAAATCCCAAGGTAATCGTCGAGGCGCTTGCGTAAAAAGGTGAGGACCTGCGGGTCCGGAGATGGCGTGAATGTCCGCAAGAATCGATAGGTTGCCATGGTGCCGGTGAGCTTGTGATTGTCCCAGAACAGCCAACGCAGCAGCTCAAATTGCTCTGCTTCGGTTTCGCCCCCGAAGCGGCCATACTGCCGCGCGAGCATAAGCAGGATCGGTGCCGTCTGAGTCAGACGTTCGCCATCGACTTCGAGAACCGGAATTTCCCCCAGCTCGTTGACGCTCCGCCGCCATTCCGTCGTTCGCGTGATGCCGCCGCCGAAATCGGTCCAGACCGGCTCAAACGTCTGGCCGCAAAGAGTGAGCATCAGTGCGAGCTTGTAGCTGTTTCCCGATTCCGGGAAGTAATGCAATCGGTACGCTGGCATCCTGATTTCCCGTCCGCTCTATGGCGCCGGTGATACGGAATCGCCTGGCGACGATTTCCGCCATCTGCCTCTTTTCGTCATGCGTACCCCATAACGTCACGCCACCGCGCCGGACTCGCGCAATTTGAGGATCGAGGCGTCGTCATAACCGGCTTCGCGCAGGACCTCGTCGGTGTGCTCGCCGATGTCGGGTGCGCGCCGCGGTTTGATCTTGTCGCTGCCATCGATCCAGATCGGGCTGTTGACCGTGAGCATGGTATCGTTGTCGAACGGCACCAGCACCTCGTTCTCGATCATCTGCCTGTCGCGCGGCATGTCGTCGAGAATCCCGACCACGCCGAATACCAGGCCGTTGCCGTCGAGGATGGCGCGCCATTCGGCGAGACTTTTCATGGCAAAGACCTCGTCGAAAATCCTGATCAGTTCGACCGACCTCGCATGGCGATCGGCCTTGGTGATGAACCTCTCGTCCGCAATCAGATCTTCGCGGTCGAGACAGCGCGCGAGCGTCGGCCATTGCCGCTCCTCGTTGAGCAGGGACAGGATGAGCCAGCGTCCGTCCTTGCACCGGTAGTGATTGGTGACGGCGTTGAGCGCGCGCTCGCGCGGGCGCCGTTCCTGGAATTTCGCACCGCAAAGTTTCGCCTGCGCCAGCACGCCGGCCGCCCAGACGCCGTTTGCCATCAGATTCGAGCTGACATGCGAACCCTTGCCGCTGCGCTCGCGCTTGTAGAGCGCGGTGACGATGGCGCCGTAAAGCGCCATCGCGCAAGGATGGTCGCCCATGCCGGCGACCGAGCGCGCGGGCGTCGTGTTCTCGTCCGCACGCACCAGATCCATCAGTCCGGAGCGCGCCCAATAGGCATTGCTGTCGAAGCCGGGCTTGTCGGCCTCGTCCCCTTTCTCGCCATAGCCGGTGAACGACGCATAGACGAGACGGGCGTTGAGCGGTTGAAGCTCCTCAAACGTGATCCCGAGCCGTCGGCGCACCGCAGGCGGAAAGTTCGTGATGAACACATCGGCTTGCGCCACCAGCCGATACAGCACCGCCTTGCCTTCGCCTCCGGAGAGGTCGAGCGCAAGGCTGCGCTTGTTGCGGCCGTCCAGGAGCCAGGCGAAATTGTGCGCGCTGACCGGATAACCCGGCAGGTTCGGCAGGTTGCGGTAGGGATCGCCGAGCCCCGGCGGCTCGATCTTGATCACCTGCGCGCCGAAATCCGAAAGCACGGTCGCGGCCGCGGGCGCGGCGATAAAGCTCGCGCAATCCAGAACTTTTAGGCCTTCGAAAATGCCGTCCATGGCGAGGTTGCTCCGGTCGTGCTCGTTTTAGAGCGATTGAATTGCTCTGGTTTAGCGTCATTGCGAGCGAAAGCGAAGCAATCCATGTGCAAAAAAGTTTGGGTCGCAATCGTGCAGCCTGGATTGCTTCCGCCTACGCGCAAGGGCGCTTCGGCGGACTCCAGCCGCGCCATAGCTCGCGCAAGCCGAGCGACGGCGGGTCCTCGCTCGCGCTCCTCGCAATGACGGTCATTCCGTATCCGACATCAGCGCCGCATTGCCCCCGGCAGCCGCCGTGTTAACGGTCACGGTCTGCTCGGCGGCAAAGCGCGGCAGATAGTGCGGGCCGCCGGCCTTGGGGCCGGTGCCCGACAGTCCGACGCCGCCGAACGGCTGCACGCCGACCACGGCGCCGATCATGTTGCGGTTGACATAGATATTGCCGACGGCAAGCCGCTCGACGATGGCTTCGATCCGGTCGTCGATCCGCGAGTGCACGCCGAGCGTAAGACCGTAGCCCGTGCTTTCAATGGCGCGCAGCACGTCTTCGAGCCTCTCCGCGCCGTAACGCACCACGTGCAGGACCGGTCCGAACACTTCTTCGGTCAGATGCGCGGCGCTTGAAAGCTCGAAAATATGCGGCGCGACATATCGGCCGGCGGGCGCGTGCCCTTCAAAATGCAAGCGCGCCTGGCTTCGCATTTTCGCAATATGCGCCTCGAGCCGCGTTTTCGCATCGTCGTCGATCACGGGTCCGATCTGCACCGAGGGGTCGCGGGGATCGCCGATCTTCAGTTCGCGCGCCGCGCCCGAAATCATCTCGATCATGCGCTCGGCGACGTCGTCCTGCACGAACAGGAGCCGCAGCGCCGAGCAGCGCTGTCCCGCCGAGCGAAAGGCCGACGTCACGACGTCGTCGGCGACCTGTTCGGGCAGGGCGGTGGCGTCCACGATCATCGCGTTGATGCCGCCGGTCTCCGCGATCAGCGGCACGATCGGGCCGTCCTTGGCGGCGAGCGTTCGATTGATCAGGCGCGCGACTTCGCTCGAGCCGGTGAAGACGACGCCTGCCAGTTTGGGATGGGCCGTGAGCGCCGCGCCGATCTTGCCGTCGCCCGGCACCAGATGCAGCGCGGAAGCAGGCACGCCCGCCTCGTGCAGCAGGCGGACGGCTTCAAACGCGATTCCCGGCGTCTGCTCGGCGGGCTTGGCCACCACCGCATTGCCGGCCATCAGCGCCGCCGTCACCTGGCCCGAGAAGATCGCCAGCGGAAAATTCCACGGCGAGATCGCGGCAAAGACCCCGCGGCCGCGCAGGCCCAACACATTGCTCTCGCCGGTCGGGCCGGGCATGACTTGAGGAGCGCCGAACAGCTCGCGCCCCTGGGCAGCGTAGTAGCGGCAGAAATCGCTTGTCTCGCGCACTTCGCTGACCGCATCATCGAGCGTCTTGCCGCCCTCACGTTGCAGCAGTGCGATGAAGCGCGCGCGCCGCGCCTCAAGGAGATCGGCGGCCCTTTCGAGAATGCTGGCGCGGGTCTCAGCCGGGGTTTTATTCCAGCCGGCAAAACCCTCGCGCGCGGCTTCGATCGCGGCGTAGGCATCCTCGGGCACCGGCTCGATCACGCTGCCGAGCGCTGTCCTCTGGTCGATCGGGCTGACGAGCGGCCGCGGCGTGCCGGCGACAGCGAGGCCGTTGATGAGGCTGGTTGCCGCAACGGCGCTCGCTTCGGCAGCAATGGCGGCGAGCAGTTGTTCCACGGCGGCGCGGTCGCCGAATTCGATGCCGCGCGAGTTCTTCCGGCCTGGCAGATAGAGGTCGCAGGGCAAGGGAATATCGCGGCGGCGCGCGTTCTCGCTCCTGCCGATGATGTCGGCCGGGCGCCGCAACAGCGTGGCGAGGGGCACGCTGTCGTCGGCGGCGAGCGCCACGAAGGACGAATTGGCGCCGTTCTCCAATAATCGCCGCACCAGATAGGCCAAAAGATCACGGTGACTGCCGACCGGGGCGTAGGTGCGGCAGGCGAGGCGAGGATGGTCCTCGCTCAATCGCGCGTAGAGCGCCTCACCCATGCCGTGCAGGCGCTGGAATTCGAACCCGCTTTCGCCGTTGGCCAATTCGAGCAGCGTTGCGACTGTCAGCGCGTTGTGGGTGGCAAATTGCGGGAACAGCCGCGGGCGCAGGCCCAACAGTTTGCGTGCGCAGGCGATGTAATTGAGGTCGGTCATCGCCTTGCGCGTGAACACCGGATAGTCGGATAGCCCGCGTTCCTGCGCGCGCTTGATTTCCGTGTCCCAATAGGCGCCCTTGACCAGCCGCACCATCATGCGCCGGTTCAGGCCTTTGGCGAGTTCGTCCGCGTAGTCGATCACCGCGCTGGCGCGCTTTTGGTAGGCCTGAATCGCAAGCCCAAAACCGTCCCAGCCCGCGAGCGAAGTGTCTGTGAACGCAGCTGCAATCACTTCAAGGGAAAGCTCGAGCCGGTCGGCTTCCTCGGCGTCAACGGTAAAATTCAGATCGTGATCCCTGGCGCGCCTTGCAAGCTCGATCAGCCGCGGCACCAGTTCCTGCATCACCCGCGTCCTGCTCAAGGCTTCGAAGCGCGGATGCAATGCCGAGAGTTTTACCGAGATGCCGGGCCGGTCCGGCAAAGGGCGGTCATCGGTGGTGCCGCCGATGGCAACAATCGCGCTGGCGTAAGCGTCGAAATAACGCTTCGCATCGGCGGCGGTGCGGGCGCCTTCGCCGAGCATGTCGAACGAATAGCGCATCGCGCCTGTCGAACGCGCCCGCGCCAGCGCCGCCTCGATGGTCTCGCCGAGAACAAAATGGCTTCCCATCAGACGCATGGCCTGCCGCGTGGCGGCGCGCACGGTCGGAACGCCCAGGCGTTTGACCAGCCGTCCGATCGTGCCTTGCGGGGTTTCGCCTACCTGAATGACCCGCGCCGACATCCCGAGCGCCCACGCCGAGGCATTGACAAGGAATGCGCTCGACTTGGTTTCGTGATGCACGAAGTCGCCTTCGCCGAGCTTGTCCTCGATGAAGTTGTCGGCGGTGCGCGCATCGGGCACGCGCAGCAGTGCTTCCGCCAGCACCATCAGCGCGAGGCCTTCCCTGGTGGAAAGCGCGAATTCGCGTAGCATGTCCTCGACCCCGCCGAGCCGGTCGTCGCTGGAACGGATGGCCTCAATCAGGCGAGTAGCGGCAACGTTGATCCGCGCGTCCTGTGCCGCGCTCAGGCGGGGCTGCTTGAGCAGCCCTTCTGCGAGGGCGCCGTCATCCGGCGCAAAAGCCGCCGTGAAGCGCGGAACTCTGGCGGCGTCGATGGTCATCGCAGGTCCTATAGTGAAGTTAGGTTCGATTATAGCCGCAACGAAGCATGCTCCCTCTCCCTTTGGGAGAGGGTTGGAGTGAGGGGTTACGGTCTCTCGTAAGATTGCCCCTCACCCGGATCGCTATCGCGATCCGACC
>Ga0207665_10000549_pt1 | contig 25317 bp, 25 predicted proteins | sample LARL112metaG_FD_184351 | JGI IMG/M metagenome (GOLD analysis project Ga0207665, IMG submission 184351) | Corn, switchgrass and miscanthus rhizosphere microbial communities from Kellogg Biological Station, Michigan, USA - LAR L11-2 metaG... | ecosystem: Host-associated > Plants > Roots >... | reverse complement strand
GCTCGTCTTCTGCAGCGACTGGGTGACCCACTGATGGCCCCGGCTTGCGCCGCCGGGGCCATTTTTTAGATCAGCTTCACCTCAGGCACCGAAAAGGTCTCCGACGCGCTTTATGATTTCCGCTTCGTGATATCTCTCCGTGGTCATATCACCAGTCCGAGCAAACGCGACGGCACCGCAATAGCCGGGCTTGCGCGCAAGTACCTTCGCGATCCTAGCCGCATCCTCGGCGGTAGCGCATTCGACCGCTTCATTGTCGCAGGCAAGCCATCCATCGTCGCGTTTGGCGATGGGGATCACCGCGTACCAAGTGACAAGCTCAGGCATTCTGCATCCTTGTCGGTTCGACCGGCGCGGTGATCGCGCAGCGGGACTCGCTGGTGCGTTGTTCGAGGAATGGCGTGGTAAGGGTGCGGCTGGAATTGGACTATCCACGGGCTTTCCAAAGACCGTCGAGAGCGTCAAACAAACCTTGCTCTATCGCCGCACGGGAGACACAAATGCGGCGATCAGCCGGTAATGGATATTTTTGCAAAATGGGCGGGAACCTTCGGCGTATTTGCGCTTGGTGGGTAATGAACAAGCAGCCACACATGCTCAGGACGCTGCGTCAAGCCCAGCTATATGGATACCTCATTGCGCGCGACGACAGCCTCTATCACCCCGGCGGCAGCCACCCACTTTGTAGGCTAAACACAGCGCAACAGATGGTCAGGTCCGGATGGCTTTTTCGCCGAGATGGCAAGTATGAAATAACGCCCGAGGGACACCGGGTTTGCACATCCGGGCGAAACTAACGCTGTGACGAATTCCGCAATCGCAGCCCATCCGCAATCCGCCAGAACATCGGCCAGCCAGTTGATCGGTCGCGCATCATCAGGTGCCGCTCGTCACGGAGCAATTGCCGTAGATGTTAAACTGATGCGGGCTCGATTGCCCCGAGCGCGATTGCCAGCTCCCACGAGCAGCGCAATTCATTGGTCGAGGCCGCGACGGCATGACCTTCTTGGTCGGAAAAACCGAGGTCCGACTATAGGTCGAACCTCGGAGTTAAGACAATCATCAGAGGTTGCCACTTTAGGGCAGTACCAGACGGCAGTATTGATCTAGCGCGATCAATTGGCCGACGGTGCGACAGCACTGTAACGCTCCACCGTGATGAACCCGGCGTGAAGGCCTAATCTCGAAGCGCCGCGACCGCCTTATCAGGCTGGCATAGTCGGATGCACGCTTTCCGCTACGGCTCCGCACATCGTTCCTAACTGAAAAACGCCCCATAGTGGCGCCTTGGTCGCCTAAGAAGGGTGCGTGCGAAACTTCCCCTTGGCAAAAACCTGTGTGCTACCGCCAACGCCCCGTTCTCATTCGTCTCCAAGGCAATTTTCTGAGCGAGCATGACATCGCCCGCGACTAGCTCGCCAGACGGTATGAAACACAAACCCACTATGAGCCAGCCAGCATCATCTATCTCAAAAACGTTCTGTGCCGTACCGCGATAGATTCGGTATCTTGTTCCGCTGTGGCAACCGACCACTTCGAAACTTCCCGAATGATCGAATTCCGCTCGTTGGTCCGGTGAGAGCCAGCGTCGCATGAGCCGCAAGCCCCGAGCATCGCTCGTGTTCTCAGCCAAGGCTTTACGGTATAGCTGACGTAGGGCATGGATACGCATGCGAACCGCGGGCAGAGATCGTTGAAACAGGAACATGGTCGCCGATGTGACTAGCCGCCCACCAGCCGTGGAAAGAACACGGTCTCTTCAGCGTTGGGATCGAACGATTGAACTTTGGAGACCCCTCCCGAAGCGGTCCGGACAGCCGCAGTGAAGCCAAGTCCAGTGAGCTTTTTGAATCGCTCTTCCGCCTTCGCCAATGCTTGCACGTCTTCTGGATTGAAGTGGTGGCGGGTATCGCCAGTGTGGTCCATCACGATCTGGATTGCCATGATCATTCTCCCGAGTTGGCCACCCAGCTCAGAAGAACCGGCGGCGCGTCAGCATTCCACGGAAAGAAACCAGCTTCTGCTTTGACCTAGGTCAACCCGCCGGTGAATGTTTCCTGATGCTGGGTGAAATCGATCAGTGAACGCAAAACACGACCAAACGGCTCTCAGTCTTTTGACCTGGCCAGGCCGCTCCCAGTCGTCCGTTTTTCTCGACCAACTCGCACTATCGAACGACGTCAAGCGAGACCTTGACCACTCCTTGACCATTCCCAGCGCCTCGGCGACGCGCGCGCCACGGAGGCGCCCTAGATGACCAGGTCTCATCGCCGTTCGATCTGCTCCGGCGTCCAACTTCTGCATGTCGTGGCAAATATTTCGAGTGCATAGCCCGCCAATGTTGCCGGCCAGTAGCCAGGGCCGTGCAGGGGTCTTAGGCGCCGCCCGCACGTGGCCACGCCACTGCAAAAAAGGACCACCAGCGGACTCCCCAGCCCTTTAGGCGCGGTGATAGCGCGGGCACCAAATGGCTTATCAATCGGGTGCAATTGCCTTATTGGGCAGCCGGCGCAATAAGGCCGCGCTTAAATACGTGAGTCGGTGCAATTGCTTACGGGCAGGAGCGAGATGCTGCGCCGTTAAGGTTAAGTTAACTATCGCCTTGGCGAGCGGAGGTAACCTGCTAGTGTCGCGCGCATTCCATCCCTCGCGGATATCGGGCGAGAGTGTGGCACCTGGCGTCGAACAGATTGGTCGTTGCGCGGGGAGGGGTGGGGTTTTTCTCCGAGGTCCGCGCGCCGGAAGACCAACGGTGACCGAGAGGGAGGGCTTTCTCAGAGCCCTCCCTCACTGTTTTTTATTTCTCGTGTTCTTGTGGGAAGCCCCCCGTGCTTGGCCAAAGATTTATGGGCCAGCAGCGGTGGTCGAAGGATTGTGGGTGCGCAAAGGCTGCGCGGACGCCGAAAAGCTGACCGTTGCTAGCGGCGACCCTTTTTGGTCTTGGGTAACGGCTTGGGTTCGTCTTGGGGCTTTGGCTGCGTGTTGCGCACGGCCTGTGCCAGCATCTCGCGTAGCTCAGCCTTGGTCTTTGCCGGTGCGCGCGGCGTCGGTTTCCATGAAGTCATGAGAAGTATATGGGGATGCAGGCAATGCAGCGCCATAGTCAGATGCGGGCTTATTAAGGAAGAACTCGCGATTGCAGGTCGCTAATCATATCAATCCTTGCGAATCGCATAGCAGCAGTTTTTCCAGTTCGGTTTCGAGAAATCGTCGGCGACGATCAGGCATTGATCGCCTTCCGCGCGCATCACCGCCGCATGCTTGCGATGGCTTCATCTGCCGCCGCCTCTGGCGGGTCGGTGTCGTCCGATTGCTCTTGGTTGGGTTTGGCCCCAACAGCATCAATCTCCGGCATGCTCAGGGCCAGAAATGAAAGAGGCCGCCAACTTGAGGCGGCCTTACTGGAGACGCAGTTCCTTAATTGCCTGTGCGGAAATCTTCGCAGGGTCTTTCAGACCGGTTTTGCCGATTTCTATTATCTTCTTGGCTATCAGTTCGGTTAGAGGGTCGCCACGTTCTTTCACGCCGATTGTGCGCAGTGCTTGTTCATAAGCCTTCGAAAGCCGGTCGATCTCCTCTGGTCCCAGCGCAACGTTCTGCAACAGTCGATGGATGGCCACGGCGCGCCCGTTTCCTAAGCCCCATGGGAACAATTTATAGCACGGGAACAATGTTCTCAGCGCGGAAAACTGCGAAGGCAAATCAGGGCACCGAGGTGCAAACCAGGCGCCGGGCAATACGGGCAGCACCCAAGCTTGCCATAAGAACAGAAAGAGAACAAAATGCAAGCCGCCAGGTCCAGGGGGTGGCTGCTTCGCTGCCCAAATAGGAAACGGCGCTGTCACCAGCGCCGTCCCTAGTGCTGCACTAAACGCAAGCAGACCGGCCCGCTTCGGCTGGCACTGGCGAGAGCGACCCGCTTCGACTGGTGTGAGCGACCCGCGGGAACGTACTCGCTTTGGCACTGCTGGCGGGGAAGCCTACTCACAATCCAATCAACGTTATTGGGATACGTCCGTTCCGCCGTTTTCCGGTACCTCTCCGAACCTCGCGCTGACTAGTCAGACTAACTAGTGGTGGGTGCCATTTCCGTTTGAGGAGTTCGTCGTGCGTACCTCTCCATCAATCGCGCCCAACGGGCTTGAGCGAGACATCTATCTCGTGCTGGACGATTTCGGACGTCTCGGCAGGGCATGGCGCGAGACCGACGAAGCGGGAGCTAGCCGCCCGACGCTGGTCAGAAATTTGCTCGAAGGACAGTATGAAAATCCTGTCCGCATCGTCGCCTTCAATGTTGCTGAAGGATGGTGCCGAGACGTGACTTTGGATATCGCCGACGAGCTGCGCCGACGCTACGTTGAATACGACGAGGTGCCGGCCTCAATTCTCAAGTTCCTGGAGACGGCCAGCCGGCACTGAGGTTCTTCCTACGCAAAAATTCCGAGCCTCGTTGCCCAGGGGCCATTCACAGGCGGCATCAATCCCGTGGCTTACGGCACGAAATGGCGGCCTTGCGGACCTTCTTCACCGCGCGGGCTTCGTGATTGGAACTAAGTGAATGCGATCGAACGTCCCGCCACTCGTGGCGAAACTCCTCGTTGCGGCTTCAATCAAGGCATCCACCTTGGCAGGATCAAAAGCGGGATGAGCAGCATTCAGTTCGAGATCGGTTTCCACTACCAGGACTGTTTCAGTGCCCTCTTCGTCTACTTCAATCGTCGTCCAGATGCCTTTGACATTGGGACTCTCGATCGTCATAGCGTCCACTCCTGCTTTGCCCCAAGCATACCACAGTAACTACGCTGGCGCGACCGCCCGTCAACGGCGAGGACGCACCGGCCTCAGTTCTGATTTGTTGGCTCTGACAAATAAAAGCCCCGCCCGGAGAGAGAAACAGGGCGGGGCTGCCTGCTGGGGGCAAACGTGGTGACATCACCACAGAAGGCAAGCTAGGCCCACCTGGCAACATCGCAAGTTAAGGATCGTTAACGTGTGGATAAGATCAGAAGCGGCACACCCGGCGATGATGTCATCCCAACCACAGCAAGGCCGCAACGCAGAAGGCAGCAAAGGCGGCAAGTCCACCGATCATGGTAATGAACTCTTCGTCGAGACTAGACATAGGGCACCCCCCAACTCCCCCGGCCGCTGGCTAGCGTAGCCTTTTCTCGTCGGGCTGATGGTGGGGAAAACGGAGTAGTCCTGCCCGAGGCTGAGCAGGCCAGGATCAAGAATCGGACGCATCCGGCGATGAGTCCATAGCCTCTTGAGCAATTTTAACTGGACGCCCGCTTTGCAGCGGAAGCGACTTGATTGATGCGGCGCCGTGAAATGACGCGATGGGCCAGAAGCAGTCGTCGAAGACATGGTCTCATCGACATCGACGCTGATCCTTCCCGGGTGGTCGATCTGGAGCGACCTGATTTCGCCTGTTCACTCAACAAGATGCGCACGCGAGGGTGCAGGGTCAAACCGATCTGCGAAATATTGCGTTTCGTTAGCCACCAGTCCTTCGCGGAATTCCATAATGCTCACAGCGTAAGATGGTATTCCGTCATAGGTAAGTACGAATTCAGTGACCCAGAGATCGCCGCTGCCGATAATTCGCCGGACCGTAAAACGCTTCTTGTTCGGCTGGACGAATCGGCTCTCTTGAATGTTGCGTCGGCCACGGATCCGCTCGCCCGATTGTGGATAAACAAGCACGGCGTCCTCGCAGTAGATTTCATGTTCGACCTTGAAATCGCCGGCGTCCGAAGCATCCCAATGGCGCTGCAGCGCAGTCCGCACGGTTCTGTCATCCATCTCAATCTCCCACCTGCTGGCGGCCATCATTTCTCTTAACGGTAGCATAGACTGTTGCCAACGATATGCACGAGGCGCACCCTGACCGGCGACAACCGTACTTCTCGAGCATCCAATGGTTGGGTTCGTACCGCCGCCCTGCGACGCCGGGATCATCGAGGCGACACCGGCGTTCGACACGGCATCGTCGCAGAGACGCCAGTGGCTGACGTTGGTGGCGACCATCATCGGATCCAGCATGGCTCTTCTCGACAGCTCGGTGGTGAATATCGCGTTGCCGGCGATCCAACAGGCGCTACGCGCAGATTCGGCAACGACACAGTGGATCGTCACGGCCTACCTGCTGCTGCTCAGTGCTTTCGTACTGATCGGCGGCTCGGCTGCCGACCTTTATGGCCGACGCGCGACTTTTGTTGTGGGCGTTGCGGTTTTCACCACTGCGTCCATCGCCTGCGCGTTCTCGCCGAACATCACAGTGCTTGTCGTCAGCCGCGCGGCGCAAGGTTTGGGCGCTGCCCTTTTGATGCCGGCCAGTCTGGCAATGCTGGGGGCGGCTTTCGACGAGCACGAGCGGAATCATGCAATCGGGATCTGGGCGGGCGCAGGTGCACTTATGATGGCGGCAGGTCCATTGCTGGGCGGCTGGTTGGTCGATCAGGTCTCGTGGCGGGCGATCTTCCTCCTCAATGTGCCGCTTGCCATTGCCGCGGCAGGACTTGCGATTCGCTTCGGCTGCGAGAGCAGCGATCCCCGCGCGAGTCAAATCGACTGGAGCGGCGCCGCTTCGTTCGCGCTTGGTTTTGCTGCGATTACGTGGGGTCTGAACGCGATTCCAGCGTCGGGATTTCACAACAAAGCAGTGCTGGCTTCCTTAGGCGCGGGAACCGCTCTCCTTGCGTCGTTCGTCGTGATCGAAGCAAGTCTCCATCAACGAGCGATGATGCCGCTGTCGCTCTATCGATCTCGCAATTTTTCGGCATCGAATGCCCTGACGCTGTTCCTTTACTTTGCCATTGGAGGTGCGCTCTACTACGTGCCGTTCAGTCTGATCCGCCTCGGAGGCTACTCCGCGACACAGGCCGGCGCGGCGTTGCTGCCTCTCGCGCTGACAATGGGGTTCGGAGCGTCATGGGCCGGCAGCGTCGCCGACCGTTTGGGGCCGCAACTATTACTCACTGCCGGACCCATCGTCGCGGCCTGCGGATTGACGATGCTTGCTTTTGTCGATCTCAGCCGGCCTTACTGGGTCGGTGTGTTTCCGGCGATGTTTCTGCTGGGCGTCGGGATGGCGACTACGGTCGCGCCGCTGACGTCAACTGTAATGGGGTCCGCCGGCAAAGCCCATACGGGCGTTGCTTCGGGCGTCAACAGTGCGGTCGCTCGGGTAGCTGGCCTGCTTGCGGTTGCCGTGCTCGGTACGGTGCTCTTTGCAAGCTTTTTATCTCATCTTCCGGGAACGACGCCTACCCAAGCCAGCGAGGCCCTGAACGCCGTGATGTCCGGTCAGCCCGGCGTTGACGAGGAGGCGACGCTCGCATTCGAGCACGCGTTGCGCGCTATACTGCTGGTGGCCGCGAGTTGTGCCGCACTTGCCGGCTTCATTGGCTGGGTGTGGATCGAGCCGAAGGGCGCGCGTGCAAGCAGCTGAGCCCAGCCACCGGACTCACGAGAATTGTACAACTCGAGATACACATCAGCGGAGAAATCCACTTAGGGTCTCATTCGCGACCGGACTGGCCGATCCTGCCTGCCAATTGATGTCCGCTTCTGCTCAAAAAGCGACCGTGTTGGTAATCGCTGCGCCGTTCTCGCTCAGGTGCCGCCCGGCGGGCTTTATCGAGGCCGCGGCTTGCGGCGCACGCTCTTGATCTTGGCTGTGCGCTTCGGCGCGGATCGCGTCTTGCCGGGTTGCGTGTTACGGACCGGCTCGGCTGGCGGCTGGGGTTGCGTGTTGCGGACCGCCTCGGCCAGCATCTCATGCAGCTCAGCCTTGGTCGGTGTGGAAGGTTTCGCCATCATTTTTCTTTCGACTTCGCAGCTTCCCTCGCCAGCCGCTCGGCCTTCAATCGTTCATAATTTTTCCAGAAGGCTTCCTGCGCTACCTCGTATTCCGTTGCTGCCTTTTGTTTACTGGCGCGCTGAAAAGTCCTTCCCGGCTCTCGCTGTTTGAATGCGAGGTCCTTCCTTGTTTTATCGCTCATGGATCACCTCCAATTTCAGTGACCGGCGGGATGACGATAGCGCGGCAACCGTGCGGCGCAAGAAAACCCGCTGATTAAGCTTGCTGATTAGGTTTAACGGCGATGGCTTTGTTGCGATAAGGCCCGCGGTACAGCCGATTAAGCTTGCTGATTTGTTGCGTTAAGCCGCGGTACTTGGCGGCTAGGACAGCAGTGCTGGCTTGATCAGCATCAGCGCCAGTGACAGCATGGCTCGCATCGGGGAAACGTTGGCCCCGACACGCCGGCAACGCATCGACAGCCTCATTTGATGAAGGCTGTGCGCCCGGTGGCTAGCAGGCCAGGGCTTCGCTTCGAGCACCGCTCGGCGCGGCATACCTCTAGGCAAACGCAACGCAACGGCACAGGCCGCCGAGGGAAACCTTGGCGGCTTTTGCGTGTGTGCGCCCGGCGCAGACCGATGCGTGAAGCTCTTGGTCAAGGAATGTCGCCTGTCGCGCCGCCCGCCAAGCTGTGCGGCTTGTTCAGGAAGAACTCGCCGTTGGCTGCCTCTTATCTCTCATTGTCTGATGCGTGGGCTTACCCTGGCCCGGGAGAGAAAAAGGCCGCCAATTGAGGCGGCCCTTCTTTCAGACAGCGTCTAAGCCGCTTGCGAAGCAAACTGAAACTGTAGGTCCTCAAGGTGATTGAGGACCGATTCAACGCCCAACACAAATCCAACCGCGGTATCGTAACGTTTCACGCGGGTCTGATACTTACCATCGAACAACCATATGTCGATGCCGCCGGAAGAATCCGCCCCGGCCCCACCTAATCGAATGGTTCCGACCTCTTTGCCCGTATCCTCGTCCAGAACCAGCAAGCAATTGGATCTGAAATCGTCAGAATGCTTGAATAACAAACGCATACGCTTCGCCCCGCCCAATTTGGAAAAACCGATGGAACCGGGATACTGAGGCCTAAATGCGGTCGGGATTTTGACACGGAGCGGAATTCTGACTCCTGGTGTTTTTTGGCCACTCTCCAGATGGGTGGGTTGACCCTGGGCCAAAGGCGCGGGTTTGTGCTGCTCACCCTCGAAGCAACAAGGGGAGGGCTACCAGCCTCCCGTTTCATTTTCCCAATCGCCGCAGTTCTGCTTGAACGCCAAAAATAGCCGGCACTGAACCGATTGACCTCGTTACCTGGATTGTTACTTTAACTTTCGCTGAACGACGGCAACGCCGAACAGGACCGCCATGGGCCTCTTTCGAAGAAAAGCGCCATCTCACCTGGTCCGGGTTCATCCCGACAATGTCAGAAGCAAGGACTGGCTTATCCTGCTCGAAGCCGGAACCATCATCGGTCCGTCGCCGGAGAGACTTCGCGTCGCCCGATCGACGCTGGATCGAAAGGTCGTCAAAAAATACAATAGCCTCCTCCACGCGGAGCATTACCTCGATGTCGAAGGATATGACCCGCGAATTCACGCGGTGTTCTTCTGCCCCCAGCTCTACAAATATGATTCCGACAAGAAGCTCGTGCCACTGCAAGGCGATGAGATCGGCAAATTGATTGCGCACGCGCTTGAGAGGGGAATTGCCGAGCGACAGCCGTGGTATGAGCCATCGGAAAAATTGCCGGATCGGCCGGTCATCGATGCCCAGCTGGAAACGGAGTTCGATGCCCTCGTTGTCGACATGCCGGCTGCGCGAAACCACGCCGTCAAGGGATCAAAGGATGGCGGCAACGGGGGAACCAATCCCAAACGTTAGGACTGGCTTTTAAGAGATCTTCGCTGCCGTTGGGTAGGTTTCGGCCCCAGACTCGAGAACACGACTATTTTCGTTCGGCTTCGGCCTCTTCCTCGAGCTGCAGGATATGCGCTCTTAATGTGTCAAACCTCGCTTCGACGATATCGCTGAAGAGCGGGTCCTTGCGAGCGGTCAAGGTTGAAGCGATCTCCCTCCAGTCTTCCGGCTCCAGCGCCTTGAGCGCGGCGGGAAAGAAGTGCCGGTCTTCCATCATCATATGACGTCGCTCGGATTCGATGAAATCCCGGATGATGGCATGCACCGTTTCCCGCAGGATTTCCCCATTCATGAGAATCCGGTCGACTGCGTGCGAGACCTGACGCAAACGATCGGCTCCCTTTTGGTGCTCACGCGCCAGATCGCCGACCCTTGTGGCGGCGGCGGGATCGCGAGTTCTAAGCCTGGCAAAGACCTGGTCTTCTTGAGGATGATGGTACACCTCGGGGTAGACTTCGAAATAGCTGACGATCGCGCGAATGACCTCGTAGTCGGGACGCCCGCCGCGATCGAAGATCTCCAGCTCGCGCTCAAGGGCGGCAAGCAATTTCTCGATATTGCGGTGCTCTCGTGACAACAGTTCGATGATCATGGGAACGGTCCACGGAATGAGCGACGACCGACAGCAAACACCGCGAAAGGTTCGGGGTCGTTGCGCTGGATCAAATCCGAGGCGGGAAATCGATCCCCGACGGCGCGAGCTCGGCACTGCAACACAAACCGCAGCGACCACAAGTCGCTCCGCAGCCTGGAACCTATGCCCGCAATCGTTTGTTTTCCTGCCGCTTCTGCCTTACGGCGGAGCGCTTTCAGCCAAGCTGAGCCACCGAACCGTCACTTTAAAGGCGAAATGCGAACCAAACATTGAGAGGAATCGTATCGCGGGACGGGGGGCACCCTCTCGTGCGCATCTTGCGGGTTGGCGTGAGGCCGCACGAACATGAGCAGATCGAGCATCGCCCTGGTCAATCTTCGGGCCTTTGTCATTCTGATCGTGCTGGCGTTCCATTCGCTCCTTCCCTACCTCGCTTCGCTGCCGCCCAACCCCTATCCGTTCGACGCGGCGCCCTATCTTTGGCTGGCCTTCCCGATCATTGACAGCGAGCGATGGTTCGGCTTCGACCTGTTCTGCGCCTGGCAGGACGTCAGTCTGATGACCCTGATGTTCTTCCTTTCCGGCCTGTTCGTGCCGACGAGCCTTGCGCGCAAGGGAAGCCGGAGATTTTTGTCCGACCGCATGCTTCGGATCGGCCTGCCATATGTGCTGGCCGTCATCTTTCTTGCGCCGCTCGCCTATTATGCTGCCTATCGCACCACCGCCGCCGACCCCGACGTTGAAGCCTATTTGCAACACCTGCTTGCGCTGCCTTTCTGGCCATGCGGACCGCAGTGGTTTCTGGGCGAACTGTTGCTATTCAATATTGTCGCGGTCGCGGCGTATCGGTTCTTTCCCGGATGGGATCAGCGTGTTGTCCGCTTGGCGGATTTTGCCGGCGGCAATCCGGTGCGGTTCTTCATCGTTCTTGCGGCGAGTTCGGCACTGGCCTACGTGCCGCTGGTGCTGGCCTATTCGCCCTTCGCCTGGGTGAACGTCGGGCCCATCGGATTTCAACCCAGCCGGCCGTTGCACTATCTCGTCTATTTCCTCGCCGGTGTAACGGTAGGAACTTACGGCCTCGACCGCGGCCTGCTCGACTGCGATGGCGTTCTGGCGCGGCGCTGGAGGGCATGGCTTGCGGCGGCCTTTGCCGGCTTCGTTCTGTGGGCGGCGGCGACCTCGGTGACGATGGCCGATTGGAGCAGCGCTCCCGTGATCTTGAAAATTCCGGCCGCGCTCGGCTTTGTCATTGCCAGCGCGGCTGCCTGCCTGGGCTCGCTTGCGATCTGCCTGCGTTTTGCTCATTGGCGCCGGCGGGCCTTTGAAAGCCTGTCGGCCAATGCGTATCGGATGTATCTGATCCATTATGTGTTTGCCGTCTGGCTGCAATATGCGCTGCTCGGCGTCGGCCTGTTTGCGATAGTCAAGGCATCAGTCGTCTTCGGCGCGACCTTGATCTCGAGCTGGACCGTTGCCGCCGCCCTGGGACGCACGCTGCCGGTCTTGCGGCTGAATGCGACGATAGGTGGCGTGCCTGGCGCGTGAAGACTGACTTGACGTTTGGACGGAAAGGAATCGAATCCGAAAAGTATGTCGCTGGCCTTCACCGTCGCATCTCGAAACCTTTTTCATGACCGGCTGCGTTTCATCGCAACCGTGATCGGGATCGTTTTTTCAATTGTTCTGGTCACGATCCAGATGGGACTTTATCTCGGCTTCGGACGCATGGTGACGACGATGATCGATCATGCGTCCGCCGATCTCTGGGTAATGCCCAGGGGGACCAAGTGTTTCGAGGATCCGTCGCTGTTGAACCTGCGCGACCGCTATCGCGCGCTGTCGGTCAACGGCGTGGCGGAAGCCATTCCGGTGGTGATCGGATTTGCGGATTGGCGCATGGCTGGCGGAGAGATGACACCGGTTTTCGTGATCGGTGCGGATCTGCGATCCGGCGGCCTGGAGCCGTGGGATCTGGTCGAGGGTCAGCTCGAGTCACTTTCCACACCGAAAGCGGTTGCGGTCGACAAGACCTATTTCGAGCGCCTTGGCGTCTCGGGGATCGGCTCAACGGCCGAAATCCGCGAACAGCCGGTTCGCGTGGCGGCGGTCACCAACGGCATCCGCTCATTCACCACGACGCCGTTCGTGTTTCTCGACGTCGAACGGGCGCGCGCCTATACCGGGGTGCCCAGGGGCAAGGCTTCTTATCTTCTGGTTCGGCTGGCCCACGAAGCCGACCCCGACCAGGTTCGCCGGCAACTCGCCTCCAATATTGCCGATGTCGAAGTCCTGACGCCTGCCGAATTTCGCGAGCGCAGCCGCAAGTTCTGGCTGTTCGGCACCGGCGCGGGCGCCGCGCTTTTCGCCGGCGCATTGCTCGGCGTGATCGTCGGTACCGTGATCGTCGCCCAGACGCTCTATTCGAGCACGAAAGAGCACTTGAACGAGTTCGCCACCTTGCGGGCGCTGGGCTCTTCGCGGCGTTATATCTACAACGTGATCGTTTTCCAGGCGCTGCTCAGTGCCGTGATCGGATTTTCCATCGCCGCGCTCGCGGGCTATGGCATCGTGCAGCTCACCGAGGGGACGGCATTGCCGATCCTCATCACGCCTGCACTGCTCGTCGGCCTGTTTCTGCTTACGGTGGTGATGTGCGTTGGCTCATCGATAGCGGCGATCGTTCAGGTCACCCGCATCGACCCTGCGATGGTATTTACGCGATGACCGAACCATTGATCGAAGCGATGAACGTGGTGAAGGACCTCGGCAGCGGCGCGGCCAAGGTGGCGGCGCTCAAGGGCGTAAGCCTGGCGCTCCGGGGCGGCGAACTCACGCTGCTCATGGGCCCTTCGGGAAGCGGCAAGACGACGCTGCTATCCATTCTCGGATGCATATTGACGCCGAACGAGGGTTCGGTTCGCGTCCGCGGAAATCCCACCGACGGAGCGGGGCCTGAAGAACTGGCTCTTCTGCGGCGGGAGCATGTGGGCTTTGTTTTCCAGTCTTTTCATCTGTTCCCGACATTGTCGGCCGCCGACAACGTTCGCCTGGCGCTCGATGTGCGGGGCGAGCCTTCGAGGGCTGCAAAGCTCAGGTCGCGCGAAGCATTGAGGAAGGTCGGTCTTGCCGACAAGACCAGAGCATTACCGCGCGAACTCAGCGGCGGCGAGCAGCAGCGCGTGGCGATTGCCCGCGCGATTGTCGGAAATCCTTCCGTCATCCTGGCAGACGAGCCCACGGCTGCGCTCGATGGCGAGAACGGCCGGGCGATCATGAAGATACTCGCCGAAATTGTCAGGGAGCAGGGGCGCGCGGTGTTGATTGTGACGCATGATCCGCGGCTCTTGCCATTTGCGGATCGGATCGTTCACATCGAGGACGGACGGATCACGGGCGAGGAGAGGGGCGAGGCGAAAGTCCAATGAATCCCGGCAGACAGGGAAAACGACTGACTCGCTGGACAGCGGTGGTTGCCGTCGTGGTCCTGAGCGCCTTCGCCGGGATCTTCCTGATGCGTTCGGGAACGCCGGCCATCACGCCGGCATTCTGGAGCACACCGGCCGGTGAGGTCAGGGAAAAGAGTTGGCAGGCGGTGGCCCCGGGCCGCGTCGAACCCTGTTCCGGCCAGATCAAGGTCGCAGCCGGCGTGACGGGCATCGTCGACAATGTGCTGGTGAAGGTCAACGACAAGGTGTTTGCCGGCGAAGCACTGATCCATCTTGCCGACGACGAGCTGAAGGCGCGGCTGGCCGCGGCGGAGGCCCAGGTCTCCATGCGCGAGCGCGCGCGCGATGAGAAGTCGGCGACGGGCAGCGCGAAGACGCGACGCAACGCCGAGGACGCCGTGGCCGATGCCGCACGGGCGCTCGAAAAAGCGCGATCCCAGGTTGACCGTGCTGCCACGAAATTCCGTGGCTCCGGCGGGTCGAACACCGACCTGGTCGCTGCGCGACTTGCCCTGATACGCGCGCAAAACGAACTCTCAACCCGGCAGGGGCAGCTTCGTGCCATCGAGGACGACAGCCCTCTGCCGACGGCGCTGGAGGGCCAGCTCACCGTCGCCCGATCGGAATACGACGCGGCACGTTCGGCGCTCGACAAGATGATACTGCGGGCGCCGATCGACGGCACCGTGCTCGAGGTCAACGTGCGCCTCGGCGAAGGGGTGTCGCCGAATTCGCCGCAGCCGCCGGTGCAGCTCGCCGACCTCTCTTCGCTCTGCGTGCGCGCCGAGCTCGACGAGCGCGACATCGCGTCAGTCAAGGTCAGGCAGGCGGTTGTCGTGCGGGCCGCCGCCTTTCCCGGCCGCGAATTCGAAGGCACGGTCTCTTCGATCGCACCGCTGGTTGAACCCGGGCGGCTTGAGCCGCCGGGATCGCGCGATCAGGCCAATGTGGAGGTGGTTCGGGTCTTGATCGAATTGGGCGGGTCGGCAGAACTCGCCCCGGGCATGAAGACCGATGTCTATTTCCGCGCGGGCGAGGTTTCTGCCGGTCGGTAGGCTGCGAGTGAACTGCCGCCTCCATGCCGGACGGTGCCGCGTTTGCCGCGAACTGCGGCTTCCCCTTTGGGTCAAAACGCTCTAATTGGGCGCCATCGCTCGCGTGAGCCCATCCTTGAGGTCCTAAACCCTTGGAATCCCCGCCCGAAAACCCGCCGGATTTGCCGCCGGTCCCCCCGCGCGAGCCGATTTTCACGCTGCCGCCGGCCTTGACCGCCTATGTCCTCTTGCTAGCGGTGATCCACCTGCGCGTGCTGCTGCCGCCGGATCTCGAAAACTGGACCATCGACGTCTTCGGCTTCATACCGCGGCGCTACGATTCCACCTTGCTGGCCATCGACTTTCCCGGCGGCGAGGGCGCCAAGGTCTGGACTTTCGTGACCTATTCGCTCTTGCACGCCAATCTCAGCCATATTGTCTTCAATGTGTTGTGGTTGTTGCCGTTCGGCAGCGCGCTGGCACGACGCTTCGGCGCGGTCCGCTTCTTCGTCTTCATGGCAGTGACGGCCGCCGCCGGCGCACTGGCGCATCTTGTTACCCATGAACATGCGGTGGCGCCGATGATCGGCGCCTCAGCCTCGGTTTCCGGTACCATGGCGGCCGCTATTCGCTTTGCCTTCGTGCGTGGCAGTTTTTTGTCTTTCAATCGCGGTAGCGCGGAAGCCGCAGCCCAAGTGCCGGCGCTGCCGCTCACGCGCGCCTTGCGGGACGGACGCGTGCTCGGTTTTCTAGGAATCTGGTTCGGCATCAATATCATTTTCGGCCTTGGATCGATCGCGATCGGCGCCGACGGCGCCACTGTCGCCTGGCAGGCGCATATTGGCGGATTTCTCGCCGGCCTGTTGCTGTTTTCGCTGTTCGATCCGATTCCACGCGCGGCGTCTCATGCTGCAGATGCGTCGTCTCATGATCACTAGTGCGGTGAATTTGAAGTTCCTGTCAGTGTTGCTGCAATCTCATCATAGGAGCTTCAAATTCAAAAACCGCACTGGAAACATTATCTTGATAGTGCTCCTTTGATTCCGAAGTTCGCATTAGAGGTCGCCGCGAATATTTGCGAACTTCGGAATCGGAGCCCTAGCGGTCCGATTCCAATCCGGTGATCCTCGCTTGCGAGACGGCACGATTTCATCCATCATCTCGTGAACGTGGCGGCACGGCGAAAACCGGGGGCGGGTTTAGGCCGTAACCCGTGGGATGCGCCCCAGAACGAAATCGGCGCAAAACTGTTATTTGAGACTCGATGTGAATAAAGACCGCGCCCGGCTGAAAAGGGCGCGTTCGGCTTCAGGGAGACGACAATGACGGTACGTGCAATTCTCGATACCAAGGGTCACAATGTTCAGAGCGTGGAGCCCGACGCGAAGCTCTCCGCTGCCGTCAAAATCCTCGGAGAACGGAAGATCGGCGCCGTGCTGGTGATGAGTAACGGCCGCATCGAAGGCATCCTGTCGGAGCGCGATATCGTGCGCGTGCTCGGTGAACGCGGGGCTGCCGTGCTCGACGAGCCCGTGAGCGCGGTGATGACACGCAAGGTCGTCAGTTGCAAACAGTCCGACACCGTCGCCGCCATCATGGAGATGATGACGCTTGGAAAATTCCGGCATCTGCCGGTGCTTGAAGAGGACCGTGTGGTCGGCCTGATTTCCATCGGCGACATCGTCAAATGGCGGGTCCGGGAATATGAGAGCGAGCAGGAAGCGCTGCGCGACTACATCAAGACGGCCTGAGGCGTTGCCGCCACTGGTCCCTTGAGTCCCGCATTGACGTTCCGCTGCGGCAGGCACTTTTGCGAGTGATGGAATTTAAACGAAGGGCTTCCGCTTTTCGGGCGTGAAGAGAACGTCCTTGCGCGCCCGGCCGGCGTCTTCCAAATGAGCCAAGGAACCCTGGTCGCTTCCGCGATGACGTCGGCCATCGTCAATAGACCAGACGTTCCCCTGGCCGATTGCGACTTCTGTCACCGTAAGCCGCGATTTCCAGATCCGAAAGGGACGCCCCCATGGACGATCGGTTCGAATTGGCTGACCTCATTCTAAATCAGGTCGCTGACGCCGTCATTTGTACAGACCGCTCCGGGACGATCATACGCTGGAATCGCGCCTCTACCGCATTGTTCGGCTATCCTGCGGAGGAGGCGCTCGGCCAAAGCATCGATCTGATCATTCCACAGCATTTGCGGGCCGCGCACTGGACCGGATTCGAAGCGGCAATGACGGGGGGAACTCTAAAACTTCAGGGCCGGCCCACGCTGACCCGCGCTCAGCACCAAAGCGGCCGCAAACTTTATATCGAGATGACGTTTGCGATTGTCAAAGACCATGCGGAAAGCGAAGTGCTGGGCGCGGTCGCCATGGCACGTGACGCAACGGAGCGCGTCGAGCGAGAGCGCGCTGCAAGCCGCGCTCAAAACATTCCGGCATCTTCCCGCAATTGAAGAGGACCGTGTGGTCGGCCTTACTCGCTCGGCGGCGCCAGGACGTGGATCGCTTCCTGGATGGAGACGATGGCACGCTCGGCGGCGCGCGCGCCATGCGCGATCAGGTCATCGGCGCGGTGGAAATCGAACCAGCCGATCTGGCCGACCCTCGGCGAGATCAAAAGGTCGGGCGGATCGCCGGCCAGGCGCGCGCGGGTGATGCGGTCCTGCATGATGTTGAAGGCATCCACCATGACCGAGGAGATGCCCGGCCTTCCGCCGCCGCCGAAGAACTCGCGCTTGACGGCGCGCTCCGGAGAGAAAAATTTGCCGAGACCGCGCCTGGGAGGCGCCGGTTCCACCGGGATTGGCTGCGGCACAGCCGATGCGCCGTGGGAATAGATCGTGGTGGAATGCGTGAAGATGTCGCTTGAGAGATTGGCGGCGATCACGATTTCGGCACCGAGCGCGCGCGCCGCCGACACAGGCACCGGATTGACCAGTGCGCCGTCGACGAGCCAGCGGTCGCCGACCAGCACCGGCGCAAAAATTCCAGGCAGCGCGTAGGAGGCGCGCATCGCCTCGACCATGCGTCCATGCGTCAGCCAGATTTCGTGGCCGGTGCGGACCTCGGTCGCGACGGTGGCGAATTTCAGCGGCAGATCCTCGATCAGGGTCGGTCCGATCGCGGCTTCCAATTGCGTGGCAAGCCTTTCGCCGCCGATCAGGCCCGAACCGTTGAGGCGTATGTCGAGGTAACCCAGCACACTGCGCGGCTGCAGGCCGCGCGCCCATTCTTCCAACGTATCGAGGTGCCCGGCCGCATAGGCGCCGCCAACCACCGCGCCGATCGAGGTGCCGACCACGACATTGGGCACGATGCCGTGAGCGATCAATGTCTTGACGATCCCGATATGGGCGAAGCCGCGGGCTGCCCCGCCGCCGAGCGCGAGCCCGATGACCGGCCGCCGGATGCTGCCCAAACCTACCTTGTCGCGGTCTTCGGAGCCGTTCTTTGGACCCCACCTTAAATTATCGAGCACGTAAGGTAATCTCCATAAGAGCAAGCGACGCTATAGCCCGAGGCCGCGTCCCGCCAGAAATCACCACAAGCATGGTTTATGCCGCGATTGACAAGGAGGAAAGTGACGGTAAGGCGGCTTGCCGCAGGGTAACATCCGGCTTTGTCGCCAGTTCCTCTGCCCACAGGCGTGCATTTGAAGGCTTGAATTTGCCGCGTTTTCGGTGAAAAGCATGCGTCATGACCACGGGCAGGCAGGGTATCGGGGGAGCCGCGCGGGGCGGCCCGCGCTTGGCGTTCGCGCTTGCCGGCCTGCTTTTTTATGCAATTCCTGCCTCCGTTTCCGCCCAATTATTCAGCGACCGCCCGCCGCCGATTCCGCCCGCATCGGTCCCGGAGCCGCCTGCGGGACCAGCGATGAATCTGGCTCCGCCCTCGGGCCCGGCATCGATTCCCAATCTGCCTCCCACGCTGACACAGCCGCCGCCGCCCGTCGCTGCCGTACCGCCGTCCGCTCCCCCTTCCGCCGCGGTCGCGCCAAACCAGGCGGTGCTGGCCCTGACCGCGCGTTTCGGCAAGGACCAGCCTGCGGTCACCGGCGGCCTGGTGTGGCGGGTTTTTTCAGACCGGCCGGACGATACCGGCAATTTCAAACTGATTCGTGAAGATCGCGGCGCCACGCCCAACATCGTGCTCGCGCCTGGCAACTATGTGATCCATGTCGCGCTCGGACTGGTCAGCGCGGTGAAGCCCGTGACGCTAAAGGCGGAAACCGTCAGGGAATCCTTCGTCCTTCCGGCGGGGGGCTTGCGGATAGAAGGCCGGGTCGGCGCCTCGAAGATTCCGCAAAACCAGATTTCGTTCTCGATCTACAAGGGCAGCCAGTTTGAAATAGGCGAGCGCGCCCCCTTGGTGCCGAACGTCGCCGCAGGCGACGTCGTGATGGTGCCGGAAGGGACCTACTACATCATTTCCAACTACGGCGATGCCAATTCCGTGGTGCGTTCGGATATTCGCGTCCAGGCCGGCAAGCTGACCGACGTGATCATCACCCATCGCGCCGCGGTGATCACGCTGAAGCTGGTGAGCAACCGCGGCGGCGAAGCGTTGGCGAACACCGCGTGGTCCGTGATCACGCCGGGCGGCGACGTGATCAAGGAATCGATCGGTGCATTCCCGCGCATTGTGCTCTCTGAAGGCGAATATCGCGCCATCGCCAAGAACGAAGGCAAGGTGTTCGAGCGCGCCTTCAACGTCGTCAACGGCGTCGACGGCGAAGTCGAAGTGGTGGCGCGTTAACGGCGCAGCTGTCGCTGTCACAGTCTCTAACGCGCACTAACCATAGCCCGATTTAAAACTGTCATAATCGCCGGTTCAGTCTTTCCCATCCCTGATTTTTACACCGCCTTAAGCGCTCACGCATTGGATGCCGCGCGCTCGCCGGTGCGTTTGGGGAATGACATGCTTGCTGCCAGGAAGTCGTCGGGGAAACTCAATATTGAAATGTTCGATGACGTACCGGTGCTGCAGCGCAAGTGGCAGGCCGCGCTGCGCCCGGGCGAAAACCTGCCGCGTTACGAAGACGTGATGCTGGGCAGTCTCGGCCGGCTTGCCGATCACATCGTCCTGCTCAAGAACAGCGACGACGGATTAAAAATATCCCGGACCGGCCGTTATATCCAGAAATGGCTGTCCGACGATCGCTGGGACATACCGGTCAGCGATCTGTCGCCGGATTGCGCGACCGCGCTGACCGAAGCAGCCGCTTCAGCACTTGCCAATAGCCGCCCCTATCTCGCCGTCGCTCACTGCGTTCGCGATGGCCTCGTGCAGATCTATGACGTGCTCGCGCTGCCGACATCGTCGCGATGGGGCCACACGCTGATCGGCGTCTATGTCGACGAGCGGGCACCGCAGTACAATCTGCTCGATGCGATTTTCGCCGCGACCGAGGAGGGGGTGCTCTCGCTCGCGGCGATCCGCGATTCGCAAGGCAAGCCGTTCGATTTGCAGATCGTGCACCACAATGAAGGCGCCTGCCGCCTGCTCAAGGTGTCGTCGAGCGGGCTATTGTGGCACCGTCTTAGCGCGAGGGGAAATCTTCTGTGCTCGCAAGACGTAGTCGAGCGGTTGCTCGAGGTCGTCAGGAGTGGCAGGCGCGACCAGTTTGAAATCGACAGCGACGAGCGCAGCCTGAAGCTGGGCGCAACTTCGTTCGGCGACATTCTCTCGCTGACGGTATCCGACGTCACGGCCCTGAAGCGGCGTGAGGCCTCCTTTCGACTGCTGTTCGACAATAATCCGATGCCGATGTGGGTGTTCGATGCCGAGACGAGCGGCTTTCTGAGCGTCAACGACGCGGCCGTCCAGCATTACGGTTATAGCCGCCTGACATTCCTCTCCATGAAGCTCCACCAGATCTGGCCGAAGGACGAGTGGATCGGCCACAAGGAGGCGCTGCAGCACATCGGCGATGCCTATCAATCCAGCGGCAACTGGCGCCACGTCAAGGCCGACGGCAGCGAGATCCACGTGCTGACGTTCGGAAGGCGCGTGAATTTCGATGGACGCGACGGCTATCTCGTCGCCATTGTCGACATCACCGAGCGGCGCAAGGCGGAAGCCCGGATCGCCTACATGGCCCACCACGACGGCTTGACCGACCTGCCGAACCGGGAATTTTATCAGAATCGTCTTCGCGAGGCGCTCGAGCATGGCAGAGGCGGCAACAAGCGCGTGGCCGTGCTCTGCGTCGATCTCGATCTTTTCAAGAACGTCAACGATTCCTTTGGTCATCCGATCGGCGACCGCCTGCTGCGAATGGTTGCCGACCGCCTTCGGTCGCAGGTCCGCGGCGGTGATCTCGCAGCGCGGCTAGGCGGCGACGAATTCGCGCTCATCCTGGCTTCCAACGTCACGCCGAACGAGGCGAGCGATTTTGCCAGCCGCCTGATCGAGGTGTTGAGCGACAGCTACGAGATCGACGGCATCGAGGTCGTGATCGGCGCCAGCATCGGGATTGCGCTTTCGCCCGGTGACGGCACCACCTGTGAAGAATTGATGCGCAACGCCGACATGGCGCTTTACCGCGCCAAGTCCGATGGCCGAGGCGCCCACCGCTTCTTCGAACGGGAAATGGACCGCCTGGCGCAAAAGCGCCGCGAGATGGAAGTCGACCTGCGTCGCGCCTTTGCCAATGGCGAGTTCGAACTCCACTACCAGCCGCTGGTCAACATCGCCGCGGACAGGATCTCCGGCTTCGAGTCACTGTTGCGCTGGCGTCATCCCGAAAAGGGCATGATTTCACCTGCGGATTTCATTCCGGTTGCCGAGGACATCGGCTTGATCGTCGCCATGGGCGAATGGGTACTGCGCGAGGCCTGCGCGGAAGCCGCGAAATGGCCGGCTGAGGTCAAGGTTGCGGTCAATCTGTCGCCGGTGCAGTTCCGCGGCCGCAATCTCATCCAGGCGGTGATTTCAGCGCTGGCCCATTCCGGCCTGTCACCGTTGCGGCTCGAACTCGAAATCACCGAATCTGTGTTTCTGGCGGAGACGGAGGCCAATCTTGCGACCCTGCATCAGCTGCGTGAGCTTGGCGTGAGCATTTCGATGGACGATTTCGGTACCGGCTATTCCAGTCTCAGCTACCTGCGAAGCTTTCCGTTCGACAAGATCAAGATCGACCGTTCGTTCGTGAAGGATCTCGCGGAACGCCCGGACTGCGTCGCGATCGTGCGCGCGATCTCAGGTCTCGGCCGCAGCCTCAATATCACCACGACCGCGGAGGGCGTGGAAACCGCCGACCAGCTCGAGCGATTGCGCAACGAAGGCTGCAACGAGGTGCAGGGGTTCCTGTTCAGCGGGGCGAAGCCAGCAGCCGAGATCGGCGCGCTGTTGTTAAAATTCGGTCGCCAGGCTTCGCGCGCCGCGTGAAGCCAGCGCCTCGTCGAGAGCCGCTTGCGCCACAAGCGTCTCGAAGCACGGGTCCGAATCGGGCCTGGTGCCTCATGGTGAGGAGGTGCCTGCGCCATCTCGAACCATGAAACCATGGCTCGTTCCAGTCTCATCCTTCGAGACGCGGCCTGTGGCCGCTCCTCAGGATGAGGGTCCTTCAGAACCGCGTGACGATATCCGACAGCGGCGGACGCGGGCGATCCGTGCTTGGCTTCGACGGCGTGCCGATATGGATGAATCCGGCGAGCTTCTCGTCCGCCTTCAATCCAAAACCTTCAAGCACATCGCGATCGAAGGCAAACCAGCCGGTCAGCCAGCACGCGCCATAGCCGAGCGCGGTCGCCGCGGTGACCATGTTCATCGCGCTCGCGCCTGCCGACAATTCCTGCTCCCACGCCGGCACCTTGGGATGGGGCCTGGTAAAACTCACCACGCCGATCACCAGCGGCGCATCGGTAAGCCGCCGCTTTTCGATCTCGATCTCCGCGGTTAAGGCACTCGGATTTTTTTGCGCGAACACCCGTGCAATGACTTCGCCGGCGCGCTCGCGCGCGTCGCCTTCGAACACGATGAAGCGCCACGGCGCGAGCTTGCCGTGATCGGGCACCCGCGCGCCGATGGTCAGAATGGTTTCTAGCTCGGCGGCAGACGGCCCGGGCGGCGTCATCTCGCGCGGCTTGACGGAGCGGCGGGTCTTCAGGAGATCGATGGCGTCGGGCACGAGCAAATCCTGACTTGGAAGGCGTCTCGGTCTCAAGGTAGATAGGTTACCCCATGGGAGGAAGCAAATTTTGCCCGCTCTAAACAATGCCGCGAAGGCGATTGAATTTATCCTGGTGTTGGTTTGCGCGCTGCCGGCCGAGGAAGGGCTCGCCAGTTGTTACGAGTCCGTCGGCGCGGTCCAGCACCGTTTCCAGTTGAGCGAAGGCGAAGCCGTCGACCGAAAGACCGGTCTGACCTGGAAGCGCTGCAGCGTTGGAAAGGTTTGGGAGGGCAGGTACGGTTGTGCCGGGGAAACAAAATTTGTGTCGCTTGACGAGGCCAAGAAGGTCGCCAAGGCGGAAGGGCCGGCGTGGCATGTCCCGTCAGGGCCTGAACTCGAAAGCATTATCGATGTCGGCTGCGGAATGCCGGTCGTCGATACGGTTGTGTTTCCCGACATCAAGGCCGACGAGGATGGCACGGCCAACTACTGGACGACCAATGAGGTGGGCGCCGCAAATCTTGTCTACTTCTTCGACTTCATGACCGGAGCAGCGGACGGTCACAGCCGCGGCTTCCATCTTGCGGTCAGGTTGGTAAAAGCGGCGCGATAAGCATTTCAGACCGCCCTCGCGCGCTTGACGTCCGGCGGCGTGGCTTCATCGACCAGCGCTGCGATCGCCTCATCGGTCGGCATTACCTTTTGCGCGTCGCTGCCGAACCGGCGGATCGAAACCGAATGCGTCTCGGCTTCCTTCCTGCCGACCACCAGCAGTGCGGGGATTTTCGTCAGCGAGTGTTCGCGGACCTTGTAGTTGATCTTTTCGTTGCGCAGGTCGATCTCGACGCGCAGGCCCGCGCGCCGCGCCGCGGCTGCGACCGATTTGGCATATTCGTCGCCCTCCGAAGTGATGGTGGCGACGACGACCTGGGTCGGCGCCAGCCAGAGCGGAAAATTGCCGGCATGATGTTCAATCAGGATGCCGATGAAGCGCTCCATCGAGCCGCAGATCGCGCGATGCACCATCACCGGCACCTTCTTCGAGCCGTCGGCATCGATATAGAACGCGCCAAAACGTTCCGGCAGATTGAAGTCGACCTGCGTGGTGCCGCATTGCCAGTCTCTCCCGATGGCATCGCGCAGCACATATTCGAATTTCGGCCCGTAGAAGGCGCCTTCGCCGGGATTGATCGAGGTCTTGATGCGCTGGTTGTGGCTGTTGGCCTCGATTTCACGGAGCACGGTCGCCATCACGCGCTCGGCGTGATCCCACATCTCGTCGGTGCCGACGCGCTTGTCGGGACGGGTCGAGAGCTTGACGGTCAGTTCGCCCTCGAAGCCGAAATCGGCATAAGTGGTCAGGATCAGATCATTGATCTTGAGACACTCGGAGGCCAACTGCTCCTCGGTGCAGAACACATGCGCATCATCCTGGGTGAAACCGCGCACCCGCATCAGCCCGTGCATCGCCCCCGATGGCTCGTAGCGGTGCACCACGCCGAATTCAGCCAAACGTAAAGGCAGGTCGCGGTAACTCTTCAAGCCGTGCTTGAAGATCTGCACATGGCCGGGACAGTTCATCGGCTTCAGGACGAACCAGCGCTTGTCCTCGGCCTCGTCGCCGGCGGATTGGGCGGCAAACATGTTCTCGCGGTACCAGTCCCAATGGCCGGAGGTTTCCCACAACAGCTTGTCGAGAATCTGCGGGGCGTTGACCTCGCTGTAATCTCCGGCAAGGCGACGGCGCATATAGGCGATCAGCGCCTGGAAGATGGTCCAGCCCTTCGGATGCCAGAACACGACGCCCGGGCCTTCCTCCTGGAAGTGGAAGAGATCGAGTTCGCGCCCCAATTTGCGGTGGTCGCGCTTCTCGGCTTCCTCGATCTGCTTCAGATAAGCATCGAGGTCTTCCTGTCTGGTGAATGCCGTGCCATAGATGCGCGTCAGCATCGGGTTGTGCGAATCGCCGCGCCAATAGGCGCCCGCCACCTTCATCAATTTGAAGGCGTTGCCGACCTTGCCGGTCGAGGTCATGTGCGGACCGCGGCACAGGTCGAACCAGTCGCCCTGGAAATAGATCTTGATCGGCTCATTTCCCGGGATGGCGTCGACCAGCTCGACCTTGAAGTCTTCGCCCTTGTCGCGGAACACCTGCTTTGCCTTGTCGCGATCCCAAACCTCTTTGGTGAAAGGTTTGTCGCGCGCGATGATCTCGCGCATCTTCTTTTCAATGCCTGCGAAATCTTCCGGCGTGAACGGCTCGTTACGGAAGAAGTCGTAATAGAAGCCGTTTTCGATCACCGGACCGATCGTGACCTGAGTTCCCGGCCACAGGGTCTGCACGGC